>Ga0302315_10001746_pt1 | contig 21447 bp, 17 predicted proteins | sample III_Palsa_N3_1_FD_200532 | JGI IMG/M metagenome (GOLD analysis project Ga0302315, IMG submission 200532) | Peat permafrost microbial communities from Stordalen Mire near Abisko, Sweden - III_Palsa_N3_1 | ecosystem: Environmental > Terrestrial > Soil > Palsa > Peat permafrost | place: Sweden...
AAATCCATGTAAAGTACAATCAGGACTATTTTGAAAATGTGTAAAGTAAATTCAGGATTATCTATAAACTATGTAAAGTAATTTCAGGACGTGTCAAATGGGCAAAAATCATACATCTACCCAAATTAATAATGCAAAAAACAATGCCATAACAATGACAAAACAATGACATAACAATGCCAAAACAATGACAAAATCCCGACATGTATGAAGTCATGTAAGATTTCCCCTTAACTAGTAGTTTTATAAGTAGCACAAACTCCCGGGCCTTATCTCTTTATTTACTAGTTTGCCAGGTAATACATAAAAAAAATACTAGCGGCAATGCCAATTGGCACAGCGCTATACTTCGCGGCATGTTGGCTATGCTTAATTCCTATCCCAATTGTAGGTGTTTATATTTTCCAGGGCGGCTTTTAGTAGGAGTATACTATCAGATACATCTTCTTTATTTACCATCTCAATCACCTGGTGTATATGCCTGGTGGGTATAGAGATAGCCCCTGCAATAGAACCATTCTTTCCCATACGCTGTACTGCTGCAGTGTCTGTTGAGCCTGCCGTTAAAATTTCCGGCTGCCATTTTATGTTGTTGTCGGTTGCAGTTTTTTTAAGAAAATCTACCATTCGGTAATCGGATATAGCGGAAGAATCCATAATTTTTATAGCAGTTCCTTTGCCCAGCTCTGTTACCTTTTCCTGTGGGCGGGCATTAGGCACATCGTAGGCTATGGTAGTATCCAGCGCTATGCCGAAGTCAGGATTTATCTGGTGAGAGGCTACGTTAGCCCCTCTAAGCCCTACCTCCTCCTGTACCGAAAAAACACCGTAAACATCGTAAGGGAAAGACTGTAACAGTCTTAAAGTTTCTGCCAGTATAAAAACAGATATACGATTGTCCAGCGATTTGCAGTTGATACATTCTCCCATTTCTATTAGGCTGCGCTCGCGGGTAACGGGGTTGCCTATGCTTATATACTTCTCAACCTCTTCTGTGGATGATATTCCCAAGTCAATAAAAAAATCTTCAATACGGGCGGGTTTGTTCTTTTCTTCGGCCGACATTACATGAATGGGCTTGCTACCCATTACCCCCATAAGGTCTTTTTTGCCATGCACTATTACCCGTTGTGCAGTAAGTGTTTTAGGGTCAAAGCCACCAAGGGGATGGAACCATAAAAAACCTTTATCGTCAATATGGGTGATAATGAAACCAATCTCGTCCATGTGGGCGGAAATCATCACTTTCTTACCTTCCGGGTTGTTATTGCCTCTTTTTAAGGTGATAATATTGCCCATATTATCAACCCTTAGTTCGTCCACATATGGTTTTATGCGTTCTAAAATAAATTGACGTATTTTCTGCTCAAATCCGGGCGCGCCCGGAAGTTCGCATAGTTCCTTTAACAAAGGAATATTTAAATCCATAAGAAGCTTACTATTATACTACCCCAAGTTTTAGCATGTTGGAATGCTCTTCGTTAGTTAACGGAAGCCTTGCGGTGCTTACATAAACATCACCTTTCTTTAGGTAGCCTTCCTCTACTAATTTATTTTTTATTCCCTCTATGGTTTCATCGGTAAAAGTAAATTTATCATAATAAAACACTTTTACGCCCCATACCAGGCTTAACCTGGAAAGGAGGGCCTTGTTAGGAGTAACAATAAAAATATTTGCTTTAGGACGGTGACTTGCAATATGGAATGCAGAATAACCTGACTGGCTAAGGCCAATAATAGCATTGGCGTTTGTAGTTTCAGAAAGTGCGCAGGCGGTCGATATTACATTATCACTATATTCGTCATGGTTCTTATCAAAATCCATATGTTTATTATAAATATCAGCCTGTCTTTCTACAGATAAGCAAATTCTAGCCATACTTTGTACAGTTAAAATCGGGTAATCACCCGAAGCTGTTTCAGCGCTTAACATTACTGCATCCCCACCGTCTATAATGGCGTTTGCAACGTCGTTAGTCTCTGCTCTGGTAGGCCTCGGGTTGGTAATCATACTCTCCATCATCTGCGTGGCAACAATAACGGGTTTTGCGGCCTTATTACATTTCTCAACAATCATTTTCTGCATCATTGGCACATCTTCCATCAGCACCTCTACCCCAAGGTCGCCGCGGGCAACCATTACAGCGTCTGTTTCTTCAATAATGGAATCAATGTTTTCAATGGCTTCAGGTTTCTCAATCTTGGCCACCACTTTAATATCTTTACCAGATTGCCTGATGATCTCTTTAATATCCCTCATATCCTCTGCTTTTCTAACAAATGAAAGAGCTATCCAGTCCACATCGTTAGCTATTCCAAACTGAAGGTCTATTTTATCCTTTTCGGTAAGAGAAGGTTCAGAAACGTTTGTATTAGGTAGGTTAATTCCCTTTTTTGATTTTAACAGTCCGCCATAAATAATTTCAGCTTTTACTTCCCCGTTTATTGCAGTAATTACTCTAAGCTCAATTTTGCCATCGTCAATTAAAATGGCGTCGCCAGGTTTAACGTCAGAAGTAAGGGATTGATAAGAAGTGCTTATTTTGTCTTTTGTGCCCAAGCAATAGTCTTTTGTAATAATGATTTCTTCGCCTTCTTTAAGCATTACTCCATTATTTTCTACCTCATTGGTTCTTATTTTAGGTCCCTGTAAATCTTGCAGGATAGAAATATGCGCATGGGGGTGCTCTGCATTAAGCTCTCTTATATATTTTATTACTTGCAAATGCCCATCATGGCTTCCGTGAGAAAAATTTAGTCGGAAGATGTTGGCGCCGGCTTTTACCAATTCCCATAATTTTTCTTTCGTGTTACAAGCAGGCCCTACAGTTGCAACGATTTTAGTTTTCTTACTCAGATTGTTCATATTAGAAGATTAAGTTTTCTTTTGACTTAAGTGTTTGTATGTCTATTTTCTTTATGTATTGGATTTCCGGAAGCGTTTGAAGGTTCTTAATAATTTCATTCACATCAAAAAATCCCTTTTCCCCATCAATTTTAACAAAATAATCGTATTCTTTTAGCTCCGGTATCAAATAAGGTTTTGAGGCGTTAATAAAATCAAAAGATCTGTTCCTTAAAAGCCAAAAACAACTATATTCTTTTTCAAATAAAAAATTACTTATAAACAGTTTACTGTCATTTAAAAATTCAAAACACAAATCATCCTCTTTACAAAGATGTATTTTTAATGAATGGTTTAGCGCCCATGCTAACTTATAGTCTTTTGCTGAAGAGATAAGCGCTATAATATCAAATTCATAGTCATAATCTACAATTAATTTGGCTGTTTTCATTACAACTATACATTTCGATCAGCGGTGTAAATATAAAAAAAATTAAATTTTAGCTTCTTTAAACAATTTAAATTTTATCTCAGATTAAAATTTTGTTTGACAATGTTCGATTTAATGCATTTCTTTGCATCCGTGTTTTACTAAAAATTAAAAAAAATGTCAGAAATAGCACAAAAAGTTAAAAGTATTATTATTGATAAGCTCGGTGTTGAGGAATCTGAAGTTACTCCAGAGGCAAGTTTCACTAATGATTTAGGTGCGGATTCATTAGACACAGTTGAGCTTATTATGGAATTTGAAAAAGAATTCAACATTTCTATTCCTGATGAGCAAGCAGAAAATATTTCAACTGTTGGTCAAGCAATTGCTTATTTGGAGCAAAACGTAAAATAAAAATTTCCTTTTGAGATTCCCCTCTCAAAACCCCCCCTATGAACTTAAAAAGAGTTGTTGTAACTGGACTAGGCGCTCTTACTCCAATAGGAAATAATGTTGCCCAATATTGGGATTCATTATCAAAAGGAGTAAGTGGCGCAGCCCTGATTACAAGATTTAATCCTGAAAAAGCTAAAACTAAATTCGCCTGCGAAGTTAAAGGCTTTAATGTCGAAGACTTTATGGAAAGGAAGGATGCCCGTAAAATGGATCCTTTTAGTCAATATGCGGTAGTTTGCGCATCTCAGGCAGTAGAAGATTCCGGTATTAATCACGAAAGTATTAATCACGACAGAGTCGGGGTAATATGGGGTTCTGGAATAGGAGGACTTAAAACATTCCAGGATGAAGTTTCCGCATATGCTAAAGGAGATGGAACTCCAAGGTTCAATCCATTTTTTATTCCTAAAATGATTGTGGACATTAGTTCGGGCCATATTTCTATGAAATATGGATTTAGAGGCCCTAATTTTGTTACTGTTTCCGCTTGTGCATCATCTACCAACGCTATTATTGATGCATTTAATTACATAAGATTAGGTATGGCAGATGTCTTTGTAACAGGAGGCTCTGAAGCAGCTATAACCGAAGCAGGTATTGGTGGATTTAATGCCCTAAAAGCCCTTTCAGAAAGAAATGATTCTCCTGAAACAGCTTCTCGCCCCTTCGATAAGGACAGGGATGGCTTTGTAATGGGAGAAGGCGCCGGGGCGCTAATACTTGAAGAGTATGAGCATGCAAAGGCAAGAGGAGCTAAAATTTATGCAGAAGTAATAGGGGGAGGAATGTCAGCAGACGCATATCACCTTACAGCGCCACATCCCGAAGGGCTTGGTGCAAGGAATGTAATGAGAAGTGTACTTAGCGACGCAGGTTTAAAGCCGGAAGATATTGATTACATTAATGTTCATGGCACATCTACTCCTTTAGGCGATATAAGCGAGATTACCGCTATACAAAATGTCTTTGGACAGCATGCCTTCGAGTTGAGTATTAGTTCAACCAAATCGATGACAGGCCATTTGCTTGGAGCAGCAGGAGCGATAGAAGCTTTGGCTTGTATATTTGCTATCCAAAATCAACTAATACCCCCAACCATAAACCATTTTACTGACGATGAAAGCTTTGATAAAAGATTAAAGCTGACATTTAATAAAGCTCAATCCCGAAAGGTGGATATAGCTTTAAGCAATACATTTGGTTTTGGAGGGCATAACAGTTCTATTATTCTAAGAAAATATTCGGATTAGTGCCTTCTCTATTTAGGAGAATAATCGGTCAATTACCCCTCAAAACTTCTAAGGATAGAAAGTTTCTTCTTACCATTTCCCGTATGACGGGGCAAACTCCTTATAATGTATCCTTATATAGGCTGGCTGTTTGCCATTCCTCAGCCGGGAAAGAAAACCAGTCTAACGAGCGATTGGAATACCTGGGCGACGCCATTTTGGGAGCCATTGTTGCTGAGTTCCTTTTTAAAAAATTCCCCTATAAAAGCGAAGGCTTTCTTACAGAAATAAGATCTCGTATCGTAAACCGGGAGTCTCTTAATAAACTAGCCAAAAAAATAGGCTTAAATAAAATAGTAGAGTTTAATACCAACAGAAACGTATTGCTTTCGCACAAGTCCATTTATGGAGATGCCTTGGAAGCTTTGGTTGGGGCGGTTTACCTGGATAGAGGTTTTAAAAAGTGCAGAAAATTTGTACTGGATAAACTTATCTTCCCTCATTTTGACCTTGATGAAATAGTTGAAACAAATACCAACTTTAAAAGCATTCTTATTGAGTGGGCGCAAAAAGAAAGTAAAAATTTGAAATTTATTATTGTAAACGAAATAGGCAGTTTACATAACAAAGAATTTACCGCAGAAGTAGTACTTGAAAACCAACCGGTAAGCACAGGTAAGGGATACAGCAAAAAAAAGGCGGAACAAGCCGCAGCTGAGAAGGCCTGCCAAATACTCAATCTCATAAAATAATACCTTTTAACAGTATTTTTATTATTTTGTATAAAAATTAATTGTAATGGGGTATCTAAAAATAGCCGGAGCAGCTATTAACCAAACGCCCATAGACTGGGAAAATAATTTAAGAAATATAATAAGCGCTATAGAGATAGCAAAAGCAGAGCAGGTGCAACTACTATGCCTGCCAGAGCTTTGCATTACAGGTTACGGCTGCGAAGATCTTTTTCTTTCGGACTGGGTTCCGGAAAAGGCTATAGAAGTACTTTTTAAAATAAAAGAATACTGTGATGCCATAACCGTTAGCGTTGGTTTGCCAATACGACTAAAAGATAAATTATACAATTGCGCCTGTGTTATAACCAATAAAAAAATAATAGGAATAAGCGCCAAACAGTTTTTGGCTAATGATGGCGTTCATTACGAAACCAGGTGGTTTACACCCTGGCTTGCAGGTAATAGAGAAACTATTTATTTAAAAAACGAAGGTATAGATTTTGGCGACCTGGTGTACGAGGTAGAGGGAATTACTATTGGTTTTGAGATTTGTGAAGACGCCTGGAGGGCTGACGATGTAAGGCCTGCATACAGGCTGCAAAAAAAAAATGTACAGCTTATTTTAAATCCCAGCGCTAGTCATTTTGCTTTTGGTAAATCCCAGTTTCGCTATAATCTTATAGTAGATAGTTCTTTAAAATTTAATTGCACCTATTTGTATGCAGACTTATTAGGCAATGAAGCTGGTAGGATAATATATGATGGAGAAGTGCTGATAGCAAGGAATGGCGAGCTTATCCAGCAAAATGACCGACTTTCTTTTAAAGATGTCAACCTGGTATCGGCTGAGATTGATTTTGCAGCAGGCCATGTAAGAGAAGTCGCCCTCGCTTACGACGAACGGGAAAAGAACTATGAGTTTTATGAAGCCACTGCGCTTGCTTTGTTCGATTATTTACGAAAAAGTCGTTCCAAAGGCTTTACACTTTCGTTAAGCGGCGGCGCAGATTCTTCTGCCTGCGCAGTAATGGTGGCTGAAATGGTGAAGAAGGGAATAAAAGAACTGGGAGTAGCTGAGTTTGTTAAAAAAGCTGGTTTAACAGGTTTATTTGATATAAATGAGCTTACTCCGCTTTCGGAAAAAGAGCAGTCAAAAAAAATACTATCACAACTTTTGCATTGCGCTTACCAGGGTACGGTAAATTCAGGTTCGGCCACTTTTAATTCTGCCAAAGCGCTTACAGAAGCTATCGGCGCACAATTCTACTATTGGACTATTGATAAAGAAGTTGATGGTTACCAGTCAGAAATAGAGAAAGCGCTGGGAAGAAAATTAGAATGGGAAACGGACGATCTTGCTTTACAGAATATACAGGCCCGCGCCCGTTCGCCTATTATCTGGATGCTGGCGAATATTAAGAATGCTTTGCTTATTACTACTTCTAACAGGAGCGAGGGGGATGTTGGCTATGCAACCATGGACGGAGATACATCAGGCAGCATAGCCCCAATTGCCGGAGTAGATAAATACTTTATTCAGCAATGGCTAAAATGGGCGGAAGTTAACCTCGATCAACCAGGGTTAAAGGCTGTTAATGCATTAATTCCTACGGCAGAGTTGCGGCCTGCAATTAATAATCAAACCGATGAAGCAGATTTGATGCCTTATAAAATAATAGTAGAAATAGAACGCCTTGCAATTAAACACCAGTTGCCCCCTCTTGAGGTATATAAGATTTTATTAAAGAAGGGTATCGAAGATAAGAATTTGCTTAAGGTACATATTATTAAATTTTATAAAATGTGGTCAAAGGCGCAATGGAAAAGAGAACGTATAGCTCCTTCTTTTCATCTGGATGATTTTAACATAGACCCGCGTTCGTGGTGCAGATTTCCCATACTTAGCGGAAGTTTTGAGGAAGAAATAAAGTTATTACAGGCCTATTCCTCTTAAAAATAATTTGTTGATTAAGGTAAGAGAATACTTAAGGTTGATTAACCATGAATTAAGCCCTTATTTTATAATTAACCTTAATATAATTTATAATTAATTCAAAGCTTTTATATTTGTGCTTTTACAAAACAGACCATTATGCTTCTGAATTTTATAATATGGGAGGCGTCTCCTGAAATTTTTTCAATAGGCCCTCTTACTGTTCGCTGGTATGGGCTTTTATTTGCAATGGGTTTCCTTATTGGGCAACAAATATTGGTTAGGATATACAAGCAGGAAGGAAAGTCAGAAAAAGATGTAGATACACTAACAGTGTATATGGTTATTTCTACGGTAGTAGGCGCCAGGCTTGGCCACTGCCTGTTTTATGAGCCTGAGTACTTTTTATCACACCCTATTAAAATTCTTTATATATGGGAAGGGGGCTTAGCAAGTCACGGGGCCGCTATAGGTATATTGCTCGCTATTTATTTATACTCCAGGAAGCAGACGAACCAAAGTTTTTTGTATGTGTTAGATCGCATGGTTATTACTATCGCGCTGGCAGGTTGCTTTATCCGCCTGGGTAATCTTATGAATTCGGAGATTCTGGGAAGGCCAACAGACATAGCAACCGCATTTATATTTGTTCAACCCGCCGAAAACGTAATTAAAGAATCCTACCCTGATGTGGTGCAGGAAGTGAAAATTAAGCAAAATCACAAGGATACTATAGTAAATGGAATGACCTATGCAGGGCTTGACCTTCATCTAAAACTAGACACACAAAATATAAAGAAGGTAGCTTTTAACGCTGATTTTTTTCTTCAGAATACTTTACGAAGTACATTAAAAGGATATTCGGATGTGTCTGAAAATATTGTTTTACCAGAAGATCGTCGTTTTAATACAACAATAACTGCCGGAAGCAATGGCTGCGCTAACGCAGTAGTGCAAATCTATGGTATTCCTCGTCATCCGTCTCAGTTATACGAAGCTCTTTCCTGCTTTTTGTTGTTTTTATTTTTACTATATCTATACGACAGAAAAAAAGCAGCAACACCCGAAGGCAGGATATTTGGGTTGTTTGTAGTAATACTATTTACACTTCGCTTTGTTTACGAATTTGCCAAAGAACCCCAAGTGGAGTTTGAGAGCACTATGGCGCTTAATATGGGACAACTTCTCAGCATTCCTTTAATAATAGCCGGCCTTTTTGTTCTTATCAGAAGCTATAGAAAAAAGGGAGAGATAAGTTAATTAAGGTACAGGATCATACCCGCTACTACCCCAGGGATGGCATTTACTTATTCTCTTTGCAGCCAAAGCGCTGCCTTTTAGTATTCCATGTTTTTTAATTGCCTTCTCCGCATATTCAGAACAAGTAGGGGTAAACCTACAGGCCATTGGCAACAGTGGAGATAGTAACAGTTTGTAAATCCTGATAGGTAATATAACTATCCAGCGCATAATTTTCATTAACTTTTTAAAGGAACCAAGGCTCCTCTTTTAATTTCTTCAACTACTCCAGGATCAAGCAGGGTGCTGATGTCTCCTAAATTGCTAACATCTCCTTCTGCAATTTTGCGCAATATCCGGCGCATAATTTTTCCCGATCTGGTTTTGGGAAGCCCGGATACGAATTGTATTTTATCGGGCCTAGCTATAGCGCCAATAATTTTTGTGACTTCTGTATTAATTTCTATTCTTAGTTGCTCTTCAGTTTGTTTTGTAGCAGTATCAATAATTACAAAGGCATAAATTCCCTGTCCTTTTATTGCATGAGGGTAGCCTACTACGGCAGATTCTATAACAACATTATGTGTATTGATAGCATTCTCTACCTCCGCAGTACCCAAGCGGTGACCAGATACATTAATCACATCGTCAACCCTGCCAAGTATCCTGTAATACCCGTCTTCATCTCGTTTAGCGCCGTCACCGGTAAAGTAAAGATTAGGATATACTCCAAAATAAGTTTGCCTGCAACGTTCGTGATCTCCGTAAGTAGTTCTAATAATAGAGGGCCAGGGAAATTTGATGCATAAGTTGCCTTCTACATTATTTCCTTCCAATTCTACTCCGTTACTATCTACTATTATGGGTTGTACACCGGGAAGGGGCAATGTAGCGTAAGAAGGTTTGGTGGGCGTAATTCCTGCAAGAGGGGAAATTAAAATTCCCCCAGTCTCGGTCTGCCACCAGGTATCTACTATCGGGCATCTTTTTTTGCCAATATTTTCGTTGTACCAGTTCCAGGCTTCCTCGTTAATTGGCTCTCCCACCGAACCAAGTACTCTCAACGAATCCAATTTATAGGGTGTTACATAGTCTAAGCCAAATGCCTGTAAAGCTCGAATAGCAGTAGGGGCGGTATAGAACTGGTTAATTTTATATTTGTCGATCACCTGCCAGCATCTCCCTGCATCGGGATAGGTAGGTATCCCCTCGAACATAATACTTGTTGCTCCTGCCAGCAATGGCCCATATACAATATAGGAGTGCCCGGTAACCCAGCCAATATCTGCCGTGCACCAATATATATCGCCATCATTGTATTGAAAAACATTTCTGAAACTATAATCTGCAAAAACCATGTATCCGCCTATGGTATGAAGCACACCCTTAGGCTTACCTGTGGAACCAGAAGTATATAGTATAAATAAAGTGTCTTCAGAATCCATTTCTTCAGCGGCATTCTCTTTGCCTACTTTTGCCATCTCGTCATTCCACCATACATCCCGCCCGGGTTTTATAGTAAGGGAAGTGTTTGTTCTGTTGGCTACTATTACCTTTTGTACAGAAGGGCATTTTTCTAAAGCCTCGTCTACTACTTGTTTAATAGGTATTTCCTTATTACCGCGGTATCCGCCATCAGAGGTTATTACTATGTTAGCGCTAGCGTCAATAATACGGTCTGCCAAAGAGCTTGCAGAGAACCCCCCAAATACTACCGAGTGTATGGCCCCTATACGGGCGCAGGCCAATACAGCTATTGCCAGTTCTGGGATCATAGGCATATACAGGCAAATGCGGTCTCCTTTTTTAGCGCCATTGTTTTTAAGCACGTTGGCAAACCTACATACCTGTTCGTGAAGTTCTTTATACGTTAGGGTTTTATTAGGCTCTTTGGGGTCGTTTGGTTCCCAAATTATAGCAACCTGATCTGCTTTGTTTGCCAGGTGCCTGTCCAAACAATTTTCAGTAATATTTAATTTCCCGTTTATAAACCATTTAACAGAAGGGTCCTTAAAATTCCATTCCAGAACTTTATCCCAGGGTTTTTTCCAGGTAAAATAAGTAGCTTTTTCGGCCCAAAAATCTTCAGGGTTGGCGACGCTTTTAGCGTATTCGCTTTTATATTCTTCAAAACTTCTGATTCTGTTACCCATAGCAAAATGATTTAATCAGTAAATTGCACTAAATTAGTAGGACTAAAAAAATAAAACCAACTAAAATTACATAATAAACATTAATATTTCTCATAGGTTTTAATGCCGTTTCTACTTATTATTCTTTTTCTTTTCTCTATCACTTCGGCGGCACAAACTTCTAATAGCGCTACTAGTAAAAGTAATTATCTTATTCTTCGAAATACATACATAGAAGGTAACAAGGAGACTAAAGCTCAAATTATCCTTAGAGAGGTAAACTTTGTTCCGGGAGACACCATCTATCCCTCCAGGGATTCCATACTTATTCTTCGCAATAGGAACAGGATATTTAATACAGGCTTGTTTGTATTTGTGGAACTAAGCTTTAGTGAAGGCGACAGTATTTATAAAGACCTGTATATAAAAGTTAAAGAACGTTGGTTTCTATATCCTTTGCCAACCATAGAGTTGGGCGACCGTAATTTTAACGAATGGTGGGAACAGCGTGGACATGCTTTAAACAGGTTGGTATACGGAGTAAATATTGTTAGAAAGAACATGCGGGGGAGGAACGAAACCTTAAAGATTAAGCTACAAACTGTTTTTACGGATAAGGCTGAGGTCTCGTATTTTATTCCTTACCTAAACAGAAAGAAAAAATTAGGGCTTACATCAATAGTTTCCTATTCTGCCAATAAAAGAGTGGCTTATGATGTCTATAACGATAAATTAAGTTATACAGACAATGGTCGCTTTTTGAGGCAAAGAATGTATGCCGCTTTCTCTTTTTTTTACAGGCGAAGGTATTACCAGACCCATTTTTTTGGAGGAGGCTTTTATTATAATACTGTTGGCGATACAATTGCAGCCCTAAACCCAGAATATTACCTGAATGGTAAAACCAGCCAGCATTATTTTGCCGTAAGATATTCATTTGTAAACGATTTCAGAGATATTGTTTATTACCCGCTTAAAGGATATTATTTCCGGTTAGATGCAGAGAAATTAGGCTTGGGAATGTTTAATGAAATTAATATTCTGAATCTTAGGGGAGAGTACGCCCGGTTCTGGAATTTGGGCCATAAATTTTATGCCGCAGCAGATGTAAGGCAGAAAATATCTTTTCCGCAGAAACAACCTTTTGCTAATTATATCGGATTAGGGTATTTAAATGATTATGTAAGCGGGTATGAACTGTATGTAATTAACGGGCAGGATTTCTCGTTGGGTAAGTTAAATTTGAAATACAAGCTTATTTCTAAAGTTCGAACCGTAAATAAAATTCCTTTAACTCATTTTAGAACTATCCCTTATTCCGTTTACTTGCGGGCTTATTCAGATGCCGGGTATGTAGTAAATAACTATTCCAGGCAAGACCCGGTAAATCTTTATAATACCCTGTTATGGGGGGGAGGCATTGGCCTCGATTTTGTTTCCTATTATGATGTTGTAGTACGGATAGAGGGATCTATTAACCGTATGATGCAGACTGGTATTTATCTGCACTTAAAGGCGCCTATTTAATGGAGTTTTGAAGTCCCAGTTCTTTATAAATATCCTTTATAGTGGCTTCCAGTTCAATATAACTGAATATTCGTCCTTCTATATAATCCCTTTCTTCGGGGTCGGCAAAAGCTTTTTTTGCTCTCAGATCTTCTAAATTTTCCTGGATGGAGTTTAATAATAAATCGAACGCTTGTTTATAGATGTCCATATAATTTTATAATTTGACGGTCAACTTAAAAATAATTTAAAATTTTCATCTTCTAAATTTATAATAGTACAAACAATTAAATCTCATGTTGAAAAAATCATTAGCGCTGTTATTAGTTTTTACATTCATTACCACTACACTGGTAAAGGCGGACGAAGGGATGTGGCTTCCACTGCTTATTAAAAGGCTTAATTATACGGATATGCAAAAGCTGGGGCTTAAGCTTACCGCCGACGAAATATATAGCGTTAACAACTCCAGCCTTAAAGACGCGGTGGTAAACTTTGGTAATTTCTGTACCGGGGAAATAATCTCTAAAGACGGTCTTATCCTTACTAACCACCATTGCGGGTACGAGTCTATACAATCGCAAAGCACATTGGAACACGATTACCTTACTGATGGTTTTTGGGCAAAATCAAGGGATCAGGAACTGCCTACAACAACAGGTTTGACTGTCTCTTTTTTGGTGAGAATGGAAGACGTTACAGAAAAGGTACAGATAGGGTTAGCTGGAACATTGCCAGACCAGAAAGACGCCCAGCTTGAAAAAGTTGAAGCTGAGTTGGAGAAAGAGGCTATAGCTGGCACGCATTATACCGCAGAAGTAAAAAGCTTTTTTGAAGGAAATGAGTTTTACCTCTTTGTTTATGAAACTTACAAAGACATAAGGTTAGTAGGGGCTCCGCCCTCCTCCATTGGTAAATTTGGAGGGGATACGGACAATTGGATGTGGCCCAGACATACAGGAGACTTCTCTCTATTTCGAGTTTATACAGGCCCGGATGGCAAACCTGCCGATTATTCAAAAAACAATATCCCGCTTAAAGCTAAACACCATTTGCCAATTTCATTAAAGGGCATACATAAAAATGATTACGCTATGGTGTTAGGCTATCCCGGTAATACAGAAAGGTATCTTTCTTCTTATGGAGTAAAGCTGATGTTTGAACAGACAAATCCTGCTAAAATAAAAATAAGGGCTAAAAGGCTTGCATTAATAAAAGAAGATATGGATGCCAGCCCTGAGATAAGAATTAAATATTCATCTCTATATGCACAGGTAAGTAACTACTACAAGTATTATATCGGCCAAGACCAGGGCATACAAAGGCTTGACCTTATCGCCAGAAAAGAAGCCGAAGAAGACGCTTTTACTAGTTGGGTAAATGCCGACGCGGACAGAAAAAGAAAATACGGAACTGTAATAAGCGACTATAAGAAGATATACGAGGAGTATAGTAAAATCAATCCTGACTACGTGTACCTTGAGGAAGCAGGCTTTGGGCCCGAAATTATTGCGTTTGCCTATAAAGCGCATACCCTTTACGGCGCCTTAAAAAATAAAGCAGGTAAAGAAGAACTTACTGCCGATTTGGAAGAATTTAAAGAAAGCTGTGCCGAGCAATTTAAGAACTATAATGCCTCTACGGATAAAAAAGTATTTGCGGCGTTGTTAAAAATGTACCACGACGATATTGACAAGACATTACATCCCACCATTTTTGGAGTGGTAGATAAAAAATACAAAGGCGACTTCAATAAATATGCGGAAGAAGTATTTAAAAAATCCATCTTCGCTTCACAGGAAAAGATGAATGCCTTCGTCGCCAAACCCGAACAAAAGGTATTGGATAAGGACATGGCTTTTATAGCGATGAGTTCTTTGTTGGGCGATTTTAGGGCAATTGGAGGAGCTTTTTTAGGAAGCGTATATGCCCGACTGGACAAAAATAAACAATTGCACATGACGGCTATAGTAGAAATGAGGAAGGGTAGTAAACTTTATCCCGACGCTAATTTTACCATGAGGCTTACCTACGGAACGGTTCAGGATTACTATCCAAAAGACGCTGTTTACTATTACTACCAGACAACGCTTAACGGGATTATGGAGAAGGAAGACCCGAACAATGAGGAATTCATAGTTCCTAAAAAGCTAAAAGAATTATATGCGGCTAAAGATTATGGTAGGTATGCGGACGAGAATGGGAAAATACCAGTATGTTTTATTACCAACAACGACATAACAGGCGGTAATTCCGGCAGCCCGGTAATAAATGGGGAGGGGCATTTGATAGGGACAGCCTTTGACGGAAATTGGGAAGCTATGAGCGGCGATATTGTATACGAACCGGAACTACAACGTTGCATAAGTACCGATATACGTTATATATTATTTATTATAGATAAATACGCAGGGGCCAAAAGCCTGATTGACGAAATGACAATAGTGGAAAACATCCCAGCAAGGGCTGGGGTTGCGCCTGCACAGCAGCCAGAACCATCGGGTTCATCGTTCTCAACAAGTCCTGAGAAGAGTATGAATAAGCATTAATTATCGTTATTCTTGATATGGATGCAATAATTTGTTGTTTTGTGTTTTTTTTTAACAAAAAATATTAAATTGACACAAAAATAAGCCAATATAACCATGATAAAAAAACTACTACTTACTTATTGCTGCTTATGCAGTTTATGTATAGCAAACGCCCAATGGATAGAACTGGGTACTGGGGCTAATGCCTTAAGTGCAAATCAACAGATCAATGCAGTGGCTGTGGATCACTCGGGGAATGTTTATGCGGGTGGAAATTTTTATAATTCAAGAAATAACTCTTATGTGGGAAAATGGAACGGAAGTAAATGGACTGAATTGGGAGGAAATAATGGTATAGGAGGAGATGGCGCTAATATTAATTCAATAGCGGTAGATAATTCAGGAAATGTCTATGCAGCAGGTGTTTTCAGTGATAATAATGGGTATTATTATGTAGCAAAATGGACCGGTAGTAAATGGATAGAACTAATTGGTAATACAGGAACAGGGGATTCTTTAAAGGCAAATAATTATATTACCACAATAACAGTAGATAGTTCAGGAAATGTATATGCAGCAGGGGCTTTTACTGATGCTGCCAATGGATTGGCAGGATTTTACATGGGTAATAATTATGTGGCGAAATGGAATGGGAGTAGCTGGAGTAAACTTGGAAGTATAATAAGTGCGAATGGAAAAGGTGATATACAAGCAATAGCAGTTGATAATATAGGAAATGTTTATGCGGCTGGAACAGCTACAGATACCGGTGGGTATTATTATGTAGCTAAGTGGGATGGAATCGAGTGGATGGAACTGGCAGGAACAAGTTCTGTTGATTCTTTGAAGGCTAATAATTCTATTAGTTCATTAGCAGTAGATGATTCAGGGAATGTTTATGCTGGCGGTTCGTTCACAAATGCCAATGGTTACGCTTATGTAGCAAAATGGAATGGATCCAATTGGAGTGAATTGGCAGGCCAGGGTAGCGACGATTCATTAAAAGGAAATGCTGGTATTAATGTAATAGCTATTGATAGTTCCGGGAATTTATATGTACAGAATGTGTACATAAAGGGTGCGTTGTATGGTTATGAATACATAGAGAAATGGAACGGTACAACCTGGAATCCATTAGGCACAGGAAATAATGCTTTAGGTTCAGGGGGAGAAATTTTTTCAATAGTAGTTGATGATTCGGGGAATGTATATGTAGCAGGAGATTTTCTTGACCCCACTAGCCATCAATATGTAGCAGAATTTAAGCAGACTCCTATTATAACCGGAATTACTATTGCTTCAATCAATAGCGCTGCCGTTAATATTTACCCCAACCCAGCAAACGATAGTTTTACGATAAACGCCCCGGAAGGGGGGCAGGTAACTGTTTACAGCGCATTGGGCCAACTGGTGGCTACCCAAAATATCCCAACGGGAAATACTACTATTGCTCTGGACAATATAGCGACAGGTATTTATACCGTCATTTTAACTGGGCAAACCAACGCTTATCCCGCTGTAAAACTGGTAAAGAATTAAACATTAAATTCTCTTTTTCTTGCAGGCATACCTTGCCTGCAAGTTATTTGCTATTCACATCATCCACCTGTGAATAAAAGTCTCCATCATTATTTAAAATAAGTACAGCCTGTCCCGCTGTCTTTCCATCGGAATATTTTTTATTTTTGTGGTTAGTTTAACTTATTATCATGGCTATCAGCAAAACCTATAATCCTAAAGAAGTAGAGGATAAATGGTATTCGTACTGGATCAAAAACAATTTCTTTGCCTCACATCCATCTGGCAAAGAACCATATACCATTGTTATACCCCCGCCCAACGTAACAGGGGTATTGCACATGGGGCACATGCTTAACAATACCATTCAGGATGTTTTAGTGCGCAAAGCCAGGATGCAGGGCAAAGAAGTCTGCTGGGTTCCGGGTACAGACCATGCCTCTATAGCCACAGAAGCTAAGGTAGTGGGCATGCTAAAAGAAAAAGGAATTAAGAAAAGCGAGCTTTCACGCGAGGATTTTCTAACTCATGCCTGGGAATGGAAAGAGAAATACGGAGGCATTATACTGGAGCAGTTAAAAAAACTTGGGGCTTCATGCGATTGGGACAGAACCAGGTTTACCATGGAGCCGGAACTTTCCGCCGCCGTTGTAAAAGTTTTTGTGGAGTTATACGACAAGGGATTTATCTACCGCGGCCACCGCATGGTAAACTGGGATCCGCTGGGTAAAACAGCGCTGTCGGACGAAGAAGTAATACATAAAGAGGTAAACTCAAAACTCTACTACATAAAATACAAGTTAAAAGATTCGGACGAGTATTTAACGGTAGCTACTACCAGGCCGGAGACCATATTGGGTGATACCGCCGTTTGTGTTAATCCTAAGGACGAACGTTACAGTCGTTTGAAAGACAAGAAAGTAATAGTACCGCTGATCAACAGGGAAGTACCAGTAATCTTTGATGATTACGTAGATATGGAATTTGGAACAGGGATACTAAAGGTAACCCCTGCCCACGATGTAAACGACTACAACCTGGGCCTGAAACATAAGTTAGAAGTAATAGACATCCTTACCGACGACGGTTTTTTAAATGAAAAAGCGCAACTACTGGTAGGAACAGAGCGTTTTATTGCCCGTAAAAAAATAGCCAAACTATTAGAAGAAGCAGAACTACTGGTAAAGGTAGAAGAAATAAAGAACAGCGTAGGTTACTCTGAGCGCACAGACGCAGTCATAGAACCTCGCCTATCCCTGCAATGGTTTGTGGATATGCAAAAATTTATGAAGGCGCATCCGCAGGTACTGACTTCTGTTATGGACGATGAGATAAAACTATATCCGGCAAAGTTTAAAAATACCTATCGCCACTGGATAGAGAATATAAGGGATTGGTGCATATCGCGTCAGTTGTGGTGGGGGCAGCGTATACCTGCTTTTTATCTACCCAATGGAGAATTTGTTGTGGCTGAAAATAAAGAAGATGCCATAAAACTATTTAAAGTAAAAAAAATAAACTTTAAAGAGGAAGAGGTATTTCAGGATGAGGATGTACTGGATACCTGGTTCTCTTCCTGGCTGTGGCCCATATCGGTATTCGATGGATTTAAAGACCCTAAAAATAAAGACATTAGTTACTACTATCCCACCAATGACCTGGTAACTGCCCCTGAAATTTTATTCTTCTGGGTGGCGCGGATGATTATGGCTGGTTATGCTTTCAGGGGTGAAAAACCATTTAGCAACGTTTACCTAACCGGCATAGTGCGCGATAAGCTGGGCAGAAAAATGTCTAAATCCATGGGCAATTCTCCAGATCCTTTGTACCTTATTGAAAGGCATGGGGCAGACGGGGTGCGGGTAGGAATGCTATTAAGTTCGCCGGCTGGCAACGATTTACTATTTGATGAAAAACTCTGCGAGCAGGGCCGGAATTTTAGCAATAAAATTTGGAACGCTTTCCGTCTGGTTAGTGGGTGGGAAGTTAATGCTTCCCTCAGCGGCAAGGATAATGAAACAGCTATAAAATGGTTTGATGCCCGGTTTAATGTGGTATTAGAAGAAATAGAAGATCACTTCTCCAAATACCGTTTGTCAGATGCTTTAATGGCCATATACAAGTTGGTATGGGACGATTTCTGTTCATGGTACCTGGAAATGATAAAGCCTGCTTTTGAGCAACCGATTGATAAGGAAACTTACGAGGCTACTATTAATTTCTTTGAGAAAATCCTGAAAGTAATCCACCCTTTTATGCCATTCATTTCGGAAGAACTATGGCATGAGATTAAACAGCGAAAAGAAAAAGAAGCCATTATTATTGCTGAATGGCCCAAACTAACTGCATCAGATAAAGGGATTATTGCTCATATGGATACTATTATAGAGGTCATTACCAATATAAGGAACACCAGAAACAGCAAACAAATAGCAAAAAATAAAGCGCTGGAGTTAGAAATAAAGACTGAGGAAAAGGCTTTGTTTGAGAGATTCAGTCCTATCATTAAAAAGCTGGCGGGGATAAGCAGTATTAGCTTCACACAAAACAAACCAGAAGGCAGCGTAAGTTTTGTAGTAAAAGCCAGTGAATTTTTTATTCCTCTAAAAGGTGAACTAGATACAGAAAAGGAAAAGGATATTATTCTTAAAGAAATAGAATATGCAAAAGGTTTTCTGGTTTCTGTAGAAAAAAAGCTTGGTAATGAACGGTTTGTAGCAGGAGCTCCGCCGGAAGTGCTAGAGAATGAAAAGAAGAAAAAAGCCGACGCGGAGGCAAAAATTAAAGCGTTAGAACAAAGTCTGGCAGAGTTGATATAATTATTTAACTGAATTTTTGTAAATTAAAACGAATCTTTAAATGACCCTTCATGTGAGATATATACTACTAACCTTTACCCTTGCAGTTCTTCTTTTATCTGCTTCAAGTTCTTATGGCCAAAACCCTGCACAGACAAAGAAGTTTAACAAAAAAATGGCTAAAAAGAAGAAGAAGTTGGACCCTTATCAGGCGGTATACCATGATAAGGATACTGATGGAGACGGAGTGCCAGATGGGAGGGATAAATGTCCACACACCCCTAAAGGAGAAATTGTTACAACATTTGGATGCCCAATGGATAAAGATTTTGACGGAGTTTATGACTTTGAAGATTCCTGCATTGACGATCCTGGCCCGCGGCCTAACCACGGCTGCCCTTGGGGAGATAGAGATAATGACGGCATAAAAGATAATGTGGATGAATGCCCAGATAAAGCAGGACTTGCTATTTTTCATGGTTGCCCGGATACCGATGGAGACGGGATTATAGATAAAAACGATAGATGCCCTAAAGAGCATGGAACGCAAAAGTACGAAGGCTGTCCTCCTCCTTTTGTGGATAGCGATGGCGATGGAATAGGCGATTACGACGATTTATGCCCGCATACTAAGGGGGTAAAACATAACAAAGGCTGCCCCGAAATTAAGCCTGAAGAAAAAGCGGCTTTGCAAAAAGCATTCGAGAATTTGTTGTTCGAGAGCGGTAAAGATGTAATAGTAAGTTCCTCTTACCCTTCCTTAGACGGGTTGGCGAAAGTGATGATAAACAATCCGCATTCTGGGCTACATCTGGAAGGCCACACAGATAATGTCGGAGACGATCAGGCCAATATGGATCTATCTCAACGCAGAGCAGAGTCAGTAAAACGATACCTTGTAGGTAAAGGAGTAAGCGGAAACAGAATTACTACTGCCGGCTTTGGCGAAACAAGGCCAAAAACAACTAATGATACTGAGGAAGGCAGGGCAATTAACAGAAGAGTAGAAATGAATATTATTTACCAGTAGAAGCATAATCTTGCTTCTACTTTATTCATTAAATAATATTGAGCAAGTGCGCATATAAGGGTGAGCGATTAGAATTTTTCATTCAGTTTAGCTCCCCCTACAAGTTTTATGGCGTGGTTAAGCGCTTTCACAATACGCTCCCTTATTTCAGGATTGGCGCATTTGGCATTTATCTTATATAAATCGAATGAGCTTATAGATGTTGTTTTAGTAGTCCCGGCGCTGTAATCCTTATGTTCCCTGGTTATGCAGGAATTCCCTCCGGTACATTTTAGCACAATTGATAAAGGGGCCACATTACTGTAAGTTCTTTCATTTATATCAATTGAATCAAGGGATTTTAATGGTAGAGTATAAGTAGTCTCATAATTAATCCCGTCGCAGCTATAACGTTTAAATGCGGTTATCTCCTGATTATTAATTTTAAAGTCAAAATAGTTGGTGCACTTTTTTTCGTGGGAGTATGCCTGAACAATACTGATTTTAAATTTTTCATTCAGCCATCCTATTGTTTCTTCCAAGGTAGGTTCTTCCTGTTTTGTCTGTGCAAAAGCATTGAGTGAGATAAGAACTATAAGTGTACTCAACAGGATTCTCGACATTGTTCTTTAAGTTTTATTATTGACTTAGGGTACTACTACATAAATAAGCCCGAAGGTTTAGTTAACGCATCGGGCTTATTTATAATTATAATGTTAGGTCTTCTTATTTGTGAAGCACCTCTTTTACCTTAGCGGCGGCGTCTTTAAGCAATATGGCAGGGAACACTTTTAAGCCAGATTCCGCTATAATCTTAGCGCCTTCTTCAGCATTCGTTCCCTGTAACCTTACAATAATAGGCACTTTAATGTCGCCAATCTTTTTGTAAGCTTCCACAACTCCGTTAGCAACGCGGTCGCAACGTACTATTCCTCCAAATACATTAATAAGGATAGCTTTAACTTTAGGGTCTTTTAAGATAATTCTAAAGCCAGCTTCTACTGTTGTAGCGTTTGCTCCACCCCCTACGTCCAGGAAGTTGGCAGGCTCACCGCCGGATAGTTTAATAATATCCATAGTAGCCATG
>Ga0302315_10001754_pt1 | contig 21367 bp, 19 predicted proteins | sample III_Palsa_N3_1_FD_200532 | JGI IMG/M metagenome (GOLD analysis project Ga0302315, IMG submission 200532) | Peat permafrost microbial communities from Stordalen Mire near Abisko, Sweden - III_Palsa_N3_1 | ecosystem: Environmental > Terrestrial > Soil > Palsa > Peat permafrost | place: Sweden...
AGATTGACAAAACAATCAAAAATACACAAAACTCGCGCAACAAGATGGCTTTTAAACGGAATGTTAACAGGCCCTAAATGAAGCCAACATATGGTGTGTTGCACCGAGTTAAGATTTCGGTTCAACGAGTTGGGTACGGTGCATTGCTATGCATGATTTGCGCGGCAAGCCCGCCTGTTGTATGCCAGGCGCAAAATCAGGGGCAAATCCTGACCATCTCCAAGGTCGACCGTAATGATGTCATTGATGACGTCTCGCAAAAGGTGTTGGAGGACGCGTATCGGAAATTGGGCATTACGCTGGTGTTCAAGGAACTTCCAGCTACACGCGCCCTGGCCGAATCTTCCGAAGGCCTGGTCGATGGCGAATTTCAGCGCCGGGGCGGCTTGGGTGCCACCTATCCAGATCTGATACAGGTCAAGGTTCCAATCAATTGGCTCGATATTTGCGTGTTTACGCAGTCGGTACATTTTACGCCGCATGGGTGGGACAGTCTGCGCCCCTACCGCATTGGTTTTCATCGCGGAATAGTCGCGATAGAAGAGGGTACCAAGGGCATGAATATCGACCCGGCGGACACCAACGAATTGGTCATGCGCAAGCTGTTGGCCGGCCGCACCGACATTGCAGTCATGACGTCGATTGATGGGCAAGACCTGCTGAAGCAGATGAATGAGAAATCAATTCAAATTTTGATGCCGCCGCTGGCCCATGTGCAGCTGTATCACTACCTGAACAAAAAGAACGCGGATATCGCCGTCAAACTGGAAAAAGTCTTGCGGTCGATGGAGGCGGACGGAACGATAGCTTCAATACGCCGGCGCATTTTCGCCGATGCCGGCGTCCACGACTGACTGCGCGATTGACTGCAATACGAAAACGATGCCCAATACCCCGATTCGAAAGATGGTCTCGTGATGCCGCATACCCACCGCAGCGGGCGTTCAGGATGGCTACGGGCTGGCGTACTCGGGGCGAATGACGGCGTGCTATCGATCTCCAGCCTGTTGTTGGGCGTTGCTGCGGCGCATTTGGGCGGCAATGTCATTCTGGTGACTGGATTTGCCGGGCTGATCGCTGGCGCATTGTCGATGGGGGCTGGAGAGTATGTGTCGGTCAGCTCCCAAGCGGATACTGAACGGGCCGACCTTGACATCGAGCGACATGCGCTGCAATACGACTACGACGCCGAACGCGCCGAATTGCGCGAAATCTATGTGCGGCGCGGGCTGGATCGCAAGCTTGCTGCGGAGGTGGCACGGCAACTCATGAACCACGATGCGCTCGGGGCGCACGCGCGAGACGAAATCGGTATCACCGAAACCTTAAGCGCGCGACCGTTGCAGGCGGCATTGACGTCGTCGGCCAGTTTTATCGTCGGTGGCATTGTGCCGCTTGCAGCAGTTTTACTGGCACCCGCGTCCATGGTAATTCCCGTTATTGCGTGTATTTCGCTTTTTGTGCTCGCAGTGCTTGGGGCCGCCGCTGCGCGTGCAGGAGGTGCCTCCATCGCGCGTGGTGCGCTGCGCGTATTCATTTGGGGCGGACTGGCAATGGCGGTTACCGGCGCAATTGGAGCGCTATTCAATTCAGGTAGCTAGGGGCGGCGGGAAATAATTGGAAAGGCGTGTACTAGGGAAAACACGCCGGAACTGCGCCAGTAGTCGGCGCAGTTCCGGTGGTAATCACTGTAGATAAAGCGATTACAGGCAAAGATTACATGCCGTTTTCGGCTGCGTGCAATGCTTGTTTTGCAGCACCGATTGCGTGGTCTACGTGTTCCAATGCACGATGCTTCAGATTGCGTGCTTCTGGATTGTCTTCTTCGCGGGCCAGGTCGTTATGCGCTTTGTCCAGCAATTCGACAGCGTGATGCAAACGGCCGGCGTGGTTCAAATGCGCATCTTCATGCGGATGGTCATATGTGTCTTTTCCGTCGCGGAGGGCAGCTTTCTTCACTTCGTCGATCGCGTGATCGATTTCAACGATGGCTACGTCTTCGTTGGCGCTAACTGCTGCATCGCCGGCACGATGTTCAAGATTCCAGCGGGCATCGCGCAAATCGGTCAACGCATGCAGATACTCAGGGTGATCGCCTGGCAGATCGGCATGGGCTGCGAGTGGCAACAAAACGGCGAACAGCGCGGCGGTTGCGGACAATTTTAATTTCATTGTTGTTACTCCCAAGTAAGAAAGTCAAATAGTAGAAGACATCGCTTGGTCAATTCGTGTGAATTTCCCTTGCTTGCAGGTTTAACGATTCACGTTATCGAAAGGTTGACGGCCCTTTCTTATGATTCGAGTAACGAATTGTATCTGTCTATTTGGACAATGCCTTGATAATGCCGGTCGAAGCAGATCAGACGCCAATCAGGCTCCAGTACCCATGCGCTTCTCCCTACGCGCAATCAATATGCTGAGCAGCAACGAGGGCCAGATGCCGAGATGGATGAAGACATCGGCGGTATTGAAAATGTAATTCCAATGCGGAATTCCCTGCAGATTGATGAAATCCACCACCGATCCGCGCACAACGCGATCCAGCACGTTCGACGCGCCGCCGCCGACAATAAAACCGAAGAAAAGGAACTGGACCCATTTCGTCGGCTGGCTCTTGAAGAAAAAAACGGTGCATGCCACCAGAATCGCACTGGAAAGCAAGGCAAAGATCACGCTATGCCCTGGAAACGCGCCAAAAGTGCCCCCGACGTTACGTATGTGCGTGATAAACACGAAGGCATTGATTACATGTGTCTCGCCGATCGCCAGATTGGCATTCACCAGATAGCTGCCGATCTGGGAAATGACCAATACTAAAGCAGTGGCAAACAGGAGCGTGATGGTGTTTTTAAATGGGCTATGCACGAGATTACTCACTAAGAATCGCTTGCCTCCAGGCGGCAGACCCGGGATTCTACCGCAGTTCGCATTGCGCCCAATATTTGCCAATTGGAAAGCAAGGCTAGCTCGGGAAATTTCTGTACACTTACGGCAACCTTTGGAATCAGCAACTCGGCAACTCAACTCTTTATCACCTTTGTCACTCCAGCGCGCTCTCTCAAGATGATATGAATTTGTCTATACATTTGAAACCATGAATTTATCGGCGCCATGAACTTATCGTCTCCATTCATCAGCCGACCCATCGCCACGACGCTATTGACGCTCGGCGTCGCCCTGGCCGGCATGGTTGCCTTCAGCCTGTTGCCGGTGTCGCCGTTGCCGCGCGTGGATATTCCGATCATTTATGTCTCCGCCACCATGCCGGGGGCCGATCCGGAAACGATGGCAAACAATGTGTCGGCACCGCTGGAGCGGCAGTTCGGCCGCATCGGCGGAATCAGCGACATGTCATCGAACAGCTCGCAGAGTTCGTCAGGCATACTCTTGCAATTCGACCTGGATCGCGATATCGACGGTGCTGCACGCGACGTGCAGGCGGCGATCGTTGCGGCGCGTATCGATTTGCCAGCCAGCTTGCGCAGTAATCCGACCTATCGCAAATTCAATTCGGGCGACGCCCCGATCATGATACTGGCGCTGACTTCCGATACCTTGACAGCCGGGCAAATGTACGACACCGCGTCCACCATTGTGGCGCAGAAACTGTCGCAGGTGATCGGCGTCGGCAATGTTGGCGTGAACGGCGGTTCGCTGCCGGCAGTGCGGGTTGAACTTAATCCGGATGCGCTGAATCATTACGGCGTGGCGCTGGAGGATGTGCGCATCGCATTGGCCAACGCCAATGCCAACCGCCCCAAAGGTTTCGTGGAAGATGAGGGTCGCCAGTGGCAAATCGCCACCACCGATCAAGCGAAGAAGGCTAGCCAATACCAATCCTTGGTCGTCGCCTATCGCAACGGTGCGCCGGTGTTGCTCAGCAATCTCGGCACCATCGTCGACTCGGTGGAATCGCTGCGCAATGCCGGTATTGTCAACGGCAAGCCGGCGATCCTGATTGCCGTTTCCAAGCAGCCGAATGCGAATATCATCGATACGGTCGACCATATCCGCGCGCTGATGCCGCAACTCAAAGCCTCGATTCCTGCGGCGATCGACATGGTCGTCATGCAGGACAGAACCGCCACCATTCGCGCTTCGCTGCACGATATCGAACGAACCCTGTGCATCGCCGTGGCGCTGGTGGTGATGGTGGTATTCCTGTTCCTGCGTAATTTGCGTTCCACATTGATTCCCAGCGTAGCGGTACCGATATCCCTGATCGGCACCTGCGGCATCATGTATCTGTGCGGCTACAGACTGGACAATTTTTCCTTGATGGCATTAACCATTTCAGCCGGCTTCGTGGTCGACGATGCGATCGTGGTGCTGGAAAACGTCACGCGTCACATCGAAGAAGGCATGACACCCATGCGCGCCACCTTGCGGGGAGCGCGCGAGGTCGGTTTTACTGTGCTGTCGATGAGTATTTCGCTGGTCGCGGTGTTTATTCCGATGCTGTTGACCGGCGGCATCATGGGCCGTTTTTTTCGCGAATTCTCGGTGACCTTGTCGGCTGCCGTGTTGGTGTCCCTGGTCGTTTCGCTGACCACCACGCCGATGATGTGCTCGCGGTTGCTCAGACGTTCTTCATTGAATGAACCGAAGAACGAACCCGGACGATTCTATCGTTTCACGGAGCGCTTTTTTGATCGCCTGCTAAGCGGTTACGAACGCAGCCTGGAGCGTGTGCTGAAGCATCCGCGCATCACGATGCTGGTGCTGCTCGGCGTGATCGTCCTGAATGTCTTCCTGTTTGCGATCGTGCCCAAGGGGTTTTTCCCGCAGCAGGACATCGGCATCATACAAGGCGCCATCGTCGCCGATCAATCCTCCTCGTTCCAGGCCATGCGATCCAAACTGAAAGCCTACATCGATATCATCGGGGCCGATACTGCCGTGCAGAACGTTTCCGGCTTTATCGGCGGCGGGCAAACCAATTCCGGCACCATCAATGTTGCGTTGAAGCCTGTGACCGAAAGAAATGTCAGCGCCGATGAAGTGGTAAATCGCTTGCGCGAAAAGCTTGCCAAAATTCCAGGCGCCACGCTGTATTTGCAGGCTTCGCAGGACTTAGGCGGTGGCGGCGGAGGTAACGCGCAGTATCAATATGCGCTCCAGGGCGAAACCTTGGACGATTTGAAAACCTGGACGCCGCGCATCCTCAAGATTCTGCAAGGTTTGCCGGAACTGGTTGACGTCAGCAGCGATCAACAGGATAAAGGCTTGCAAATGACTTTGACGGTCGACCGCGCCACGGCCGCCCGCTTGGGTGTCACCGAAAGCGCGATCGACAACGCGCTTTCCGACGCCTTCAGCCAAAAGCTGGTTTCCATCATCTATGAAAACAAGAATCAGTACCATGTCGTGATGGAAGTCGCGCCCGAATATACACAGCGACCGGAGACGCTGAAGGGCGTCTATGTCGCCAATACGCTGGACCAACTGGTTCCGTTGAGTGCTTTTTCGCATTTCGAGGCGACCAATTCGATCTTGCGGGTCAATCATCAGGGGCAATTCCCATCGATGAACATGTCGTTTAACTTGCCGCCTAAAATGGCTTTAAGCACGGCGGTGGATGCGATTGACGATGCGGTTGCGCGTAGCGGCATGCCGGCCACTATCCACGGGACTTTCCAGGGCAATGCGCAGAAATTCCGCGAATCGAGCACCAGCATGCCGCTGCTGATATTGGCTGCGCTGTTGACGATCTACATTGTGTTGGGCGTCTTGTATGAAAGCCTGGTGCATCCGATCACCATTCTTTCGACCTTGCCATCGGCGGGAATCGGCGCGTTTTTGGCGCTGTGGATATTTGGCATACCGTTGGACATCATGTCCTTCATCGGCGTCTTCCTGTTGATTGGCATCGTCAAGAAAAATGCGATCATGATGATTGATTTTGCGCTGGTGGCGCAGCGCACGGACGGCAAGAGCCCGCTCGACGCCATACGCAAAGCCTGCCTGCTGCGTTTTCGCCCGATCATGATGACTACCGTGGCTGCGATGTTGAGCGCACTGCCGCTGGCGCTGGGTACCGGCACCGGATCGGAAATGCGGCGCCCGCTTGGCGTCACTATTGTCGGCGGCCTGATGGTCAGCCAGATGTTGACGCTGTATACGACACCGGTGGTTTATTTGTACATGGAGCGTCTTGGCGCGCGATCTGCGGGCTTCTGGAAGCGGGTGAAGCGGGTGCGAAGCAAGTTGCCGGGCGGCGATGCGCTCGCAAAAATCTGAAGCTTGTTTTTGATAGTTGATAGTTGAACTGGCAATAATGAATGCACCCGAGAATATCTATTCCCCCGGCCCGGCGTCGATTCCTGAAAACCTGACCGCTGCAACGCCGCGCTACAAAAGGCACGCCTGGGTCGCCGTGGCCGCCTTGTTTTTGTTTGCGTTCGTCTACATCGGACTGGCTGCGTGGTTTTGCCGGCAGGCCTGGCACCGGTTAGCCACTGGTTTCGGCGGCGGGCAGCATGCGATGCAAGGTTTCATGTTGGGGATTCCTGCCGCGTTTCTTGCCGCGTTCATGATCAAGGGCCTATTCTTTGTCAAGCAGGGCGGCGAATCGCGGGATATCGAATTGACAGCGGCCGACGAGCCGGTCTTGTTTGAATTCCTATATAAACTGGCCGACGAGGCGCAGGCGCCGCGGCCGCATCGGGTATACGTCAGCGCAGCCGTGAACGCAGCCGTGTTTTACGATTTATCGATCGTCAATTTTTTCTTCCCCAGCCGCAAAAACCTGGAAATCGGCCTTGCGCTGGTGAATGTGCTGACCCTGGGCGAATTGAAGGCGGTGTTGGCGCACGAGTTCGGGCATTTCGCGCAGCGTTCGATGGCGGTGGGGCGCTGGGTGTATGTCGCCCAGCAAATTGCCGGGCACATGGTGGCGCGCCGCGATGGCTTCGATCGCTTTCTGGCTGGGCTGGCACGATTCGATATTCGCGTTGCCTGGGTCGGCTGGCTATTGTCGCTGATCGTCTGGTCGATCCGTTCACTGATCGAATTGAGCTTTCGCCTGTTGTTGCTGGCTCAACGCGCGCTATCGCGGGAAATGGAAATGCAAGCCGACCTGGTCGCGGTGTCCTTGACCGGTAGCGACGCGTTGATGCATGCCTTGCACAAAATGTCGGCAGCCGACGACGCCTGGAGCCGCACCATCGCCTTTGCCAATCGCGAATACGGGAAGGGCCGCCAGGTTCGCGATTTACTGACTATCCAGAACCGCATCATCGACCATTTGCGGGTTGCCTTCGATGACCTTCAATACGGCCGGTCGCCGCATTTGACCGATCAAGAACCGGCTGCACAGCGCGTGTTCAAAGTGGATTTCGCGCGCCCGCCGCAAATGTGGTCGACCCATCCGCTCAATCATGAGCGCGAGCAGAATGCCAAGAAAACCTATGTGGCGGCGCCGCTCGACAATCGCAGCGCATGGACCATTTTTCGCGATGCCAAGGCGGTGCGCGAACGCGTTTCCGCGGCCCTGATCAAGGAGCCACGGAACGATGTGCCGCTGGTCGCCGACAAGGAAGCCATAGAAAGCCTGGATCTTGAATATCGCCAGGAATTCCTTAATCGTTTTTACCGGAGCGCGTACCTGGGCCGATCAGTGGTGCGCCACGCTAAGACCCCGAATGCGTTGTATGAAAATTTCGCGCCGCTGCCGGCAGATGCGTTGGCGCAGATTTATCCCGCCGGCTTGAGTGCCGAGCTAGAAGCACTGCGCGAGTTGCAGCGCGAAACGGCCATGCTGAAGGCGATCCGGGATGGCGCCATGCAGGCTGCCGGCAGCACCACTGGCACGACAGCCGGCAGTGTCGCCAATTATCGCGGTCGCGAATTGCGGCGCAAGGATTTGCCGGCAGCGGTTGCCGATGCGGAGCAAGAATTGGCGGTGCTGGAAAGCAAGATACACGCGCATGATCGCCTGTGCCGCAGCGCCCATTTGGCATTGGCGAGGCAATACGGAGCAGGGTGGGACGTGTACCTGAAAAGCCTGCTCGGCTTGATGCACTACGCCGATCATAGCGCTGCCGACTTGCGCGACATGCAGGCTCTCACCTCCAACGTATTCCAAGTGGTGACGGCGGGCGGCAAGCTGAACAGGGAAAAATTCCAACGCTTGATGGCGAGTTGCGAGGGACTTTATGAAGCGCTGGCGGCGACCTATGCCAATGCCGCCGAGGTTGCCCCCGGTGCGGCGATCTTGAAGCGGATCGAGGCAGAGAGTTGGGTCGCTCAATTTGGCGAATTCAAGTTTGCGGCGCCGAGCGACGGCAATATCAACGATTGGCTCAATAATGTCGATTCCTGGGTCAACGCAGCGCATGCCAGTTTTCGCCTGCTGTATGACGCCGCATTGGGGGAATTGTTGAAGACCGAAGCCTTGCTCGCCAAGGCGGCCCACACACCGGAAATGCAACTGGACAGCGCACCGGCACCCGTGGTTTATCCAAGCGACTATCCAGTGCTGCTACCGGGCGACGAGCGACCGAAGCAAAAGAAACTCGATTGGTGGAGCCGCTTCCAGCGTGCCGATGGGACGTTCGCCACGATCGGAAAACTGGTTGCGGCAGCATCGCTGGTGGCAGTGGTGTTGGTGTACGGTAGTCATAGCGAACGCGCGGACCTTACGATTTATAACGGTTTGGGCAGCCCGGTGCAGGTTGGTGTCGGTCGCGAGCAGGTGACGATACAAGCAAACAGTTTCGTTGATGTGAAACTGCCGGCCGACGACGATGTCGAGCTACGCGCGGCGATCGGGGATGTCGAGATCGAGCGCTTCAAGCAGCATATCGACAACAGCTTGTCACATTACGTCTACAACGTTGCGGACGCTGCAGTGTTCGTCGAATGGTCTGCGGTTTATGGCAATGGCGATGGCAACGGACATACTGCGTCGGCGCAGGCGCGCGGCAATCCGCGCTGGAGCGAGGTCAACGTGAACTACCTGTTCACCCAGCCGCCGCACTCCATGCAGACCAAAGCCGGCGGTGAAACGCTCAAGGTCTTGTCTTCCCTTTCCAATGATCCGCCGATGGTGCAATTGAACGCCTTGAAAGATCGCGCCGACATCGAGCGTTTGATTAGCGCGCACGTTCGTTATGACGCCCCAAATAGCCACAACCTGGCTTGGTGGTTGAGCGCATTGCAAGGCACGTCGCAAGCCGATCTGGTGCTGGCAGCACGTTTACGGCAATATCCGAACGATATCTACGCGCTGCGTCTGATGCAGGACATGGCGAATTCGACGCAGCGCCAGATCGTCTGTCAGCGGCAAATCGAAATGGCCCGGCAGGCGCCGGAGGACGGCGATTTGCAATACCTTGCGGTGCGCTGCATGCCGCGCGGCGCGGCGCAATCGCAGGCCTTCAAAGACGCGGCCGATCGTTGGCCGCGCAATCCCTGGTTGCAATTGGCAAGCGGTTATACGGAACTGGAGTCAGGTCATCTCGATGAAGCCGCGCGCCGCTTTGCTGTGACGTTCGCGCAACTACCGGGAACCCGAGAATGGGTCAATCTTGACATTGCGCGTGCGCGCCGCTTGCAAGACCCTGGCGCCAGGCTGGACGACTTGCTGGCCGGATCGTTCCTGTTGGACTCCTTTCATGATCTGGAGAGCAATCAAGAGATGCGGGGGCCGGCTCTTGTCTGGTCGGGATTCATGCACGGACATTTGGCGCAAGCGCGCCAAATGGTGCCGGCCGGGAAGCGTGGCTTGACGTTGACTATTCTGTTGGCGGCATCGGACGGCGCGCCGAAAGAATGGGTCGAGCAAGCATTGCGCATAGTGCCTGATCAAGATTGGTCGCCAGATCTGGTGTGGTATTGCCTGGCATTGGCCGAGCGTGAGCATCGGGATACTGCCCCCTATCTGAACCTCATTGCATCCAGGAAGGATGCGGCGGACGAACAGATGCTGGGATTTTTTCGGTCCCTGCAGGCAGGAATCCCGCAAGATCCAGCGATCAGTCTTATTAACGCCACCCTGCGCGAGCGCGGGCAGGCCTACGCGCTGGCACTGATCGTCAAAGGGCGTAAAGCACCGCCAAGCTGGAGAGATGACGCCAAGAGATTACTGTTCGGAACGGAGCGACCGTATTTCGACTGACTCGGAGAGCGCATGTAAAGTCAATGGAATTGGCAGATCGACGCCATTCGAACGCCATTGCCTTGTTGAGGTGTTCGATCTTTTATCGGCTAGCTGTAAGGCGGGCAGTCGCTGGATTGCCTGATCACGTTCTTGCCCGCTCAAATTCTCTAGCCCTTAAGTCAGGTTCACACTTTGTAAAAGTGCCGTGAATCAACTTACCGCGTCAAAATTTTCCTATCCTGATATTTTGCCGAAAAGTCAAGTTTTTGCATGTCGCATGCACGTCACAATGCGCTCTATTCTAGTATTGTTTTTCTATAAACACTGTCGTAGCATGGGTTCGTGTCTTATTGAACTGGAAACATCTGATCAAACGGATGCTGTGGAATTGCTTGAGTCTTTGCTATGAATATAAACAAGAGAGTCCTTCAAGGACCTTATATGCGGGCTTTTTAGCCAACCAGCTTGCCAGTCCGCCCACTCTGAGATCGCAACAGCGAAAATCTAACATTGGAGAGATAGTGTGATGAGTCAAACCCTAATAGTTCTGCAATACAAGGTAAGGAGCCGGCTGCTGACCGCAGGCGCCTGCCTCGCCATTATGGCGACTTCCTTTTCCGCACAGGCCACCCTTGGTGGCGACGGCGCCAGTGTGATCGCCGACCAGTCGGCCTTGCATGCCACCATGAAAATCACCACGGAAGCCAATTACACCGACTACGCCTTGACGCAGCCGGACGGTGTGGTCGTTCATGAATTCGTCAATCCGTCGAGCCACGTTTTCGAAGTGACCTGGGCCGGCAAGGCGCATCGTCCTGACATGAGCCAAATCCTCGGCAGCTATGTGTCGCGCTTTCAAGGACAGGGTAAAGTCAGCCGTCCAACAAGTCGACGTGCAGATCGCGTCGACCCCGATCTGGAAATCCACTCCGCAGTACGCAACCGTTATTTCTCGGGAACCGCGCATATTCCGGGATTGCTGCCGGAAAACATGTCTGCTCCTATCCGCGTTCCTGCTGAGGTGAAATAATGAAAAATACAGCACAATCATTCTCTTCCGGCACGCGCTATGCAGCAGTGCTTTTTTCTGCCGTGGTGGCATTCGGCCTGGCATTTTCTTCCGCGCCGGCACAAGCGTCGAGCAAAGCGGTTTCTTCTCCTATGGGTTGCGGTACTGTGACGTCTACCGGCACTGGCAATACCACGCCGATGGTGGTTGACGGTTTCCCTTGTGCCGCCGGCGGCAAGGCCGGGGCAGTCAATGCTCCCGAGGAGCCGTTCATCAGCGTAGAAATTTGCACGCCTGGCAGCAAGACCAATTGCCAGATCATCGATCACGTTGAAGTCGATACCGGTTCGACCGGATTGCGCATGGCTGCTTCGGCCTTGTCTTCGAGTCTGCAGCCGGGCGCCAAGGGTTTGCCGCTGGTCGCAGGCAGCACGGCATCGACGACGCTGACGGAATGCGAAATCTATGTCGATTCGTTCGTCTACGGCCCGGTGGTCGCGGTGGACGTCTACATTGCCGGAAAGATGGTCGGCAGCACCAACATGCAAGTGTTCGGCGATTCCAGCTACAAGGTGCCGAAGGCATGCAGCAGCCAGGGTGGCACGGCGACCAACAGCGTTTCAACGTTCGGCGCCAATGGCTTGATCGGCGTCAGCTTCGCGCTCAACGACTATGGCGTCTACTATAACTGCAAAAACAGCAGTACCGGCAGCTGCACCGAAAACACCGCGTATGCCGGTCTTCCCAATACGGTTAGCCAATTTGCGACCGACAACAACGGCGTTACGCTGACGTTGCCGGCAGTAGGTGCTTCGGGGTCGACTTCCGCTGTGGTCGGCAGCCTGACCTTCGGCGTCAATACCGAGTCCAATAACATACCGCCTGCCAGCACATTGGCAGTTGCCAACGACGGCACGCTTACCGATGCCAATTGGGGCACCTTCGCCGCTGAAGTCGGCGGCACCTGGTTTACCGCCTACATCGATAGCGGCACCGACGTCATCTATTTCAATGACAGCGCCGACAAGAGTTTGGTTGCCTGCCCGACCTCAGGCAACTTCGATGGCTGGTATTGCCCGACGACGACGCAGAACCTGCCGTTCTCCTATGCCAATAGCGGCAGCACCAGCAGCAAAGGCGCAATTACCTATTCCATCGCGAATGCCAGCAAAATCGCAACCGGCAGCAACGTAGCCTACAGCAACGTTGCCGGCCCTGACGACTCGTCGGCAACCGTCGATTCTGCAATCGGATTCGGCTTGTCGACCTTTTTCGGGCATAACATGTATTTCCTGTTCCAAGGCAAGACAGCTCCAGGAACTGGCTTGGGCGGTAGCGCGTCAACGACCGTTACCGGGCCGATCAACGGCATCAATTGATTGATGTGTTGGCTATGTTGACAGCATAAGAACAATCGGCGCGTGATGCGTCGGTTGTTCTTTGCCGAATCATATTTGTAGTTGTTGCAGCCGGAAAGATTACCCGCAACCCTCAACGAGGATGGATATGTCGAATCATTTGGTGCCCGAGCAAGCTAGAGCCTACATGAAAAAACTGCTGGGGGAGGTGTTCAAGGCCTCGGCCTCGGATTTGTTCATTACCGCCGGTTTTCCGCCGAGCATGAAAGTGCATGGCGAAATGCGGCCATTGTCGTCCGGCAAGTTGACGCCGGAGTTGAGCCGGGCTTACGCGATGTCGCTGATGAATGAAAAACAGCAGGCGGAATTTGCGCAGGAAAAGGAATGCAATTTCGCAATTTCACTTGGGTTCTGCCGCTTTCGCGTCAACGTATTTGTCCAGCTACAGCATCTCGGCATGGTGATACGCACCATTTCAAGCGACATTCCGGATATCGACGACCTCAAACTACCGGCCATCCTGAAGGATGTCGTCACCGCCAAACGCGGCCTGGTATTGATGGTCGGCGCTTCCGGCTCCGGCAAGTCGACCAGTCTGGCGGCGATGCTGGACCATCGCAATGCGCATTCGAGCGGCCATATCATCACCATTGAAGACCCGGTGGAATTTATCCACGAGAGCAAGAAGTGCATGATTACGCATCGCGAGGTCGGCGCCGATACGCATACCTGGCTGCATGCGCTCAAGAATGCGATGCGCCAAGCGCCCGACGTGATCATGATCGGCGAGATACGCGATACAGAATCGATGGAACATGCAATTGCGTTTTCCGAAACCGGCCATTTATGCCTATGTACCCTGCATGCAAACAATGCCAATCAAACGCTGGATCGCATCATCAACTTTTTCCCTGAAGACCGCCGCCCACAGTTGCTAATGAGCCTTTCCTCCAATCTCAAGGCCATTATTTCCCAGCGCCTGGTGAGGTCCGAGAATGGCAAACGCCGGGTCGCCACTGAAATCCTGGTCAATACGCCGACCATTGCCGAACTGATTTTGAAAGGGCAGTTTCAATCGATCAAGGAAGCGATCTCCAAATCACGCGAACTGGGCATGCAGACTTTCGACCAGGATTTGTTCGATCTCTATGATGCCGGCGAAATCGGCTATGAAGATGCGTTACGCAACGCCGATTCGATGAACGAACTTCGCCTGAACATCAAACTCAAGGCGCAACGCGGCGAACCCAAAGGCGCCACTGACGTCAGCGTGGCGGTCCCGCAGGCCGCTGCGGCAGCGTCGGCGCGCGTTCATGCGCGGTAATCAAGGCTGATGCGCGATGGTGCACGGCAATCGTTCCTCAAGAGGAAGCTCAGGCGCTAATATGGGCTTGATCAAGAATGTTAACGTTGCCCGCATATTTGCAGAATACCCGCCGATAATGCGGCGCAAGCTATTTACCCTTCGTCAACTGATTCTCGATACTGCGGCAAAAACGGAGGGCGTGGGCGCGATTGAAGAAACGCTCAAGTGGGGCGAGCCTGCTTATCTGACAAGCGAGAGCAAAAGCGGCAGCACGATACGCATCGATTGGAAAAAAGCCAATCCATCTCAATACGCCATGTATTTTCATTGCCAAACCAATTTGGTCGAAACCTTCCGCACCTTATTTCCCAATGATTTTAAGTTCGAGGGAAACCGGAGCATCGTGTTCGACGAGAACGATATTGTGCCTGTCGACGCATTGGAATTCTGTGTGGCCGCTGCATTAACCTACCATCGCAACAAGGTTATACTATCCGGTAAGGCATCCAAATGACGCCTGGTTAGCATCGAGATGCAAACAGAAAATATGCCGAAAAATGTTGCCGAATTTTGGGATGCTTTCATAGCAAGTCGAAAGCAGGATCCGGCGCCAAAACTTTGCGAAGCATTTTATTTTTGCGACAATGAGCGTGATGCCAACGCGCTGGCAGAACTTGTGGTTGCCGGCACAAAATGTGCAACTGCGTCCTTGCTATGGTGGTATGAGAAGGACGAACTTCCGCTGCCGGAAACAGGCGAGTTGAATATCGTGACCGATTGGAACGGGGCTCCGCGTTGCGTCATCGAGAACACTGCAATTGATATTCACGCGTTCGAAGAGGTTAGTGCAGAGTTTGCCGCCACCGAAGGCGAAGGCGATAAATCGCTCGCCTACTGGCGCAAGGAGCATTGGGCGTTCTTTTCCCGCGAATGCAGGGAATTTAATAGAGCGCCATCAATACAAATGCCCGTTGTCTGCATGCGCTTTCGGGTGATTTATCCGCTTCCTGCCGCCTGACTATACAGCCTCATCGAAATTTTCGCTTTTCCCCGGTCTTGATATCCAAGGCATAACGCACACCCTTTTCCGTGACCATCATTTCGTCAGGCGGTTCATCACCGGCGAGGGCGCCTGACACCACCGGCAAGCCTTCACCCTTGCGCATCAATTCGTCGGAGCGTTCATAGACATTCGGGCAGCCGGTTTCGGCCAGCAATGTTTGCACGATCGGAACCTTCCATGCATCAACGCCGGCGGCCTGGAATTGGCAGATCAAGTAACCGCTGCGACCGCCGTACCAATCGACCAGCAGGCCGGGCAAACCATCCGGCTCGCCCAGCACCAGGTTTATCGGATCGATGGTCGCGCCTTTTTTTGCAGCTGCAGCGCTATGTGTCGCCACGGCGGTTTTGACGCGGCGTTTGATCAAGGCGTGGTCGATCGGCTCGTTTTGATCGAAGCTCCAGACGCGTGCGCGGATTTGCGATTTGGGGCTATGGGCGGCGCGCGCCAGGAATTGCCCTGAAGACGATTGCACCAGCGCGGTTGCGCCTGATTGCATTCTTTCTTGCGGCTTTCCATCGACGCGCTCGATAGCCGATGCATAGATCCACGGTTGACGTTCCAGCAGGCTCTTTTCCTTGCCTTGCTTGATGGTGATAATCAGCATGAGTAGTAGGTTATCGGGTTAATTTGACGTTGATGCGATGTTGACATAGAAGGCGCGAAGCATAGCGGAAATTTGTCCCTATCTACGCGTAGCAGCAATAAAGAGCGCCGAAATATCGAAATTCATTCTGCCATGACAGAATTATCCGGCGTCAGCGCCCCTCAATGCGAGTTACAATTTGTTGTGCGAACCATCGCACAAGGGCTTGCCACCACTGTGTTTGCAGCCGCAAAAATAGACGGTGTCAGTCGTGTCAGCGGTATATTTAACCGGTGTGAAGCTGCTGCCTTTATGCGAGCCGTCGCAAAATGGTTGCGACTTGCTTTGGCCGCAGGCGCACCACCAATAGTCTTTTCCTGCTTCGACCTCGGTTGCGAAGGGCGATTTTTGCGCAATATTCGGATGCGTATCGGCCATGACGTGCTCCTGAAGAAATTTCGCTTTGACCTTGTCCATTATCTACCTAAAAATGTGGCACGGTGAATTTGATGTTTTGAGGTTTGCCAGCCAAGGCTGCCTTTAAATAGTCAATGCATTGCATTATTGACAATAATGTCAATATTTCGTTACACTCGCCACGCGCCGTGGCTACGACTTTGATGATCGATCTATTGAGGGAACATTGGCATGAATACGTACAAGTTGAACGGTGGCTGTCACTGCGGCAATGTCCGGGTCGAACTCACGCTGACTGGCGCGCCTGCTGCATGTATCCCACGGGTTTGCGATTGCGATTTTTGCCGCAAGCATGGCGCTTCTTATATTTCTGATCCGCAAGGTACTTTGCGTTTCGAGGTCAAAGAGGAACGTGATTTTGGAAAATACAAGCAAGGCAGCGGAGTTTCCGATTGCCTGATTTGCCGGAATTGCGGCGTCCTGGTGGGCTTCAGTTATTACGAAGAAGGGCGACTTTACGCAACCATTAATAGCAAGGTGGTTGAAGGCGAGCCACTTTTCGGGGAGGAAATCTCGGTGTCGCCGAAACTGCTCACGGAGGAGAAAAAGACTGAACGATGGAAGGAAAAATGGTTTCGCGACGTCATTGTGCATGCCGATCAGCGTATAACGCCTTGATAGACTTGCACAATGGTTGCTGCAGTGTCTCGGCACGCGTACCATGTGGGTCTAGCAGACCCCACGCATAATGACAGGAACAATGATGGACGCAGGATTGACAAATGATGAGTACGATGCGCTTGGGCAAATTGCAAAAGGCCCGAAGGCGGCCCGGCTTTCCGCTTGCGTGGCGCGCAACGCCAAGCGCTTGAGCGGACTGAAGCATGTGACGTACAACAAGGACGGAAGCTTGTCGCTAACCGAGAAAGGCCAGCAAACGCTGTTTGTCAAAAGTTGCATCGAAGGCTTGCGTGCTGTGGCGGCCGATCCGCATGCATCCTTGGATTCTGTAGTCGAGACCTTTCTTCGCAAGAAAGCCCACATCGAAGCGGAAGTGGCAGGCGGCGGCTTGGTGCTGACTGAACGCGGACGCGAAACACTTGCCGATATTGACGCGCAACAAAAATAGAGCTGCGCTTTAGCTCCTATTCCATTCAATTTTATTCTAGTCGGTTTGTGCGATTGTGCTTAGCTCGCGGTTTCAGCATCACGGGAGCTTTGCGTGGTGTGTGTAAATTTTCTTGCGGGAAACAATTACTCCCTGTTTTCGTGCGTTTCCTTGTTTTTCTCTAATTCGCTTGACTCTTACGTTGCGTCAGGCTTTATGGTTTGACATCGAAGGAGAGCGAGCGGTGCTATTGAAAATCGGTGAATTGGCCAAGCGAATCGGGGTGACGGTTCGTACCTTGCATCATTATGACGCCATCGGCTTGGTCAAGCCGTCGGCGCGCACCGAAGCCGGCTATCGGCTTTACAATCGGAACGATATTGCCAGACTGCATCGCATCCAGGCATTGCGAGGGCTGGGCTTGTCGCTTGCCGAGACTGGCACCATGCTGGCCGGCGAGGGCGCAGAATTGCGCATGGTGATTCGGCAGCAGATCACGTCGCTGCAGCGGCAAATTTCGCAAGCGGTGGATTTACGCGACCGGCTGCAATCGATGGAAGCGCAACTGGATGGCGCGGGTGAGCCAGAGATCGAAGACTGGTTATCGACCCTGGGTTTGATGGCGACGCATCGCAAGTATTTCACCGAGACGGAATTGTACGCCTTGTACCGGGGCAAGAAATTCGGCGACGAGGACATGCCGTGGCCTGGCCTGATAGCGGAAGTGCGCAATTTGATGGACCGTCGGATAGTGCCGCAAAGCGTGGAAGCGAAAGCGCTGGCTTTACGCTGGATCGAGTTGCAAAAGCGCACCATGAGCGACGATCCGCGTTACTTTGTCAAACTGAGTGCCATGCACCGAACCGAATTCGACGTCCAGGCGTTGACCGGCGTGGATGGCCCTTTGCTCGATTATGTGACGATTTCCTTGAACGAAATTCGTTGCGAAGCACTTGCCAATTACGTCACCCCGGATGAACTTGATCGCTTTCGCCGCAGTTTTCCCAAGACCATGCACAATTGGCTGGTGATTTTTGCCGAGGTGCGGCAATTGATCGAGCAGGGTGTGGCGCCGGGGCACCCGGACGCGCAGGAGGTATTGCAAAAATGGATAGTGCTGTTTCAGGAAAACTGGGGAAGTGATCCGGAAACCAGGCTCAAAGTGCGCGAAGCACATCGGACCGATCAAAAACTGATCGCCATCAGTCCCATGAGCCAGGAGACTCAAATCTACATCACGCAGTGCATGGCAGCACACGCATCGAATTCAGCAAAGATGGAAACCACGCAATAATTTTTGGGAGACCCTATGTATCCTGTCGTTCTCAAGCAGGTCGGCAAGACCTACCACCTCGACTCGGTCGATGTCCCCGCATTGATCGATATCAACCTGGAAATCCGTTCGAATTGCTTTACCGTGATTTCCGGGCCGTCCGGTAGCGGCAAAACCACATTGTTGAATTTGATCGGCTGCATCGATCGGGCAAATCAGGGCGAAATCCTGATTGCCGGCAAAGAGGTGCAAAAGATGTCGAATGACGCCTTGTCCGATTTCCGTGCCCGCCATCTCGGCTTTATCTTCCAGAATTTCAACTTGCTGCCGGTACTGAGCGCTTACGAAAACATTGAATATCCCTTGTTGCTCACGCAAATGCCCGCCGCCGGCCGCAAGCAGCGCGTGCTGGCATTGTTGGACGCAGTCGGACTGTCGGATCGGGCGCAAAACCGCCCAGGACAGCTTTCCGGCGGACAGCGGCAACGCGTCGCGATTGCGCGTGCCTTGGCGACTGAGCCGAAGCTGGTGTTGGCCGATGAGCCAACCGCCAATCTCGACAGCCATACGGGCGCTGCGATTATCGCCTTGATGCGCAAGATGCAACGCGAGCATCACGTGTCGTTTGTGTTTTCTTCGCATGACCCGCAAGTGCAAGCCGAGGCCGACGACGCCGTCTTCATTCGCGATGGCCGCATTACCGGCGTCGAGCGGCGCACCGAAAGCGTGGAGGCTGCAGTATGAAGACCTTGTCTCTGGCACTGCGCAACCTGCTGCGCAATCGCCGCCGGTCGTTGACGACGCTCCTGGCGATGACCATTGGCCTGGTTGCCATCCTGATATTCGGCGGATACAAAGCCAATATCACCTATGGTACCGAGACCGGTTTTGTGCAAGCCTATGGCCATTTGCAAATTCAACATAAGGATTACTTCATAGAAGGCGGCGACAACCCGACTGCCTATGGCATCGCCGGTTATCAACGCATCGTCGATGCTGTGAAACACGATCCAGTCCTGGCGCCGATGCTGACCATGGTCACGCCGACTTTGCAGTTGGGCGGCCTCGCCGGCAATTTTTCCGCCGGCGTCTCGCGCTCGGTGATGGCGTCAGGCGTGGTTGTCGAGGATTACAACCAAATGCTGTTGTGGAACGACTACCAGCTAAAAAGTTATGCGCAGCCGCTGCCTCTGGTCGGTTCCAGCCTGGAAGCCGTCGTGATCGGTACCGGTGTAGCGCGCAAATTGAAACTGTGTAATGCGCTCAAGGTTCCGAATTGCACGCAAACCGCAACGGTCGTCGTCGGCGAGGGCCGGTCCGCGCCCGACGATATCGCCGCTTTATCCGCGTTGGAAAAATCTGACGCGCCGCGCCAGGACGAGAACCGCATCGAGATGCTGGCGGCTACCGCGCATGGCGCTCCCAATGTCGCAAGTCTATCCGTGGTCAAGGCGAAGAATATGGGGTACAAGGCGGTCGACGACATGTATCTTGCGATGCATTTGGCGCAAGCGCAGAAGCTGATTTATGGTTCTGATCAGCCTCAGGTCACGGCCATTGAGATACAGCTTCGGCATACCAGCCAGATACCCGCGGCGCGAGAACGCCTGACGCAATTATTGGCAACGGAATTCAAGGATCAGCCGCTGGAGATTCTCGATTTTCGCACGCTTAATCCAATGTTCGGCCAGACTGAGCAATTCATGAATTCGATGTTCGGATTCATTTCGATATTGATCGGTGTCATCGTGCTATTCACGATCAGCAATACGATGAGTACCGCCGTGGTGGAGCGAACGGTTGAAATCGGCACTTTGCGCGCAATCGGATTGCGGCGCTCCGGCATTAGGCGTCTATTTGTTTGCGAGGGCGTGCTGTTGGGTTTGATCGGCTCGGCACTTGGCGTGTTGTGCGCATTGTTCATTGCCTACTTGATCAATCATAGTGGCTTGTCGTGGACGCCGCCCGGGTATTCGTATGCGTACCTCATCTTGATTCTTGTATGGCAGGATCCGCATTTGCTGGTCGGCAGCGTGATCGGATTGATTCTCGTGACGATCGTCTCTGCGGGGATGCCTGCCAACCGCGCGTCGAATCTGATTATCGTCGATGCCTTGCGCCACGTTTGAAAGGGCATAACGATGAAACCTTGGATCAAGAATTTGACCGCCCTGGCAATTTTCTGCAATGCAGTCGGCGTCGCAAACGCCACTCCCAGCGCCCAGGAAATTCTGGCCGCCAGCGATGCAGTGCGCAATCCCGATTATCCATTCGGCCTGACCAACACGCTGGTGGAGTACCGCAACGGCAAACAGACCGATACCAGCACCCTGGCGATCTATTCCAAGGCCGACCCGGCCGGCGGTCAATTCCGCAGCCTGATCCGCTATGTAGCGCCGGCCCGCGATGCCAGCAAGTTGATTCTGTATAGCGGCAAGGACATGTGGTTTTACGACCCGTCGAGCAAGGCCAGCATTCGGCTGTCGCCACAGCAGCGCTTGCTGGGGCAGGCCTCCAATGGGGACGTGGTCACCGTCAATCTGGCGAAGGATTACCAGGCAACTTCCGCGCTGGAGGAAGACACTCAGGACGGCGAACGGCAGACCAAGCATTGCTACAAACTGGCAATGTCCGCCAAGACACCCGATGCTACCTATCATCATATCGAGATGTGGGTCGAAACAGCAAATTCCCACCCGATCAAGGCGCGCTTCTACACGGAAAGCGGCAAGCTCTTGAAGACCGCTTACTATCGCCATTACCAGCAGCAATTGGGTGCCGACCGTCCAATCGAAACCGTCATCATCGATGGCCTGGACCCGAATTGGGTAACCGTGATGCGGTATTCTGACTGGATCAAGCGCGAGGTGCCGGATGTGTGGTTGCAACGCGATTATCTGCCGCGCTTCAAGCCGGAATGACACGAAACCTTGCAGTGTGACGTTGCTTCTCGCAACACGCCTGAAATTCTGGATTGGAAACGGGAAAAAGCGTATCGTGATGGCTGGAATGGTGGATTTCTCCGAGGCCGCAGGGTATCCGTCGGTAAAAGCATGTCTTTCGCCTAGGGCGATCGCATGAAGCTCCTTCCCCCTACGCCGGGCGCCCCTGCAAAGGGGAGGGAACTTCAGTCGTTTGCGCCGGT
>Ga0302315_10001756_pt1 | contig 21358 bp, 21 predicted proteins | sample III_Palsa_N3_1_FD_200532 | JGI IMG/M metagenome (GOLD analysis project Ga0302315, IMG submission 200532) | Peat permafrost microbial communities from Stordalen Mire near Abisko, Sweden - III_Palsa_N3_1 | ecosystem: Environmental > Terrestrial > Soil > Palsa > Peat permafrost | place: Sweden...
ACACCTCTGAAAACTGTTAGTGTTTAATGAACCGCCGTATGCCGAACGGCACGTACGGTGGTGTGAGAGGACAGGTAAGGAAATAATCCTTACCTTCCTACTCGATTTATAACTATCTTATCGCATCTACATCAATACCTATCTGTTTCAGCAATAACGAGGCATTAAACGTTTTGCATTCACCATCCTTTATTTTGTAATCGAACAGCATTTCGCCATCCTTTACCTGTATATCAAAATAGAAGTTACGGATGTAATCCGGGTATTTCTTTTCCAATTCAGCTATCTGCAGATCATGAGTGGCAACCATGCCTACGGCTTTTTTGGCTATTAATTGCTCTATAACAGCTTTCGATCCGAGGTATTTATCAACCGAATTGGTGCCGCGCAACATCTCGTCTATTAAAAAGAAAACCTTTGGTTCCGTTTCAACAGCGCCAAGCAGCATTTGCAGGCGGTCGAGCTCGGCCTTAAAAGTCGAGGTGCTTTCATTGAGCGAGTCCTTAATACGCATATAGCTGATAATGGTAACTACCGAAACTTCCATCGCATCAGCACACACCGGCCCGCCGCACAAAGCCAATACCGTGTTGATACCGATCGTTCGCAGGAATGTGCTTTTCCCGGCCATATTCGAGCCGGTGATAATATCAATATGCCTGGCGTTGTTCAGTTCATAGTTGTTGGTTACCCGGTATTGTTTATAAATCAGCGGATGGCCAACGTTTTTGGCTGATAAAGTATAATCTGCCCCGTCAGCAATTTGCGGAAAGCTCCATTCGGGATAATTTATTTTGAGCGATGCCAGGCTGATAAGTGCTTCAAATTCCCCAATTACATCAAAGGCAGCTTCGAGGTTCTCATGGTTACGCCGCTTCCAGCTTTCAATGGCGATAACCTGGCGCACACTCCATACCAGGAAAACGCTCATTACTATATTCATCAGCCAGTTAAGCCGGTAGTTGAGTTTATGAATAAGTTTGCCAAGCTCTTTTATTTGTGTTGAAACTGCTTTTTCGCTCTTGCCATTCAGTAATGAAGCTAATTGCGAAGTATAAGGCGATTGAAATTCTTCATTTTCAATACAATCAAACGCGAGCGCATACAAACTAAGCGATGAACCTATTTTTCCGGCTATTAGGTCGGCCTTTTCAATTTCTTTCGATTTTGCCGATACCAGGCGATAATTAGCAGCCAAAACCACTCCCAATACATAACGCGCCCATGGATAGAAAACGCTCAGAACAATCAGTGATATAACCAAAAAAGGTGCGATGTAGCTATAGGTACATAACAGCTTTTCATCTTTTATTTCAATTGAGATTTTTAAAAAAGCGATGAGCTTTTTTACCTGGTCGGTGGGCTGCTTGAGGCAAAATAATAACCGTGTTTGAAAATCTTGTTTCCAGTTGGGCTTACCGGTAAGTTCCTGTATAGCCTCCTGTCGCGATAATATAGTTTGTTTATCGGCCGGGGCATTGAGCCATATTGCCAACTTATTATTGCCCGGTGTTGTGGCGGAACGATTGCTTAACTGGAATAACGATCCGTTGCCAAATATGTCAAGGTCGGCTGTATAAAAATGCTTTTCGTTTATATATGCATCGCCGTTGTAATAAATGTTGGCATGCTTCTCAATGATGTTTATTTCGTTTTCAATAACCTTTTTCAGCGCAGTGTAGTATTGTTTTAAGCCATCATATTTATTTTGCTGCGATACCAGCCACGAGAACCAAATAACCGCTGCTACGAGGCAAAAAGCGAATATGCCGATCTCATCTGTTACTATCGATAAATAAATGGAAAAAATAAGTACGCCGAAAACAATAAGCCTTTGCAGCGAATAGCCGTTGGCGAGTTTCTCATTTTTACTTATTTCGTCCTGTGCCGTCAGCACCTGTTGCTGATAATTATTAATGATATTCATTTCTTGTTTAAAAGTTGCAACGTTGTAAAGTTGTAAAGTTTTTTGTTTGTTGAAAGAGTTAAATGTTTAAGTTTTTATAACTTTCCAACATTTCAACTTTATAACGCTCCAACGCTCCTGCATGAAGATTACTTTTTTAACAGTTGGCAAAACCGAAGATGCTTATTTGCGCGAGGGCATTGAAAAATACGTGAAACGGTTGAAGCATTATACCAAACTGGAGATGGTGGAACTTGCCGAATTAAAAAACACCAAATCGCTGAGCGAAGAACAGCAAAAATCCCGCGAAGCGGAATTGATCCTGAAGAAAATATCTCCTACCGATCATGTAGTGCTACTGGATGAGAATGGGACTGAACTTACCTCCAAACAATTTGCCGGTTACATCAACAAAAGGGCTGTTGCCGGTACAACCAATATGGTTTTTGTTGTAGGTGGCCCTTATGGGTTCGACGAGCAGGTTTATATGCGCGCTAACGACAAGTTATCTTTTTCACAAATGACCTTCTCGCACCAAATGGTGCGCCTTTTTTTTACCGAACAATTGTACCGCGCATTTACCATCATAAAAGGTGAACCTTATCATCATTCCTGAACATTTTCGGCAAAAAGTCAGTTATTTGTAAAAAACCATTTACAGGGTAGGGGCTTTAATTCAGACCCGGTATCTTTATCGCTTCAGTTAATCTACCCATGCCAACAACACATCAAATAGCCGTGGAGCTCGTTTCAGGCAAATTTATATTCCTGTACATATTAATTATTTCCACCATAATTATTCATTATCGTGGTAAAGTGAGGTATAAATTTTTCAGGCAGCTTACCGATCATTCTACCTTTATGGCGCCTATAAATGTGCCCATGTACGCATTATCAGGTGTTGAAAATCAGCCTTACATAAAAACCAGCCGCTTTGAGGAGCTGAATGTGATAAGGGAGCACTGGCAAACCATTCGCGATGAAGCGATATTGTTAGAGCGCGAGGAACTGATAAAAGGCTCCAATCAGTATAACGATGTTGGCTTTAACTCGTTCTTTCGCCGGGGCTGGAAGCGTTTCTATTTAAAGTGGTACGATGATTTTCATCCTTCGGCAAAAAAATACTGTCCGCGTACTGTTGAGCTGTTACAGCAGGCGCCATCAATAAAAGCGGCCATGTTTGCTGTATTGCCTGCCGGTAGCGAGCTGCTTATGCACCGCGACCCTTACGCAGGTTCGCTGCGTTACCATTTAGGTTTGATAACGCCTAATTCCGAAGCCTGTAATATAGTGGTGGACGGGCAAAAATATGCCTGGAAAGATGGTGAAGATGTAATGTTTGATGAAACCTATATCCATTTCGCTGAAAATAAGACCGATATGGACCGCCTGATATTGTTCTGTGATGTGGAACGCCCGGTAAAAACATGGTTTGGGCGCGGCTGGAATAAGTTCTTTGGCTGGTTTATTATGGCTGCTGCTGCGTCGCCAAATATGGGCGATGATAAAACCGGCAATATCAATAAAGTGTTCAGGTACATCTATTCTATCAGGCTGGTAGGCAAAAAGCTGAAGGCATATAACCGCAACCTGTACTATGCAGTAAAATACGCACTGATGCTATTGATTTTGTGGCTGATTTTCTTCTGAGAGTGGGGTAGAGGATAGAGATTAGCGAATGGAGATTAGAGATTAGTAAAAAGGCCAGGGCGTTTTACTAATCTCTGACCTCCAATCTCTAACCAAAAATTGTACCTTTGCCGCATATGGCGGAACACTCGCATTCACACGATCACGAACATTCGCATGATCACGACCACACACATGATCACGATCATGACCATTCGCACGACCACAGTCATGATCACTCGCATGACCATGGCCATTCACACGGCTTCGGGCATCACCACGATCATACACCCAAGATCGATAATTTAAATGCCGCGTTCATTATCGGTATTATATTAAACTCAGGTTTTGTAATTGCCGAAGTTGTTGTAGGGTTGGCCATTCATTCGCTTTCATTACTTACTGATGCCGGTCATAACCTTAGCGATGTTGCAGGACTGGCTTTGGCGCTGCTTGCGTTTAAACTAACTAAAGTAAGCGCGAACGATAAGTATACCTATGGCTACAAGCGCTCAACCATTATCGTTTCCTTTTTTAACGCGGTGATATTGTTTGCTTCGGTTGGCATCATTGTTTATGAGGCTATTCACAGGCTCATGCACCCTGCCGTTATTGCGGGTGGCACAATGGCCTGGGTTGCGCTGGCCGGTATTGCTATAAATGGTTTTACAGCGTGGCTTTTTGTGAAGGGCAAGGATAAAGACCTGAACATAAAAAGCACTTACATGCACATGGCTATGGACGCCGTTGTATCGCTGGGTGTGGTGATATCAGGTTTGATTATTTATTTTACAAACTGGTACATACTCGATAGCATTGTGAGCCTTATCATCGGCTTTATGATATTGAGAGGCACCTGGAGTTTATTAAATGAAAGCCTCCGCCTGGAGATGGATGGTGTGCCAAAGGAAATGAACCTGGAAAAAATTAGGGCAGCGTTACTGAAAGCAAAAGGCGTAAAGGATATTCACCACATGCATGTTTGGGCGCTAAGCACCACCGAAAACGCGCTAACCGCACATTTGGTTATCGACCCGGCCCATATAGATCAGTTTGACAATATCAAACACGATTTACGTCACCGATTGGAACACCTTGACATCAGCCACAGCACCTTCGAGCCGGAGTTTACCGATGAAGATTGTAAACAGCCTGATTGCTGATCCACATACTCATGGCGATGGCATTAAACTAATCACCCCAAAGAGAAAGCCGGTTATCAACCGGCTTTCTTTTTGGTATTTTGTACTGTACTCTTTGATTTGGCATTGGCTTTTCCCATATCAGACTTTGCCGATGGCTTTGCAACTGACGGCACGGCGGCAGCTTTCTTTGGCTTAACCGAAGCAGCAGGCTTCTCAGCTTCGGCAGTCGATACAGCTTCTGTTGCAGATGCCTGTTCAGCAGTTTTTTCAATCTCATTAAAGAAAGGCATATCCTTTAAAATATTAAACCACAGGATCACCTTCTTCATATCCGAAGCATAAACTTTTTCCTCGTCATGATCGGGTGCTATTTCCCTGAAGAAATCGCGTAACTGCTTTCCATCAGCTTTGGCATCGGGGATGGTTTTGGCGTTTTTAATGCGCTCAAATACTTCGGTAAGCTTTATATCATCTTCATAACCGAAAATGGTTATCTCATCCAGCGCGGCCAGCTTGGCTGTTGAAAGGTTGGCTACCAGTTTGATTTTTTGCGCATCGAGGCTTTCTAAAATAAAGCCTGTTTTGTTTTGTGTAAGCGCTTTCCACAATCCCGGCTTGCCGGATACTGCAACTATTCCCTGTAGGTTCATATTTTTGGTTGATTGGGTTGATTAGGTTGATTAAGTGAGTAGTTATCTCAACCAACTACTCACTTAATCAACCTAATCAACTATTAACTAATCTTCAACTAATCCTCAATTACTTCAATGCTTAATATTTTATCATTCTGGCGTATCTGGTCAACCACATCTACGTTTTCAACCACCTTGCCAAAGCAGGTATGATTTCTGTCGAGGTGCGCGGTGTTGTTACGGCTGTGGCAAATAAAAAACTGCGACCCGCCGGTATTCCTGCCAGCATGCGCCATTGATAATACGCCTCGTTCGTGATATTGGTTGCCGCCGGTTAACTCACAATCAATATGATAACCCGGGCCGCCGCTCCCTGCACGGTGAGCCGTTGCAGCATCGCGCGAGAAAGGGCAACCGCCCTGTATCACAAAATCAGGCAATACGCGGTGAAAGGTCAGTCCGTCATAAAAGCCTTCTTTGGCCAGTTTTTTAAAATTTGCAACCGTGTTTGGCGCATCGGTGTCATAAAACTCAACCGTCATATCGCCTTTTGCGGTTTTAATAATTGCTTTGCTCATTTCTAAAAAGAATTTGGTCGGCAAAAGTAATTAAAAGAGGCGAAAGCCAAAAGCGGAAAGGTAAAAGGTATAACATAGAAGGGTAAACAACTCACATAATTATTAGATTACTGCTGAAAGCAAGGCAATGGTTTGGCGCCGGCCGCTATGGGTGTACCAAAATAAAAGTGGTACACCCCGGTACACAACTAATAGTTAAATTGGTGGTTAATAACCTAATAGACAGAATTTTAAAGCGAAATATCAAAATAAAAGTGGTACACCCTGGTACAGTACAAAAACTTTAAATTGATAATATAATTTACTGTATATCAATTAAATGAGCTATAAATTATCTTTTTAAAATATGGTGTTTGGTGGACATGGCTGGTACACTTCCAGGACAATAAATAGCTAACTTGTAGCTATCAGCGCAATCCCAAAATCAAAAAAAATCAGCGATCAGCCTTTTGCCCTAACGAGAACCAGTTTCCGGAGTCATCTTTAAACAAGGCCTCGAAGCCATAAAACTCCTTAGTAGGTTCTTTTGTAAATTCAACGCCTTTCGCTTTTAACTCTTCATAAGTAGCCAGCAGGTCGTTGCATTCAAAAACGCCGAAACCAAACGTGCCTTTGCTCACCAGCTCACGCATTTGCTGTGCAGCTTCCTTATTAAACATCATCCCTTCTTCCACCGGCATCAATGAAATTTCCAAACCAGGTTGTTCCGGAGCAGTTATAGTTAGCCAGCGCATACCGGGGCCCATGGTGGCATCCGTATGCACCTTAAAACCAAGTTTATTTACGTAGAAATCATAAGCGCTGTCCTGGTCGAGAACAAACACGCTTACATGGTTCAATTTTGTTATCATGTTTTAATATTTGAGTGATCAAATATCAACATGATCAATAAATCATGCTTATTGAGAATTGCTATTTTGTACCCAGCCCTTTTTTTCGGCAAAGCAGTTGGGGATAAAGTTCAGGGGTTTTTCTTTGATGGCTTCAGTCCTTTTTAGTTCAGATTGACGATAAACTTGTGGCGACTGGCCTATGATCTTTTTAAACAGCAATGAAAATGAGCCAATGCTATCAAATCCAACTGCATAACAGGTTTCGGTTACCCCTGCACTTTGCTGCAGCATTAGCCGGGCCTTTTCAACTCTTACGCCAATGAGGTATTGATGAGGTGTTTTACCATAAACCGACCTAAACAAACGAATAAAATGAAACTTTGAAAAAGCAGCTTCGCCGGCAGTATCATCAATATTTATCGGATCGGCATAATGGCTGTCGATAAACAGTTTGGCCTGCACGATCCTGTGATAGAGATATATTTTCGGATATTGCTCTTCTGTTATCATCTCCTAATATAAAAATAAATTCGCCATTGCTTAATAAGCTGTCAATTGTAACAATGTTATTAGCCAAATACATCATGATAGCCTCTTTTATCAGGAGGGATATTTGTAATTTTGTAATGATGACCACATTAACGGTAAATATTAACAACAAAAAAACCGAAAAGGCGCTTAAAGCTATTTTGGATGCCCTTGATTTGAACTACACTATCGAACATCCGTCGAATTCATTAGGCAAATCACTAACATTTGCTGAAGATGCCATGTTCAACCGCTTAAAACGATCTGCTGAAGAGATAAAATTGTATAAAGAAGGAAAGATCGAACTTCAAGATGCAATGGAGTTTCTAAATGAGCTATAAAGTTGTTATAACTTCAGAATTTGCCAGGGAGGCAAAAAGAATAGCCAAGAAACATGCAGGAATAAAAGCCGACATTGCTGAGCTTATTGCCCGCTTAGCAAATGATCCGAATCTGGGCACAGATTTGGGGCATAATTTTTATAAAATTCGCTTGTCAATAACCGGGACCAAGAAAGGTAAATCCGGCGGTGCAAGGGTAATTACTTATACTGTTATTGATCGGGAAACAGTGCTTTTAGTTGAAATATATCTTAAAAGTGAACATGAATCAACTGATGTTGATATACTTGTCCAGAGGCTTAAAGACCAGGGACTTATATAGTGTTAATATAAAGCCGTCTATAAACCTGGTAGCTTTCAGCGGTTTCCCAATTATCTTTAGACAAAGCCTTAAAGCCGTAGAACCCTTTCGTTGGTATTTTGTAACGCTGCGCTTTTAGCTTGTTACGTATTGTAACAATCTTATTAACCAAATACACCTTCGCGGCATAAATTAATACCTTACATAATAATTCGGAGGGCAGCAAGTTATTGCTATTTGAACGAACAAAACCAACTGACCTTGGCTGAAACTGAACAACCTGTAAACATTGCCATTATTGGCGGTGGTTTTTGCGGCATGGTTACCGCTATGCACCTGTTGCGCTATAAAAAAACCGGCATCCATGTGCACATCATTAATAAGGGCGCAGCTTTTGGTAAAGGTATAGCATATGACCCGCACTCCGGCAGCCTGCTGCTAAATGTACCGAACGGGCGTATGAGCGTTTTTGCGGATAAACCCGAAGATTATGTAAAATGGCTACAGGAAAGATATCCCCACCAGGATAATTCACCCTCATCATTTTCACCCCGCAAACAATACGGCGAATATTTGAATGACCTTTGGGATGAAGCCGTAAACAACATTCCGCTCTGCAATTCGGTAACCGTTTATGATGATATTGCTGATGATATTACCGAAACCGGCGACCTGCTTTGTGTTCATTTACGCAGGCATGCTGCTATAACGACGGATGCGGTTGTACTCGCTACCGGCAACGCCAAACCGCGGCTGCCAAATGGCATCCATCAGTCTTTTACAAACAACAAAAATTATTTTGCCGATCCCTGGGAAAAAGGCTGCGTAGAAAAAGCTGAAGGAGATATTCTGTTAATTGGCAATGGGCTGACAAGCGCAGATACCATAATAGGCCTGGCAGAAAACGGCTTTAAGCAAACAATTTATTCTATTTCGCCGCATGGTTACAGGCTTAAACCCTGGGTTGAGGATAAAACGCCTTATACCGATTTCAGTTTCGCCGATCTGTCTGCTGACAAAATATCCCTGCACTTGTTATTGAAAGTCTTCAACAAGCACCGCAGGATAGCAAATGAGCTTAACCAATCCATTTACCCGGTGATCGATTCGCTGCGGCCGCATATACAAAAACTGTGGATGGGTTTTACCCTGCACGAAAAGCAACGTTTTATAAAATATTTAAAACCTTACTGGGAAAAAGTAAGGCACCGGTTGCCTGTTGATATGTACCGGAAGATTAGCAGTTTGCGTACTAACGGCCAATTTCAACCATATAAAGGACACATTGTTTCAGTAAAAGAGGCAAACGATATCGTTGAAGCTGTATTGAATTACGATAGTGAATTAAAAACAATTTCCGTAAAACGCATCATCAACTGTACCGGCCCTGATCCAGATATCAGGCGACAAGAAAACATCCTGCTAAGTAACCTTGTACAAAAAGGCATAGCCACACCCGGCCCATGCGGGATGGGTATAAATGCAGACCATAAAAGTAGCTGTGTCATAACCACTGAAGGTTTGTGCAAGGAAAATTTGTATGTGATCGGCAGTAATTTAAAAGGCGTTTTGTGGGAAAGCACCGCCGTTCCGGAGTTAAGGGTACAAGCACAAAATCTTGCCCAACAGATCATCGCCCAAGTCAGCGCGAAACAGCGTCCTATTGTTGAAACCGTTTAAAACAAATTTACGGCTGGCATATTATCTATATAAATGAAAAAAGCGCAATACACCTACTTACTTGCCCGTTTGCCCATCGGTATGAGTTTTTTCGGTCACGGGCTCGAGCGGCTGCCCAAGCTGGATACATTTGTAAGCCATATGGCCCAACCGTTTGAAAAATCTATTCTGCCAATGGCGCTGGTTACGCCGTTTGGTTATGTTTTGCCATTCCTGGAACTGATCACCGGTATTCTGCTATTATTAGGCTTATTTACAAGGTTCGCGACAGTTTTGGGTGTTTTTATAATGCTGGCACTTATTTTTGGCTCGAGCATGATTGAGCAGTGGAACAATGTTTTCGCGCAGATAATTTACGGTGCTTACCTGGCGCTTTTATTTTATTTTGCTGATTATAATACTGTTGCCATCGATAAGCTCATACACAAAAAACAGTGACTATTTAGCCCTACCCAACCCTCCCCGCTGGGTAGTGGAAGGGCTTAAAAATTTAAGGTTAAAGTCTCCCCTGCGCCACCGCTAAAGCTAATGCGGCACGCGGTACCGGGGGAGATTTAGAGGGGGCTAAATAATTATAAAAAATAAACAATACTATTATATTTGAAATATGAAAAAGATCATCCTCCTGTTTTTAATTATAGGCTTATTTGCCATTAAGGCTTCAGGTCAAACTGCCATCCCGGCAAAAGATGCCGCGAAGCACATCGGCGAAAAAGTTACTATTTGCGATAAAGTGTGGGGTACTAAATTTTTAGACCAGGCAAACATTACCTTCCTGGATTTGGGTGGCTACAACCCCAATCAGTTGCTCACCATTGTTATTAAAGGCGGGGACAGGGCCAAATTTAAAGGCAAACCCGAAGATGATTATAAACAGAAAAATGTGTGCGTAACCGGCACGATAGTCGACTTTAAAGGCAAGCCGGAAATAGTTGTGACCGACCCTGATCAGCTAAAATTAAACCCTTAACAAACGGTTTTTACTCTTTATCCTTTTTTGCAAAATTGGCGCTAAGCATAACCGACATTAGAACCGCGCCAATAAAAAACACGGTTAATCCTGCACAATTGCTGGTTTGCAGGTGGCTTACCCTCCATAAAATATAGCCAATCAGGATATTAAAAGCCCCCCAAAGCACATTTACATAGGCCGGCGACAAGCCTTTGCCCGGCGGTTTAGCAAATGGTGTGGGAAATTTATCGCCGCATACGCCGTAAACGAAATGAGGCACTGCATTGGCAAGAAATGCGCCTGAAAAAAATGCTGCTATATAATGGTACCATTCCATATTATACCGGGTTAAATGTTTTTGCTATACAAAGCTAATATACTTACCCGAAAAAATCATACAATTATATGATTGACCCATACTGGCATATTTCAGACCTTAGCAGTAACAATAAATCAGGCATTTAGCGAATTTACTCAATAAATAGTAACTGGCCAAAGGGCGCCATAGGGTCGGCGTTCCGGGCACAATTGGTACCGCCGGCCTGCGGGGGCTGGCGGTTAAGCCAATTATTAATTTGATTAGTTAGGGTTAGGTTACAAGGGCGGCATTTTGACGCCCTTGTCTTTTTTAATCGCGTAACGAAGCGTTTGTATACCTGTAATAAGAAAAAAATGCCGAAATGATAATAGCCAGTATGAGTATCCTGAACCACCATCTGCTCCATATCGGTTTTTCTATGGTTACCATTACCGATGCACCCTTTTCGTTCCATACACCATCATTATTGGCAGCTATCACCCTAAAAACATAAGTCCCCGGATCGAGATTAGTGTAAACCGCCTTATGTTCCGCACCGGCTTGCGTCCAGGTAGTATCAAAGCCTTCGAGTTTATATTTATATTGATTATTCAGCGCGTTGATATAATTCAGCGCGGCAAAAGTGAAGGATATGGATGACTGCCTGTGATTAAGACTAAATGCTTGTGTATAGCTGATATCAACCTTTAAAACAGAATCTTTCGCACCCGGCTTTACCGACTTGTTAAATATCTGCAAGCCCGTTATATAAACCGGCGGCACAAATTTGTTGATCTTTATATTATCGGGGTAAAATGAATTGAAGCCATTAATGCCACCAAAATACATTTCGCCGTCATTGGCTTTCATATACGAATTGGCCTCGAACTCCATTCCCTGCAAGCCATCAGCGGTATTGAACAGGTTGCAATCACCGTTAGATGGGTTGAGTTTAACGAGCCCGTTAGATGTTGATATCCATAAATTATGCCAGTTACCCTCGGTTATGCCTTTTATAAAGTTGGTATCCAAACCACATTTGCTGCTAAATAATTTAAATGTGTTGTTTGCGTTATCAAAAAGATATAAACCCGCCTGCCCAAGCCATAGCCGGCCTTTGCTATCGGTAAATAAAACGCGCGAATCGGTCTTCTTTTCCCCCTGGTCAAAATAATGTGCAAAGCTTTTGCCGTTTAAGCTGTATTTGTTCAGGCCACCATCGTCTGTGCCGAACCAAACATTGCCGTCGTGGTCTTCATCAATTGAAACTACATCTTTGCCCGAAAAACTGGTTTTATCAGCCGGGTCTTTGGTAATGCGGTTAAACTGGCGCGTTTTCGGGTCCCACAAGTTGAGGCCGCCATAATAGGTAGCTACCCAAAAATTTCCTTTGCTATCAAGGTACAAGCGCTGTAAAAAATCAGAGCTCAGCGAGTGTTCATCGGCAGGATTATTTTTAAAATGGACAAACGCGCCGGTTTGTTTATCCATCATATCTAAACCTCCGCCCCATGTACCAACCCACAGGTTTCCCTGGGCATCGGCAGCAATAGCCTGAATAGCGTTGGACGATAAAGTTTTAGGGTTATGAAAATCATTCTGATAACGTTTAAAGTTTCCCGTCTTTTTGTCGAATAAATTCAGGCCGCCACCGTCAGTACCTATCCATATATTACCCTGCGCATCCTGGAAAAAAGCCTTTACATCATCATAACTCAAAGTATTCGGAGCTACACCAGCCCGGAATAGTTTAAACTTATCCGTCCCGGCCGAATATATATTTACACCGCCGCGGTTCGTTCCTATCCATAAATCCCCCTCCGTATCGTCATATAATGCCGAAATGGTGAGGCTTGAAAGGCTGTGCGTGTTATCAGGTACCGGGGCATATTTATAAAAAGTATTATCATGAGCATTATACAAATTAAGGCCGCCGCCATCAGTACCCGCCCAGATGTTGCCTTTTTTATCAGCCATTACACTGATAACCCTGTCGCTTGAAATACTCCCGTCGTTATTATCATCGTGCTTTATGGTGTTAAATGTTCCGTAATGCGGGTCAAAAACAACCAATCCCGAATTTACAGTGCCCATCCATAGCCTGCCTGTCCTATCTGCGGTTATGCAGGTAATATCATTTGCTGCGGGGTCGCTTTGCTTATACAATTTAAATTTTCCTGTTTTACTATCCAGGCTATTCAGGCCATCTGCGGTAGCTATCCATAATTGCTTGTGGCTGTCTTTAAAAATATAGTTAACGCTATCGCTGCTTATTGAAGTGGAGTTACTGCTGCTATGGCTGAAATGTGAAAAGATATGCGTGTTGATATCAAATTTGTATATGCCGCTATCCAGTGTGCTTATCCATAAATTGTGCTGCTCATCATCGCTAATGCTTGACACAATATCATCACCGGCATGCTTGCTTGTGTTGATGCTATGCCAGTAACGGGTGAATTTATCGGTTTTAGGATCGAAGCTGGCCAGCCCGTATGATGTACCGATCCACAGGTTGTAGTTAGTGTCTTCGTAAATACACCTGATAAAATTGTCGCGTATGCTTGAGGTTACGCGTGGGTTATTTTTGTAAACCGTAACTTTTGTGCCATCATAGCGGTTAAGCCCATCACGGGTGCCAAACCACATAAATCCCCGGCTATCCTGTAGTATGCAAAGTACGGTAGTATTTGAAAGCCCCTGTTCATAGCTTACATGCCTGAAACGTGTGGGCGATATTTGCGAAAAACCCAAGTATGAAATTAAAAGGACAGCTGATGTAATTAATAATGGCAGATAGCTTTGGCTAAAATAGGATCGGATTTTCCTACGGATCATAATCAGGTTGTTTAGTACAATAATAATTAAATTTTTATTGGAATAACCCATTGATTTTCAACGAATAATTTATTGATTACTTGGTTTGATGTATCACACTACTAAAATATGGAAAAGCATTTTTAAAGGTGTAATAAAACAGAAAATGTTTATAGCCGATGGTTGTAAATAAGAATATCCGGCAATAGAAAGCACCAAACAAAAAAAAGCGGATAAAAAAATTATCCGCTTCGTAGTAAACAGGTTATTGTAAAGTTAATCAATCCCGGCAACCATGTGCGCGGGAATAGCTATCCTGTTCCAGCTGTTAATGGTTATGGCTATAAAGATCACCTGGGCCAGCTTTTGTTCGCCCAAATGTTCGAGCGCTTTTTTATAGGTTGCATCAGTAACGCCCTGCTGATTAATCAGCGTAACTTCTTCCGCAAGCTTTAAGGCAGCTTGTTCCTGGTCGGTGAAAAAGGGCGTTTCCCACCAGGCCGAAAGGGCAAATAGCCGTTGCGGGGTTTCGCCTAATTTAAGCGAATCCTGGGTATGGTAATCTATGCAATAGCCGCAGCCGTTTATTTGTGAAACGCGCACTTTTATCAGTTCTTTTAATTTTGGCTCAATGTCAAATTCCTTAACCTGTTTATCAGCTGCCGCCATGGCCTGGTAAATACGGGGCTCAACTGTTTTAATGCTTAATCTCGATTTCATGATATGATGATGTTTATTATTTATTGATGATAAGTTCGTAAGCATGTAATGTCGCCTCGGCTTTTAGCTGGTTATCCTTTTTTAAAATGTCAGGGCATTTTATTTGCGGTTTCTTAAACGAGTATTTTGCCAGGTTAACCAGTAATACGCTGAACAATATAACAACCAGACCAGCAATTTGTAAGCCGGAAATATTTTCATGCGCAAACATCACGCCCAGCAAAACGGCTATAACCGGGTTTACATAGGCATGTGTGCTTACCTCCGTGGCCGGCCTTACCGAAAGCAGCCAAACATAAGCGCTAAAGGCAGCTATCGACCCAAAAATGATCAGGTAGATCAATGCCATCCATGCGGATGCCGGAACCTGGCTGATGTGGAACGAACCATATTCGTTATGAATAAAGCTTGCCGGGATAAAGGCCAGCCCGGCTATTACCATTTGCCAGGCGGTGTTTACACGTGCGGGAGCGTGGCCGCCCTTCTTTTTGGAATAGAGCGAACCTGCACACCAGGCAATAGGGCTAAGCACCAGCAAAATAAAACCGGTAAGCTGCGCGGTGGTAAGCGCGCCGTTGAGTGATTTTGCAATTTCTTCCCCAAACAAAAACAACACTCCTGCAAAACCTAATATAATGCCGCCGATTGTGGTTTTACTGCTGAAATTCACGCGCCAGTTTGCCCTGTCGAGCACTACGAACCAAACCGGGTTAGCCGATATCATAATAGCTACCATAGCACTGGGTATTGATCGTTCAACCCATATCAAAACGCCGGTGCCCAAAAAAAGCATAAGCAAACCACTGATGCCTGATGAGACAACGGTTTTTAACGACCATATTTTGTCGCCTTTAATGCCACACCAAATCAGCATAATCATACCGGCTGTAAAAAAGCGTAGCGCACCCATCAGCATTGGCGGAAAGCCGCGTACGCCCAGCTCGATAAAAAAGTAGGTCGATCCCCAAACGATATAAACCACTGCGAAAGCCACTATTATCAATAGGAGCGATGGCTTGTTTGATGTTACAGTTTTCATTTTTTCAATTGTTATGTATTTTTTATTTCACTACTAAATTATAGCTTTGTTGGACTATGTTGATAGTCCAGAAATAACAAATAAAGTAGTCCAGATATGGCTTTGATAGAAAGTATTTTAAGCATAAATAAGGAGTCCATCGTGCCTGTATACCAGCAGATAGCGAACGGCATTATCACCCACATCCGCAGGGGAACATTAAAGCCTGAAAGTGCCTTGCCCGGCAGCCGTGCATTGGCCGAATCGTTGCATGTTCACCGTAAAACCGTTGTGGCGGCTTATGATGAGCTGTATGCCCAAAGCTGGGTGGATGTTTACCCGCGCAAGGGTATTTTTGTAGCCAAAAAACTGCCCGATGTATCGCCGAAACCGATAACTGACGACAAACACGTTAACGCCATACCCGCGAAGACTTTTTTTGATGTAGATGACCGTCATGGCACTTTGATCCGCCCATATGTAGCGCCGGTTGAGAATAATATAATTTTTAACGATGGTTTCCCCGATACGCGCCTTGCACCGGTTGAGCTATTAATGCGCGAGTACCGCCGTTTTGCCAATTATCGTTTCACACCCAAATACCTGATGTACGGGCCAGAGTATGGTTCGGAAAATTTGCGGAATGAATTGGCCCGCTTTCTTTCCGAAACACGCGGACTGCATGTTAATCCTGAAAATATTTTGATAACCAAAGGGGCGCAGATGGCTATTTACCTCATTGCGCAGGTATTGTTGTCGAAAAATGATGTGGCTATCGTGGCAGATCCCGGCTATCCCGGTGCTAACGAAGTTTTTGAACATGCCGGTGCTAAACTGGAACTGGTGCCCGTAGATGAGTTTGGTATGGACCTAAATGCCGTGGAAGACATCTGCAAAAAGAAAAAAGTAAAGCTGCTTTATATTATCCCGCACCACCATCGCCCAACAACAGTAACGTTTTGCGCTGACCGCCGCATGCGGCTGCTTGAGCTGGCCATGAAATACCGCTTTGCGATTATAGAGGATGATTACGATTATGATTTCCACTATGCCAGCAGCCCTATTTTACCACTGGCCAGTGCCGATTACTATGGCAGCGTGATTTACGTAGGTTCGTTTTGTAAAACCATTGCGCCGGGTATTCGCATCGGCTTTGTGGCCGCGCCGCAAAACCTTATTACGCAGCTTGCCAAATTGCGTAAGATAATTGATCGGCAAGGCGAACAACTGCTGGAAGAAGCTATCGCCAACATGCTGAAGAACGGCGACATTGGCCGACATTTAAAAAAAGCCAATAAAATTTACCACGAAAGGCGCGATGCGCTTTGCAGCCTGCTCAACGACCGGCTGGGCAACCGTGTTTCCTTTAAAGTACCCACCGGCGGCTTCGCGATATGGATGGAATACCTCAATGGCCTGGATGCCCGGCTGGTTGCTGAAAAAGCCGCTGAAATGGGCCTGACGATAAACAAAGGCACTGATTATTTTTACGACAGCAACGTTAAGCACAGCTACATCAGACTTGGTTTCGCCTCATTAAATTTAAAAGAGTTGGAAGATGGCGTGGATATTTTGGATAGGGCGATGAAAAAGGTGTAAGCCCCCTCTAAATCTCCCCCGCCAATTGGCGGAGAGACTTTTAAAAAGCAAACGCCTGATCGTTTTATATCAGGCGTTTGCTTTTTACTTCTTTGAAGCCCTTCCGCCAATTGGCGGAGAGGGTTGGGTGGGACTTATAACATTCCCCCATCAACCGGAATAACCTGCCCGGTAATATAGGCCGCCATATCCGATGCCAGGAAAACGCAGGCATTGGCTACATCTTCGGTTTCGCCGGGGCGTTTTAACGGGATGTCGGCGCTCCAGCCTTCAACAACCTTTGGGTCGAGCACTTCGGTCATTTCGGTTTTTATAAAGCCGGGCGCTACCACGTTGGTGCGTATATTGCGCGAGCCTAATTCTTTTGCGATAGACTTGGAAAAGCCGATAATACCTGCCTTTGAAGCCGCATAATTGGATTGACCGGCATTGCCTTTAACACCAACCACCGAGCTCATGTTGATAAACACACCATTACGGTTCTTCATCATAATTTTTGATGCTGCTTTGGTTACATTGAAGATAGACTTCAGGTTCACATCCAGCACTTCATCCCATTGTTCCTCGGTCATGCGCATGAGTAGGCCGTCTTTGGTGATGCCGGCGTTGTTCACCACAATGTGCAGTGTGCCGAAATCAGCCACAATATCGTTTATCAGCTTATCGGCCTCCTCAAATTTGGAGGCATCGGAACGATAGCCTTTGACCTTTGTGCCAAAGCTTTGCAGTTCCTGTTCCAGCGCCTGGCCTTTTTCAACCGACGATAAGTAAGTGAACGCCACATCAGCGCCATGCTCGGCAAATTTTTCGGCTATCTTACGACCGATGCCTTTTGATGCGCCGGTAATGAGCGCTATCTTTCCTTCTAATAATTTCATTTATTCAATAACAGTTTCGAGGGCATGAAGATAGGATTTTAGTTGGAAAAGCGGAAAAGGGAAGATTGATTGGCATAATAACAAACATTTATACATAGCATGGTTTCCGTTTTATCAAAAGATAATCACTACCAAAATTTCCACCAGGGTTTATCTATTGTTTTGGAAGTCTTTACACTAGTAACAAATTCGTTTACAGGAACGTCCGTTAAGGGAATATCTTTCGACCAAAATTTGTAAACATTGCCTATTGGAGTTCCCGCATTGTCAATTGGGTAAGCCAATTTTAGCTTTTTCATAAAATCAGTTAATTGCCACTCGCAATTAGTAAACTCGTCATCTTCATACGCTTTTGTTTCATCTTGTTCCAAATCCCACCGGGTCAAATATTTCTCTATTTCTTCTTTTTTTAAGCCAGGCACATATTCGGTTACGACTTGCGCATCTCCTTGCCAACTCTCAATCTCCTTCTTGCTTAAATTTTCATCAAAATAATCAGGAATAGGCATAAATTGATCTTTTATTTCACCATCGAAAAACAGCGTATACCACCAAAAATCACCATCATGAATATCCAGCATAAAAACCGCTGCATTTAAAGCCTTTGATAAAAAGCTGGCGCATTCATTGCCTTTTAAAAAATGAGCCGGGTAAAAAACGGTAGTATTTCCTTCGGCTTCTTGAATTACACAAAAATTTTCATGTTCGCTGTCAATATCAGCAGCTTCAAGATGGCCTTCGACTGTTTTTAAATAATCTTTTAAAGCGTCCGTTACTTCCTTTTCTGTTTTATTGATGATACCTGACAATGAAATAAAAAGGCCCATGTGAGTATGTTTAAGTATATGTTTATCTAAGCTACAAATTAATCAGATAAATCATCACGGAGTGATAAGTTTAAGGAACACCTGTTAATAACAATCCGCACAATTGTTGAATACTTTCTAATCCCAACTCTTGCAAAAAACAACCTCATCACCCATATTTAGAAAAAATATTTCAACCAAACCCGTAACAAACCCTAAGTCTTGTCATCTAATATACACTATACAGCCAAGGTACTACAAATAAATGCTGTAAGTTATTGTGAGGGCCCGCACCTTAAGGGTTCCGGTAAAAAATCAAAAAAAGTATGAATAATTTATTGATCTCGCTATGGTGGGTCTTGCCCGTTATAGTTGTTCTTGTTGCGTATAAATTTGTTTTGCGCGTGTTTTTTGGTATGGTGATAGTGCCCGACGACCGTATAGGGCTGGTCATTAAAAAGTATGCCCTCACGGGCGAAAAACGCCTGCCTGACGGCCGTATCATCGCCATAAACGGCGAGGCCGGTATGCAGGCCAAAGCGCTTGCGCCGGGTTTATATTGGCGCATGTGGCCGTGGCAGTACACCATTAATATGGAACCGTTCACCATTATTGAGCAGGGCAAGCTAGGCCTGGTAAAGGCTAAAGACGGCGCGTCGATGGACACTGGTCGTGTTTTGGGCAAGCCGGTGGATTGTGATAAATTCCAGGACTCGGGCGCGTTCCTGAACAACAGGGGCCAGAAAGGCCCACAGGCGGCATTCCTTACGCCGGGTAGCTACCGTATCAATACCTTTTTGTTTGATATTGTTATGGTGCCGGTAACCCAGATACATGAGAACAAGGTGGGCATTATCACCACATTGGATGGCGAGCCGCTGGAGAAAGGTGAGATCGCGGGCGTATCGGTACCCGGCCATAAAAACTATCAGGATCCCATTGCCTTTATTAACGCTGGCGGCATGAAAGGTTTGCAGGAGGATGTGATACTGGCAGGTACCTATTACCTAAACCCCTGGTTTGTAATTGTGGAGCAGGTGGATATGATCTACATCCCGATAGGTTATGTGGGCGTGGTGAACTCGTTCGTTGGGCCAGAAGGCAAAGATACCAGCGGCGATACTTTTAAGCATGGCAATATTGTAAAGCGTAATGAAAAAGGCGTTTGGGACCAGCCACTTGATCCGGGTAAGCACCCTATAAATATTTATACGCATGCGATAGAGATAGTGCCCACAACCAACATTGTATTGAACTGGGCCGATAGCCGCACAGAAGCGCATGAACTGGATAAAAACCTATGTACGATTACTGTTCGTTCATCTGATGGTTTTACTTTTAACCTCGATGTGTCGCAGATCATCCACATACCGCGTAACGAAGCGCCAAAGGTTATTGCCCGTTTTGGTAATATGAAGAACCTGGTATCGCAGGTATTGGAACCAACCATCGCCAACTATTTCCGTAACTCGGCACAAAAGAGCGACGTAATTGAGTTCCTCGCTAACCGTATCCAGAGGCAGGATGATGCCAAATCGCACATCAGCAAGGTGCTTGATGCCTATAATGTGGTTGGCGTAGACACATTGATAGGCGATATTGTGCCGCCAGCTGCATTGATGAAAACCCTTACCGACCGTAAGATAGCCGAACAGGAAAAAGTAACCTACGAGATACAGCGCAACGCGCAGATAGAGCGTAAGGAGTTTGAAAGCGCCAAAGCCGGCGCCGATATGCAGCCGGAAGTAGTGAAATCGACACGACAGGTGGAGATAAACACGCAAATGGCCGCTTCGAAGGTTGCTGCCTCAAAAGGTGAGGCCGAAGCCAAAACCATTAACGCTACGGCCGATGCAGAAGTGAGGATCACGATAGCTAAGGCTGATGCCGAGGCAAAGATCGTAAATGCAAAAGCCGACGCCAATGCCACAGAGGTAAACGGTGCTGCCGAAGCCCAGAAAATTAAAGCCATCGGTTTATCAGAAGCCGAAGTAACCAAGCAAAAAACCCAAGCAATGGGTACCGAACAATACGCCATTGTACGTGTGGCTGAAGCCCTCGCCGCTGCCGGTATAAAGCTGGTGCCTGATATACTTGTAAGCGGCAAAGACGGTGGTGGCAACGGCATGATAGACGCGCTGATAGGCAGCGAAATGTTTAAAAAGCTTCAGAAGGAAAATGAAAAAGATGCAGTAGCGAAACCGGTTGATGAAAAGCCGATGGAAGAAAAGTAAGTTTACTTGATAAATTCAAAAGGCGATGGGATGACTATCGCCTTTTTATATATTAGATTGTTTTGTTGGTGATAACCAGTAAAGCGCAGCAGTTCTGGCACGACATAAGAAACTATATATTTGTTATATACGGAATGATGAAAACCTTCACTTTATACTTTTTAGCATTATTTATTATAACAGTAGTTTCACTTTGTAGTTGCATTGATTTAAATGATTCAAATTCCCCTCAATGTGATGGTAATTGCATTTATGGTTATGGAACAAAAAAATATCCCGATGGAGGATACGAACAAGGTAACTGGCGTTATGCGAAATTAAATGGTCGGGGTAAGCAATCTTTTGGTTCTGCATCGAAATATGCAGGTGATACTTATGTAGGGAATTTCAATAATGGATATGATGGGTACGGCGTCTATTATGGGAAAAGATTAGATTTTATTTATAAGGGTTATTGGAAAAATGG
>Ga0302315_10001758_pt1 | contig 21355 bp, 22 predicted proteins | sample III_Palsa_N3_1_FD_200532 | JGI IMG/M metagenome (GOLD analysis project Ga0302315, IMG submission 200532) | Peat permafrost microbial communities from Stordalen Mire near Abisko, Sweden - III_Palsa_N3_1 | ecosystem: Environmental > Terrestrial > Soil > Palsa > Peat permafrost | place: Sweden...
ATCGGTTGGAAAATCCGTCATTGGCAAGCTAACCGACGCCGGTATATTGTTGGCTTTATCTCCCTGCCAGTTCACCCAGGGCGCATGTTTACGCGCGTATAAACTTAACCCGGTTACAGTGCTGGTTTTATAGTAACAAGGCAGGTAACCTGCTGATGGCATGGTTTGCGCATAGCCTTTAAAGGTTAAGCCTTTGCCTATTAATGCAGCACCCAGATTAGGGGTGGTATAAGGTGTTTCGCTTGCCAGGCATTTATCATCAGCTACGCCCTGCGTGCTGCCCGAAAATATGGCCAGGTAATTGGGCTGACTTGGATGTGTTACCCCATGCGAATCGGTGAATAAAGCCCCGTTTTGTGATAGCCAGGTAATATAAGGTGAATTTACCGAGCCTATAAGCGCATTGTAATCGTGGTTTTCTTCCATAACTATAATAATGTGTTTATATTTTGGCATAGCCGGGGCAGGCTTACGGTTAACAAACGACAAGCATGCAATAGCAGCACAAAGAGGTATTGATAAAAAGTATTTCATTAGTTATTTATTATTTAACGTACAATATGCTTAAAACTTACGAAGTTTTTAAAACTTCGTAAGTTTAATAGGAATTGAATTAGGGGTGGCTTACCAAACGTTTACCCTGGCACTATCCGGACGGTACATTTTATTACCGGGTTTAACATTAAAGGCCTTATAAAAGCCCGGCATGTTTGACATAGGCCCATTAGTCCTGTACATAGGTGGCGAATGTGGGTTTGTACTAATAGATTTTCTTGTTGCCTCGTCACTTATTTTCATCCGCCATACCTGTGCCAGCGACAGGAAAAACCGCTGATCGGGTGTAAAGCCATCTATTTTTTTATCGCTTTTGCCTTCGGGGGTATTTTTAAAGGCCTCGTAGGCAATGTCCATCCCACCGTTATCTGCCAGGTTTTCGCCTTGTGTAAGGCTGCCGTTAATATGCAGGTTATTTAATACAGTGTAGCCATTGTATTGGTTTATCAATACCTGTACACGCTGTTTAAACTTGGCAGCATCTTCGGGTGTCCACCAATCTTTCAGGTTACCATCTTTATCATACTGGCGGCCCTGATCATCAAAGCTATGGGTCATTTCGTGGCCTATTACAACACCTATGGCGCCATAGTTAATAGCATCATCGGCGTCCTTATCAAAAAACGGGAACTGCAATATCCCGGCAGGGAAAACTATCTCATTATTGAAGGGATTATTATAAGCGTCAACGGTTGAGGGTGTCATTTGCCACTCCGTTTTGTCAACCGGCTTATTTATCTTTTTTAACTCATCATTATAATTATACTTCGCGATGGATTGCATATTTTGGAAGTAAGTATCCTTATTGATCACCACATCATCATAGGTTTTCCACTTATCAGGATAGCCTATTTTTTTGCTGAAGGCGGCCAGTTTTTCAAGCGCCTTTTTCTTGGTGGCAGGGCTCATCCAATCCAACCTTTCAATACGCGATCTGTAAACCGATTGCAGATTATTAACCAGTTCCAACATCCTCTTTTTAGCCTCTGGCGGAAAATATTTTGCCACATACAGTTGCCCCAATAACTCGCCCAGGCCATTATCAATTACTTCAACCATATCTTTCCAGCGTTCTTTTTGTATTCTCTGGCCATTTAAAACCTTATCGTGAAACTCAAAATTCGCATCCCTGAAATCTTTGCTTAATGATCCCGAAGCGCCATCCAAAGCCATAAAATCAAGTTCATCCTTCCACACGCCAATAGGCTGGGTCTTTAATAAATTATCCAGCGCGATATAGTATTTTGGCTGCCCAACCAATATGGTATCGGTGTGGATATTCATCAGGCTAAGCACATGCCTAAAATCGATATCAGGTATTTGTTTTTGAAAATCGCTTACGGCAAATTTGTGGTAGTTTTTTACCGGGTCTCGCAGCTCGGTAGGTGTCAGGTGTGATTGTGCTACGGCTGTTTCCAGTTTCAATACATCAGCAGCCTTTTTATCAGCCGTTGCGGCATCAATACCTGTTAACGTAAATAGTTTAGCTATGTATTTAACATAGGCTGCACGTATTTTTATCGTTGCCGTATCTGTATTAAAATAATAATCTCTATTGGGCAGGCCTAAACCTGTCTGGTCAAAGTGGGCAACATTCATTTTGCTGTTTTTGTCATCGGGTTGGGTATAAAACCCAAACAAATAACCATCGCCATCATTAAAGCTGCTTGCCGATAGGTCTATCAATTGCTTATAATCTTTAACCGCGTCTATCTTTGCCAGCAATGGTTTTACAGGTTCGTATCCCAATTTATCCATAGCCGTTGTATCCATTCCGCTCAGGTACAGGTCGCCTACCTTTTGCTCTTTACTGCCCTTAGGGTTATCCTGTTTTGAAACATCTTCTAAAATCTGGTGCAATTCATTCCTGTTTTCTACGCCCAGGCTGTACATGCCACCCCAACCGGTTTCTGATGGTGGTATCTTAGTGTTTTTGAGCCAGGTACCGTTGGCGTATAAAAAAAGGTTATCGGCGGGGTTTACCGTAGTATCCATGCCTGTTTTATCAAAAAATACCGTGCGTTTTGCCGAGTCGGCAGATGAATTTTTAGAGTTGCTATTACAGGCAGCTATTATCAGTGCCGGCACAGCTATAAATAACCATTTTGATGATCTCATATTTAAAGGTCGTTAAATTGAAAAAGCAAAATACATAATAGCTTGTTGATATTCATTTAAATGTTAACAAATAAATCACACCTGTTTAACGTTAATATGGAACCTTATCGCTTATTTTTATAAACCTGAAAATCAGGTTGTAATAAATTAACTTAAATCAATTTTTATGACCTGGAGAAAATTTAGCGGCGAGATCATCCAATCGCCAATTCTCGAAGAAGTTGAAAAGGCCATTGAAAGGGAAGCCTTACTTGGTAATAAGCTTAAAGTTTGTATCGGTACCGATTCGCAGGTGAAGGGCAATGTTACCGATTTTGCCACCGTTATTGTGTTTTTGCGCGAGGCGCGAGGCGGCTTTATGTTCATTCACCAGGAACGCACCTCTCAAAAAATGAGCATTAAGGAGCGTATGCTTTGCGAAGTTCAAAAATCTATCGACATAGCTTACAAACTTTGCGACCTTTTGGATCTATACGATGTTGACCTGGAAGTACATGCCGATATCAATACCAACCCGATGTTTAAATCGAACCAGGCGCTGCATGAGGCCATGGGCTATATTTTAAGCATGGGCTTTGTATTTAAGGCCAAGCCCGAAGCTTTTGCCAGCTCGTACTGCGCCAATAAAATTGTACAATAAGGTAATTTAGTTTTGACTGATGTTTTTTATCTTGCAAAAAAACATCGCTATGAAAAAAATATTCCCGCTGCTGCTGGTTTTTCTTGTCCCGCTTTTTAGCAGGGCCCAGATTGACAGCACTGCCACCCGCACAAAAGTAGGTGACCCAGCCCCCACCTTTGCCTTCAGCCTTGATAAAAATAAAACAGCCAACCTTGCCGATTATAAAGGCAAAATAGTGGTGATAGATTTTTGGGCCACCTGGTGCCCGCCATGCCGGCAGGAGTTGCCCCGTGTACAAAAAGAGATATGGGAAAAGTATAAGGACAACCCCAAATTCGCGCTTTTTGCTTTCGACCGCGAAGAAGGATGGGACAAAACATTGCCGTTTAAGGAGCAAAACCACTACACATTCCCTATGATACCCGACCTGGGCCGTAAAATATATGGCCTATATGCAACCCAATACATCCCGCGTACTATTGTTGTGGATGGGGATGGTAAGATCATCTACCAATCCGTAGGGTATAGTGAAAAGGATTTTAGCGAACTGCTTGCTTTGCTGGCCGATAAGTTAAAATAACCTCAACTGAACCATGGATCAGATCATCATCCGGACAGCTACCTTAGCCGACCTCGACATACTTTTTAGTTTTGAGCAGGGTATCATAAGCACCGAACGCCCTTTTGACCCGACACTTCGCGAAGGTAAGATCCATTATTATGACCTGGCGCAGATGATAAAGGCACCAAGTGTAGAAGTTATGGTGGCAGAGTCAGATGGTAAAATAATTGGCTCGGGATATGCACGTATCGAGGAATCAAAAAACTATCTAAAGCATTCGAAACACGCTTATTTAGGTTTTATGTATGTTCACCACGCATACCGGGGCAAAGGCGTTAATCAGCTTATCATTAACGGCCTCAAACAATGGGGTATTGCACAAAATGTTACCGAAATGAGGCTTGAGGTTTATCATGATAACCTGCTGCTGTTAAGGCTTATGAAAAGGTTGGATTTAGTAAATTACTCATCACCATGCGGATGGGAATTGATGAATAATTTTTTATAAAAACGCAAACAATTTAGCGTTCCATAGCTTCTATAAATGTGAAGACATACCATCTGAAATTTGAGCAGTACCTTCCTATTCCGTTAGCCGAAGCATGGCATTTTTTTTCTTCGCCTTTCAATTTACCAAAGATCACCCCGCCACAAATGAAGTTTGTGGTAACCTCTGATTACGACGAGCATACCAAGATGTATCCCGGCATGATCATTACCTATAAGGTTACCCCATTATTCGGTATAAAAATGAACTGGATGACCGAGATCACCCATGTAAAAGAACGGGAATATTTTGTTGATGAGCAGCGCTCGGGCCCTTATGCCCTGTGGCACCACCAGCATCATTTTAAGGAGGTTAAAGGCGGCGTATTGATGACTGATATGGTAAACTATGCCATCCCGTATGGGATCCTCGGGCGTGCTGCCAACGCCTTAATTATTGAAAAAGAGATCCATAAAATATTCGCTTTCCGCACCCAGGAGGTTAATAAGCTTTTCGGCGTATTTAAGAAACCAGTTTAGTGATTAGAGGTTAGTGATCAGTGATTAGTAAAAATCCTTACTCATCTAATATTTAATAGTAGCTCCATTTTTCAACTAATCACTAACCTCTAATCACTAATCACTTATTTAGGATGATACTTCGAGTCATTCAATATTTTCTGGTCGTCATTATCCGCCATTAGCTGCTGTAGGGTAACCTCGGGATGCTTATCCATGTATTTTCTTACGATCTGCCAGCCTGTCCAGATGCCTAATTTTGGTGCCGAGTCATTTTTGTCGCCCAAACCGGGGGTGAATGGCGCAACGGTTAAATATTTTTGAATTTTAGGGTAATCGGTTTCATACAATAAGTTTTCATCCAAAAAATAGCCCCATATATTCGATTCAAAGCTGTTGCACCACTTCAATTGAGCATCCGTATAGCCTATTTTTGTTGAGTCGGGCACATCGGGCAACACCTGATCCATAAAATACATGATTTTGCCATTGTATATCATTTTGGCCAGCAGCGATTTATTATCATCATTCTCGGGGAACATATTCTCGCGTACCACGCCTTCAACAACCCTCGGCGTGATATTATCGGGCGTAAAATTACGCGACAGGTAATGCGGGTATGCCTTGGTCAACGCCGGGTAAAACCTGGAGTTAGCCCCTAAAAAAAGATCGAGCCCTATAGCATAGTAGCCATCGCCAATAGATGTTTGCGCCTCAAACCCCGAAAAATAGCTGTAAACCCTTGGCAATTTTTGCTGCGGATAATAGTATTTAATACGGCGGAAAGCATCTGTCAGTTCGGCATTTTGCTTGTCCATATCAGGGTAAATGGAGTCAACATCGTGTTTTAGATCATGATAGGCCTGGCCTTTAAACATATCGCGTAGCACCTGGTAGTACGCGGTATCATTAATACTACCGGCCTGTAATATCTGTTCAATAAAATCCTTATAAAAAATGCCGTATTTATTTTTAAGAAAAGCGGCTTGCACAGGCATCGGTTTTGTACGCATGGCGTCAAAATCCTTATCGAAACGCTCAACTGTTACATCAATATGTATATTGCTTACATCAATTTTTTTATGGCGGTTACAGGCTGTAAGTAGCGCAGCGGTCAAAAAAAATAAATAAATTTGCTTTGTTTTGTTAAGGGTAGCTATCATTTTTATACTTTGAACAAAATTATGTTTTTTCTTTATCTATCCATACAATGAAAATTGCATTAGCGCAGCTTAACTATCATATCGGCAATTTTGAATCAAATACAGCCAAAATTATCGACCATATTCATAAGGCCCGGCAAAACGGCGCCGACCTGGTAGTTTTTGCCGAATTATGTGTTTGCGGCTATCCCTCGCGTGATTTTTTGGAGTTTGATGAGTTTATTGGCCTTTGTGATGATGCTGCAAAAAAAATAGCGGCGGCATGTACCGGTATCGCATGTATTATTGGCCTGCCAACACCTAACCATAAACCCGAGGGTAAGGATCTGTGGAACTCGGCTTATTTTATTGAAAATGGCAAGATCAAAGCAATAGTGAATAAAGCGTTGCTGCCCAATTATGATATTTTTGATGAGTACCGCTATTTTGAACCTTCAACCGAATTTAGCTGCATTGAATTTAAGGGACACCGCATAGCGCTTACCATTTGCGAAGATTTGTGGAACAACATTGAGAACCCGCTTTATGTTACCCGGCCAATGGATATATTGATACAGCAAAAGCCCGATGTGATGATCAACATCGCAGCCTCGCCATTTGCGGTAAAGCACGATGATGAACGTATAGATATTTTAAGGGATAATGCCAGCAGATATAACCTACCGTTGTTTTACGTAAACCAGGTTGGCGCGCAAACCGAACTTATTTTCGACGGCGGATCATTAGTATTTGATAATTCGGGCAGGTTAGTTGATGAATTGCTTTATTTTGAAGAAAGCCTCACCTATTATGTTTTGGGTGATGATTCCTCTATCACCTTGCAGCAGCCTGATACCCTTAAAGCTGAAAGGCCTGGCGATATTGAGCAAATACACCAGGCGGTTATATTGGGTATAAGGGATTATTTTCATAAATCAGGGTTCAGCCGCGCTATATTGGGCCTATCCGGCGGGATCGATTCTGCCGTGGTATGCGCGTTGGCTGCCGAGGCCCTTGGGTCCGAAAATGTAATGGCCGTATTATTACCATCACGTTTTTCATCTGATCATTCATTAAAGGATGCCGAGGATTTGGTAGCGAACCTGGGCTGTAAGAGCGAAACCATTGCTATAAGAGACATTACCGAGGCATTTGAAAGCTCGTTATCGCCGCAATTTAAAAACCTGCCTTTTAATATAGCTGAGGAAAATATACAGTCGCGCAGCAGGGCTATTTTGCTAATGGCCATGTGCAATAAGTTTGGTTATATATTGCTTAATACCTCCAACAAAAGCGAGGCTGCTGTTGGTTATGGCACTTTGTATGGCGATATGTGCGGCGGTATATCAGTTATTGGCGATGTGTATAAAACACAGGTATTTCAATTGGCGCGGTATATTAACCGTGAGCGTGAGATCATACCGGAAAATTCTATTATAAAACCGCCGTCGGCAGAGTTAAGACCGGATCAGAAAGACAGCGACTCCTTACCTGAATATGATATCCTTGATAAAATAATAGCTGAATATGTGGAGAACCGGCGCTCATCGGGTGAGATCATCAGTATGGGTTACGATGAAGCAACCGTTAGGCGCACGCTAAAGCTCATTAACTTTGCCGAGCATAAAAGGTATCAAACCCCGCCAATTTTACGGGTATCGGCCAAAGCATTTGGCATGGGCCGAAGGATGCCGATTGTAGGGAAATATTTGTCGTAATCAGCCCCACCCAACCCTCCCCGGAAGGGAGGGCTTTAAAAATTAATTATGGATAACAGCAAAAGTCTCCCCTACCGGGGGAGATTATTCACTTTGTTATTTATTTTTTAAAGGTGTTCATGAAGGCTATGCCGTTTAGAGGGGGCTTACTGCTGATAAACAAACTTATACCCAATTCCCCTAACGGTTTGCAAATACTGCGGCGAATCGGCATTGGTTTCAATTTTTTTACGCAGGCGTACAATGTGCATATCAAGGGTGCGGGTGTTTACATCGGCATTATAGCCCCAAACTTCCATCATTAACTCCTCACGGTTGATTACTTTGTTCTGATTTTTCAGGAAGTAGAGTAATATCCGGTTCTCCAATATGGTAAGCTCAATCTTTTTGCCATCTTTTATCAGCAAATGCGTATTTGGCAAATGCTCCATATTAGCAAAGCGGTACGACTCTGATTTTTCGTTATTTAACGAAAACTTGATCTTATTATCGATCATCGCCACCAAAACATCCATATTAAAAGGCTTGGTGATATAGTCAGACACGCCAAAATTATAGGCCTCTATCTTATCAACATCCTGCCCTTTGGCGGTCATCATAATAATCAGCTTATCAAAGCCTTTAGCACGCACGGTAGTGCATACTTCAGATCCCTGCTTGCCCGGCATCATCCAATCCAATAAAACTATATCGGGCTGCTCATTTAATATAATGTTTTCGGCTTCATCGCCATTACTGGCTTCCAAAACTTTATACCCTTCTGATTGCAAACGCTCGCAAACCAAAAAACGCAGGTTTTCATCATCTTCGGCCAGCGCAATTCTTATTTCTTTGTTCATAATTTAGTTATCGTTTGGTAATGTAACTATAAATTCAGATCCTTCATCAACCTTACTGCTTACAGTTATCTCCCCGTTCATAAAATTAACCAACTCTTTACAAAATGCCAAACCAAGCCCAACACTCCCGTTTTGGTTATATTGGTTTTCTATCCTGTAAAATTTATTAAATATATTATTTAATTCGCTTTTTGGTATACCTATTCCTTTATCAGCAAATGAAAATATAATGTCCTTTTTATCGCGCTTAATGGTTACGTGAAGTTCTTTTTTTTGTGGGTGCGAGTATTTGTACGCGTTCTCCATAAGGTTCTGAAACACACTCCCTAATAATACCGGGTCGGCGTAAATTGTTTCAACCCCGGTAATTTTAACATCCAGCTTAAAATCGTCATATTTCATCCTGAAACTTTCCATATATCTTTTAGCAAAGTCTTTTATATTAATTTCCTCTTTTTTTATGTCGATAGATTTATTTTCCAGTTGTGTGAACGACAAAAGCTTGTTCATCAGCTCGTTCAGCTTATCGGCTTCTTCATCTAAAATTTTCCCGTAATGTTTTAACTGCCTTTCCGAAAGCTCGCCACCGCCCCTTAAGTTTGACCCGGCTATTTTTATTACGCTTACCGGCGTTTTAAATTCATGCGTAAAATTATTTATGAAATCGTATTGCAGTTTAAACAACTGCAGGTTTATTTTCAGGTTACGATAGATGAGGTACCCGATAAGCAACAGGAAACAATAAATCAGCATTACTATACCACCAATAGGCATAAACCTGCGGTTAACTTCGGCAGTTAAATACCCTTTGTCCGATCTGAAGTATAACTTATAATTGGAAAAAGCGCCCGGAAACGCCGCCTCGGTGGTCATGTTTCCAATATCGTTATCCAGCGGGTCGAGCGGGTAATAGGTAACGGGTTTTATGGTGATGCTTTGATACAGCTCCTTGTGAAGATTTTTTATTTTCAACAAATACGGGTCGAGCAAAAAGGTGAGCATATTTTGTTTGTAGGCAACACCGGGCCGTATTTCTTGCTGCAGGTCGCGGTATATTTTCACATCCTCGCGCCGCAAAATATTCAGATAGCTTATTTTGTTGGGCTTAACATCATAAAATGTCCTGATGATCTCATCAGGGGTCGGCCCGCGCGTAGTATCTGAATTGGCAATATAATCGTTCAGTTTGGTTGCCATTTCTCTAAAATCGTCCTCATTGGCAGCGCTCTTTTTCTGAACCCCGGTAATTATCCCTTTCCTAAGCTGGTACTGATAGCCCGACTTAATAGCTACGGCTAAATTATTGCCATCGGCCCTGGTTTTACTGCCGATGGAGATCTCATAAAAATCCACTTTTTTCACAAAGGGATAATCCTGAAAAACCGAATTGGAATAATTTGCAGCCGATGAAAAGGTGAGGTAACCATTGTATAATGTTATCTGCGGTATCCTGTACAGAAAAAAATCGTTGTAAGGCTTAATGGTTTCTTCCAGCACATCAATCTTTTTCGAGGCAAACTCATTCTCTACATATTTTGAAGTAAGGTTATAGGATATCACCAGGCCTATCACCAACGAAATAGATATCAATACAAAAAAAGCAACGATGAGTGAAAAGTTCTTCCGGTAGACGCTTTTTTGTGGCTTCATGGATCAGGGTTTAACCCGCATATTATTATTCAGGAATTTTTCTATTTCGCTGTACATCTGCATCCTGTTATGCTCACTCCTGAAAACCGCACGTTCATTATCCTTTAAAAAGTAGTATACCGGCACATTTTGTTTACGCAGTTCAATAACAAACTGGTTTAACTCGCTAATGTTTGCCCTCGGATCTTTAGCGCCCTGAAAAATAAGCAACGGAACCTTTATTTTATCGGTATGGAAAACCGGGGATATCGCCCTCAACTGGTCGGCATCGGTTTCGGGGTTGCCTACCATTTCATACATCATTTGCAACGATGGTTTAAAATATGGCGGGGCATCCTTAATATAAGTAAAAAAGTTAATAAGGCCATATTGCACAATTGCGCAATTGTATAAACCCGGATGAAACGACACCCCATACAAGGCCGAGAAGCCGCCAAAACCACCGCCAAATATGGCTATCTTTTTAGGGTTTGCTGTTTTATTGTTAATCAGCCAATGCACCCCATCGGTTATATCCTGCTGTATTTTACCACCTACCTGTTTAAAGCCTGCATTGTGAAAAGCCTTGCCATACCCGGTTGAGCCCCTGAAATTAACCTGGAAAACCGCATACCCGCGATTAGCCAAAAATTGCACCTCGGGGTTCCAACCCCAGGAGTTTCGGCTCATAGGCCCGAATGGCCAATCGTGCGGCATTACTACAACAGGTAAGTTTGTATTGCCTTTGCCCTTTGGTAAAGTAAGGTAACCATTTATAATTGTACCATCGCTTGCCTTGTATGATATGGGCTGCATGGGGCAAAGTTCCTGGGGTTTTATACATGAATTTATGTCGCCAAGCTTCGTAAGCTTGCCGCTGCCTTTTTCGTATAAATAAAACGAACCGGGGTTACAGTCAGTATAAGTACTTATGATGAATTTATTTTCGGCGCTGTCCCGGTCAATAATTCTTATTTGATTGCCTTTTAACTTGGTTAGTAAATTATTGTAAATGCCTTCTATATCCTTATTTAAAAAATGTTCCTGCGGCAAAGCCTCTTCCCACGAGGCGGCCTCTAAGCGATGCTTATTTTTTGAATATTCTACAGCCAGTATATCTGCCTTATCGTTAGCATAAACAACTTTTTCCTCGTTGCCATTCTCCGCATTAATTTCAACAAGGGCGGTTTTGTCGCGGTTAACGTTCGATAGGGCATAAAAGTAATTCTTCTCGCCCGTAAAGGCTATTGGCTCAACCCGGTTTTTAAAGTTGTTTACTATAATACGTTTAAAAGGGGTGTTATCATTGGGGCGGTAAAGTATGGTTTCATCAACACCGTCTGATGCTTTGGCAAGCCTTATCTCACCGTCAGCATCGGGGAACCATTCAGTAATATTACCGGGGTTTACTAAATAAGGGCTTAGTTCGCCAGTTTTAATATTTAGTTTGTAAACATCAAAATTTTCCGGGTCGCGCTTGTTCATCGCTATGGTAATAACATCCGGCTCCAGCCTATTACGGTTAAGTATGCGTAACCTTACTTTTGCTTCTGAAAGGATGTTGCGTATTTTTAAAGTAGAAACATCTAAAGCAAAAACCTTAAACTGGTCGAGCGAAATAATATCCTGAGTAAAAACTATCTCGTTATTATACGTCCAGTAATAATCCCGGACGGAGTAGTCATCAAAACTTGTCGCCATACGTTCCTTACCATCCGCCAGCGACTGGATAAAGAGGTTTTGCCTGTCTTTATAAGGTTTTAAATAGGAAATGTATTTGCCATCGGGCGATATTTTAAAAAAGCTTTTTTCAGGTGTTTTGAAAAAATCGCTGATAGGTATTACAGCCGCATTATCGCCCCCGCATGACCAGTGGCCAAGCGCAATAAAAATAAAAAGTAATATTCTAAAACGCTTCAACATTGTTTAAATCAGGCTCGACGCTATTAATCAGGTTAAATTATGCAAATTAACGTAGTTAATATATATGTCACTACAATTTTACCCACAAATACCTGTTTAAATATTATTTACGTTTAAAAAATATTAGTTATATATTAAGTAATTTTGGTAAGATGAAGTGGTTTTGCGTACTTATTTTGCTTATTTTTTTTAGTGGTTATACCCGGCTTTTTGCCCAGGTTGACGAAGTACAGTTAGCAGCCCAATATTCCGCCAACGGCGAGCCGGAAAAAGCCCTTGATATATACCAAAAGCTATATAAAAGCGATAATGAAACCTATTATCCTTATTATATTAAATGCTTGCTTAGCCTCAAAAAGTTTGATGATGCCGAAACCATCACCAAAAAAATGCTGCGCAAGTATCCCGATAACAGTGAGTATGTTTTAAACTTAGGCACCATTTACATACAAAATGGCAATGCTGCTAAAGCCAGCCAACTGTATGACGAGCTGCTGGCGAAATTACCCGCCGATGCAAATATTATTACGGGCCTTGCCGGGCAATTTTACCAGGATTCAAATATCGATTACGCTATAAAAACATTGGAGCAGGGGCGAAAATTGCTAAATAATGATCATTTATTTTCGTTTGAGCTGATAACACTTTACCGCTTTAAAGGTGATAAGCCAGCTTTAATTAGGGAATATCTGAATTTTTTACCCGCAAACCCTGCATACCTTTCGCAGGCGGAGAATACCTTATCGGGCATACTTGAGGGTGAGGCCGATTATACTATGCTAAAAACGGCTTTATTTGACAGTATACAAAAAGACCCGCAGCAAACCATATATGTTAACCTGCTAATATGGCAATTTTTGCAGCAAAAGGATTTTGACCAGGCGCTAAACCAGGCGCTGGCCCTAAACCGCCGGGACAATGACGATGGCAACAGTATTTTTGACCTATGCCGCACACTCGTAGGCAACAGCGCCTATGACGCGGCTATCAGGGGGTATCAATACCTGATTGATAAGGGCAACACCAGCCAGCTTTACATCCCCGCGAAAATCGAACTTATTAATGCAAAAAACCGGAAGGTAACATCAGGCAAATACGTACAAAGCGACCTGCTCGACCTTGAAAAAAATTATAACGACCTGCTAACCGAGTTTGGCAAAAACAGCAATACCGCTTTTGCCATGCAAAAGCTGGCCAGTTTAGAGGCTTTTAAGCTGCACAAACCTGTTGATGCCCAAAAACTGCTGGAAGATGCCATAACCATACCCAACATAAGGCCCGAACTGCTGGCATCGTGCAAACTTGACCTGGGGGATACTTACCTTATAAACGGTAACCAGTGGGACGCTGAATTGCTGTACGGGCAGGTTGAAAAGGATTTTCCAAATACGGATATTGGCCAGGATGCCAAGTTCAGAAATGCCAAATTAGCTTATTATACCGGCGATTTTAACTGGGCCAAAAGGCAACTGGATGTATTAAAGGCCGCTACTTCGGAGTTGATCGCTAATGACGCGCTTAACCTGTCGCTGCTGATATCTGATAACCTGGCTGCTGATAGCAGCGGCGCAGCATTAAAAATATATGCCCGTGCCGACCTGCTTATCTTCGCCGAAGAACCCGCAAAGGCGGTACAAACATTGGATAGCATTGATAAAAAATTTCCCGGCAATGCGCTTACTAATGATATTTTAATGGCCAAAGCCCGCATACTTATTCAGCAAAAAAATTATGCCGATGCCGTACCGCTACTAAAGAAAATATTTGAGGTAAGCCCTACCAACCTTTGGGCCGATGATGCTGTTTTTATGCTGGGCGATATTTATGATAATCAACTATCTGATAAAGCCCAGGCCAAAATCTACTACCAAAAAATAATAACCGATTACCCCGGCAGCTTGTGGATAAATGAGGCAAGGAAGCGGTTCAGAACGTTGAGGGGAGATCAGCCGACGAGTTAGCAGCCCAACCCTCCCCGGTAGGGAGGGCTTTAAAAAAATCAATAAAAGTCTCCCCTACAGGGGGAGATTATTCACCTATTATTTATTTTTTATATGTGTAAATGATTGCTTCGCAGTTTAGAGGGGCTTTTATACCTTTGCCCTCATGATCGTATATAACGAAACCTTAATTGTTGAAGCGGCTATTTATGAAGAATGGCTTACGTATATGAAACAGGTGCATATCCCGGCAATGATGGCTACCGGCCATTTTAAATCCTACCGCATATTAAATGTAATCGACTCACCTAATGAGGGTATTACCGCTTGCATTCAGTATAATACCGATAGCGAAGAAAAATTCGCGGAATTTTATAATAAGCATTTACACGCTTTGCATGCTACCCACCAGCAGCTTTACGAAAACAAATTTGTTTTGTATAACACGCTGATGGAGGTGATTGATGAGGGATAGCTTTGAGTTGAAAGTTTAAAGTAGAAAGTTAAAAGTTATTAATACAACTCTTTTCACTTTCAACTTAAAAAAGCTTTTTACTTTTAACTTTCCACTTTTAACTTAAAAAAATCAGTTTACCCTCAAATCTTTAGGCATACGGCCGTATAATAAAAATTTCGCGGCGCTTTCATTACCATTTTTTCTGGCTGCTTCGGCGGCGGCATTCCAATCGTAGTCACAATTTACCTGGTCGATACTGATATGATCACCACCGGCAGTAATGATGGCGTATTTGGCATGTGGTGTCATTGATTCCATCGCGAAACGATATTTACCATTGCCGAGATAAGCGGGCAAGCCCACACTGCCGGGATTAAGGATGATCTTACCATTTGATAAATACACAACCCTGTTCACGTGCGAGTGGCCACAAAGGATGATGCGCTGTTTGATGTGCTTTGTTTTTTCTACCAGTTCTTCGTCGTTATAAACAAAAACACCATGTTCGGTTACTTTTTCCAGCAAGTATTCGTTATCGCTTTCGTGTGTGCCGTGGCACGCAAATATTAGGTCATCAACAATAGTAGTATTTGGCAATGTTTTAAGCCATGCGATGCTTTGGGCAGATAGATCGGCTTTTACACGTTTCATGCCCTCTTTGTTGGTGTTTTCGAGTATTTCCCTGTCGGTATTGCCGCTGATGCAGGTCATGGGGTTTTTACGTAATAATTCAGCAACCGCCTCCGGCTCCAGCGCGCCAAAAAAATGATCGCCAAGGTTGATGATAGGTTTTATGCCACGCGCTTTTATATCTTTCAGCACTGCGGTTAGTGCGCGGGAGTTTCCGTGGATGTCGGATATGATGGCGTACTTTTTCATGGAATAAATTATTGAAAACTACCTGTCATTTCGAGCGATAGCGAGAAATCTTAAACGCTTTGCACAGCCGTGCGATTGATCGCATGTACAAGATTTCTCGCTATCGCTCGAAATGACATATGTTGTTATAACAAAAAAGCCTCCAATGTGATTGGAGGCTTTCAATTATTTCGAAATCAAATTATAAAGCTCATCCAGTTTTGGCGATAGCACGATCTCTATCCTGCGGTTTTTGGCGCGGGCCTCGTCGGTATTGGCCGGATCATTAGGCTGGTACTGGCTTTTGCCGGTTGCGGTTAGGCGTTGCGGATCAACTTTTTCGGTTTCGGTTAAGTAGCGCACTACTGATGTGGCACGCAATACGCTCAGATCCCAGTTATCTTTTATCTGGCCCAGGTTAATTATTTTTTTATCATCGGTATGCCCTTCAACCGCAATAGTAATTTCAGGTTGTTTGTTCAACACGGCTGCCAATTGCTGTAAAGCCTGTTTGCCTTTATCATTAATGGTAATACTGCCCGATGGGAACAGCAGTTTATCAGCCAGGGAAACATATACCTTTCCGTTCCGGATATCAACCGTTAAACCACTTTGCTGGAAGCCCAGTAAGGCCTGCTGCAATTTATCTTTTAAAGCGTTCGAAGCTTCGTTTTGTTTATGCAGGATATCTTCTACTTGTTTTAAACGCGCTTCACGGGCTTGCAGATCGCTTGATAGCTGACTTACTTTTGATGAACTGGCAGTATAATTACCATTCAGCGTGTTATAACTATCGTTCAGCGTGGCATAATTTCTTTTCAGCTCAGCTATTTCATGGTGTAAACGCGCGGTATCAGCTTGCAGGCTCGATACTTCGGCTTCCAGGTTAACGGTGCGGTTCTGCAGCGAATCGCGGTCGGCAACTAAAGCTTTATACTTTTTGGGGGATAACACTACGCATGAATGCAATGTAGTTAACAGGATGGCAGCAAATAAATAATACTTTATTTTCATGATATGGGGTTTTTATATATTAAGCAATGGCATTTCTTAAAAAAACAGTCAGCGGTTGCAATTTACTGCAAAGCGATGCGATATTTTCAACAGCACCAGCCTTAGTAAGTTCATTATCCTTTAGATAGTGCAATACGATGAAACTTTTGAGCTTTAGCAGCTCTATGTTTGCATTATCAGCATCATATCCTTTGGGAACGGTCTTTAATTTTTCCTGCTGCCTAAAATCCCCGAAAAGCTTTACAAAACCGGGCTCGTCAATTATCTTTTTCAGGTCGCTGCCGTTATAATCAATTTCCTGGCGAATGGCTTTCAGGTGGTCGGCTTCGGGCATCCAGTAACCACCGGCAATAAATGATGCACCGGGTGTAATGTGCATATAGTATTCAACACCGCCATTACGCAGGCCCGATGTGGGGATGCTTACACCAAAGTTATTTTTATATGGGGTTTTATTTTTACTGAACCTGATATCGCGGTAAATGCGCATAACGCAGCGCTTAGGGTCGAGGGCTTCATCAACGCCGGGGTCGGTTTTATGCATCAAGCCTATCAGCTTACCGGTAAAATCTATCATATTTTCGCGTGCCTGGTCATAACGCTCTTTATGCACCTGGAACCATTCGCGGTTATTATTCTGGATCAGCTCCTTTAAAAAATCAAGCGTGGCCGGGTTTATCATTGGTATCTAATTGTGGCTGGTAATGTACTTTGGGCGATAACCAATACAAAAGTATCACCCGCGAATACCTGAAATTTAATGGCGAAAGTATAAAACATCCACCTAAAATAACACTTAAATATAACCAGGGCGAAGTGGTATTTTGCGTGATAACACGAGTGGCTATGGTAATGCCTACCGCTTCGGCTATATTAAGCGCATAGCTTACGTACATGGCCGCATAAAAATAACCCGGCTCAATCTCGAAGTACATATTGCAATGCGGGCAATTTAAATTGATCTTGCTTAATCTGAAATTGTATATACCACCGCTAAACATATCGCCACGACGGCAACGGGGGCATTTGGCGTGGAGCATTGCCCATGCCTTGGGTGTTTGGGCCATAATTTAAACTATAAGAATATATCAGGTTGAAATTAATTCAAATGCAAACGCTCATCGCGCATGTTGATATCCACATTTTTGCGGCGGTATTTTTTATACCACAAAATGCCAAGAAAACCAACTGCCAGATAAGGGGCAAAAAGCAAATACACAATACCATGGTTTAATCCATTGGCTGTTTTACCGCCATTAGATTTATTTGTGGCAATATTTGCCGAGCATAACGAACATTGTGCCTTAACAGGCTCGCGACTTATCATCAGAAAGCCAAAGGCAATAACAAAAAGTAATATTTTCAAGGCCTTATTCATGCTGCAAATTTAGCTATTTATTAGTTAGAAATGGTAGTATGGCGATATCATTAAATAAACTATAACACCGGTAATAGTTACATACAGCCATATTGGAAACGCCCACCGTACGAGTTTTTTATGCTTTTCAACCTGCATTTGCAAGCCACGGTAAAAACTCAATAATATTAACGGTAAAACTATAGCCGCAAGTATAATGTGGGTGATGAGCAATACATAATAAAAATACCTGATGCTGCCCGCTGCCGCTGCTTCTGCCGGTGATATTATGCCATCGCCATTAATATCCCCAAACTTAGTTTCGGGCGCCAGCCAATGGAACAGGATGTACGATACCAAGAAAAGCGATGAGAGTATAAACGCCAGGATGTTGATGCGTTTATGCATGGTGATATTAAGCTTTTTTATATAGTATAACGAGATGAGCAGCAATACGCTGCAGGTACCATTCAATATGGCGTTGAGCTTTGGTAGATAGGGCATAAATGCCGGCATAACCGCAGGCTTGGGTATAACCTTAAGGCTTAAAATAAATACCACCACAAATACAAATACCGACACAGCGGCAACAAATCGGAATATAAATTTATCTGTCATAAAAACTTCGTTTTTTTATTGATTGGTGATCAGAGGTTAGTGATTAGTTTTTAAAACCTATAACGCCTCCTATTACAATTTACAACATCAACTAATCACTAACCTCTAATTACTAATACACAGGCTTTGTTTGCTTAAGCAATACCTCGGATAGCAGTACCTTTATTTCGTTATCCAGCCTGTCGAAATCATCGGATGTGGTGCCGGAATAATAGCCCCTTATGCGCTTTTCCTGGTCAATTAAAATTATCTTATCGCTGTATATAAAATCATCATTATCCACTTTTAAGGCATTTACCAAAAAGCCATTGCGGGCCAGCGGGTATATAGTTGATGTATCGCCGGTTAAAAATAACCATTTGGCTGTTGATGCTTTATATTTTTGGCTATATGTTTTCAATATAGGCGCCGAATCGCGTTGCGGGTCAACCGTTATGGATACAAACTGCACCAATTTATTATGTGCATACTCGCTGGCCAGGCTATCCATGTTACTGTTCATCACGTTACAGATGTTTGGGCAACGGGTGTAAAAAAAATCGGCTATAAATATTTTACCGTTGAAAGCTTTTAGCGATACCGGTTTGCCATCCTGATCGGTCAGATTAAAATCGGGCAGGGTATGATAAATGGTATCGGGGATATCTTTTCCTCTAACCTTGTGAAAGGTTCCGGCTAATTTTTTGGGGCCGAATACCGACAGCGCATGATAGCTGTTTTTGCCTTTTACCGTAAGCTGATAATATAAAAATCCCGGCAAAATTAATATTATTGCCAGGATCAGTATTTTTTTTAGAATATTCAAACCGCGCATTATAGCCTCAGGTCAATCCAGTGATGGCTTTCGTTTGTAAGTACCAGTATCAAACCGATAATAAAAAGTATAGGAACTATAATAGCGAATATCAGGCTCATCCTTTCAAACTTTAAGTGCATAAAGTAGGCCACTATAAAAAATGCCTTAAACAAGGTTAAAACAATGTATATAGGGTTGGCCCAGGTATGCGCAAAATTTGCATATCTGGGAACTAAATAAAGCGCAATAAAAAACTCAACACAGGTAATGGCCAATAGTACAAAAAATACGTTCCATATTCTTTTCCGGGTCATCCCGTCATGTTCGCCGTGTTCGGCATGAACTTCTGTGGTTTCTGTTGACATATATAAATGATATTAAATTAGATCAAACTAAGTAAAAGAAAGTAAATACAAACACCCAAACCAAATCTACAAAGTGCCAGTAAAGGCCTACTTTTTCGATCATTAAATAGCTGCCGCGTTTTTCGTAAGTGCCCAATAATACATTAATCGTAATAATGATATTGATAACCACCCCTGTAAATACGTGAAAACCGTGGAAGCCTGTTATGGTAAAAAATAAGTTTGCAAACTGATGCGCCGAACTGGCCTGTGCTGTGTATGGTACGCCTTTAGTGAAAAATTCCTGTAAAACATCCTTATTCGGTATACTGCTCCACCAAAAGCCCTCGCTATGTAAGTGGTTCCATTCCAGCGCCTGGCATCCTAAGAACATTAAACCGCCAATAACTGTAAATATCATCCACCATATAACTTCCTTTTTTGAGTTACGATGGCCTGCCTCAACGGCAAGTACCATAGTAACGGAGCTCATGATGAGGATAAACGTCATTAAACCCACAAACACCAAAGGCGCTCCATGCTCAATTAAACCCGGTACTGATTGAAAAACCAAAGCGGCTGAAGGCCACGCATTTGCACTAAAACGCAATGCACCGTATGATATTAATAACGATGAAAATGTGAATGCATCCGAAAGCAGGAAGAACCACATCATCATTTTTCCGTATTCAACGTCAAACGGCGATCTGCCTCCCGACCATGGGGTTGATTTTACTTCATCAATTTGTGATACTGCTGTTGTACTCATCTGTACTTAATATGGGTTGTTAATATTGGTTCAAAAGTAAAAAAACATAAAGATATATCCATACAATATCGAGAAAATGCCAAAAAATAGATGTCATTTCCATCTTATATTGGTTCTTCACCTGCGGGATATTGCTATAACTACCTTTTATGGTGTTAATTAGTAATAATAAAGCGGCTATAATGTGTATTAAGTGTATCGCAACAAAAACGTAGATAAAGGATTGCGCAGCGTTGGGGTTACCACTAAAATACACATTCATCTGTATCAATACGGTGCAGGCATATATTTGTAAAGCAAAAAACAGCAGGCCCAAACCTAAGGTTATCCATAAAAAAAGCTTTTGCTTACCAAACTCCAGGCGCTTTGCGGCCCGTGATGCTACAAACAGGCTTACGCTGCTTAGCAGTATTACGATAGTACTTTCTAAAAGCGAATGGGGCAGGATAATATTTAAAGCATGTGCTTTACCGCCCACATAAACTATAAAGCCACTGGTAAACGCCGCAAACAACATGAACGATGTGAATATGAAGATCCACATGTTGAATTTTTTGGGCGCGAAATTATATTTTTCTTCCTTCTGTAACTGGGCCATCATTTCACTTTTCCTATAAAATCAAATAAAAACATTAATTGTACCACCGGTAAATAAATAAACGAGCCATACATGAGTTGCTTAGCCGATTTGATATCGAGCTTGCGCAGCAATGTAAAAGCCTGGTACAAAAATAACAAACTGCATATTAACGACACTATGCCAACGTAATAACCGCCAAAGTGATAATAAGTTGGCAGCCAGCTTACCGGCACCAAAAATATGGTAATGATAAAGGTGATAAGCGCACTTGTAAAATCGCGCTTGCCAGTTGGCAACAGCCTGAAGCCTGCCAGCTTATAATCATCATCCAACACCCAGGCAATAGCCCAAAAATGGGTGAACTGCCATACAAACTGTATCCCGAATACAATTAAGGCTATCTGGTCGATAGTTCCGTGCCCGGCCACATAACCGATCAGCGGTGGTAAAGCCCCGGGTATAGCGCCTACAAATACCGCTATGGGCGATAAGCGTTTGAGCGGTGTATA
>Ga0302315_10001761_pt1 | contig 21332 bp, 24 predicted proteins | sample III_Palsa_N3_1_FD_200532 | JGI IMG/M metagenome (GOLD analysis project Ga0302315, IMG submission 200532) | Peat permafrost microbial communities from Stordalen Mire near Abisko, Sweden - III_Palsa_N3_1 | ecosystem: Environmental > Terrestrial > Soil > Palsa > Peat permafrost | place: Sweden...
TGCTCGCGGATGCAGTGGTTCAGCCGGATCATCTCCGATCAAGTGTCAGTGAAAAACTGGTGCGCCTGCCGCGCTGCTTTCAGCCTAATGACACGAGCCGGGAAATTGCTTCTGCGCCTTCACGCGAGGATTGTGGCCTTCCCACCCGAGGTACCGTCTTTGCCTGCTTCAATGCCAGCTACAAGATCAATCCGCAGACATTCGATCTTTTCACCAAAATCCTGAACCAAACACCGGAGAGTGTTCTCTGGCTGCTGAGCGGGCCAGAGAACGCCGATGTGCGCCTGCGGAAACATGCCCAAATGGCGGGAGTCGCCGCTGATCGGCTGATCTTCATGCCCTCGCTCGAGTATCCCGACTATCTTGCTCGCTACGAGCATGTAGACCTATTTCTCGACACATTGCCGCACAACGCGCGCATGCCGGCCTACGATGCCTTGTCGACTGGCTGTCCGGTCTTGACCTGCAGTGGAGAGACTTTTGTCAGTCGTATAACCGCAAGCATGCTGCACCACGTTGGGCTGCAAGAGCTGATAACCGAAGACAAAGCCCTTTTTGTTGCGCTCGCGGTAAGCCTGGGCAGCAATCACGAAGCCTTGCAGCTATTGCGGCATCATCTGGCGCAACAGCGCAAGCACGGCAAATTGTTCAACATGGTTGGCTACGCGAATGACTTCAGGCGCGCGTTACAGGCCATGGTGGCGCGCCGCAGGATCGGCCGGCCGGCGGCGGACATCGACATCTCATAAAACGTTCTGGGCTCGTATGGGCAAGCACGCCAAGCACTACCGCAAAGCCATGAAAGAGCTGGAGCTGGAGCTCGCCCGCCTGCAGCAAGGCCTGCGCCGCAGCGGCAAGCGGCTCGTGGTGATCTTCGAAGGCCGCGACGCCGCTGGCAAAGGTGGCGTGATCAAGACGATTACCAAAAGCCTAGATACCCGCAGCTATCGCATCGCCGCGCTGCCCAAGCCGAGTGAGCATGAATCCACCCAATGGTATTTCCAGCGATACATCGCGCACCTGCCCAGCGCGGGTGAATTCGTGCTGTTCGATCGCAGCTGGTACAACCGCGCCGTAATTGAACCGGCCATGGGCTTTTGCAGCAAGAGTGAGTACGAGGATTTTCTCGACGCCGTGCCGGCGTTCGAAAAGCTGCTGACCGACGACGGCATCATCCTGCTGAAATACTGGCTGGCGGTGGATCAGGAAGAACAGGAGAAGCGCTTCGACGCGCGCGCGGAAAATCCGCTCAAGCGATGGAAGCTATCACCCGTGGATACCGCCGCGCGCGAAAAATATGCCGAAATAGGCAAGCTGCGGGACACCATGATCAAGCGCACGGACAACAAGCACGCGCCGTGGTTCGTGGTAGATTTCAACGACAAGAAGCGCGGCCGCGTTAGCCTGATACGGCATCTGCTGCAGCAACTGCCATTCGACGACGAGCCGATCGCCGAGGTAAAACTGCCTGCGCTCAAAGGGAAACCCGCACATGAACATGTCACCAGCAAAGCGGTCTGGGTGGACGACACGTTCTGAATTCCGGCTTGCATAGCCTTCCCGAAACGCGGCTATTGAGTAGTGAATCCATGCAGCTCGGTTTGATCCGGCAGTGCCTCTCGGATAACCATCTCGACCTTTGCCGCTGGCGGTCCGTGCCGTAACCAGCGTTCCAGCGCGTCGAGTGCGGACGCCGTGCCACTGGCCAACACTTCAACGCGCCCATCGGCCAGATTTTTTGCATGGCCCGCAAGACCGAGCTGCAGCGCCTGTTCGTGGGTGCTGGCGCGATAGAAGACGCCCTGCACCCGACCGCTGATCAGAAACTTCGCTGCCGGCATTATTTGCCGCCGATCGCCGCCGCCAGCAATGCCGGCGTAATCGGACCCACAAAACGTTTGGTCACCTTGCCATCTGGACTGATCAGCCAAGTCGTGGGCAGCCCGCGCGGCTCGTCGAAATCTTTCACCGGCTTGTCCAGCGTGACCTGTGCAATCGGGTAGACCACCGGATGCTTGAGCACGAAAGCCTTGATGTCGGCCGGTTCGCTGTCATCGAAGGCGAGCCCGATCGCCGCGACGTTCTTGTGGCTGGCGACGAACCTGGAGATATCCGGCATCTCCTTGATGCATGGCACACACCACGTCGCCCAGTAGTTGACGATAACCCACTTGCCGCGCTCGGCGGCCAGATCGAACGTCTTGCCGTCAAGCGTGGCGACTTTCAGCGTCGGCTGCACAGGCATGGCAGCGTGTGCCGGCACGGCAACGGCCAGCATCAGGGCCAGCCCGGAAAATTTTAATTGGCGTAGCGACAAAGTCATGCGGAAATTTCCTTGGTATCGGATGCGCGGTTTGCATCCGGGGGATAAACGGTATTGAGTCGAGTCGTCAACGTGGCTGCCACTTCGTCAGCCAGTGCAGCCAGCAGGCTCAGCAACGGCATCGGCAATTCGATGCCCAGTTCGGCGGCTTCTTCGACCGGATTCAGCGGCAGACGATAGCGGGAATGCTCGTACACGCGCAGCAGGTCGGTGCTATCCAGACTACGGCTCAGCAGCCAGCTGCCAAGCTCACCTTGTGTAATAAGCTCGGCCTGTTCGAGTTCAAAAAAATAATCGAGGATCATGCCACGGTGCAGGTACGGCTCACGCTGCCGCACACCGGCCTGGCTCACCGTTTCACCGCGGCGCTGTGCGCTGATGAAATGCCCGAGCACCACCAGCAGGCCAAGAAACTCCGCACCAGCGGGCAAGCGCTCTTTCGGTGCATGAAAATCGAACGCAGACACGGATGCGGCGATCGACGCCGACAGGATGACGATCACCCACGACAGATAAATCCACAGCAGAAAGATCGGAATGGCTGCCAGCGCGGCGCCATAGATCTGCTGATACGTCTGCGCATGCCGCACGAACAAGGTAAAGCCCCAGCGCACGATCTCGAACAACACCGCACCGAGCGTCGCGCCGATCAAGGCATCACGCCGGGAAACCTTGCAGTTGGGCACCACCGCATACAGCAGCCATAGCGTGAGAAACGTCACCACAAACGGCAGCACGCTGAACAGGCTATGGCCAATGCCGTAAATCTGGGTGGCCGCGCCCTGCAGCAGCGGCAGCGCTGTCACGTAAGACGTTACCGCAATGCCGCCAACCACAAGAATCGGCCCCAGCGTCAGCGCCGCCCAGTACAGCAGCAGCCGCGAACCCCAGCCGCGCGCCTTGTGCACGCGCCAGATCTGGTTGAGGCGATCCTCGATGCTGATCATCATCGACAACGCGCTGAACAGCATGACCAGAATGCTGATGCCGGTGAGCTTGCTGGCGTTGTCGGCAAAGCTTTGAATGGCCTTCTGCACCGTCTCGCCCGCCGCCGGCACAAAGTTGTCGAATACGAAATCGACCAGCATGGTGCGCGCGCCCTGGAATACCGGGAACGCCGAGAACATCGCGAATACCGCCACCGTCAACGGCACCAGCGACACGAGCGTGGTGTAGGACAGTGCACCAGCGGTCTCGAAACATTTGTCGTCGAGAAACCGTTGCCACAAAAAGCGGCTGAAATTCGCCACGCGGTGCCTGTTGAAACGCAAATCCATCGACTCTCTCAAATGTGGCGGCGCCTGAAAGCAGCCATCGTCATCAGTATGGATAGGTACACTAGCGTATCGCCCGTGAAAGCCTCAACGCATTGGCCCATCACGCGAACCCTGTCCACGGATCGAACTGCATGAATCACGACATCCTCGTTCTCTACTACAGCCGCACCGGTCATACGGCGCAGCTTGCGCGGTTCATCGCCCGTGGTATCGAGGAAGTGTCCGGCATGCGCGCACGTCTGCGTCAGGTGCCGCCTGTGGCGCCAGTCACCGAAACGGCGCAACCACCCGAACCGGAGGACGGCGCCCCGTACGTGCAGAAACAGGATCTGCTCGACTGCGTCGGCCTCGCCATGGGCAGCCCTACCCGTTTCGGCAATATGGCCGCACCGCTGAAATACTTTCTCGACAGCACCGGTGCCGAATGGGCCAACGGTACGCTGGTCGGCAAGCCGGCCGCGCTGTTCACCTCCACCAGCAGCATGCATGGCGGCCAGGAATCCACTCTGTTGACGATGGCGCTGCCGCTGCTCCACCACGGCATGCTGCTGCTCGGCCTGCCCTATACCGAGGCTGCGCTCAGTGCCACGCAGACGGGCGGCACGCCGTACGGCGCCAGCCATGTCGGCGGTGGCAAGGGCGAAAATCCGATCAGCGAGCACGAACGCGAACTGGCCCGCGCCCTGGGCCGTCGACTCGCTGACACCGCGCGCAAGCTGGCGGCCAGCAAGTGACCACGCCACTGACCTCCGAGCAGCGCTGGGGACTTTGCGCCTGGGCTGGGCTGCTGCTGCTGCAGTTGATCTGGCACGCATGGCTGGTGCCTGCTCAAACCGTACCTGTGGGGCTGGTACTCGCCATCACAGTCATTCCGCTGGTGTTGCCCGTGCTGGCTATCCGAAACATTCGCCGCGCACTGCTATGGGTCGGCATCCTCAGCCTGTTTTATTTCTGCCACGGCGTGGCGGAAGCCTGGAGCTCGGCAAGCGAGCGCTGGCTTGCACTGATTGAAGTATTGCTGACCTTGCTGCTGATCGGCACCCTGGGCGCGGGCGTGCGGCGGCGTCCGAATCCATCCGCACAGCGGCCCGCGGATTGAATCAGACGTCTGTGCTCGTACTGCTCTGAATCTGGCTCACCGCATTGCCATCAAGCGGCATGCGAAAAACGAAGCGCGTGACCGAAGCATTCGAGATGGCTTGCAGCGTGCCGCCGTGTGTCTTGGCAATCTCGGCGGCAATGTACAGGCCCAAGCCCAGCCCAGGCCGCGGCGATGTGGACGTACCCCGGGTGAATGGCTGGAACAGGCGTTCGATCGTGCCGGCTTCGATGGGCTTGCCGGTGTTCTCCACGGCAAGCTCGAAGTCAGTCTCATTGCTGATCATGAATACGCGCACTGGCGCCTTGTTCGACCCGTGCGCGATCGCATTGGAAAGCAGGTTGCCGAGCAACTGGCCAACACGTCGCCGATCACAGGCAAACGCATGCTGCAGGGACGTGGTGACTTCAATCTCGCGATCGGGATGCGCGCGCTGAATTTCCGACACGACATGCTCCAGATCACTGGCAAGGTCGTGACTTTGCTCCATCGAAGCCGCTATGCCTTCGCCAAGTTTACCGCGCGCGAAATCCATGACGTTGTTGATCAATTCGGTCATGCGCTGGCAACTGCGCTGAATATGTTTGGCAATGCGTCGCTCGCGCCCTTCCGGCAGGTCCCGCTCGAGCATGTCCGCACCCAGGCTGATCGACTGCACCGGGTTGCGCAGATCGTGTCCCAGCACGGCAACAAACTGGTCGCGCAGCCGCGCTGTCGACAGCGCATCGGACAGCGCGACTTCCACGGCATCGCTGCGCTTTTCGGCCTCGTACTGCGCTGCAATCAACTTGGTGAAAAGCTGAAGTGTCTTCAAGAGTTCCGGGTCATCCAACTTCGCCGGCGCCGGATCGATGGCACACAGCGTTCCAAAAAAGCTTTCATCGGAAAGAAAAATGGGGATCGAAATATAGCTTTCGAATCCGTACAACTTCGGCGTTGGATGGCTCGAAAAAACCACGTGTTCGCTGGCATGTCCGAATATCACCGGCTGGTGATGTTCGCGAATCTCGTTGCAGATAGTGGACTCGAGCACCAGCTCGCCGCCGGGTTTCAGACCAAACTCGATCCGATCGTAGACGGCACATGCCGTCCACTTGGTGTCGGTCACTCTCGCCACCGCGGTGAAACGCATGCCGGTGGTGCGCGCCACCACTTCCAAAATAGTGGGCACCGCGTCCGATCGGGAGATTCGCGCGATATCGCGATCGATGGCAGCACCGTTGTCCATGCTTTACCCGACGAAAAAGTAGCCCGCAGCCAGTCCCCGAAATGGAGGCGTCCTCCTGGCTCCCGGCAATAGCCGGCGCGCAGGTGCGGTCAATATGCATGGAAACGCCCTATTTACCTAGATGGTTCGACAAAATGGTGGCGCAGCCGTTCTCCAGCCCGCATGGTTTCAAAACCGTCGGAAAACCAGGAACGGCGCCCGCCGAGTCACAGGGCGCAAGACCTCACTCGGCGTCGTTGAACTGGTCTTGCGACATCTCGGTGTTGCAGCGATTTTTCAGAAATGCGGCGTTGTCTGACTTGTCCTGCGCAATCATGGCGATGCGCGCCTCTTTCAGCTTGAGGCCGAGGTCACTGCGCAGCTTGGTCTTGTCGAAGCGCTCGTCTTCAGCAGCCTTTGCATGGTCGGTGTGCTTCCTGGCTTCGTCGTAAAGCTGGAAGCGTTCCGCCGCCGCCACGCACTGGCTCTCGCGCAGGATCGACACATCGTACGTCTCGCTGCCCTGGTGATCCTTGCCACAGCCGGCCAGAACAAGGACACCTGCCAAAACAATCCAACGTGCTTTCATGAGGTTTCCTCTTTCAAATACACCGGGTCAGGAAAAACTCGGCTAGTCGGCCATACATCCGTCATGTCGCGACGGGTCTTCGTGCCGCTATCCGTCGGGTCAGCGTACTTCACCGCGGTACCGCTTCAGCTGCATGTCGTGATCGGGTTCGGTGGGGCGAATCGCCGGTACACCGCGCTCTTCGCGCCAGACCGAAAACTGCATGTGGCATGCCGCACAACCGCATTCGCCACCGCAACGCGACTTGCATGCGGGCGTGCAGGTACATGGCTTGTCCAGATCGGGCGACAACTCCGTCGAAGGCAACTCGGGAAAATAACCCTCCGTGCGCGGGTAGCGCCGCATGCCTTCGGCTGTCGGTATCGTCACCGGCTCAGTCATCGCCATCTCCATGTGTCCACCCATCTGCCATCTATGTTTATCGTGCCAATGTGTCAGACGATAGAACAAGAGTGCGTGATGGCTGAGGGCGTCATGCCGACGCAACTACGGCGAAACTTTTCCGGCCACCGAGAACGACACGGCTACTGCGCCGTCGATCTCGCGGCAGGCATCCGCGATAGCCGCCAGCTTGTCGGCCGGAAAATCGGCCGCGAAACGGATAATCACCGTACTCGAGCCATCGGCCTCCCGGCGCAGCAACATGCGATGCACCGGCGCATGCAAGTCGGCAAGCACCGCTTCGACTGCCGAGAGAGCCTGACTGCGTGTCATGGACACCTGGATCGAGGTGTACTTGCGCCGCGGCCGTACAAACCGGCGCTCGATCGGCTTCAACAGGGCAAGAATGAACCACAGAATGGCTGTGGCGAAAACGGCCGGAAAATACAGGCCCGTGCCGGCAGCCAGGCCCACGGCAGCCACTGCCCACAGGCTTGCTGCCGTGGTCAGCCCCCTGATGACCTGCTCCTTCTGCATGAACAGAATCGTGCCCGCACCCAGGAAGCCGATACCGCTGATCACCTGCGCAGCGATACGCGAAGGATCGAGCACGACATGATCCTGCTCAATCGCATGGCTGAATCCATAAGCGGAAACGATGACCGCCAGAGCCGCCCCCACACTGACCAGCATGTGCGTACGCAATCCCGCCGCCCATTCAAGCCGTCCGCGATTCACGCCGATCACCGAACCCAGCACGGCCGCAGTCAACAGTCGAAGTACCACGTCAACATCGGATATCAAAACAGACACCTCCAGGTTCCGGTCCGGCAATTCACCGGCTTGGCGCCGAAGAAGCTGGCCCTGTGATGGGACAACCATCCGAAACGATGGTGCCAGTCGCGCCCCGTAAGAACGTTCAACACTACACGTTACCGCGTGCCTTTGGCATTGCCGTACTCCACCAGATAAGCGCTAACAGTGCGGCCTGCACAGGCAGGCGCAAAATCAGCGCCCAGTACGGAACGCCAAACAACTCCGGGCGTTGCAGCATATAGATATGCGCCGGCGTCACTGCCAGCGTGAGCAGGAACAGCCCGATCCCGGCAGCGCGACGCGTCCTGCCCCAGATCAATCCCGCCGCTCCAAGCAACTCGAATACACCGCTTACCAGCACCGCGGCGCGCGGCCATGGAATATACGGCGGCACGATCCGCATCTCCGTTTGCGTCGCCACAAAATGTGCGATGCCGCCCAGGAAAAACCACAGGAACACAAACACGATGCCGGCGACACGCCAGCGGCTCAGGCTGGCCAGTGATGTAAAGCGATCTATCGCGGATGATGAAGATGCTGACATGGGCTGCTCGATGTACTCAGGCGAGATTGATTTCAGCCTACAACACGCGCGAGGACTAGGCGGCCATCAACCGAACACCACCATGCTCTGTCGACTCAGCGCCACCGGCTCACCACGCGGGCCCCACAGCATCAGGCTCTGGTTGGTGTAACCGTCGCGGGCAGCGATCAGCTGGGCGTCGATGCGCCAGTCGTCCAGGCCGAGATCGTCGTAGCGATCGCGCAGCAGTTCGATCATCCAGGTGAGCGAGCTGCCTGGCGTGGGCTTGTCGAACATGCCCAGTGCAATCGGTGGAATGAAATCGGCGAAAGCGAGCACGTGGGTTTCGTCCGGCGTGCCTTCATCGCGCAGCGAGACCTGCAGAACGCTTTCTCGCTGGTGGCCGCCGGTGAATGGCAGATCGCCGCTCAGCCAGCGCGCGCGAAACTGCTGCATGAAGGCGGGCATCTGGCCCTCCACATAGCGCAGCTCGCGCGACATCGTGCTTTCCACTGCGGGCTGCTCGGGCTGAAAGTTGAGCACGGAAGAACGCGCGCTGCCGAATACGGCAATCAGTCGACACAAGGTCTGTTCGCCGTCGCAAAGGCTGGCTTCAATCTGCGTGGCGCTGCGCCCTTCACGCAGAATATGTGCCCGAATGATGACCGGCCCGGCTGGCACCGGCGCGACGAAGGTCGTTTGCAGACTGCGCAGTGACATGTCCGCACTCACCAGCTCACGCATGGCTCGAAGCGCCAGCGACGCCTGCAATCCGCCGAACGCACTGCGTCCTTGCAGCCAGTCCTCGCCAACCACGGCCTGCCAACTGTTGCCCTGACGAGTGACGGCCCGCATCGTTTCAGAAAATCGCATCATCCCTTCCTGCATGTATGAAGTTGGCTTTGATGATGCCAGCACAACTGGCCAACTGCTCGCATGCTTATACTTCGGATCCTCGATTCTGGAATGGAGAACGCCATGGCCTTCCTGCAGGATGCTCCACAACTGGCTCATCCCTACCGCACCGACCGCTCGCTGCGCACCCTGCTCCAGCGCGTGCTGCCAACCGAACGGATGGCGGCACTGGAAACCGATCTGGATGCGCTTGGTGATTACGCGCAGATAGCCTGGCAACGTGTCGGCAGCAGCACACGACGCAAGCCGGTACTCACGCAGTGGGATGCGTGGGGTCGTCGGGTCGACCGCATCGAGCTGACCGCCGCATGGCTGGAAGGACCGCAGCTCACCACGCTTCATGGCGTACTCGCCGCCGGCCACGCGGACAACGAATACGCGCGGCTAGAACAGTTCGCCCGCGTGTACCTGTATCACGTCGCCAGCGAGTTCTATACCTGCCCGCTGGCGATGACCGACGGCGCGGCAACGGCATTGAAGGCCTCCGGCAATCAGGCGCTGATGGAACGCGCGCTGCCGCATTTTCTCAGCCGCGATGCATCGACGTTCTGGCTCAGCGGCCAGTGGATGACCGAAAACGCCGGTGGCTCCGACGTCGGCAACACCGAGACCATCGCGCGGCAGGATGCCGATGGCCAATGGCGACTGCATGGCCGCAAGTGGTTCAGCTCGGCGGTAGTTGGCGAGGCGGCGCTGGCTTTGGCGCGGCCAGAGGGAGCCAGCAATGGCACCAATGCACTGGCGCTTTTTTACGTCGAGACGATGGACGGCGACGACACCATAAACGGCGATAGGCGCAAGCCCGAGCTAGTGATCGACCGGCTGAAAGAGAAGCTCGGCACGCACGAACTACCCACCGCGGAAATTCATCTGGAAGGCTTGCCCGCATGGCCTTTGGGTGAGCTGGCCAATGGCGTGCGGCAGGTCGCACCGATGCTCAACGTGACGCGCACCTGGAATGCCGTGTGCGCGACCGCCAGCATGGCTCGCGCATTGAGTCTGGCTCGCGACTACGCCCATCGGCGCGAATCGTTTGGACGTCCATTGATCAAACAGCCGCTGCATGCACAAACACTGGCCGACATGCAGGCCGAGTTCGAGGCTGCGTTCGCGCTGACGTTCGAAGTGGCGCACTTGCTCGGCCGGGTTGAGCAGCATGCCGCCGCACCGCACGAAGCACTGCTGCTGCGTTTGCTGACCCCGCTGGCCAAGCTGTGGACCGGCAAGCTGGCGGTGAAAATCTGTTCGGAGGCGCTGGAGTGCTTTGGCGGCGCCGGTTATATCGAGGACACCGGCCTGCCGCAGCTGCTGCGCGATGCGCAGGTGTATTCGATCTGGGAAGGCACCACCAATGTGCTGTCGCTCGACAGCCTGCGCGCGCTCGCCGACGACAGCTTCACTGCGCTGCGCCAGTCCATCGATAGCTGGCTGGACGGCTGCAACGATGCGGCGGTGATCAACGCGATTCATGCGGCGCTCGACGACGCCGGCCATTTTATCGAAAGTCAGCGCGCCAGCCGCGATACGCTGGAAGCCGGCGCGCGCGGACTGGCGATCACGCTGGCTCGCTGTACAGCCGCCGCGCTGCTGGCGCGTCAGGCGACATGGTCATCGGTGCGGGATGATGCGCGCGCTGCTGCAGCGCTGCGGCGTTTTGTGGCACATGGACTGTCGCGACTGAGCACGCAGGATGCAGCGGATACCGAACTTTTGCTGGGCTGACGTAGGGCGCTACCTGTGCAGACAACCGATCCGGCTTACTTGATCACCGATCCGGAGAAAGAAGACGCGGCACACCCGATAAGCGCTGTCGGTCGGCACCAGCTAAAATGCCCAAGTCCCCATATTGGCTCACCTACCATGCAGCATCTCACCATCGTCACCACCGGTGGCACCATCGACAAGATCTACTTCGACGACAAGTCGGATTACAAGATCGGTGCACCGCAGATCGGCGAGATACTTGCCCAGTTGGGCGTGGCGTTCCAGTTCGACGTGATTCCGATCCTGCGCAAGGACAGCCTGCACATGGGCGCCGAGGATCGTGAACTGGTGCGTTCGACGATCGAAGGCCAGGCGAATCGCCACGTGCTGGTAACGCACGGCACCGACACCATGGTGGAAACCGCGCGCGAGCTCGCGCACATTGAGGGCAAGGTGATCGTGCTTACCGGCGCGCTGAACCCGGCGCGCTTCCAGGGTTCGGATGCCGTGTTCAATGTCGGCTGCGCGGTGGCTGCGGTGCAGACCCTGCCGGACGGCGTGTATATCGCCATGAACGGCCGCGTGTGGGACCCGGCCAAGGTACGCAAGAATCGCGACGCGAATCGCTTTGAAGAAGCCACCGATTAATCCGCTTCACCGCCACTGACGTTCATAGCGTCAGCGTTGCCGATTCAGAGCATGCCGGTTTCGAGTTTGGCCGCATCCGACATCATCGAGTGCGTCCACGGCGGGTCGAATACCAGGTCGACATCCGCCTCGACGATGGTCGGAATCATCTCCAGTTTGGTCCGTGCGTCGTCCACCAGGATGTCGCCCATGCCACAGCCGGGCGCGGTGAGCGTGAGCTTGACGTAGACCTTGCGAGCGCCGGATTCGGTGTGCTCCAGGCTCAAGTCATAGACTAGGCCAAGCTCCACAACGTTCACCGGAATCTCCGGATCGAACACCGTGCGCAACTGATCCCATGCGACCTTCTCTACTTCGGCGTCAGTGGCGTTGGCTGCCACTTCGATCGGTGGCGGCAGCTCCTTGCCAAGCGCGTCGGCCTCCTTGCCGGCAATGCGGAAGAGATTGCCTTCCACGTACACGGTAAAGCTGCCACCCAGCGCCTGGGTGATGTAGCCGATCTGGCCGGCCGGAAGTTCCACCATGTCGCCCTGCGGCACCATCACGGCGCTGCAGTCGCGCTGCAGAGTGAAAGGTTCGCTGCTCAAACTAAAACCGCTCATGCCACCTGCCGTTGCGCTTTCTGCGAAAACATCGATAAGCGCAGCGGAACACTACGCCAGTCACCTATTATGCCGCCCGCGAAGCGGATCGACCTCTGATAGATCAGGCCGGAATGGCGGAACTCAAGAATGGGCCATCGGGCCAGCCACGCTATGATGGCTGCTTTGCCCGATGGAAGAATGCTTGATGGCGTGTTGTCTGACTCAAAGCTGCCCCATGCTGCAAGGCTTGTCCGCGCGCTTTTTATCGCAGGTAGCCCGGTGAGCGCACGCGCTGTGTTCGGGCTGATTTTTTCCGTCTTCATCGCCGCCATGCTGGGACTGGCGGCGGGCGCACTGTGGATGGTGGTAACGATTTATCAGCGGCAGCCGATGCCCTGGCTGGTGTTGCCTATCGCGGCGATCCTGGCCTGGGCTATACGTCACAGCGTGCGCAAACCCGGCAACGGCGCGGCGCTGCTCGCCGCGCTGGCCACCTTGCTGGCATCGATTTACGTCAGCATGTTGATCGCCGCAGCGCAAATTGCCGGCAACATGGGCCTGGGCCTGATCGATACCCTGCTGACCGCAGGCCCCGGCATGTTGTGGCAGCTGGCGCGCATGGGGTTTTCGGTGTCCGAAGGCGTCTGGACCGTTCTGGCGATGCTGCTGGCGGCCTGGCTCGGCCGCCGTCCGTTGCCAATGAAGAAATCGGCGAAATAGCTCTCGTCTCAGGTATCCAGCGACTTCAGCTCGCTGACCAGCTCGCCAGCCGCTGCCTGCCCGTCGCCATAAAGCATGCGGGTGTTGTCGGCGTAAAACAGCGCGTTCTCGATGCCGGCAAAGCCGGTGCCCTTGCCACGCTTCACCACGATCACGTGTTTGGCGTTGCTGACGTCGAGAATCGGCATGCCGTAGATCGGTGAAGCCGGGTCAGTCTTGGCCAGCGGATTGACTACGTCATTGGCACCGATAACCAGCGCCACGTCGGTGGCGGGAAACTCCGGGTTGATCTCGTCCATGTCGGCGATCAGGTCATACGGTACGCCGGCTTCGGCCAGCAGCACATTCATGTGGCCGGGCATGCGGCCGGCGACAGGATGAATGGCGAACTTCACCTTCACGCCACGCTTGATCAAAAGCTGAGCAAACTCCCATACCTTGTGCTGTGCCTGCGCCACGGCCATGCCGTAGCCGGGCACGATCACCACGCGCTCGGCGTAGGCCATCATCACCGCGGCATCAGCCGCGTCGATCGGCTTCTGCGCGCCATCGATGGCCTGCGCCTCACCGCCAGCAGCACCGAAACTGCCGAACAGCACATTGCCGATCGAGCGGTTCATTGCCTTGGCCATCAGCTGGGTCAGCAGCGTGCCTGCTGCGCCAACCACGGTGCCGGCGATGATCATCGTCTCGTTGCCCAGCACAAAGCCTTCGAACGCCACCGCCAACCCGGTGAACGCGTTGTACAGCGAGATCACCACCGGCATGTCGGCGCCGCCGATCGGCAACGTCATCATCAGCCCGAACAGCAGCGCCAGCGCAAAAAAGGCCGCGATCAACGCGAAGCTGGCGTAGCCGCTGACCAGCAGAATGCCGACCACGATTGCCGCGGCCAGCAACAGTAGATTGACTGCGCGCTGGGCCGGAAACACGAAACGCTTGTCCAGCCAGCCCTGCAGCTTGGAAAACGCGATCAGCGAGCCGGAGAAACTCACCGCGCCGATCAACGCACCGAGCACGCCCAGCACGAGTTCGATCGGCGACAGTGGCACCACCGGGATAACCGGATGCAGCGCGTCGATCGCCCAGGCCTCCGGCCGCAGCGGTGAGGTATCCGGAATACCTTGCGTCGCCAGCAGATTGCGTACGTAGCCGATCAGCTCGACCGCACCAATGGCTGCTGCCGCGCCGCCGCCCATGCCGTTGTACAGCGCCACCATCTGCGGCATCGCCGTCATCGCCACACGCTTGCCGCTCCACCATGCCGCGCCGACGCCGATCACCACCGCGGCGATGATCAGCCCGCGGTTGTGCATGTCCGGCAGGAAAAACGTGGCCAGCACCGCCACCAGCATGCCGTAGCCGGCCCACACGATGCCGCCGCGCGCGGTGCGCGGCGAACTCATGCGTTTCAGACCGAGAATGAAAAGCAGTGCGGCGAGGAAATAACAGGCCTTGATCAGGCTCGGCAGCCAGACCATTACTTGGCCCCCTTGGCGGCCGCTTTGCCAGCATCAGGCTTGCTGGATTTGAACATCTCCAGCATCCGCTCGGTCACCACGTAACCGCCTGCGGCGTTGCCCGCGCCCAGCAGCACGCCAATGAAACCAATGGTCATTTCCAGCGGTGTTTCGGCATGGCCTAGCGCAATCATGGCGCCAACCAGCACAATGCCGTGTACGAAGTTGGACCCGGACATCAATGGCGTGTGCAGGATCACCGGCACCCTTGCAATGATTTCATAGCCGGTAAATGCAGCAAGCATGAAAATGTAAAGCGCCAGGAAACCGTCGATCATGACCCCACCCCGTCAGCATTTGGTTGTCCGCACACTATACGGTTGCGAGTCAACCCGTGCGAGCCTGCTGCGTTGATTACGGGAGTCGAACCGACGGAGCCTGAGCATGCGTCAACTGACGATGCGGACGAAGTGGCCATGAGCACGGTGGCCGGTACCCTGGAAACGGACCTGCTGCTGGACAGTGCGCGCGAAACCCCCGCCACGCTGGACGCCTTTTTGGCGCAGGTGGAGCGGCGCGCCTTCCGCATGGCCGAACTCAACCTGCGCCATCGCGAGGATGCGATGGATGCGGTGCAGGACGCCATGCTGCGGCTGGTCAAGCATTACCGTGAAAAGCCCGCCGCCGAGTGGCCCCCACTGTTCTGGGGCATCCTGCGCCGGCGCATCGTCGATCTGCAACGCCGTCGCAAGGTGCGCTCGATCGTGGTGGGCTGGCTGGGCGGCGGCAAGGATGATGAAGGCGGCGAGATGCCCGTGTGGGAGCCGGCCGACCGCGGCCCCGGTCCACTCGACCGGTTGCACGATTCGCAGTCGTACGCGGACATGGCTGAAGCGGTGAAGCAGCTGCCGCAACGCCAGCGTGAGGCTTTCATGCTGCGCATGCTGGAAGGTCTGGATGTCGCGGAAACCGCCCGTTCCATGGGCTGCTCCGAAGGCAGCGTCAAAACACATCTGTCGCGCGCCATGCATCATCTGCGTGGCCAACTGGAGGACTGGCGATGACTACGCCTGGCAACAACAAGACATCTGACAATCAAGCCGGAGCTCAAGCCGACCCACGTGATGAGCTGATCGCGCGGCGTGCTCGCGCGCTCTATCGTGAGGCCAGCCTGCGCATCGATCCGGCCACCGCAGGGCGCCTGCGCGCCGTACGTCGGCAGGCACTGGATGCGGCCAAGGCCCCACAGCGACACACGGCCCGCTGGCTGGTTCCCACCGGCGCGTTCGCTGCCATTGCCTTTGCCATGCTGATGGTTTGGCAGCCGCTTTCACACAGCCCGTCCACGCCGGCAAATCACGCCATCAGCACCGATCAGAGTGCCGATGTGGATAACGATCTGCCGCCCGATGCTGAAAAGACCGACCCCAGCCTCTACCAGAATCTTGATTTTTACGGCTGGCTCGCAGCCAATAACGCGTCGAATAACCAGCCGGCGAATCGCTGACCCATGAGCCGACTTTTTTCACTCGGGGTTGCGATGCTGCTGGCAGCGCTGCTCGCTGGCGTCGTCGCCGCGCCGCTGCACGCGCAGGATTTTCCGCCGCCGCAAGATCAGAACATGCCGCCACCGCCATCACGGCCTTGGAGCACTCTCGATCCGGCGCAGCGCGATGTGCTCTCGCCACTACGGGACAAGTGGGACACGCTACCGCCGCGCAGACAGCAGAACATGCTGCAGAAGGCCGAACACTGGGTCACTTTGCCGCCGGAGAAGCGTGATGAGGTGCGTCTGCGCATTGCCCACTGGCAGACGATGACGCCTGATCAGCGCAAGGAGGCCCGCGCCAACCTGCAGCAGTTTCGTGAATTGCCACCAGAGCAGCGCGCCAGACTGCATGCCACGTTCGAACAGTTTCAGGAGCTGCCGCCGGAACAGCGTGAACGCCTGATGCAGCAATGGCGCTCGATGCCGCCCAACCAGCGCATGCAATTCCGGGGACAACCGACCCCGCCGCCTCCCGCTGGCGGACACTGAGATAAAGAAAAGCCCCGCGATGGCGGGGCTTTTCTTTATCTCACGAGCGCTAAACAGTGGCTGCTGCACAAGACTTTAATTCGTTCGAATTTTGGTCTTTAGGCACGGCTGCTGCGGGGTGCTAATGAACAGTGTGCCGGTTATAGAGATGTGTGGTGGCAGAGATTGTCGACAGACGATCTGTTTTCGACATAACGATAATCAAAACATTCAAGTGCGCGTGGTTAGCCCCTCGATCGGCTTGAGCATGCGCACTACGTCGCGCTCATCAGGTGTGCAGGGCACACTAAACAGGCTGGTTCTTGGTGAAGAAATTAACCAGGCTCTGAGGCGCGCTGGGACCTAGACACACCTTGAGGATTGCTTCCGCCTCCGCGGCCTCAGCAGCACTGCGGGGGAACAGGTCCTTTTCATACGCGATGAGCGCGGCTTCTACATCATCGGGGTTGGCGGCGATGGCCTTTCCCAGTTCAGCACCATCGAACATGGCGAGGTTGGCCCCTTCGCCAGACGGAATCATCAGGTGCGCCGCATCGCCGAGCAGCGTCACTCCAGGCACGCGCTCCCATCTATGCTCGACCGGGAGCGCATGAATTGGGCGACGCACAGGGTCAGTCTCGCCGTCGGTGATGAGCGCTGTCAGCTCCGAAGCCCAGCCGTCGAACTCTTCGGCAACCTTGGCCAAGGCAATCACCGAGTCGGAGAAGTCGATGCTGTCAATCCAGTCCTTTGGCTTGTTCAACTGCACGTACGTGTGCAGCACGCCATGGGGCTCACGGTGCGCGGCGATGCCTTTGCCCGGCGCTAGTGCAAACAGCGCGCCACCGCCAACTGCTTCCGCACTTGCCTGGTGACGGGTATCGCTGTCAAGCAGGTACGTCTCGATAAATGACGTGCCTACATATGTCGGTTTCGCCGCGGAAAGAAGTGGACGAACTATCGACCACGCCCCGTCGGCGCCCACGAGGAGGTCGGTCATCGCCGTTGAGCCGTCAGCAAAGGTCAACATGTGCCGTCCGCCGCCAAGCGGAGACACCGCTGTGAGTTTGCGTCCCCAGCAGACTGTGCCGGCAGGAAGTGAGTCAAGCAAAATCCGACGAAGGTCTCCACGAGGTACCTCAGGTCGACCGCCTGTGCCGTCATCGGGCTCATCGAGCAGGACATTGCCGTCCTTGTCGAGCACCCGCGTTGCCTGACCGCCAGCGTGGATGATCTCGACGAACTTGTCGAAAAGTCCCGCCGCCTTGAGCGCGAGCTGCCCGTTGTTTTCATGGATATCGAGCATGCCTCCTTGCGCTCGCGCGTTCGCGGAGGCTTCCGCTTCGTACACCGTCACAGCCATGCCGTGGACGTGGAGGACGCGCGCAAGTGTCAGGCCGCCAAGCCCGGCACCGATGATCGTGACTGGCGTATTCATGCAGGTTCCCCCATTCCCCAGCGAGCGGCAGCCTTTTGGAGCTCGCTGCAATCCGGGATGTTGTCAGAGGCCCAGGCAACAATCCCATCAGGGCGGATCAGCGCAGCGCTCAAGCCCAATGCTTCTTTCGCACGGCCAGTAACGTACTTGATTCGCTCGTCCTCTTCGCTTGCCAAAGTTTCGAGTGAAACATGCCCATCAAAATCGAGCAGTATTCCGCGGCCATCATGCATTAGCGCGCCAATGGTTGTGCCGTCTTCGAACTCGAAGTTGGGAACGCTATGGCCTACGAGAGGATGGTCGCCACCGAGATGGTAGTTTGTAGAAACGCCCCACACCCTTCCTGCAAAGTAGGTAGCACCATCGCGCGTGTTCATGAGATCGCGGACAATCGCATTCAGCGCGCGGGCATGGGGGTCTGGTCGCATGATGGCGACCTGGGCGCGTGACCACTCCAGAACCCGGGCACCGATCGGATATCGTTCCGTCTGATAACTGTCCAACAGGCCTTCCGGTGTTTTCTTCTTGATGACTGCGGCGAGCTTCCAGCCCAGGTTCATGGCGTCGCCCACTCCAAGATTAAGCCCTTGGCCTCCAAGCGGCGCATGAATGTGCGCGGCATCGCCAGCTAAAAAAATCCGCCTGTCGCGGTAGCTTGTCGCCTGCCGTGCCCGATCCGTCCAAGTGGTCGCGATGTGCAAGGCATTAATGGTCACGTCGGTGTTCGAGATGCGGCGTAGAACTTCCTGCACGTGCTCTCGCGTGATTAGCGCTCCGGCACGGTGAAATGCGCCGCCATCAAAATCCTGTATCACCAGGTAACCTGGCTGCGATTGCAAGTACATGCCTGTGGGTGTCACGTTTCGGCCCGACTTGAGCATCGAAGGATCGGCAATGTCCACTTTAGCGGTGTAGCCGGTGAATTCCGGCTCCGTACCGGCGAATTCAAAACCGCCTGCCTTGCGAACGACACTGCGACTTCCATCGCAACCCACAAGCCATAAACCTTGAAAAGTTTCGTTGCCGGACCGAACAGTGACCCCGTCCTCGGCTTGATCAAAGTCGGTCACGGGAAGCCCGCGCTTGATTTCGACACCCAGGGCTTCTGCGCGGCGAGACAGCACGACTTCAAGCTCTTCCAATTCAGATATCAAACTGGTTTCGGTCGAGCTCGGCAGCCGATATGTCCACTGGGAGGTGTCGATATCGCCGTCGTGAAATGGAATGCCGGCGAAGTGTCCCACCTGACGACGCGACCCTTGTCCGGAATTCAGGTGGGGATTTTTGAGGCGTTTATGCACCTCGAGTTCCTGCAGCAACCCGCGACGGTAAAGCGCTTCGATGGTGGGCGCCGAAAGTCCCCGTATCCCGAAAGGGAGCTGCTTCAATGGCGAGTGCGGATCCTCCGCCTTTTCCAGCATCAGGACGGAACATTTGGCCAAGGCCAGTTCACAGGCAAGGAATAAACCCACAGGTCCTGCGCCCGGAATGATCACGTCGTAGACAGATGAATTCTGTGTGGATTTGTTGCGGTTTGGGGTATTCATCACTGCTTCTTTTGTTATTGGAGGTCGTCGCCAGGAGTCCTACAGACAACGTGGAACGTCATTCCATGACATTGGAACGACGTTCCACTTATGTCAAGATGCGGCATGATAAAAAATGCACGCAACACGCCACGCAGCCCTCAACGACGCGAAGAATCGCTTTCGCGGGATCGCATCATTGAGGCGTCGATCGAGATCTTGGACAGCAATGGAGAAAGCGGACTGACCTTCCGCACCCTGTCCGAACGGCTCGCCACCGGTGCTGGTGCCATTTATTGGCACGTCGAGAACAAGAGCGATCTGCTGACCGCTGCCTGCGACGCCATCGTCGCTCGCACCATGGCATCGTGCGAGGTCGGCGCGACACCGGAGGCGACCATTCGCACCCTCGCGCTAGGCATGTTCGACGCGATCGACGCGCATCCGTGGGTTGGCTCGGCGCTCACACATGCAGCGGGGCAGTTGCCCATGGTGCGCATTGTCGAATGCCTGGGTCAGCAGGTTCGCGCTCTTGGCGTGCCGGATGAAGAACAGTGGGCAGCGGTGTCCGCGTTGCTGCATTACATCCTTGGCGTCGCTGGACAGAACGCCGCCAATACGCAGTTCGCTCGGACGCGAGACCTCGACAGATCCAACTTCCTGGACGCGATAGCGACGGTATGGTCTCAGCTCGATCCGAATGAATATCCATTCGTACGCAGCTTCGCCGGACGGTTGCGCGCTCACGACGACCGTGTCGATTTCCTCGCCGGGATCGATCTCATCCTCGGAGGTATCAGGAGTTTGCAGATCGATCGCATCGATCTGACGTAGGTGCTTCAATACGCATCCACGTTGCCAACTATTGGCCAGCACCAAGGGTAAGTTCAGTACTGACCGGAACCGACGTTCAACACGACCGGAATCCGCACACGGCTTTTACGTTTTGTGCGCCAGCCACCATATAGCGGACACGGGCCGAGGCCCGCTTCGCCTGCTTCAACCGGCGAAGTGCGTTTCTCCGGCGTGACTCAGGCAGCTTTTGGCCACCAGTTCGTCGTTGAAATCCGGCTGCAGCACACCGTCGTGCACCAGCAGCTCGACAAAGTTGTAGACATTGCGGGCGTACATTTCGGATGCATGCAATGGTGCGCCGGCCGCCAGATTCAGCGGCCCCAGAATGACTACACCGCCATGCTCGACGCGCTCACCTGGCTTGGTCAGCTCGCAGTTGCCGCCGCTTTCGGCAGCCAGATCGACAATCAGCGCACCGGGTTTCATGCCATCGACCATGGCCGTGGTGAGAATCTTCGGTGCCGGGCGCCCAGGCACCGCAGCCGTCGTGACAATCACGTCGATCGTTTTCAGATGCTCGCCCAGCGCATGCTGCTGCGCTGCGCGCTCCTCCGCCGAAAGCTCGCGTGCATAGCCGCCGCTACCCGCTGCACTGACGCCGAGTTCGAGAAACTTGGCACCCAGCGACTCGACCTGTTCGCGTGTTTCAGGACGCACGTCGTAGCCCTCGGTCTGCGCGCCCAGCCGGCGCGCCGTGGCGATCGCCTGCAAACCCGCCACGCCGGCGCCAATCACCAGCACCTTGGACGGCCGGATGGTGCCGGCCGCCGTGGTCAGCATCGGGAAAAACTTGGGCGACGACTCCGCCGCGATCAGCATCGCGCGATAGCCGGCAACGGCGGCCTGCGAGCTGAGCACGTCCATCGCCTGCGCCCGAGTGGTGCGCGGTAGCAGCTCCAGCGAAAACGCGGTGAGCCTGTGCGCGGTCAACGTGGCAACCCGCTCAGGTGCGCCATACGGCCGCAGCTGACCCACCACGATCACACCTTCGCGCAGCTGCGATAGCACCGCATCGGCCGGCGGTTGCACGCAGGCCAGCAGGTCCGCCTGCGCCAGCACGCCGGCGGCATCGGCAAATTCGACGTCGATATACAGGCTATCGGGAAACCCGGCCGCGCGTCCCGCATCGTGCTCAAGCAAGATGCGCAAACCTTTGCCACGCAGCTTCTTCACCATCTCGGGCGTGATCGCGACGCGTCGCTCTCCCGCTGCAGTTTCACGCAAGGCGGCAACGGTGATCGGCATAAGGC
>Ga0302315_10001762_pt1 | contig 21326 bp, 15 predicted proteins | sample III_Palsa_N3_1_FD_200532 | JGI IMG/M metagenome (GOLD analysis project Ga0302315, IMG submission 200532) | Peat permafrost microbial communities from Stordalen Mire near Abisko, Sweden - III_Palsa_N3_1 | ecosystem: Environmental > Terrestrial > Soil > Palsa > Peat permafrost | place: Sweden...
CTGAAAGCAGCACCTTCGAGCTCGGCAAACTAATCGGGCAGCACGCCGACCCCGGCGATATCGTCTGCCTGATCGGGGACCTGGGCGCAGGCAAGACCGTCCTGACGCAGGGAATCGGCGCAGGCCTGGGCCTTCCGGCTGGAGCCACTGTCAATTCCCCAACATATACCATCGTAGCCGAGCGCCCAGGCGGCCGTCTGCCTCTCTATCATTTTGATCTGTACCGTATTAAAGGACCTGCCGATCTGGCCGACATTGCCGCGGATGACTATCTGGAAGGAAATGGCCTCTGCGTGGTAGAGTGGGCGGATCTTGCTCTGGAGGCGCTTGGCAGCGATCTGCTTCAGGTTCATATCGATTTCGGGCCGTTCGAAGAGGACCGGCTACTATCGATAACAGCCGGAGGGCCTAACTCTTCCCGACTGCTTAAGGCCATCGAAGTTGCCGGAAAACTCTTATGACTACCCTTATTCTAGATGGCAGCGGGCCCTATGCCGTCGTCGCACTTTCCAATGAACACGGGGAAGTTCTCAGCTCCGTGATTTTTGAAGCGTCGCGGACTCTTTCAACAAGATTGTTCGCGCAAATAGAAGCCGTGCTTTCCGTAGCCGGACTAACAAAGAGCGACCTGATGTCACTTGCTGTTGGTACCGGACCTGGCTCTTTTACGGGAGTAAGGATTGCTCTTACGACGTTTCGGACGATGGCTCAGGTCAACGGGCTCCCACTGGTGGGGATCAGTACTCTGGATGCGTACGCGGAACCGCTTTTGCCGCTTTCCCATGAGCGGCCCGTTGTTGCCGTTCTTTATTCCAGGCGCAATGAAGTTTATGTGTCGGTCTATAAAGACGGGAAACGTGTTGGCGATGCTGTCGCTGAGACTATTGAGGCCGTACGGCAGCGCATTGCCGGCCTCGCATTATCTGGCGGAGGAGTTTTCCTCTGCGGGCGTACCGAGACGGTAGGGGATGCTCCAGGCGCCCTGCGCATTACTCAGCGCTGGCCGGCTCCGGACAGTCTGGCGCGCCTTGCTGCGATGCGCTTGACGGCTGGCGAGGCCGATAATGCGCTGGCACTTCTTCCCGAGTATGTGGTGGCGCCGATGATTAGCACACCGCGGGATCCGTCTATTTTGACGGGAAGCGCGGAGGCCCGCTGATGCCAGGCCGCTTTCGCTCGTTTGACGTCGTGGCAAGAGACTATGATAAAACGCGGGTTATTCCGGACGCGCAATTAAAATCGATCGCGAAGATCTGTTCTGAGACGTCAAAAGTCGACAGAAAGGGCCTCTTTCTGGATGCAGGCGTTGGAACAGGGCGCTTTGCTGTCCCTTTGGCCAGGATTGCGCCGGGCCGTGTGGTCGGTATCGATATCTCCCTTGAGATGATGGGCATGATTGCTCCCAAGGACCCGCAAGGAAACCTGTTGCTGCTCTCCGGGGATCTTCTCCGCCTGCCGTTTCCAGATCGCTCGATCCGAGGTGTGCTGGCAGTACATATCCTGCACATTATCGAAGACTGGAAAACGGTGCTGGACGAACTGTGGCGCGTGATTGAACCGGGTGGGGTGCTCATCCTCGGAACGGAACTGGGAGGCCGGTCTGTTCTCACGGACTTCTACTTTGAACGCGCCAGAGCGCGGCGTGTGCTCGTGGAAAATATCGGCGCTACTGGATCGGCTCCGGCGCTGAATTACCTGCGCCAGAGATCGCAGACCGGACGCCCCGCGGCGTCTGTAGAGCTTCTATCAACACCGTCCTTAACCTGGAAGCGGCTGATGCCAGTCGAGGAAACTCTGAGCATTCTGGAGCGCTCGACATTTACGCAGATGTGGGACGTTCCGGTGGATCAGCATCGCGAGATTTTCCAAGAAACCAAAGACTACGCCATCAGGACCTTCAAAGATTTAAGCAGAAGTGAAATCTTGAAGGCGCAGTTTGTGATGCATGCCGTAAGATGGCCCAAAGCGTAGTTCCCGTGGCATGGTTTCTAGCCCTGGAGCAACCATGTCCTAAAACATAACGTTGTGCATGAAGCCCCATGGTTGCCCCAGGGCTGGAAACCATGCCACTCGGCCCCTGTGGAAAGTAAGGATACTAAGCCCCTTTATGTTTCTTCCCGCCCTTTTTGTCCGGGGTTGACGCCTGGATTTGTACTTCTTCACCTTCTCTAAAGCCGTTGGATGGCGAAGAAACGATGCGGTCGGTGGGTTTAAGACCGCTCAGAATCTGGATGTTAATACCGTCGTCATCACCCACCGAAACGTTTTGAAAGTGAAGTTTATTGTCCGGCCCAACCAGCGTGAGCTGCGTGCCGGCTGCCCCGGTTACAAGAGCGCTGTCGGGCACAAGAAGGACGCCGCTGGGCTGGGGGACTGTAAGCTGAACGTCGGAGAACATACCCGGCCGCAGCACATCGCCGGGGTTGTTTATCTGAATTTCGGCGACGAGCGTGCGTGAATCCGGATCCAGGGCAACGGTCGAATGCAGAACCACTCCAGAGAACGTTCGGCCGGGTACGTTCGGTAGGCTAATTTGAGCGGGAGTCCCGTCGGAGAGCAGCCCCGCATCGGCCTGCGGCAGGTTGATGTAGACGCGCAAACGGTCCAATTGAGCGATGGTGAACAATCCGCTGGAACTCGATGAGCCTGTTGTGGACGACGTGGACGCAGAGCTTCCCGAGGAATTGCTCCCACCGGCCGACGATCCTGAGGAGCCTGCACCTGCAGACGTACTGCCCACGCTGCTGCTTGCTCCAGCCGAGGAACCCGCGGAGATGTAGGCTCCGGGGTCGATATTACGCGCAGTCACCACTCCTGAAAACGGCGCAACTACGGCCTCATAGTTTTCCAGCACGACCAGTCGCTGCAGATTTGCATTGTCTGCGCTTACTCCAGCGATCGCTTCGTTTACGGCCGCTGCATCCGAACCCACGGTGGCCTGCGCTACTGCGACGGCGGAAGACGCCGAGGCGACGCTTTCTTCCGCCGCCTTTACGTTGTCCCGTCCTGCTGCCAGTCCGGCGCGCGCCGCTTCGATGGTGGCGTCGGTTGCCGCCACAGCCGCTTCTCCTGATTTCACGGTAGCCACGGCTACTTTATAAGCGGCCATGGTCTGGTCGGCCATTTGGCGCGACACGAAGCCCTGGGCGGCAAGATCCTGATTACGCACGTTGGTAATGCGGTCGAGGTCGAGGTTGGCCTGGTCCTCGTTTAGACTCGCCACCTGCTCTCCCTTGGCGCGTATGGCCTGCGCAAGCTCGTCCTGCAATTGCGCAACATCGGCATGGGCTGTTTCCAAAGTGGCGCGGGCCTGCAGCAGATTCGACTGGTCTTCGGCAACTGTTCCGTTTCCAGCAAGCTCGGTAGCGCGCGACTGTGCGAGCGCCGCCTGGGACTGAACCAACTGGGCGCGGCCCTGCGCCGTTTCCTGATCGGTATCCGGCGCTGTGATGAGGGCCAGGGTCTGACCCGCAACTACACGGTCGCCTATATCGACCAGAACTTTGGCTGCGTAGCCCGTTGCGCGGGCATTAACCGACGTCTGCTCGATGGGTTCGATCGTGCCGGGAAGGTCGAGGACGGATGTCCGGGGCGACTGTGTGGCCTTGTCCACTTCGACAATCGGAAGCACTTTCTTCTCCGCGGCGGCGCTCGCCTCTAGTTCCGAGCTGCGAAATATGCGGGGGACAATTCCAATGGCGAGCAATATGATGGCCACGATGCCTGCGATCCACGCCAGATGAAACTTTTTCCTTGGGCTGTTTTCTGCTGCCATTAATTGATATCCTCCACCATAACCGGTTTGGGGTCCGGCTGTTTGCGCTGTACGACGCTATAGACGACAGGGACGAAGGTGAGCGTGCTTACGGTCGCTACGAGCAGGCCGCCAATGACTGCCCGTCCTAGCGGTGCGTTCTGTTCGCCGCCTTCAGCCCATCCGAGCGCCATGGGCAGGACACCCACGATCATCGCCGTCGCTGTCATAATAACCGGCCTCAGTCTGGTATGGCCCGCAGTCAGGGCCGCCTCAATGGCATTCTTTCCCTCAAAGCGCGCGTCGTTCGCGTATGTAATCAACAAAATACTATTGGACGTCGCCACACCTATGCACATGATTGTTCCCATCAGCGCGGGGACGCTGAATGTGGTCTGTGTAATAAAAAGCATCCAGATAACTCCGCACAGGGCGGCAGGCGCGGCCATCATGATGATAAAGGGATCGACCCAGGATTCGAAGTTGACAACCAGCAGAATGTAGATCAGAACAACCGCGAAGATCAGTCCGTATCCCAGTCCCAAAAAGGATGTGTTCATGGTCGCGACCTGTCCCTGCATGGTGATGGACGAACCGGTCGGTGTCTGCTTTTTATATCCAGCAAGAATACTGTTGATGTCGTGGGAGACCGAACCGAGGTCTCTATTCTGGACGCTCGCGTAGACGTCATAGACTGGGTTGATGTTGTAGTGGCTGATCACTTCGTCTGTAGTGAAGTGGCTTATCTGGGCGAGATTGGTTAGAAGCTGCGCCGGCTGCGTGCTTATTGTCCCCGTTGAAGTTGGCGTAACCGGAACGTTCAGAATGGACTCTATGGATGACATTCTGTACAGCGGTGTCTGCGCGCTGACGGAATACTGCACGCCGGTGGTCGGGTCAAGCCAGAAGCTGGGCGATGTCTGAAAGCTCGAGGACAGAGAGTCCAGAACGCTGCTCGCCACGTCGCTTTGAGTTAGCCCCACCTGCATGGCGTTGGCGCGGTTGACATCGATATTCAGCGCCGGCTCGTTGGTAACCTGGTAGACGTAGCAGTCCACCACACCCTGCACGCCCGACACCTGCTTTTGAATCTGGATCGCCAGGGCGTTGTCCTGGGCATCGTTTCGAATGGGACCTCCCACCTGTATATCAATGGGGGCGGGCATGCCGAAGTCGAGGATCTGGCTCGTTATGTCGGCGGGCTGGAAATAAAACGTGAAATTGGGATAGGCTTTGCGAAGTCCGTCGCGCAGGGACTGCTGAATGCCCCAAACCGACGGATGACTCTGTGCCAGACTGATGTCGATTTCCCCGTCTTCCGACCCAATCGTCCCCGAGGTGCTGTAGACTGCGTTCAACGACCCTGCCTGCCCAATATTGTCGACGATCAGGGAAAGTTCGTCGCTCGGGATGATCTGCCGTATGGTCGTTTCCACGGAGGCAAAATCCCGGCCCGCCACTTCGATTCGTGTTCCGGGCGGAGTGCGCACGTGAAGGCGCATCTCCCCGGAGTCAACCTGGGGGAAGAAGTCTTCTCCGACAAACGGCAGGGCAATCATACTTGCGCCGACATAGAGTAGAAAGATCAGGAGCACAAGCTTGCGATGCCCCAGCGCCCAGGTGAGCAGCACGGTGTGATGGTCGCGCAGCGTCTCAAAACGCTGATCCACCCATGTATGTATTCGTTTTAGGACGTTCGGCCGCGCTGGAGTCACTGGAGCGCTCTGTGTTTCTGGAACCTCCTCTTCGGGCGTCTCGGGAGATTGGGATGGAGTCACATTGCCCTGGTTTGAGCCAGCGTTGTCCATTGCTGCATTCTCAGGATACTCCGAGCGCAGCAGAGCTTGCATCATCGTGGTAACAAGCGTTCTGGACAGCAAATAAGAGGCTAGCATAGCGAATACAACAGCCATGGCCATGGGCAAAAACAGAGACTGCGCCGCTCCGGTGAGCGCAGCGACCGGAACAAATACGATGCAGATAGAGAGCGTTGAGGCCAGCGCCGGAAGGGCGATCTGCGACGCGCTTGTGAGGATTGCCTTACGCAGCGGCAGTCCGAGATTCAGATTTCGGGTCGTGTTTTCTATTTCAACGGTGGCGTCGTCTACCAATATTCCTACAGCAAGCGCCATACCGCCCAGGGTCATCGTGTTCAGTGTTTCCCCAAGCAATCCAAGGATGATTATGGAAGTCAGAATAGAGAGGGGGATCGAAAGAAAGACGATCAGCGTACTGCGCCAACTGCCCAGAAATAGCAGGATCATAAGTGCGGTAAGGCAAGCAGCAATTACTCCTTCGCGGACTACGGAGTTGATAGAAGCCTTCACGAAAATGGATTGGTCGAGCAGCACATTCAAGTGCAGTCCCTGCGTAAGTGAAGCTGTAATGCCCGGAAGCGCGGCTTTCACCCCGTTGACCACAGCCAGCGTGGAAGCGTTGCCGCTTTTATAGATCGTCAGTAGAACGGACGGATCTCCGTTGACATCCACCATGCTCACCTGCGGCCCATGCCCGGTGTGGATCTTGGCGACATCGTGCATGTAGATAGTCGCGCCGTTGACCACTTTGATCGGCAGGTCGTTCAATTCGTTAACAGTGTCCGTGCTGTTGTTCATGCGCACCGGGTACTGAACGTTGCCTATGCGTGCACTGCCGGCCGGCAGGAGCAGGTTCTGGGCGGTGAGGGCGTTGGTGACATCCCCTGGCGAGAGGCCGTAGGAGTACAGCGACTGCGGGTTCAGATCGACATTAACCAGCCTCGGCACACCTCCGAAGGGCGGCGAAACCTGAACTCCGGGCACCGTAACCAGGGGCGTTCGGACGAAGTTGGACGCCTGGTCGTTGATCTCTGCCGGGGTCATGGTCGGGCTGTCCACACTCATTTCGAGTACGGGAACATCAGATGCTTGAAACTGCAAAATCAGGGGCGGGGTTATGCCGGGAGGCATGCTTCGTATAGCCGTCTCGCAAGTCGAGTTGATCTGCGTGATGGCGGTGCTGATTTCGGTCCCCGGCTGCAGATATATCTTGATGACCGATGTCCCAGAAATCGTGGTGGATTCGATGTGCTGGATGTTGGCTACTGAAGTCGTGAGGGATCGTTCGCACTGGTTAACAACCCGTTCCTCCATGTCCTTCGGCGACAAGCCTCCATAGCTCCAGACGACCGAAATTACTGGGATATTTACGTTCGGGAAGACATCGGTCGGCGTCACAACAATACTCAGCACGCCCAAAATAACAATCAGGATGGCAAGCACTGAAATCATCCGAGGACGACTCAGTGCCAGACGAACAATCCACATACCGCTGTTTCCGCTTTCTATTCCATGGTCAGGTCAGACGATTAGCACAATGGCTAGTCAACAACTGGATGCAGATGTATTCCCGCAATTCGAACGAAGTAAACAGGCAAGCAGCAGATGGCATGGCAGCCATGTCACACCTGCTTGCAGACCGTTCGCCCTATGGTTGCACAGGCATCATGATCATTGCATGAAAGGGGAAAGCGACAGAAATTCATTCAGGGGGCGAGGAGCTAAAAAAGGAAGGGGCGCACAAGTGCGGGCTACCGCCATGGCACCTAGTAGCCGGAGAAGACACTCCGCTACAGGGCTACCGGAGTGGCGCCAAGATCACTGCAACGTTCTGGCCGCTCAATCACAGCGCTAAAACTCAAGATCCCCAAGCAGATCGATGGCGTCCTGCACGCCTGCGGAAAAAGCTTCAAGCACGATATCTACTTGTTCTCTGGTTATGATGAGCGGCGGTTCGAAGCGGATGACTTTGGCGTTGTTCAGGGTGTAGGCGGCGATTACTCCACGGTGGATCATGGTGCCGATCACAAGCTTACCCATGTCACTGTCGCTGAATTCCACGCCGAGCATAAGGCCTCGTCCGCGCACTGCCGTAAGTACCTGCGGGAAGCGCTGCTGGACCGTCTCAAGCCCGGCCTTCAGGTAATTTCCAATGTCTTCTGCGCGTCGCGGCAAATCCAGGGCTATGGTTTCTTCGATGGCCGCCAGTCCGGCGACGCAGGCCAGTTCACCTCCGCCGAAGGTACTGGTATGGATGAAGGGGTTCTGCCGGAAGACCTTATCCCAGACATCGGCTGTGCCGACGAACGCTCCGATGGGCATCACGCCGCCGCCCAGGCTCTTGGCCAGCGTCATGATGTCGGGCACTACGCCCCAGTGATCGACGGCGAACATGGCTCCCGTTCTTCCCAGACCAGTCTGCACTTCATCTACGATGAGCAAAGCTCCGACTTTGTCGCAAGCCTTTCTGACTCGGGGAAGGTAGTCGTCATCAGGCACCTGGATTCCACTTTCACCCTGGATCGGCTCCAAAATGACGGCAGCGGCCTCGCTGGTGATTGCGTTTTCCATGGCCGCCGCATCATTCCATGGGACGTGGGATATTTCCGGGATGAGCGGACCGAAGGGCGTTCGGTAGACGTCCCTGCCGGTGGCGGACAGGGCGCCCATGGTTTTACCGTGGAACGCGTCGCTAGTGGAGATAATCTGTGTGCGCCCTGTCGCCATGCGGGCTGCCTTGATGGCGCCCTCCACGGCTTCAGTTCCGGAATTGCAGAAGAAGCTGTATTGCAGATTTCCAGGCGTAATCTCAGCCAGTTTAGCGGCAAGATCGGCCATGGGTTTGTTTAAGAATGTTTTGGAGGCAAGCGGGATCCGATCGAGCTGATCCTTAACCGCGGCAATAACCCGAGCGTTGCGGTGTCCCAGCGAGAATACGCCGTACCCTCCCAGGCAGTCTATGTAACGGTTGCCGTCGAGGTCCGTCAGGTAGACCCCTTCCGCATGCGCTTCCACATGATCGAAGCCGCCGATTTTAAGAAGAGCGACCTGAGTTGGGTTGACAAAGTTCTGATACTTCTCGATCACATCCCGCGTGATCTCTTCCGCCGATTCCTGAGAGATTTCCATTCCGATACTGTAACGCATCCGATTTCCCTTTGTCAAGGAGCATAGGACGTTTTGTGACTTCCAACTAAAGAAAACGAAAATATGTGTTAAAGTTAAGTACCAAAAGTCTAGAAATATGTTTGACTAACCGGTATACTTGCGGGCAAGGAATATCAGTTTGTTACGAACGCTCATTAAATTCATGGTGGTTGCGCCAGTCCTTGCTCTTCTGCTGGTTGGCTGCGGCATGTCCGGCCGAGATGATACCGTGCACAAGGGAGTTGTCGTCATTAACTTCTGGAACGGTTTCACCGGGCCCGACGGGAACACTATGAGCAAAATGATCGCGCAGTTCCAGAAGGACAATCCCGACATAGTCGTCCATATGCAGATCATTCCCTGGGGAGTCTACTACGATAAGCTCACTCTGGCTCTGGCGTACGGCGGCGCACCGGACGTTTTTATAGTCCAGGCGGCCCGCTTTCCAGAGTTCGCTTCGTTCCACACACTGCGTCCGCTGAGCGACCTGTATGCAGTCTCCAAACCCAAATTGACGGCTGCAGACTTTGCGCCCGTTCCGTGGAACGAGAGCTTCTACGATGGAACGCAGTACGCGCTGCCGCTCGATACGCACCCGATTGGCCTCTACTACAACACAAAGCTGTTCCAGGAGGCCGGTATTGTGGACTCACACGGCCGCGCCAAGCCTCCGACCAACCTGACCGAGTTTCTCGCAGATGCGAAGCTCCTTACCAAAGATACAAACAACAGCGGGCAGCCGGACCAGTGGGGGTTTATCATTACGAATGAGCACTCCAACTGGCTGACCTTTGCCCATCAGTTTGGCGGCGACATTCTGACCCCCGACGGCAAACGCGGCGCCATGTCGTCTCCTCAGTGTCTCGCAGCGACGCATTTGATGTGTGACCTGATCTACAAATACCGCGTAGCTCCAAACCCTGAGGGAGTAGATCCCTGGCTGGCGATGCGTCAGGGTAAAGTCGGCATGGCGATGGAAGGCATCTATATGCTGGATTCTCTTCAGGAGACCACGGGCTTGCAGTTCGCAGGGGCGCCTGCTCCGCAGTTTGGGCCTATCCCCGGAGTTTGGGGAGGATCGCATCTTCTCTGCCAGCCTGCGGACGCGGACCCCAGTCACGTGCAGACGGCCTGGAGGCTGATGCGATATCTGTCGGACCACAGCCTAGCCTGGGGAATTGGAGGGCAGGTGCCGGCGCGGCTCTCCGTGGAGCGCTCGGCCGCATTCCAGGCGCTGCCCGTGCAATCGGAGTTCGCCCGGCAGCTCGCTTTTGTTCGTTACGACCCACAGATCCCGAAAGCCAATGCTCTGAACCAATTTGTCGACCCGGCCATCGACGCTTCTCTGTCGCAGCTTCAAACGCCGGAAGACGCCATGCGCGACGCCGACCGTCGCATAGACCAGCTCCTAAAACGCCCATGAATATTATTTCAAAACCGGCCGCCGACCGGGTTCCCAAGGACAGCGTGCGTAAACGCGCCGTACTGCGGCGCGCGCGTGACGACGGCTGGGCCGGCTGGCTGTTTTCGCTGCCGCACCTAGTTTTGTTCGCCACGTTTCTGCTGGCTCCCACACTCTACGGGTTCTTCATCTCCCTGCACCGGTGGCAGATCCTGGCGAAGACCCATCCACTGGTCGGCTTTGCCAACTACAATGCTGTGCTTTCCGACGACATCTTCTGGATGGCGCTGCGCAACACCGCATACTTCGTGGTTCTCGTAGTACCCCTGGGCAATCTCATCTCACTGCTCCTGGCAGTCGGACTGTCTCAGGTTAAGTTATTTGCAACTTTTTACAAAGTGGCGTTTTACGTCCCTGTGGTCATCTCTATTTCAGTGGTCGCCATCCTATGGCAATGGCTGTACAATACCGAGGTTGGACTGCTCAATCTGTACCTTGGCACGGTAGTAAGCGGACTGAGGCACGCCGGAATGCCGCTAGCGCCGTTTTCTCCGCTGCCCTGGCTCTCGAACCCTCACTGGGTAATGCCCTCAATTGCCATAATGTCGATCTGGTGGGGAGCAGGGGGAAACATGATTCTCTACCTCGCCGGTCTGAACAACATACCGACCGACTACTACGAAGCCGCCACTATCGACGGAGCGAACGCCTGGCGAAGGTTCTGGTCCATCACCTGGCCGCTCCTCAAGCCGACTACGCTGTTCTGCACGGTCTTTTCCATCCTGGCTGCATTTCAGGTCTTCGGTCAATCGTATGTTCTCTACGCGGGAGGCTTTGGGCCAGGTCGCGCTGCCCTCACCCTGGTACTCTACATGTACCAGCAGGGCTTCAGCGAGTACGAAATCGGCTACGGCGCCGCGGTCGCCTACTTGCTCTTTGCCATTGTTTTGGCCCTTACCGGGCTGCAATTCTTCCTGTTCCGCAGCCGTGAGTCCAAATAGGTCACTAACATGAAATTTCTAAAGCGCACACAGATTCTGCTCCATATCCCGATGCTCGGGATTGCGCTGCTGTTTCTTGCGCCATTGCTGTGGATGGTTTCGACGTCGCTTAAAACGCCGGCAGACATCATCAATGGACTTGGGGCCATGCGCTGGTGGCCTCATCCCGTCACGTTTACTAACTTTCAGCAGGTGCTCAGTAATGTTGCTGAGTTTCCTGTTTGGCGCTGGACCGGAAACAGTCTGTTCATCTCGATATCGGTGACCGTACTTGTAGTGGTTGTCGATTCTCTAGCCGCCTTCGCGTACTCCCGCCTACGCTGGAAGGGGAGGGACCACATCTTCGCCATTCTGGTCGCGACAATGCTCGTGCCGGCCCAGGTGTTGTTGATCCCAAGCTACCTGATTATTCGGGGCTTCCATTGGTTCGACACCTATTGGGCTCTCATCATTCCAGCTGGAGCGAACGCTTTTGGGGTCTTTCTTCTACGGCAATTCTTTATGACCATCCCCGCTGAGCTGGAAGAAGCCGCCCGCCTCGACGGCTGCGGCCCCCTTGGCGTGCTCCGCCATGTCATAGTCCCGCTTTCAAAGCCGGCCCTTGCGACTCTAAGCATCTTCACCTTCATGGCCACCTGGAACGCCTTCGAAGGCCCCTTGATCTACACCGGCAGCCAGGAAATGCGAACCCTCCCCATCGGCATTATGATCTTCCAGGGCCACTACATTGCAGAATATGGTCAGATGATGGCTGCGGCGACTATTGCGGCGCTGCCAGTCCTGGTCGCCTTCCTAATATTCCAAAAGCACATCATAAAAGGTATTTCGCTGACTGGACTGGCTGGAAGGTAGGTTAGAACCATAACTCTCAAGCGCTCATGTTCTACGGGGTAGGAACTGCCGCTGCCGGAGCCGCCGAATTGTAGAGCTTTACCTCTTCGATTAACCCGTTAAAGTAAAAGCTGTAATTTCCGCTCTGTACGTTGCCGATTCCTAGTCCGGGATTTTCTGTCGGATCTAACGCAGCGAACGGCCTTACGGTAGTCGTGGTCGTGCCTGAAAGGACGCCGTTGATGTATACGGACATAACGCCGGTAGCGTCGTCGATCGAACCAGACACAAAGGTCCAGGTATTTAGAGGGATGTTTGACGTGCTGGTTAAGTCAACTTCAGTCCCGGCCGCGTTTCCGACGGCAAACGTTAGCGCTCCGGTCGATGTTACGTACATCTTGTAAGGATCGAAACCCGATCTATCGTCCCCTCGCATTAGAATGTCGCCGTGGGGCGACGAATAGCCTGCGATTTTAATCCATGCCGTTATTGCTAAGGAATGGGTAAGCTCTAAACTTGGAGAATCCGGTACAGCGACGCGGCCTGTTGTACCGTTAAAGCTGAACGCCTGCCCGTTCTCGCCTGCTGCGAAGGTCACGCCTCCAAATGGCGTCCCGTTGTTGCCGCCAGCAACATCATCGTAGTTGCCGTTGCCCGGCCAAAAACTGACGAGGTTGGATGGTGATGAACTACTTCCACCGCCGCCGCATCCGCTCAAGGTGAGGCTCCCGATAAGCGCCATGCCGGTGAAAGTGAGAAAACGAACGTTCAATTTATACTCCTTCAAAATACCTACAGATTTCTTTCGTGTTCGACGAGACACAAAGCAAATCCTGCCCCGGTACAATATTCCTATGATACGACCCCATTGCCTTGTGCTCGTCCTGATCCTTCTGGGTTTAAACGCATCGCGACCCACCTTTACATGTGCCGTGCCACTTGCCGCCGTTGCGCCCAAACCCGAACTCCGAGGAGTGTGGGTCGACGGCTTCAACGACGGCTTTCAAACCCCAGCCCAGTGCGACCTGCTCATGCAGCGGGCACGCGCCGCCCACCTGAATGCGGTATTCGTTCAGGTGCGCAAGCGGGGTGATGCGTTCTACTATTCCAACTACGAACCCTGGGCCGGGGACGATCCTTCCCACTTCGATGCTCTGGACTATCTCTGTAAACTCGGCCATGCTTCGGGCCAGCCTCGGATACTTGTTTTTGCCTGGATGAATACGTGTGCCGTGGGTGGTTCCAAAAGTCTGGAGAGCCTTCCTCGCCTGCATCCCGATTGGCTGTCGATTTCAGATACGGGGTCCGTCTACGACAATGAATCGACCAAGATAGATCCGGGCAATCCCGCCGCTGCCGACTGGACCTATCGTGTCGTGCTGGACGTAGTGCGTCATTATGATGTGGACGGGGTCATTCTCGATTTTATACGCTACGGCGGCGACACGAAGGCAAAGACCGTTGGCCACTGGGGATACAATGCGGCCTCCGTGTCCCGGTTCAACACCTTCTATCACCGGACGGGACAGCCTCTTTGGAATGACCCGGACTGGTGCGCCTGGCGCCGCCTGCAGGTGACGAATCTCGTTCGACGCATTTACACCAACGCAACGGCCATTCGTCCCAATGTGATTGTCAGCGCTTCGACCATTTGCTGGGGTCCCGGGCCTGCCGACGATGCAGCTTACGAGGCCCACAGCGCCTCGTACTCGGAGGTGTTCGCCCCATGGCGGGACTGGCTGCGCGAGGGGATACTGGACATTAACTGCCCGATGACCTACTTCAAGAACGGCGTAAGAAATCCCGACTGGAGGGAATGGGCTCCCTTTATCCGCAGCCACCAGGCGGGCAGGATGTCCACAATGGCCGCCGCTATTTATCTGAACTCAATTCCGGATTCGCTGGACCTGATCCGCGCTACTCGAGAGCCGGACGCCTCCGGAAATACCCTGGCCGGTGTCGTTCTGTACTCCTATGCTTCAGACGACACAACGAATGGAGTGTTGCACCAGGACGATCCCGCACTCTGGGCCGCTCTTCCGGCTGTGTTTCCCTCGGACGTGCCGGTGCCGACTCTGCCCTGGAAAGCGCACCCTACAACCGGAGGCATTATGGGCGTGCTCTTCCGCGATTCGCACCTGAGCGTTTCGGATGGGGATGTTGTTGCGATCACGAGTAAGTCAGGGGACAAAGCCGAAGCGCTTACCGATGGCAACGGCTACTTTAGCTTCCCGGTGGTTCATCCAGGACTCTGGAACGTAGTCTTTCACAATAACGAACAGCCGGCAGGAGACCCAGGGGATTCCCTCGGGGTTATCGATGTTAACCCCGGTTCTACTACAATTGTCCTGGACACGCAGCATGGAGCGATGCGTTCCAGAGTAGCGGGAATCGGGGCTCTGAAGGATGGGGATGACGTGGCTGTTGCTCAGGGGATCGTGACTGTAGGCTCGCGGAGCCTGGGGGATTCGTTCTACATAGCCGACGGATTCGGCAAATACCCGGTACGCGTTGTCATCCCATCGTTAGTTCCGCCCGCGGTCCCTGGCGACCGCGTTGCGGTACACGGGGTTGTAGGGCACGACCACGGAATGGCTACGATCACAGCAGATGCAGTACGCAACCTGGGTTCGGTTCTCATTCCTTAAGACGCGTTAATTGCTGCGTGCAGCCTGAGTATTGTCGGAAGATTTCGTGTCGCCTTTACGCAGCGATAGCGCAAGGCCGCCCAGAACTCCTCCCACAGCAGCCACGGCGGTCCACATAACGAAGCAGATCAACTGCGCCAGAATGTACTGCGCGGAAAACAGATAGGCCGGAGGTCTGAATTGAAAGGAAATGAGTTCGGCGAGCCAGACAAATGCAAAGCAGGCAAATGCAAAGCCGAAACCTACCTTCGCCGCGGCAAGCGCGCGCCCGCCAAGCGTGATCCTCGAGGGAGCAAGAAAACCTACCACCAAACCACCTACAAGAAGCGAAAGCGGTGTCCAAAGGAGCGCTTCTTCGGTTCCCAGGTCACCCGTCCAAGTTTGCAGCAGTTCGCTGCTTGCGGGAAGCATTGGGCCTATGGTGTACATGCCCATCAAGTGTGATGCCACGGTATAGGGTGTCGTCAACATCCCGATCAGTTCAACGACTGCCACTGCAAACGCCGCCGTCAATCCCCAACAGACGACGTTGAGCATAGTCCGCTCTCGAATTTTCTTTTTAGCCACGTTTCCATTATAGCCGTGCAAAAAGATCGTGTCAACGTGGGTTGCTCTACTTTGACCAATGGGCGACCGACAGATAAGGTATAATCCCCTAACTGCCCTGAAGAGACATGTGCGCATCAGAACGGAGCTGCTGGGAATTATGCCTCGCGACATACCAATTGCCAACGGCAACCTTCTTATTACTTTTGATTCCCGTTATACTCTGCGAGACATCTACTTTCCTTACGTCGGACTTGAGAACCATACGAGAGGCAGGGCGAGCCGTTTTGGCATCTGGGTGGACGGACAGATGTCCTGGATCCACGAACCATCCTGGCAAAAGACTCTCGCGTACGAGAAAGACACCCTTGTTACCTCGGTAAAGGCCACACACTGGGGCCTCGGACTGCGGCTGACCTGCAACGACTGTGTGGATTTTGACCGCGACCTCTACATACGCAAGGTGGAAATCGAAAACCTTCTTCCCATGCCGCGCGATCTGCGTCTTTTCTGGCACCACGATTTTAATATGTGGTCGTCCTCGGAAGGCAACACGGCGTACTACGCTCCCAACCTTCAGGCCATGATCCATTATAAAGGCAAGTGCTGGGCGTTGGCCAATGTATGCGTGGGTGCGGAAGATCCCGTGTTCGGCGTTAAGCACTATGCCGTGGGCGCGTCCAGGGCGCATGGAGCCGAGGGGACCTGGCGCGATGCGGAAGACGGCGTTCTGGAAATGAACGCGATTGCGCAGGGATCTGTAGACAGCACCATCGCCGCTCATGTGGAGCTGAACCGCACAGAGCTTGTTTACTACTACCTCGCCGTGGCCGAAGACTATGCGGGCGTGAAGCTCATCGACACACTGGTGCACGAGCGCGGTCCCGAGTTCTTCCTGCATCGGGTGCGCACCTACTGGAACCAGTGGGTCAACAAGGATAATGTTCCATACGGGGATCTTCCCGATCCCATCGTCAACATGTACAAGCAGTCGCTGCTTATCCTGCGCACGCAGATCGACAACCGCGGCGCGATCCTGGCAGCCAACGACAGCGACTATCTCGACTACAACAACGATACCTACTCGTACATGTGGCCGCGCGACGGCGCTCTTGTGGCCTACGCTCTGGATCTGGCCGGTCAACCGGATGTGACGCGTAATTTTTACGAGTTTTGTAAAGACGTCATGCTTCCCGAAGGCTGTCTTCTGCACAAATACAATCCCGATAAATCCCTTGGCTCCTCCTGGCATCCCTGGTGCGATCAGGGAGGCAAACCGCAGCTTCCCATACAGGAAGATGAAACCGCCCTGGTGATCTGGGCTCTGTGGGAACACTACAACAAGTACCGCGATGTTGAGTTTATTCGTCCGCTGTACTCTCCACTTATCCGCCGCGCTGGTGACTTCCTGGAATCGTACCGAGAACCCTTCACCGGTCTGCCTGAGGCGTCCTACGACCTCTGGGAAGAGCGCCATGGGATCCATACCTTTACGGTGGCGGCCGTATGGGGCGGACTGAGAGCCGCCGCGAATTTTGCGGCGACATTCGGAGATGAAACCCGGGCCGGCAAGTTTCGATTTGCCATGGACGAGATCAAGCAGGCAACGATCAAGCATCTCTGGGACGACGACCGCCAGCGCTTCGTTCGCCGCGTTACCGTGGATCGTGTGACGGGGGCTGTGGATGCCGATCTGACGATCGACGCCAGCCTCTTTGGTGTCTTTCAGTTCGGGATGTTTGCCGCGGATGACCCAATGGTGGTCGCGACCATGACACAAATCGAAGAGCGACTCTGGTGCAAGACAGACATCGGCGGCCTCGCCCGCTACGAAAATGACTACTACCACCAGATCAGTCAGGATATCCAGAATGTACCGGGAAACCCCTGGATCATCTGCACAATCTGGCTGGCCGAATGGTATATTGCAAAAGCCAAAGCTCCCGCAGATTTGGGGCGCGCCCTTGAACTTCTCGAATGGGTCCGGAAGCATACGCTGGAATCGGGGGTGCTTGCCGAGCAACTGCATCCCTACAGCGGAGACCCCATTTCGGTATCGCCATTAACGTGGTCTCATGCCAGTGTGGTTATGGTCGTTCGGGAATACATCGTTAAACTGGACAAACTGTTCGAGGATGCCGCTAAGGATGCTATGCTATCCGGCAATATGGACCTCTACGAAATGGCGGATTAGATGGCAGGTTGGCAACGAAGCACTGTTGGGACATTGCCCGTGGATGTCGACAAGGTAATGAACTGGCTGCCCAATCTTGCCCAGGGGTTCACAACCCGCAAAGGCGGAGTAAGTGCGGCCCCCTACGACAGTTTAAATCTGGGCGATCATGTGGGCGACGATATTGAAGCTGTTAAAGCCAATCGCCTGACCCTGTACAACCGTCTCGGGTTCGACCTAAGTCAGGTTGCCCTGGCGGAACAGGTGCACGGAGCTGAGATCGCCGAAGTCGACTCAGGCGGACGCAGGTTGGGATGCGACGCTTTGGTTACCAATGTTCCAGGCCTCTTGCTTGTTCTTTTCTTTGCAGACTGCGTGCCGGTTTATCTGGTGGATCCCCATCGACGGGCTATCGCACTCATCCATGCCGGCTGGCGGGGAACTCGATCCGGAATAGTTCCTAAAACCATCCGATACATCGATGAACGGTACGGTGTCAAGCCAGATACCCTGCGCGCCTCGATTGGACCCTGTATCGCCGGGGAGAGCTATGAAGTAGATGCCGATGTGGCGGATATTTTCAGAAACCTTATGACGGGCGGCATGTCCGGTGCAGCTACCCCAGTGGTACCGCGAGGAAGGGCTGGGGACAAGTTCAGTCTGAACCTGCGGCTTGTTCTTTTTGCTCAGCTTCTTAACGCTGGAATTTCAGTCGATTCAATCTCAGTTTCCGATGCCGACACCTTCCGTCAATCAAAGGATTACTTTTCCTACCGCAGAGATGGAGGGAAAACAGGACGTATGGCGGCCTATCTTGGGCTGAAGAGTTAAATTTGGAATTGACTTCACGTTCGCTCTTGTGCTATACTATCACCCGTCTAATTTGTCGCGATTTATGTCAACGCTGGTTCTGTTGTGGCACAGGCCTCAGTGCCTGTGGACGTAAGACAGAGCCGCGTTAGACGTCCAGTTTCATCACTAAGGGGATATCCAAACCATGCCATATGGTGCAGGCGGCCCGGGCCGCTCAGCAGCACGTACCGCAGGAGCTGCGGCAGGACCAAAGCGCGGTCGCTTTAAGCGCCGTAAGGTCAGCGTATTAACTATCAACAAGATCGGTCATGTTGATTACAAGAATGTTGGGCTGCTTCGCCAGTTCACCGACGAGCGCGGTAAGATCGTTCCGCGCCGCCGATCGGGAGCTACAGCGAAAGAACAGCGCATGATCTCCATTGCGATCAAGCGCGCGCGTGAAATTGCGCTTCTGCCTTTCGTTAAAGACTAAACCTCACTCATTTAGCGCCGGTCTTCTAGACCGGCGCTCTTGACCTTCCGCTTCATACTGGGCGGAACCCCAATACCCGATCCCGACCCACCGAAAGGACCTACAATGACCGTTTCCGTTTCTGAGCGATCTACAGAGCTTGGCGACCTGCCCGTAGCTGCTCCCGCATACGATGTAAAGGACCTTTCCCTTGCCGATGCAGGTCTGCTGCGTGTTGAGTGGGCCGACCGTGAGATGCCGGTGCTTCGCTCGATACGAGAGCGATTTGAGTCCACCAAGCCTCTTACGGGTGTTACCGCCGTTGCCTGTCTTCACGTTACCGCCGAGACCGCGAACCTGATGCGCACCCTCAAGGCCGGCGGCGCCAACGTAATTCTTTGCGCTTCCAACCCTCTCTCCACGCAGGATGACGTCGCCGCTGCGCTCGTACAGCACTACGGCGTCCCAACCTATGCGATCAAGGGTGAGGACAACGATACCTACTATCGCCACATCATCAGCGCGCTAGAATTTAAGCCCAACTTCACGATGGACGATGGTGCGGATACCGTCGGTATCATTCACACCGACCGCCGCGATCTTCTTGAGAACATCATCGGCGGCACGGAAGAGACCACTACCGGTGTTATCCGCCTGCGCGCCATGGCGAAGGACGGCGTTCTTGGCTATCCCATCATTGCCGTCAATGATGCGCAGACCAAGCACTTCTTCGACAACCGCTACGGCACCGGTCAGAGCACCATCGACGGCATCGTACGCGCTACCAACGTTCTGCTTGCCGGTAAGTTCTTTGTTGTCGGCGGCTACGGCTGGTGCGGCAAGGGTCTCGCCATGCGGGCCAAGGGAATCGGCGCTCAGGTTATCGTAACCGAAGTCGATCCGCTCCGTGCCTTGGAAGCGACCATGGACGGCTTCCACGTTATGCCCATGGCCGAAGCGGCCAAGGTCGGAGATATCTTCTGCACCGTTACCGGTGACAAGGACGTCCTCCGCGAAGAGCATTTCGCCGTTATGAAGGACGGAGCTATCATAAGCAACTCCGGTCACTTCAATGTCGAAATCGACATCCCGGCTCTCGAGAAGCTCGCCGGTGGCAAGAAGCGAAACGTCCGCGAATTTGTGGAAGAGTTCATTCTTTCCGACGGCCGCCACATCTTCCTTCTGGGAGAAGGCCGCCTGATCAACCTGGCCAGCGCTGAAGGCCACCCAGCCTCGGTTATGGACATGTCCTTCGCCAATCAGGCCCTGGGTGCGGAATACATGTTCCAGAACCACACAAAGCTCGGCAAGGAAGTCTACGGCGTCCCACAGGACATCGACAGCGAAATCGCGCGCCTGAAGCTCGAAGCCCTCGGCGTCAAGATCGACGTCCTCACACCAGAGCAGGAAGCCTACCTCGCCTCCTGGCAAGAAGGCACCTAGTTCTTAGGTCCGAAACTCAAACCAACGAGGGCTCCAGCAATTTGCTGGAGCCCTCGTTGGTTTGAGTTGTCCCAATACAGCTAACCCAATGTGGCATGGTTTCCAGCCCTGGGGTAACCATGGGGCCTCATGCACAACGTTACGCCTCAGGACATGGTTGCTCCAGGGCTAGAAACCATGCCACTTTTGTTCTTTTATATTCGTGAGAGTGATTTTGTCGGATACTGAAGTGGTGCAATCGTCACCGAATCTCCGGGGTGCCATGACCTTGTTATGGTAAGGTAGGCGGCGGATTTTATGATGGTATTGCCAAGCGGCTTCCCCTTTTTGTCGGTAACATCGATCTGAAGGGGCTTGCCGGGTGCTTGGTTGCACAGGGCCAGAAGGCGCAAGTTTAATGCGTGCTTACTCTTTGGCACGGATGCCATAACCACTCTGGTTTGCTGGGGGAGAGTTGTCACGGCGACGTTGAATCCGTGGGAAACCACGTTTGCGGTTGTGATGGGAGCGACGAGTATTCCCGACTTCATCAGCCCAAATTGCAGGTCGGGATCGATCGATACCGAGTGAGTGGCAGAGAACGATAGAAATTTCGGAGCCATCGTGACCCTATAAAGAGCCGAAGAGTCGTCCGCGGAAATCCCCTGTTTGCTTTTGACTTCAGAACGCCATTTGGCTTCGGCTATGTTAAGCCATTTTCGGTTTCCCGTCGCCCTGTACAGGGCGCAGTACCCTGGAATATCTGTTCCGCCAGTCTGAGCATACATCTGGGCGCAGTGCAGATACTTGGCTGCGCCAGTTTGCAGGTAGAGGTCGGCAAGAGGGGAGACAAATTGTGTGCTAACGCCGCTCGGAATGGCCTGGGTTCCCTGGGTTGAGAGAGAGGTGAGGTAATCTCCGGAGCGCAGCATGGCAAGTACAACGACTGGGCTTCTTGTTTTTCTGAAATAGGCCGTTAAACCGCCGAGGGCCTTTGCCTGGGCGAGATACTCTGCCGCCGAGATAGGGGTTTTGTCGGCATGGGAGCCGAAGTATCCGTTGGGCTGCTGGGCGCTCAACAGGCGAATCGCGATACGGTCCTGCTTCGCGTCAAGGTCGGATCCGGCAATAGTTACCTGGGAGGCATCGGTCAGCCAGTCTCCGACTGCCCCGTCAGGCTTAGGAGAGTGGGGTACACCGATCGTCTGTTCAACAGGAGCGAGCAGTCTGTCTTCATCGGTATTCAGCAACTGTTTAATCAGCGGCGAATCTTCCGCCAGTTCCGTCGAAACAGGCTGCGCGGGAAGTGGGATCGATACCA
>Ga0302315_10001763_pt1 | contig 21323 bp, 15 predicted proteins | sample III_Palsa_N3_1_FD_200532 | JGI IMG/M metagenome (GOLD analysis project Ga0302315, IMG submission 200532) | Peat permafrost microbial communities from Stordalen Mire near Abisko, Sweden - III_Palsa_N3_1 | ecosystem: Environmental > Terrestrial > Soil > Palsa > Peat permafrost | place: Sweden...
CGTTGAAGGGCCGCTCGTCGATGTTGTTGAAGAATGCGCTGAGTTGATAGAAGTCCTTCTGGGTCGTGGGATCGTACTTATGGTCGTGGCAGACAGCGCATCCTACCGTGAGCCCCATAAAGGCGGCGCCGTAGGACTCAGTGCGCTCGCGAGCAATATTGAAGCGCATCTCTTCAGGAATGGCGCCACCCTCATTGCTGCTCAGGCCCAACCGCACGTACCCACTGGCGATCAGCGGATCCAGGTCCTTCGCCGGCAGCATATCCCCGGCGATCTGTTCCTTCGCAAACTGGTCGAACGGCTTGTTGTTGTTGAACGACCGGATCAGGTAGTCGCGGTACGGCCAGACATAGCGGCTGTTGTCATAGTGCAAACCGTAGGTGTCGGCATATCGCGCATAGTCCATCCAGTAGCGCGCTCTCTGCTCTCCATAACTTGGCTTCGCCAGCAGCCGGTCCACCAGGTGCTCATACGCCTGGGGAGAAGTGTCCTCAACAAACGCCTTCACCTCGTCGCGTGTGGGCAGCAAGCCGGTCAAATCGAGCGTTACGCGACGGATGAGAACAGGCTTATCCGCCTCGGGCGAAGGCGCCAGCCCCTCTTTCCTGAGCTTGGCAAGAATGAAGTCATCGACCGGGTTCTTCACCCAGCCCGGGTCTTGCGCAGCGGGCAGCGCGGCACGGCTTGGCTCTTCAAATGCCCAGTGCGGCCTGTAATGCGCGCCCTCCGCAACCCACTCCTTCAGTACGGCGATGTCCTGGGGCCTCATCGGCTTCGCCTCGCCCAACGAGGTCTGCGGCATGAGCCGGTGCGGGTCCTTCATCTCAATGCGCTTTATGAGTTCGCTCAACTCCGGATGGCCAGGAACGATGGCGTCAGGCTTCCCAGGGCGCTTCCTGAAAGCGGTCTCTTCCAAATCGAGTCTCAAGCCAGCCTTGCGGGCCTCCGGGTCCGGTCCATGGCAACTAAAACAGTTGCTCGCCAGGATCGGCTGCACGTCCTGATTGAAATCGAGGTGCTGCGCTGTGGGAGAAGCTGAAGCCTTCATTTGCCTGCTCTTACAACCGACAGGTAGCATTAACAGGACGGCGAGTAGAGGCAGCAATAAGGCGGATTTGGAAGAAACGGCTTTCACTGTAAGATCGCCTCGCAGTGCAATGATAACGTACCTATTAATGATAACGTGCCTCTTAAGGCTCTGCTTGTCCTGTCCCTCGCCAAAATGCCATCGGACTACGGTTAAGAGAGTCAATAGCCGGCTGATTTTGTAGTTGGGGATCTTCGCGGCTGAAACCCGTGAACGCCAGAAGAGGCTTTGAGTGCGGAAGTTCAGACCAAGGACACACCACGACTTGCAAGCTGCGGATGGTTTCAGTCTTGCGAGGCGACAGGACTTGGATGCCTGGTGACATTACAGTCAAGAACCCGTCTTCCAGCCTTGTCACGGTAGGCCAGGTTACATAGGCTTGAGATAGCCTCCGGCCGTACCGGCCAAGGTATAGGTTTTGCCTCCGAGCGCCGTGTTGGAAGCAGAGAGGTAATACACGGTATAGCCGTTGCCGTAAATGTTGGTGATCGATGTGCCTGAGATCCCGCCGGTATCCGAAAGTGTGGTCAAGTAGGACGTACCGCCCACCTGCCATGAGCTGGTTGCGTCGAGGGTTAGTCCGACGGTTTCACCGGTATCGGCAGTATTGATGGCCCCCGTGTAGACAGAGCTGTTGGTAAGCGATAAGGCAAGTGTCGAGATATCGTCGACCGCAATTGCGCCAGACAAGGTCTGTTTGGATGTCGTCATGGTCACAAGGCCCCCATTGCTACCCGTGGTACCCCAATTGGAGTTCGCCTGGGCTGTCAGCAGCGCCGAAGAACTGTTGTTGATGGTCACCCCCGTCAAGGAAATAGCGGTCGTTGTGTTCGTGACATAGAAAAACGGCGCAGTGGTTGACGTTGCCGTGTAGGTGTCGCCGTTCAAAGAGAGACTGGCAGTTCCTGCGTTGGCATCTCCTGATGCGGAGTTATAGATAAAAATTGTGCGATTGTCGGTGGAGTTCGCCGTCGATGTATAGACGCACTTATTGGAGGAGAGAGAATTGGCTCCTTCAACCACGATCCCTTCTGCATCTGCAATCGTGAACGTTGCAGCGTTGGCGCAGGTAACCGTACCGGTGGTATAGATTCCAGCCGAGCGCATTCCAGTCGTTGCATACGTACCGCCCGAGACCGTGACAAAACCGCCGCCCCGGTCGGTTGCGATGATCGAGCCGGAAGCACCACTGGAGGTGGCTGTAACATTCGTGATGTTAAGGGTGCCTGCCTCGGCAGCATCCAGGCCGTGTGCGTTTCCACCGCTGACGTTGATCGTGGTCCCGGTGATGTTCACCGTTGCTCCTTCACCCGAAGCGAAGACACCGTTTGCCCCTGTTCCAGAGGACGTAATGGTTCCGCCGGTGATCGTCAACGTGCCACCACTGTTTGTGGAGGAGGAGCTTCCATAGGCCAGGGCTACTGCGTTCAAACCGTAAAAGCTCGAGTTGTCCGTTGAGGAAGTGCTGCCGGTGGTAGATAACGTGGGATTGGTGAGTGTCAACGATGAGCCGTAATTTTGAACGCAGACGGCCGACTCATCTTCTGACGTTGCTGAATAGCTTGCGGAGGCGAGCGTAGCCGACCCGGCAGAGAGCACATACGCGCCTGTCCCCAGGCCGCAGCTTGACGACGAAGTTGTGCTGGCGGCGGTGATGACGATGGCGACTGCATTTGACGTACTCGTAGCATAAGTGGTCGAGCCACTGTATACGGCGGTAACGGTGTGCGTTCCCACGGCTAAGCCGGTTGTGGTTTCGGTAGCGATTCCCGAGCTCAACGTGCCGCTCCCTACGGAGGTAGTGCCGTCATAAAAATAGACGGTGCCGGTGGCGGCGGACGGAACGACGGAGGCGGTCAGAGTGATGCTCGTACCCACTGTCGCCGAAGTTGCAGAGGTGACCAGGGTGGTGGATGTTGCGGTGAGCGAGGAACTTGATGTGACCGTGACTGTGACGGCGCTCGATGTGCTTGTTGTATATGTGGCGGAACCGCCATAGACCGCGGTTATGGAGTGTGAGCCGACCGCGAGGCTGGTAAGGGATAAAGTAGCAACCCCTGATATTGCGGTGCCGGAACCGATAGATGTTAGACCGTCATAAAGCGTGACAGTGCCGGCGGCGGTTGAGGGCAAAATGGATGCGGTCAAAGTAAGGGAGCTACCGTAACTGACCGTCGAAGAAGACGCTATGAGAGTAGTAGTGGTTGCCGTGTTACCGCTTGATGCGATGGAACCACCCCAGCCGCAGCCCAACAAAGAGCAAGCTATGGGAAACATTAATAACGCAAATATTTTCGTCAAGCGGCTGTTCGTCCGTTTCGTGTATTTCTGAAAAATATTCATGTGGCGCCTCGCCATTTCAAGGTGGATTTAAATTTCATCGACTCCGGCCAAGTTCAGTCAACATTTCTGTATCTTTCCGCTGTATAAGCCTGAAACTGGCAAGAGGCGGGCTGCTGGGGAGACGGCCCGCCTCTCGCTTATCCATGGCGCAGTTTCCTGCGCCAAACTTGCTTCACCTCGATCGCGAGCCACTTTGACATCTCTGTCCTATGGAAATGCCATGGTCACCGGAGATATGGTGAAACAAGTCCAGATACGCGGGTAGTGGTATCTTCCGGAGAAAAGGATTACGTCTATAAAAATATTGGAAAGATATACGAGCCATTGTTTGGAAATATTCATGCGAGGATGAGGAGCAGCGCAAGCGACGCCAGAAGAACTGCCGATAAAGTCGATGGGCAGTTCAAAGAGCGATAGCCGCATTTATGTTGAACCGCATCTGCGTACCTTCAGAAACGCCGCTGAGGAACAGCCACACACAGCATTCTAAGATTGACATTTAGGTCTTCTCCCTGAAACAGCCAACCGGTAGGTTCTGGATGAGAGAACGCGCTTTTCGACGGGCGCAGAGTACATCTGAAGCCGCTTTTCTCGATCAGGCAACGGAACGGGTTTCGTTTATCAGATGGGCATATAGGCATTGAAGGTCGTCGTGTATCCGGCGGCAGTGCTTCCCCCCAGGGTGAGCAGGGTTGTTCCGTCCTCCTCGGTCGAATACACACGGTCGACCGCATTCGTCGTCGGATCTGTGCCCTCGCTCGAATACGGCGCAACCGACGTACTGAGCGTGTCGACCAGCGTCTGGTCGAAGAAGACCTGCATCGTGTTGCTTCCGCTTGTGTCGGTCTCGTCATACGTGGACCTGAAGCGCAGATGAATGTGGGTCGTCCGTCCCGAGTACCACCCCGGGATGATCGTGGTGAACTCCACCTTCCCGGTCGCATCGGTCAGCTGATATCCGCGCAGCCAGCTGTCCCCGGTGGTCGATTCACTGCTCTCGGCCGAGTACACTCCCGCCGCATTGCAGTGCCAGATATCGACCTGCACTCCCTGCATCGCCGCGCAACCGTTCTCGCTGTCGAACACATAGACTGTCAGCGTCAAAGGAACTCCGGTCTGCGTATCCGATCCATCCAGGTTGGAAAGAATATTGCTCCGCAGATATCCCGTAGCACTATCGTCGGCGAAGTAAGGCCCTTCTTCGCCTTCGAGCGAAGCGCTACAGGATGCCGACGCACTGACCGTAACGGTCACGGCAGAGGATGTGCTTGCGACATACGTAGCATTGCCGGCGTAGACCGCTGTCAATACCTGCGCGCCCGTGGTGTTGAAGCTTGTGGCAAGCGCCGCTGTTCCCGCACTCAAGGTGGCGGAGCCCAGTGAAGTCGTCCCATCGTAAAAGGTGACTGTACCGGTCGCGGCGCTCGGGGAAACCGTTGCGGTCAGCGTCACGCTGGCACCCTGTGCCGGCGCTGTCGTCGAAACGGCCAGCGTAGTCGTAGAGCTGGTGGTCCCGCTGGAGGCGTCCGCCAATATCGTCCCGCCGCTACCGCAACCTGCCACCGTGGCCAGTGTGCTCATGCCTAGCAGACGAAGCGCGGCACGCCGGTCCAGGCTCGGAAGCCAATGGGGCTCATCATGTTTCCGGGCGAGTGTGGGGTGGTTCTCTTCCGTGTTCTTTGGCATGATCTCTCCTTTTTTGTCAGGCTTCATCGACAACTACCCGGACAATAAAATAGCGATTCCCTATCATGAGCGTGCTTCGATATCCGGGTAGTAGCACCTGGCGGAGAAAAAGATTACGTCTGCCAAAATATTGTCTCGATGGGCAAATACAGTCATGCGAGCATGAGTAACGGTATAGGCACGGGCAGGAAGGCTTGCGATGAGATTTTGGAAGGGAGCGTCCGGGGCCAACTTGACCTCCATAGCTTTTTGTTAAGTTTTTTTTGCGCGATGTAATCTAAACCGCGGAGAATCGGCGTCATCCGAAGCAGTATGCAAATCGCGCTCAATGCATCTATGATTCAGCTGGGACATCAAGTGACGGCCATCTCCGAACTGGATGACATCGATTCGCTCGTGGCAGTCTATTGGCCGAGAGTGCTTCGCTTTGTGACCTTCTCGATTGGGGATAAAGACCTTGCGCAGACGATCACGCAAGACTGTTTTCTGAAGGCGTATAACGGGCGGGAGTCGTTTCGCGGTGAATGTAGTGTGAGCACATGGCTCATGAGTATTGCGAATAACCTTATCAGGGACCAGGTCCGTCTCAAGAGCTTCCAGTTCTGGCGCAAGGCCCAGGCGACCGCGCTGGACGTTACGGAGCTTGCGTCCTTCCTTCCATCCGATGAGCGGTCTCCGGAATCGCGGATGCTTGGATGTGAGCGGACCGAACAGATGAAGGCGGCCCTGGAGATGCTTTCGGTCAACCAGCGCCGGGTCCTGCTGCTGAAGTTCTTCGAAGACATGGATATCGCGGAGATTGCGAGTGCAACGGGCATGAACGTAAATACCGTCAAAACCCACCTTCATCGCGGTATTGCAACGCTCCGCGCGACTTTAGGGAGAAGACCATGAGCAGCATGACGACGCCACACCTGACGGACGATCAGTTCACGGAATGCCTTGTTTCTGCTCCAAGCGCCGCGAGCCGGTTGCATCTTGAGCAGTGCGAAGCTTGCCGCCAGGAACTTGCCGCGTTTCATTCCTCCGTCAGCGACTTTGGAAGAGCGACCACCGCATGGAGCGAGGCGTTGCCAAGGCCACGTCTTCAAGCAATCGCAAAGTCGAAGACGCGTTGGGCGATCTCTGTCCCAGTGGGTTGGGCTTTGGCAGCTACCGTCCTCCTCCTCATCGGAACGCCGGTTTGGACCCACCACCATGTTTCTTCCGCCGCTAATAACTCGGCTGCACTATCCAATCCTGACGACTCCGCCGCTCAGATTGCACAGGACAATCAGCTGCTTCAATCGGTGTACGTGGCACTTGCGCCTCAGGACCCCTCTCCGTTCAAAGAATACGGCGTGACGGACAGGACCTCTTCGCAGAATAAGGCACCTATGGAAGCGAGGAACAAATGAACTTGCGATGGGGAAGAATCACACTTATTTGCTCGTGTCTCACCTTCGCTACGGGGCTTTGTGCCTCTGCACAAAATAAAGGGCCTGGCGGTCCGGGCGGGCCTCCGCCAATACCGCACGGCCCTGGCGGTCCCGGCAGTTCCGGCGGCCCCAACAGCCCCGGTGGCCCCCCTCCTCCCAGCGGAGGGCCTGGGAATCAACCTCCCAACCCAGGCGCCGGAGCAACCAGCGGTGCGGCACGGGCAGGATCGCCATTTGGGCCTCCGGGGCGATGGTGGGACGATAAGGCGGTCAGCAGCGCCATTGGCCTGCGAAAAGATCAGCAGAAGAAGATGGACGCAATCTTCGATGCAAGCAAGCCGGCCATTCTCAGCAGCTATAAGACTCTCCTGTCGGAACAGGCCAAGCTGGATGCGCTCAATAAGCAGCCTCAGGCCGATACAGCAAGCCTTTTCGCCACCATCGATGCCGTGAACCAGGCCCGTGCCTCGCTGCAGAAGGCGACGACGGAGATGCTGCTGCAGATTCGAAGTCAAATGGCCCCGGACCAGATTCTTAAATTGCAGAAGGTCCAATAGCGAGATATTTCTAACGCGCCGGCTCAGCATCGATCGAACGCTCACCCTCAAGCAAGGCCTTATCGATCAAAGACGGGTTTCGCCGTATCGGTGTGCCTTTGAAGGCGTAACTGATCCCCGTGGATACCGTATCGAGATGCAGACGCAGACTGCGGTTGTAGTAGCTCAGAAATGTGATGTGGGAGGTCAATGGAATCCCTACCGACGTGGTAAACCCATTGTCTTCGGTTACTCTACGGCCTGAAACAACGGTAATACCCTGGCCGCCTCCTGGCACCGTCAATGTTGTGTACTCCTTTTGGTCGCCCAGCGGAAGCTGCTCATAGGCCAGGGATTGAATGTAATTTCGACCTGGCAGCCATAAGATCAAACCCGTTTGGAAGTGGGCGATTGGACCAAGGGCGGATTCATCCTTTGCGACCAAAGGATTGAACAGTTCCGACGAGTCGCCGCCGCCTAAGTCAAGCAGGACTCCAACCTTCCCCCAATAGCGTTCCATGTGGTCGCTCAAGTCAAAGGTGACCCTGCCTGTCGAAAGCCCATCCGATCGGTTGCCGGTCGGAATTGTCATGGACGCGGTTGACGTGTTCTGTATGTGCTGCGGATTGGACCTGGCATGTAGGCCGATCCAAGTGTCCCCGAAGTCCCCATGAGTCGGAACGAGCAGGTCATTGGAAGGTGCCATAAAGCTTTCGTTCGGCGCAAGACGATAAGGATAGATCGACAAACTGGCATCGGCAGAGTAATGAGATGCGAATGTATAGCTGGCTGCCGGTGTGGCGACCGTGTACCAACCGATGGTCGAGTCATGAACGCCTGAAAAAGTCAGGCCGGCATTGGCTCCTCGCAGGATCGTGCTAACACCGGGGACCCCGGCCGTTTGGTCAAGATAGGGGGTTCGAGGCGCAATCGCTGGATCTGGGTTTTGTGTCGCCTGGGCTTGTGCGCCCAGGCCTGCGCCAACAGCCAGTAGATGGAAGAGGGCAAGACGAAAAGGGGTATAAAGCAATCTCTCTCGTTCTCCGATCCACCTTGATTTTAGCGTTGTGCTTCGCCAAAATCCCATCCTTTTGGCAAAGACAGCGCAATCGACTGTAGTCGAAGTCGTAGCTGTCAGAGTCTCCAAGAGCCGCACGAAATCGCAGCTTTCAACGAAGAGGCTGCAACACATTCAATATCAATCAGTTACGGTCACCATATCTCAATGAATTTCAGTAACTGGGTGAAACTGGTTCGGAACAGGGAGTCGGAGGTTCGAATCCTCTCGCGCCGACCATTTATTTTCAGCCATCAACACTTTCGCGAGAACTCCGATTGCCGTTCTTCGAGCTATTCTTCTGGACGCTCTCATTCAGGCGTGCATGACGACGACCGTGTAGCAGTAGCCTTTGGGGGATTATCCGATACAGTCCTTCGCCAAGCGTCTGGCCAAAGCGTAGCCAATCAAAAAGGAGCCGCAAAACGTCTCCCTCCGTTTGATCGAAAGCAGAGATTTGACCTGAATCACCAAAGGCCGGCAATAGGCTGTGGTTGCATTCTCGATTGCTTCTCTATCTCTGCGGATACACGAGCCCGTGAAGCTGTGGCTGGAATAAACAATGGGCCGTCACCGCGTATCGCTCTCTTCTGATGCGGAATCGGACGTTTTTTTGGCGAGGAGCAGGCAGCTCATTAGAATATGCTTGTCGATAAGATTGGAAACGCAACCGGCAGAGCCGATCATACTCGTAAGATAAGGCCTGTCCAGGGCCTAGACGTTTGCGCGTCCCACATCGGCCAACACACAGTTCTTGCAGGCTTGCAAAATATGTATCCAGTATCATGATAGATTTTGCTAGGGCGCTAGATGGTTTCATGGGCGCCTCCAAAATTCGCTATTGTTTCCAGGAAAGGGCAAGTTGGGTAGGATTTCAGCAAAGCCAACCGTTACTGATGTAGCGCGAATGGCTGGCGTGGCGCCAATCACGGTTTCACGTGCAGTCAACGGAACCGCAAAGGTCAGTCCAGATAAGATGAAGCGCATCGAGGCGGCGGTACGCAAGCTCCATTACCGCCCCAATGAGGCCGCGCGGATTCTCAAGGGTCATCGATCTCGCATGATCGGCCTGATTCTACCCGAATTGTCCGACCCATTCTTCGGAACTTGTGCTGCTGCGATCGAGCAAGCTGCGTTTGATCGCGGCTATACGACTCTGATCCTTACTTCGCGGCCCAGCGACCAGGGGCAAGTCGGGGAGGTCAGCACGCTTATCAGGCATCATGTCGCCGGCATCGTGATGGTTCCATCCACCGACGAAACCGACGTGAAACGGCTGGAGACGCGAGGCGTTCCGATCGTCGCTATGGATCGCCCTATGCTGGGAGCGATGTCCAACAAAATCGATGAAGTGATGGTTCAAAATCTCCTGGGTGCGAGAATGGCGGTCGATCATCTTCGTTCCCATGGACACACCAAAATTGCGTGCCTGGCACACAACATCGCCCATACGACGATCCGGGACCGCATCAAGGGCTACAAATATTCCATGCAGAAGGCTGGCCTCGCGGTCGAAGTTCACCAGCTGGCGGACTCTCTGGATGGAACCCGAAAGATCGTTGATGGATGGGTACGCGCCGCGAAGCGGCCTACCGCGGTCTTTACCGCCAACGGACCTGCAACTCAGTATGCGCTCGAGTGCTTGCATGACGCCGGCTTGGAGATTCCCGGACAAATGGCATTGATCGGTTTCGATGACTTTGAATTCGCGCCTCTTATGAAATGCCCCGTTACCACAGTGCGGCAGCCGACCTATGACATGGGACTGCAAGTGGCGCGTCTTCTCTTCGAACGGATTGAGCAAGCATCCTCCTCTCGCCCCAAGCCACCAGTAAAACTCAACTTACCCGTTGAACTGATCATTAGAAATTCGTGCGGCTGCGCATAAATTAGCCCAGTTTCTCGTCACTGCGAGCCGTTTTCCGTGCCGCTGTAGATGTCACTTGTCGCGCGCGTCGAAATAATCCGCAAGCGCATAACTGTCGATGTTGATTTGCTTCATGCGCTCGAGCAACGGAACATACGGTTGAAAGCCCGTATTTAGAACGCCTTTGTTTGCGTCTCTGTTGGAAAGCTCAGCTCCGGTATCGTTTGGATCATTATCTTGATATTTGAACCAATGCCAACCGATTACGTCCTTCGACTGCAACAGCGCGAGAGCGAAGTTTTGATAGTAATCTCCCCGTTGCTCCTGTGTCGCAACCAGCCATCCTCCGCCACTGCGGTTAGGCATACCGGAGTCCCTGCCCTTCGCATAAAACTCGGTGATTATGATTGGCTTATTCGCAGCCTGTTCCCACACCGCAAGCTGATCGACATCAGGGGTCCAACTGTTCCATGATGGCGGCTCGTTGTTGATGTAGTAATAGTTCGCCGAAATAGCATCGGCATACTTGCCCATCGCGGCAAAAACCTCCGGAGCCAGTAGTGCCTGCGCGTTAAAGCGGCAGCCAATATACATGTGGTGCGGATCGTATTTGCGAATCGCGGCCGCCACTAACGACGCATAGCGATCGACTTCATAACCGAGAAATTCTATGCGCAGATCATCCGTGGGAACGCCGGCATGATGCTCATCCATCCACTTCTTCGCCGCAAGGTATCCAGGCTCTTTGTGCGGCAGTGCGAGATACCGATCCAAATTGTTTCTGGCAATCGGCATTTCATTGTCTGAGAAGTAACCAAAGAGCGCAGGATCCTTCACCAGCGGAGCGACCTTCTTTTTGACATCCTCATCGACGAAGCTTGCGAAACCGGGATCGAAAGCGAAGATGACATCACCCAAATAGCCCGCGTGCCCCGGGACCGTGTGTAGCCCTCCGCGCGACCGGCCATAACTACTCATCACATCCAGATTTAAGGTATAGGCAATAGGGTGATCACTCTGTAGCGGCGAGTGACGGATAGACTCCACATCGCTCCATGCGCCTGCACCGTTGAAACCATCCTGTTGCATCATCTCAGAAGTCTTGGTTATCCAGCCCGCCTTGTCATGATAAAGAGAAGCAAAGGGGGCCTTTGCAGCCGACAAAGAGGCGACACCCACTTCAACCAATGCCTTGTGAAGATAAAAGTGGCCCAGCGGATCGATCGCCCACCAGCGCCCGTCAATCTTCTTCGTACAGAAAAAGCCAGTCGCCGGAGCCGAGCGGTCCATGCGTCCGCCCCATTTATCCAATTCGATAGGCTTTGTTGCAAACCCACTCAACTGAGACAGGATGCGCGTCGGGTAACCTTTCGGGATCTCCCAGGAAGCTATGCCTTTAGGGTAATGTATCCTCGTCGCCGGAACAACGAGGTTGTATTCCTTGCCCATGGCATGGGATGGAACAGGTTGAGTCTCAAGCGGAGATGCATCGAATGGGTTTGCCTGCTGCTTTGCAACTGCGTCTGCCGTCGACGGCCCAGCAACGGATGGGATCTGGCCCATCAACGGAGTCGATGCAGCAACACACAGTGAGGCCATAGCGATACGCAAGTGTGTCTGCACTTCTGACTTCAATCTAAACATTGATTCCTATAGGTAGTCGCATTAGCATGCTCCTTTGTCTCGCCTCCACCTACGGAAGGTGGATAAGATCGCCTGCTTTCGACGAATTAAACCACTGACAACTTTCAGGTGGTGGTGCAGGTGAAAGTATTTCATGGAGCACTGACTTTGCGAGGACGGCCGCGCCGGCCTCGTTGGGATGTACGCCCGCCTCAAAGATCATCGCCGGATCATAGGTACTTGGATTGCAGATGGTGTCCACAACGCTATATTTCGGGTAGTGATCATCGATAAATTTATCCAAAATCTGCGAAGTGGCGTCGAAGCGCGGAGTAATATCATCTCCAAAGCGCTTTGGGTCAGCCAAATATTTCTGATTCGGAAAATTAATAAGGACGATACGAGCTTGCGGCGCCTTGGCGTGTATCGCACTCAGTAATTTTTCGTACTGTTCTTCAAATTGTTCAACCGCTTCGGAAATTGGTAGGGTAAGCTTCCGGACCACGCGACTGTCATTTGTGCCAAGATATACACTCACAATTGTCGTATTTGCCGGAAGATACGGCAACTCTTCAGAAATTGTCTGCTCAACATGAGCGCCACCGATTCCTACGTTCATAAAACTTCCGGCAATCCCGGCCTTGCGTAGGCCCTTAGCTGTCAGAATGGCATAGCTGGTGCCATCCGGGCAGTATTCCTCAATATCGACTGGCTGAGTCGGGAAAGGCCCACAACTCTGCTTGACTCCGGTTCCATAGGTAATGCTGTCGCCTATCGCCACATACAATCCAGGCGGTTGCTTTGTAGAAGGAGTTGCATGCTCATCTCGCGTATGCGCCATCGTGCCGTCCTTGCGTCTAGCCCAGGCCGGAACTGCCGGTGGAGCAGGATCTTGTTGCGCTGGGATAGATACTTCAGCATTGCTCTGTGCTTGCAAGACGTCCGGCCGACCGAGCGCATATGCCAAGAGCACCGCACAGCAGCAATGAGTAGCAAACACTATGGATTTCGCGATCCTATTCATTTCACTTTAGTCCCTCCATTGGCCTTTGCCGTTGCGATTATGCATACTTCATAAGCATCTTCAAGCTCGAGAAGGTAATCGCCAGTGAAGCTGGCAGTCGATAAATTTCTGCCGTCAAAAAGCGACGGTGGGGGCGCCATCAGTGAACCGTCGAACGAGCCAGCTTCTAATTCGGGCAGTTGCAAAAACTCTGCCTTCATCATGAACATCCTCCTCACTCAAACAATATTTTCCTTGATTCTGCCTCTTTCTGGATTACATCGTGCAGCTTTATGGAACATACTTTAGTTTTCTGCCGGCAACACCGTAAAAGTCGTCACAGCGGTATGCGTAGTAGTCAGACCGTTTGAGCCGGTAAAAACAAAGGTCACAGTATATGTTCCGGTCGGGGTCGTGAGGCCAGACATAGTATCAATGCTCGCAGAGTTGCATCCGGAAAGCCCTGTAATGAAAGCCACGCCGAGGACGAGCATAGCCAGCATTCCGAGCTTCGCGCGGCGACGGCGCAGCAATAAACCGAGAGCTAGAGGAAAACCTATTGCGAAGGAGATACCGCGAGCCACAATATCTGAACCGTTCGAAGCGAGATTGCTCGGGGCATTCGTGTAAATCTCGGCCAACAATGCGACCGGTGTTGGACCAACAGTCACCTGTACGGGAAGAAACCGGCAATTTGAGTTCGCCGGCAAACCCGAGCAGGTTGCCGTTATCGTACCGGCACCCCCATAGATAGACGCGAGAGTCACTTCGATCTGACCAATGCCGCCTTGCGGGACCGAGAATGTCGGAGAGGTAGAACCTACGGAGAAGTCACCGCCGCCGGTCACGAAAGGTGCCGAAGTAGACCCCAGGAAGTTTCCATTAGTGCTTCCGCTATAGGCCGCAGTAAAGACATAGCTGGCGTAGTTAAGCGTTGAAGTCGTATAAGTCGCGGTGTACGTGTTGGTGGTGGTATTCAAGGATATGGCGATCGGCTGTGTGTTGAGGACCTGCGTACCAGCGTAGAAATTTACTGTTCCAGTCTGCCCTGTGGCTGTATTTCCGTTCACCGTTACCGTTGCCGTAAACACCAGTGTAACAAGCCCATTATTATTTACCGGCATTACGTTAATGACAGTAGTCGTGGTCGCCGGCAGTATGACAATGGTCGTCGATGTGGCACTGCTTGCATAGTTCGTATCGCCGCTATAGGTGGATGTAACAATATGCGTACCAACTCCGAGGTTTAATACCAGTTTGTATGTACCGCTGCCTATGTTCTCCGAAGGCTGTTGTTTCCCATCCACGGTAAAGATAAACGTGCCGGAAGGGGTGACTGTTGTCGTGCTGGGTGTAACGGTAACAGTAAGAATGACCTGCTGACTGTAATAAAGAGTGCCTGCCGGCGAAACTGTTGCTGTAGTCGTGGTAGGGACGAGATACTTCCCGACAGCATTGAGCACAGCCTTGGCGGTCCCAGTATTCGCAGCGTTGGTGTTGAATACGTCGGTTGCCGTGGCGGTCACAGCGACCGTGGGCGAAAAACTTGCGGTAAAGTTGCAGCCTTGCCCGAGTGCATACGAGATTCCTGCACCGCAACCATTGGCGGTAGCAGGTACTACAGTGAAGAGGGTACTCCCGGTCTGCGTTAGCAGCGGCAACGAAGGAAACGTAAGCGCTGCGGTACCTACATTGCTAAGCGTGATGCTCGCCTGTGTGGTTGTGCCCAGATTCGTCAGCGGAAATGTAATATCTCCCAGGCTCCGACGCAACTCCAATGCGCCATTGTTGGTATCAGCCACGAATACATTGGCATCGGCATCCACAGCTATCCCAACCGGCGTTGCCAGTGTCCCGGATTGCAATAAATTGCCGGCCGTTACGCCCACCGGATATTCGAGAATGGACAAGCTCTCGTAAGAAGAAGCAGTGGTGGTTAGATAGACGTCTCCGGCCTGATCGACAGCGACGCTGTTCGGGATAACTCCGGCGTCCAGCGTTAGCGGTCCTACTACACCTGTGCTGAATACGTACTCGACAATGCGCCCCCCGCCTAAATCGACGATAAAAAGATCACCGGCACCATCTAGAGCCAATTGCGTGGGTGCAGATAAAGGCGTAACCAGACCAGCTAGCGGAAATACGTTCTCATATCCATTTTGCGATATCTTAACGATGCGATTGTTCCCGGTATCGGCAACATAGACGTTCCCAAAACCATCGGCGACTACTCCCTGCGGGCCGGACAGCCCGGCACTGACTGAAGTGATCGTCGCACCCGTTGGAGTTGTGATCAGAATACGATTATTTCCTGTATCCGCTACATAGATATCCCCAACATTGTCGATTGCTACCTGCGAAGGGTTTTTTAAGCCGGTGATAAGAGGTGTCAATGTTGTGCCGGTTGAAGCTCCCTTGAGTACCTGACCCGCTTTACTGTCGGCGACATAGACATTGCCTAGAAGATCGGCTGCAACGCCTGTCGGCGTCAATCCAGTACCCAACGTACTGGGTGTACCCGTATCGATTGCAAGGTCCGAAGCCAGCCCAGTACCAGTAATGTTTTCGACAGTATTAGCAATGGCATTATTCAACTGGAGCGTGCCAGTTCTTACCCCCGGATGCACCGGAGTAAAGCTAACATTGAACACGCAGAGAGTCTTGGCCGCAAGAGCCCCCATCGTAGTGCACGTATCGCCACCCGCATCGCTAAACTCAGTGCTTGTGGAACTCTGAAGCGTAAAGCTCTCCGAGGTAAGCGTTGTCGCAGTAATATCTTCAAACGCGAGCGGCTGCGATACGGGCGTACCGTCTGGCGTCGAGCCAAACTGCGTATTGTAGGAAAACTTTTGTATCTCCGCCGTCGACGGCGCAATCCAGAAGTTGCCCGCCTGGTCGAAGGTAATATGCCCCTGCCCCGTGGTGTATGCCTCTGTTGCAGGGCAGCCATCGCCATTGTTATCGATAGACTTCGGTCCGGTTGTACCCTTGTTGCAATACGCACCATTTTTGGCTGAGCCGGTTGACGTGCCGGGGCCAGCTATGACATTGCCAATAGCCGTAATCGCATCGAACTTCCATATATCGTTGTTAGTGGGATCCAAGACATAGATGTTTCCGGATCGATCGATTCCCCCAGCCTTCACGGAGGCAAACAACACCGATTGTGCGGTTGTTCCATTCACGGTAGACGCACCTCCGCCGGCATAGGTATAGACATTGCCAACAACCGGATTAGATATTCCGGCGATCGTCCCGCCGCGATAGACCACACGCACCCTGGCGTTAGTGCTATCCAGGATAAACAGATTGTTGCTGGAATCCAGCCAGAGTTCGTATGGCAGATTGAACAACGCTGAGGTAGCCGGGCCACCATCTCCTGAGTAGCCATATGGACAGCCGTTGTTTGCGTTGTAGGTGGTTTGGCCACAAGTATTTTCGCCGGCAACCGTGTTAATGATTCCCGTCGTGCCATTGATCTCGCGCACATTGGCTCCCGATGCCGTAATGGTGACGCCGCTGACGACGGAAGTCCCCGTTGCATCGGAGACATAAATATTGCCTCCAGAATCGACGGCAATATAACGCGGGACAAGTAGTCCCGCGGACCACGCTGGGCCACCATCGCCAAAGACACCCTTTGTAGCGTTTCCTCCGCCAATCTGATAGATATAGCCAACCTTCGGGTTCGGAACGGGGGTGGCGGTTTTCGCGTACGCCATGGTGATGAGGTTGGCTACCTGTGCGCCACCAAAGTAAAGGACCCGCACAGAAGAGTACTTCGCAGCATTGGACATGAAAACATTGCCATACTGGTCGATAGCAATTCCCTTCGGCTCGACCCAGGAGTATGCGCCCGGACAGCCGTTGCCCATTGTGTCTATCGCCTGAATGCCACCAGTTACATTGCCGCAGTAGTACACGCCGTTCACCGCAGTAAGCCCTGTGACCGGCCCGCCGGCCAGAGTGTAAACACGTCCCGGAAGAGGGATAAAGTTTGCGATCTGCGGATTGGCCGCGATCAACGCCTGCGCCAACTGAGTCCCCCCGTTATAAACAACACGTAGATCGAAGTTGGTAGCACTCTCCGTGAAGTACAGGTTGCCTTGGGGGTCGACTGCGGTGTCGTACAACGTAGTCAGCGTGGCCTGCGTGGCGATACAACCATCGCCTAAATTCACGGGCGGGTTCGCTGTATTCGGAATGCCATTGGTGCAGGCAGTATTATTGCCCCCCGGAGCCACACCGGCGAAGTTCGAGACAAACGGGATAGGAATTATCGGCGATGTCTGCGCCGCAGCGGCACATGTTATGCCGAGCAGCACTGCGGCAGGAAGAAGAAGATTGCGATGAATCTGTAGAAGCTGTTTCATAATGTCCCCATAGGGTTGCGGTAATGCTGAATTTCCAAATTGTTACTGTCCTACTTAGAGCTTCGAGTACTCCCTCAAAAGGTAAGTTCGAGCGCAATCTGTACACGACGACCGTTGGTTCCGGCGGTCGAGTTCTTACCCACAGTCGACACGATCTCTCCATGATCAGTCGTTTGAGTGGTTGAGGCTCCGGAAGAGATAGCGGCGGTCGGTGGTCCAAGGTTCGGCGTATTGAAGACGTTGAAGGCTTCTCCCCTCATCTCAAACTTCATCCCGCGGTAAGGAATCGCTATGGTGCGACGTAAGGTAAAGTCGCTCTCTATAAAAGCCGGCCCATAGAGTGAATTTCGTGAAATGCCATTGGTGTACCCCGGAAGAATCGGCATAGCAATAGCGTTTGCCCCACCGACGACCGCACCGAAACCCTGTTGCGTTCCGTTGACGTTTGCCTGCGTGCAACTGCTGCTAACGGGAATGTTGTTCGTCGGAGAGTTTGAAGAACCAGCCGACGACGGACCCGTATTATCCGCAAAGGAGCATACGTTGAACCACTCCTGCACCTTAGCCGAACGATGTCTAAAGCCCAGGATAGGTTGATAGTGCGTGAGGCCGGGCGCCAGCGTAGGCCGCTGGTTCGGCTCATCGGACCAGGACGTGTCTCCGGCAAGAGTCACAGTGAAGGGGTGTCCGGTACGCGCCTGAAAGATGCCTCCAAAGAACCAGTCGTTCAGGATGGAACGAGCAACTATGGACCCAGTCAATAGATTCGGCAACTTTAGTACCCATCCGGTATTAAAAATATGCGTGGACTGGAAGTCGGACGGCCCATAGTTCAAGCTCACTTTACCGGTTTGCCCACTTGACGGTTCAGGAAGTGTGGAGGCATTGGTTGTTCCCACACTCTGATCGTCGATGGACCGCGAGTAGGTATAGGAGGCAACCGTCGTCAAGCTGCGGTTGGACCGCTGCGTGTAGATCACCTGCAAACCATTGTAATTGGAGGTGCCGACCGCATTGTTATCGACAATGCCCGTTCCACCGTAGTTGAACCCCGGGTATTTGACGCGGGCTTGATAAGAAACTCCCTTGGTGGTTGCGCCGGTGCAATATGTTACCGGATTGGTCTGGAAGTAAATGCCGCTGCAATCGAATATCGCCGGATTCAGGTCGTACGGAACAATCTCGTGACGTCCGAACTTGCCGACATAATTCGCCTGGAGCGTCGCGCGACCGATAAGTTGCTGAACGCCGACATTTACGGCCTCCGTATAAGGTTCAGTGACATTGGGATCGGCAAAGTTGATGGAGTACGGTTGCCCGAAGAACGCGTTCGCCGGCGTGGTGTAGTTAGCTGGCACTTGAGGCAGCGTCAACAAGGGCTGCGAGAAGCTGCCCGGAGGCGTGCTATAGGTCGCCGAGTAATGATAAGGTTCTCCGACCCCGGTCGTATTGGCATTTAGGGCGTCGTAAAAAATACCGAACGCCGCTTTGATCACAGTTCGTCCATTACCGAACAAATCGTAGGCGAGTCCAAATCGTGGTGCCAGATTGTTGTACTTTGTATTGATGATCGACTTCGGAACGCCAGGATCCCCTTGGAAGGCGAGGCTTGAAGGTACATTCAAAAATTTATAAGACTGATAACTATAGATATACGTTGTAGATTGCCCGTCCGGCTGGTACCAGGGGAAGGGCAACTCGTATCGCAATCCAAGATTCAAGGTCAGGTGTGAGGTCGCTCTCCAATCATCCTGAAGATACATATAGTAAGCGTTGTCCGCCGCGCCGATGTTCGTACTGTTGCCGAAAGTTTCCGTGCCCGTTAGCCCGAATGTAAAATCCGTGATTCCCACTCCGGTATACGATCCATTGGAACTGAGGTACGGTACCTGATCGAAGCGGTGGATGTATTGAAGGTACAAATACTGGCCGCCAAATTGAATATTATGGTTGCCGCGCGTATAGGAGACATTGTCATCCACTTCAAAACTGGCGTTCACATTGTAGGAGTATGCGGAACTCGTGGAGCCCAACGAAAACCTTCCCGACGCTGCAAACCGCGGCAGCTCCGGAACACCTGGGTCGTTCGCATTTGATCCCAGCGTTATCAGCGTTGTGGGGTCGGTCGGGAGCGTGGTGTAGTTGTACCGCTTGTAGCCTACGCGGGCCACATTGAGCAGGCTTGGAGTAAGCACCCACGTGTCCCCGATATTTCCGTCATAGATACCGGCGGCGTTATTGTCTGGCTCATAGCCGGACGGGGAGGAACTCGTCGCGGTGACGGCATTGGCCGTCTGGTCGTTGACGTTGGTGACATAAAAGCGCGCGTCGATGGTGTGACGTGACAGGTTCCAATCGACTCTCGCCAGTCCGTTTTGATCGTTCTTTGGCTGCTTCGCCGTGCTCAATAGCTGAGACGGGTTTGCCACAGGAACTCCATTAACAGTCGGAACAGCCAGGTACTTGTTATATAAATTCAAAGTTACAGGATTAAAGCATTCGGACGGGATCTCAGCATTGGGCAAATACTCAGGTGCGGTCGGACTAGTCAAGTCGGTTAAGCATTGAGCCGCGCCCTGCTGCGCTCCAGCCGGGGTGGCAGCCGTCGAGGCAATCTCTTGAGCTGCTTGCGCGACCTGACTACGCGTGTTGTAGACCGGATTCTCAATCACAGCGGACAGGTTAGTTCCGGCTGCATAATCTGCCGCAAAACTGGCACAGGTCTTGCCGACGAATTCGGGCGAAATGCAGGGACGCGGGGTAACCCCATCCTGATTCAAGCCGCGCTCGGCAAGAGTTGGGAGATCTGCGAACCCATCGACCTCCGCCACTGAGCGTAGATCCTGGTAGCCCAAAAAGAAAAAAATCTTGTCCCGAACAATCGGGCCACCAATTGTTGCTCCAAACTGGTTTTGTACCAGCGCTGGATTACGTCCTGTGATGTAGTCCGAGGCATTCAGTGCCTTATTTTGGATGTAGTCCCACAGGCTGCCGTGAATTTCATTCGTTCCAGACCGCGTCAAGACGTTGAAGATGCTTCCCACGTTGCGCCCATACTGCGCCTTGAAGTTCAGCAACTGCACAGTCACTTCCTGGAGCATTAGCCGGGACGGATAGTTCAAGCCCGTGTTGTAGTACACGTTGTTCCACATCAGGCCATCGAACAAAAACAGGTTCTGGTTCGCGCGAGATCCGTTAACGACATAAGCTGGACCTCCGGTATCGCTGGTGAAGGTTGTTGGGGCGTTTACGTCGGTGACACCTGGAAGCAGCGCAGCGAGCGCGACGACATTGTTGCCGTCTACCGGGAGACTTTGCACCAGGGTAGGATCGATGACCGTCGCAATAGTCGCCGAGCGAGTATCTACCGTAGCCGAGGGCGCATCGACGGTCACTGTCTCGCTGGCAGAACCGGGCGCCAACTTCGCGTCGATGCGCAGATTTTCCGAGGCATTCACGCCTACCGAGTTGGCGTCGTAGTTCTGGAAGGTGGGCGCGCTTACGCTGAGCGTATAGTTGCCAGCCTTCACGGTGTTGAACAGATACTCGCCCCGCTCATTGACCTTTACTGTCGATACAGTTCCCTCGTCGATGGACGTGAGGGTGACTGTCGCGTTTATGACGACTTTTCCCTGGGCGTCCGTCACGTTGCCACCGACTGTGCCGGTATTTTGCGACTGTGCTGTGCTGCGCGATGGAACAAGACACGTGAAGAGCACCAGCAGCGCGGCCATCACTGTTGGCATTATTCGTCCCGGCGTACGAGACAAATTGCCGATGCGCGAGAGCCGAATCAAATCGGGGCGAAAAATCTGTATCACTGAAAACCTCGTAAGCTAAATATTCTGCGCGATTCGAGCCGGTAGAAAAGGCCATCAACGATGCGTGTTTTTTCATGGGCCGACGGAACATACCGTACAACCAGCCACGAGACCACCGCATAAGACATGGACATATCGGGCCTCCGAAACGATTCGTGACAACGCTACCAAACGAAACCTGTATAGTCCCGGCATCGTTGCACTGTCAAGAATTCTTTTGCCAAAACCAGTACATGGGGGCAGGCCAGCCTGCTACAACCGCTGCCACGGGAGGACATCCTGGCACCCGCATGGTATCGTTGTCAAAGAAATTTCGACTCCCTGAGAAAAGCGCCTCATGACAGCCCCAGCTAACCAATGGTCGATCGGCATAGATCTTGGCGGAACCAGTCTTCGCGTCGGTTTGTTCGATTCGGAACTGAACCGGATTGACAGCCATCGCATTGCCACGCGAGTTGCCGATGGGCCGCAGGCGGTGACCGGCGATATGGCCGGTTGCATCCGTAAGA
>Ga0302315_10001764_pt1 | contig 21314 bp, 16 predicted proteins | sample III_Palsa_N3_1_FD_200532 | JGI IMG/M metagenome (GOLD analysis project Ga0302315, IMG submission 200532) | Peat permafrost microbial communities from Stordalen Mire near Abisko, Sweden - III_Palsa_N3_1 | ecosystem: Environmental > Terrestrial > Soil > Palsa > Peat permafrost | place: Sweden...
AGCTCATTCTGCATCTGCGCTCCCAGCGATTCATCCGTCGCTCCGTGCACGCTCGGGCCGGAGGCAAGTTCCATGGTCAGATCGTCGACGCCATCTCCATTCGCGAGAGGCCGGCGGAGATCGAAGATCGCGCGATCCCCGGTCACTGGGAGGGCGATCTGTTGGCAGGCAGCAAGAACACTCACATCGCAACCCTGGTCGAACGCCATTCGCGCTTTGTCCTCCTGGTCAAGATGCCAAGTAAAGACACAGCAACCGTCGTCGCTGCGCTGAGCCGGCAGGTTCGTAAACTCCCCGCGTCGCTCAGGCGATCCTTGACCTGGGATCGAGGACTAGAGTTGGCCAGTCACAAGAACTTCACGATCGCCACCAAGGTCGACGTCTACTTCTGCGATCCGGAGAGCCCATGGCAGCGCGGCTCCAACGAAAACACCAACGGTTTGCTACGACAGTACTTCCCCAAGAAAACCGACCTGTCCGGCTATTCCCAAGCCGACCTCGACAAGGTGGCACGGCAACTCAATCAACGCCCAAGGAAAACGTTGGACTTTGAAACTCCAGCGAGTAAACTCCATGCCAGTGTTGCGTCGACCCGTTGAGACCGCCGGTGTTTGCGGGAATTTGCCTGAAGATCCTGCCTTCGTCGATGAGTTAATCGGCGATTTATCACTCTCTTATGCGCCGGCCTCGCCTTTTGGTTGCCGCTCATGATCAGCACTGCGGCCTGGGAAAATGCGCCTGTCGAATGAACGGAGTACCGAAATACATCGCCGCGACTAGATCCTGAACCTAAGTCTAGCCAGTTCACGCTGGAAGTGAATCGGTTTTCGTGCCACCGATGGCGGTCTTTGCGTGTTACTTGTTACTGTGGAAGCCAGTTTCCAGGGCACGATCGCCTAGTCACCTCAGGACGCGCATATGGACGAGCAGGACGAAACCGTGGAACGATTGTTTGGGGAAGCGGTCGGCCTGCCGCGCGATCAGCGAACGGCTTTTCTGGAAGGCGCCTGTGCCGGCGAGCCTGCTCTGCGTCGCATGGTGGAAGATCTCCTCGATTCGAATGACCGGCTCAGCGGCTTTCTTAGTGAGCCTGGTTACGTGCACCCGGAAGCGACAACAATCAATGGGTCTAACTCCGACGTTCTCTCGGCAGGCAGCAAGCTTGGCCGTTATACAGTCATCGAGCCACTCGGCACCGGAGGAATGGGGGCTGTATATAAGGCGCGCGACGAAAAACTCGAGCGCGTCATCGCCATCAAGATTCTCTCGCCCGGTGTACTGCCGGGAGCTGAAGCGCGCCGCCGGTTTCGGAAGGAAGCTCTAGCTCTGGCCAAACTTAGCCATCCCAACATCGCGCCTATCTACGATGTGGGTGAACAAAACGGAGTCGACTACATCATCATGGAATGCGTTGCCGGTCAGACGCTCGCAGCGAAGCTGCAGTCTGGCCCGCTTGCCGTCAAAGAGGCTACCTCTATCGTGCTGCAGATCGCCCAGGCTCTCGAAGAGGCGCACGAACAAGGCGTCGTACACCGCGACCTTAAGCCCGCGAACGTGATGATCAACCCGCGTGGCCACGTCAAGGTACTCGACTTTGGTATTGCCAAACTGCTCGCGCCAATAACGGCTGTATCGATCGCAACCATGACTCAGGAAGGCGTTATCATCGGCACCCCGCTCTATATGTCGCCCGAACAAGCCCAGGGGCAGGAGATCGACGCGCGCACCGACCTTTGGAGCCTCGGCGTCATCTACTATGAATCTCTCACCGGCGCCACGCCCTTCCACGCTGACAGCAACATTGGGGTGTTGCATGCGATTGTCACGAAAGAACCATCCCCGCTCCTGCAGTTCCGCCCCGACACCCCGCCCCTCGCCAATGCGATCGTCCTGCAATCTCTGGCGAAGGACCCCGCAGACCGTTACCAATCCGCCTCCGAAACCATCCGCGACGCATCCACTCTCATCGCCACACTCAGTATTGCATCGCAAACATCGACTGCGGGGCCGTCTCGCTTCATCATGTCCGCTTACTACTATGTCGCGGTTGTACTTGTGCTGGCGGCGGCTCTAGCCGGAGCATTTTTCTACCGTCGCTCGTCCTCAGCCAATCCCCCTGCCGTTGCACAGTGGGAGCAGCTTACATTCTTCACCGACTCCGCTCTCTATCCGGCGTTATCCCCGGACGGGCGTATGCTCGCGTTCATCCGCGGAAGCGACTCGTTTCTCGGTCCAGGAGACGTCTATGTCAAGCTGCTCCCGGGTGGCGAGCCGGTCCAGCTTACCCACGATTCCAAGTCGAAACTTGCACCATCGTTCGCCCCCGACAGCTCGAGCATCGTGTATAGCATAGTGCCACCCTGGGACACATGGCAGGTGCCAGTCCTCGGTGGCGACCCTCATCTGTTCATCCCCAACTCTTCCTCGTTAACTTGGTTCGAGCAAGGAAAGCGGATGCTCTTCTCGGAGATAAGGGGAATTGGCGTACATATGGTGGTTGTAACCACGGATGAAGACAGACGGAACAGTCGTGACGTCTACGTTCCAGTTGGGGAGCGCAGCATGGCGCACCATTCGTATCTTTCGCCCGATGGCAAATGGGTATTGATTGTTGAGATGGACAGTCAGGGCAAAATTCTGCCCTGCCGCATCGTCCCATTCCCGCCTGCAAACGTCCCGCCCACAAACGAGGTCAAACTGGTTGGCCCTCCCAATCGCACGTGCCTCGCGGGCGCGTGGTCGCCTGACGGTCAATGGATTTATCTCACCGCAAACGAGGAAGCTGGAGCTGTGGGGCGAGCCGGCTGGCGGCTACCGCCCAGCTCTCACATCTGGCGGCAGCGCTTTCCAGACGGACAACCCGAGCAACTGACCTTCGGCCCGACGTCGCAGGAAGGAATCGCGATGGCTTCAGACGGCAGGTCGCTCGTTACATCCGTCGGCTCGCTGGATCGCACAGTTTGGATGCACGACAGGGACGGAGACCACCAGATCTCCTCGGAAGGCAATGCTTCAGCGCCGTCGTTCTCTGCGGACGGGCGCAGTCTTTATTTCCTGATGGCTAATGGCCAGACGCACGGCTATGAGCTGTGGGTCAAGGACATAAGCAGCGGAAAAGTGGATAGGGTCTTGCCGGGTAGCTCGGTACAGGAATACTCGGTGTCGAGAGATGGCGAAGAGGTTGTTTTCACCATGGCTGATCAGAGCGGCCTTGGCAACCTGTGGGTCGCTCCGACGAGTCGTCGCTCACCCCCGGTACGCATCTCCTCTGCGGCCGCCGAAGATTCTCCGTTTTTCCTACCGAACGGTGATGTGATCTTCCGCGCGGTCGAAGGCGGCTCGAATTTTCTCTACCGCATGAAGGCCGATGGCAGTGGCCGCCAGAAGGTTTCTCCGGAACCTATTCTGGATATTTACGATGTTTCTCCGGACGGTCGCTGGGTTGCTGCCGGGACGCCAGGCTCCGAGAAAGATCACTTGCCCACAGGAACGAGGGTGTTTGCAGTGGACGGGACCGCGGCGGTAACGGTGTGCGCCGTATATTGCCTATTCAATTGGGACACGAATAATGGATTCGTATATCTTAACTTCCCAGAACAGGGAGCATCCAGTTACGGGCTGCCGGTAATACGAGACTCGGGTCTACCCAAGCTTCCACCTAGCAGGGCAGAGCGAATCGAAGACTTTCCGAATCCGAAAACGATCGCCGCAATGCCAGTGCAGGTGGAGTCGGCCGTGAGCCCTTCCGTCTACGCCTACACCCGGGAGAATACCCGCCGCAACCTATACCGCATCAGTTTGCCATGAGCAGCCAAAGCAGGTGACGTAATCGACCTGAAGGGGTCCACGAAAGAGGAACGAGCATTATTGTTCTCGCCGACGTGACTGGCCCTAAGAGTAGGTTGGCCCGAACAACTCTCGGTTGTTGCGAAATCGCCAATGCGTTGATCGAGGTTCGGATTAGTACCGAGAGGTAGCCTTTCGTCGCCAATAGGTAGTTCCCGCAAAACCGGGCGTGTTTTCGGAAACTACGCGAACTTGCCAAAAATCCGACTTTCAAGAAGCTGCGTCTTGTACCTATTCGCTGAGCCTGAAATGATGCCTCATGGTCGGAAACGAATGGTTAGGCAAGCGTAAGATGCTCGCTATGACAGCGGTTAGCGCGGTGCTAACAACTGGACTCTTCAGTGGTTGCTCGAAAGCCCAGCCAGCGATCGGGCTGCCATCCGTCTTTCGCGTTTCTCTGTCTTCCCATGGTTTACCTGCCGACTTCTTTCAAGCAGGCGCGGACAAGTGTGCTGGTCAGATCATTGGCTATCGATTCCTGGTCTGGTTGAATAGCGATAGGGTCGCTGAAAGCGGCTGGTTTCGGCGTCAGATGTTTGACGAGATTGCAAAGTGCCTAGCTCAAGACTTTCACACGTCTGAGCTTTCCTTTGAGTTCTGCGACGCAGTGGTGAACGATCTGTTCGGTCCCGTTACAAATACGAGTGGACCAAAGCCTGAAGTCTTTTGGGACGTGTATTCGGCATTCGATGAAGGTGAGTACTACCACGGCAACAATAGAGACGAAGATCCTGTCGAGACCTACACTCGGACAATGATTGATCTCATAGTCAGAGAAACGTCGTGACGAACTTGCATATAACTTGACTTTGCAGGAAGTCGCAGCAATTTAGATATTGTCAGACTTCAGACAGATCGAGTAAATGGGTTCAATCCCGAATCCCTACTCCGTAATATCCAGGCTTATCTTCTGCTTCGTGGCCATACCCATAGCGCTCGTTAACACGCGCAAAGCCCTTGCCGTGCGACCTTGCTTCCCGATGATTTTCCCAAGATCTGTTGGCGCTACTGCTATGCGTATGGATGCGCCGCCATCAGTAGGAAAGCACTCGACTATGACGTCGCGTGGACTGTCTACCATCAGTTGCACATTGGTTCTGACCGTATCTGTGATGTCCTTTAGCTTATCCATGTTAGGAGTCTAGACCTTGTTGCTCGCCCTCGTCGTGACTACAGTCACGTTGTTTCGACAAACGGGCGGGATGTCGAACGGTATTTACGGGCTTATGCTTGAGCGGAACATCAGATTTGAAAGTGGCCAAATGACCCCATCGTTGTCATCTCGAACGTCGCGAGTTGCAAATGTCGGAACCCCGAAAGATCGCTATCCAGTGTCTCCGTCTGCTTCTGGCCTAGAACTCATTTTTTCGTTCAAGAGCTCTCTCATCCGTCATCGACAAGCGGCGCTGCTGGAATCAAGAGAGCGATTCCTTAGCCACCTGCAGGCCCAAGGGACCAGCGTTAGACGATTGCGGTCTATCGGGACCATGCTCCTTCACATCATCCGGCTTATGGAGCTAAAGGGCTCTCGGTCCGTAGAACTCGCTGAAGTGGAAGAGGCAGCAGTCAAATGGGCTCTTGATGTTGAATTCCGAACGAAGAACGGTCACGCAAAAACGACGAAGCACTTCACCTATGTGGCCATTAAGTGGCTGCGATTCAGTGAAATGCTAATTAGCACGACTACCCGCGTTGAACCGGACGATACATACGTTGAGCAGTTCGTGCAGTTCATTCAAACTGTGCGTGGGATGGGTGCCTTGACCGTGCGTGCTCATCGGCTTCGCGTTCGACCATTTCTAAAGTGGAACTCCGAGTGTCAGCGCTCTCTTGCAGACCTTACATTGAGCGATGTTGATGGTTACATCCTGTCCAAATTAGACATTGGGCACAAACCAACCTATGTTAGGTCCATCTGCCATTCCCTTGTACTGTTTTTCCAATTTGGGGAACTACGAAAATGGACTCAGCCGAGGATAGCGGAAGGAATCCGCCGGCCACGTATCCCACGAGTTGACTCGGCTCCCAAGGGGCCGGAGTGGACGGACGTTCGCAGGTTACTCGATCACGACTTCGGACCGAGTGCCGCAGCGCTTAGAGCTGCGGCGATCACTGCACTGGGAGCTATCTACGGCTTGAGAAGCAGTGAGGTCGTCAACTTGAGGCTTAGCGACTTCGATTGGCACAATGAGATCATTACGATTCGTAGGTCGAAAAATGATCGAGTCCAGCAATTTCCAATCCAATTGGAAGTCGGAAACAAGGTCATCCGTTATCTCCAAGAGGCTCGGCCAAAATGTAAACACAGAAATCTCTTCGTCTCGTTGAAACCTCCGTACCGACCTGTGGACTCAACTACGCTCTGGGTGATCGTAGCTAACAGGTTGAAGATTCTCGGAATTTCTTCCCGAAACTATGGAGTCCATTCCCTCCGGCACGCCTGTGCCACGCATCTGCTGCACGAAGGAACGTCCCTTAAGGACATTGCGGACTTTTTAGGCCACAGTAACCTCAGGTCGGTCAGTGTCTACGCCAAGCATGACATGGAAGCTCTCAGGAGAATCTCTGCCATCGATCTAACGGAGATTCTATGAAGCTGTCGTTAGCCATAGATCAATACTTAATCTGGAAGAGAGCGGATGGCTACAAGTGCTGGAAAGTGGAAGGCGTTTTGCGCCAGATCGTTAGGCATGTTGGGGACATTCAGATCGCCGAAATGACGGGTGAGCAAATGCTCGGATGTCTCAATCGAATTCCAATTGCCAATTCCACCTGGCACGGCAAATATTGGATGATGCGTCGATTTTTCGAGCATTGGCTTGCGCGGGGCGTAATTCGTACGTTTGAAATGCCGACCGCGCGAGTCAACTCGCGCAGAAATTTCGTGCCTCACATCTTTACCATCCTGGAACTTCGCGCACTATTGAATGCTACCAGGCGAAATGGTAGAACCGGATACGCATTCGATCCGCACACACTTCGCACCATCGTAGTGCTGCTATATGCGACCGGGTTGCCTGTTGGAGAAGTACCGTCAATTTTGGATTCAGACTTGGACTTGGACAGTGGCTTTATTCGCATTCGTAGCGGCGAGGCTCATCGGAACCGCAGAATCCCAATTGGAACGGATCTGTGCAGCGTGCTCCGAGAATATAGAGTCAATCGGATCCAACCGGCTGGCGGAAGTCCTTACCTATTTCTCACAAGGAAAGGCAAACAAACGAGCAGCGCGCGAATTACCAAATCCTTCACCGGGCTCCGCCACGCATCCGGGGTTCATCGCCGTGTTGGCAGTCGCCTGCAACCTTGTCTTTCAGACCTTCGCTTCACTTTCGCAGTTCACAGAATCTCGGCTGGAATAGAAAACGGCGACGATCTAAATCGACTCCTTCCAGCCCTCGCCGCCTATATGGGACAAGTGGGCTTGGGTTCCACCTCTCGCTACCTGGCCTTGACCCCAGAACGGTTCAGGAAGGATCTCGATAAGCTCAGTCCGCGACTAGAATCAGGGCACTGGAAGGACGATCCAGAACTGGTCAATTTCTTAGAGAACCTCTAGCAAGAGCCGCCTTGGTCCAGGGCAAACTCATCGCCTGCCCCGGCACGTGCGTACAGGACTATCATTGTTGCCTTCACGCATGGAGGCACTATGAGAGTTGAATTTGCGAACCAGATGCCGAATGCGAAAGACGCCCATCAGGCAGTTCTCGACGTCGACCATGAAACAAACGAATTACTTCGTGGTTCAGGCATTATCTTGCTGATTCGGGGATAGGTGCACTGATTGGTATTTCTATGTTGAGTTGATCGACCCGACCTTAGAGGAAAAAGGCAGGATCTTAGCCATAATGGACAAAGCAGGCACAAGAACCGATCAAAGAATTGACGATCTGCGGTTAAACCCAAATTTTGGTGACTGCTTTTCGGGAAATGCGGAGCGAGTAGCAGCAAATTTGGGTGAGCTGGCCAGAAGCTAAAATCCTGATCTATTCTCGGCCCTGCATCTGCGTCTTAAAACCTCAATCACGGGAGCCAGTCGTTCTAGCCATTCTGTAAACGCCAACCTCCCGAAATACGGTGTTACTGAGATGGTCCGCCGCTAGAACCTCATCCTAGTTAGGAGGATTGTAGTAGGCATATTCAAGGAGGATCATCGACATGCAGATTCGCTCGGTAGGCATTGACCTTGGCAAGACGACCTTTCACCTAGTGGCCCTTGACGATAACGGCAAGGTGCTGCTGAAGAAGAAGTTCACCCAGAGGCAGCTGATCACGTTGACGGCGAACCTGCAGACTTCCCTGATCGGGATGGAGGCATGCGGCGGTGCCCACTTCCTGGGTCGCGCGTTGCGAGCACAGGGGCATGACATGAAGTTGATTCCGGCTCAGACCGACCGCGGCGGTCTCGGGAGCGAAGGGTCTTATGGAGTGGACCTGGAGGACCCGGGGTCGAAGACTCCGCCGATATCGGTACATTGGCAAAACGCGTGCCAGTCGAGTACTAGTAACAACTGGTCGAAGCTTCCGGCGACGTATCAGATCTCTTTTGTGCTGGCGGGGCCGCAGTCGGCGCTGGACGAGGTGAGCAGGAAGAACGCATCGGTGGCGCCGAGTGTGAATCCGGGACCTGTTTGCAACCGTAGCGACACACCAGGGCCGCCGCCGGGGCAGTGTGCGATCGAGAGCCTGACAGCTACGTGGAACGGCCACACGGTTGGGGCAGGGAATACGCTGGTAATTCCGGTGGGCAGCAAAGCGACCGTTGCATGGACGACTGCGAACTGCGGCGCGGGTGCCGCGATTGGCCTGGAAGCGATCAATGGCACGGGCGCGGCGGAGATCTGGACCAAGAACAATCTGGCTGCACAGGGCTCGATCGGCGTAGCACCGACGGATGACGTGACGACGTACCTGATGGGCGCGAGCGACACAAAGTCGAGGAGCATGAACGATATCGAGTCGGCGAAGGTGCTGATTCAGCTGACGACTACCGGCGCGGCGACGTGCAGTGGATGCCAGTGGTATTACTTTCAGTTGAATTCGCCCGCAGGCTCAAACCCGGAGTGCTTCACGTACGCCGCTTACGGCACGCTTGCGCAGGCACAGGCCGAGGCGCAGGCGCAGGCAACGAACTACACGGTGAAACAGATTACAGCGGAGCAGTACTACGCCGGCTGCAGCAGCTGAGGGCGGCGAGGACGCTATGTGGCGACGGCGGACCGTGGGAAGACGCTAATCGGCGCATTTAGGCCGGTGCACCCATCGATCAGTGATTGAGCCCTCACCAAACAAGAGGTTTTGTGAAATGCGCTTCCCGGCACCTATCCGGAGGTCGGCACCCAGAAGCCATCACTCACCTTCTCGATAAGCCATAAATCGCCAATTACCCATATGTCGGCTTATCGGAAGTCATCACACGGCCGCTTCAGCAGCCGTTCCTTGAAAACGGCGTTTTCGGAAACTACGTCGATCCCTGGTCTGAAAACCCGAAGTTGCCGATAATGCGACTTTGCGCGAATCTCGCTGCGCGACTTGCCTTTCTCGATGAGTGATTCGGCGGTTTTGGCATTTGTCGACAGCGGATTCGCTCAAGTGGTCGACGTCAGTTCCACTATCCGAAATCCGGTAAATTTGCGAAATCTCCTAACTGTCCTTATGATCACACCCACTAGCTGAGTTCGCCCGGAAGTAGCTTCCCACTGAAGAAGTAACGCCGTTTGCGCCGATCTCCCCATCAGGACAAGCGATTATGCCCGAGCCCAAGTTTGTAAGCCCGGCGAGTGTTTCCCTTAGCCCCCGTCGCGCCGCGCTCCTCGCTGCCCTCCTCCTTGCCGTTCAGGCCTCGCTCCTCATCGGCTCCGGCCTCCAGACGTCCCAGGCCTTCGACGAGGCCAATCACCTCGGCGCCGGGCTGATGTACCTCAAACATGGCGACTTTTCCAGAAACCCCGAACATCCCCCGCTGGTAAAAATGCTCGTCGCCCTTCCTTTGCTTTCCATAGGCCTCAAAGAGCCGCCCACCAGCCACATCCCGCTCTTCAAAGGCAACGACAGCACCTTCGGCACCCAACTCCTTTACTCCCGTGGCCCCGACTGGCAACCCATCCTCATGCGCGGCCGCGCCGTGATCATGCTCTTCACCCTCACCCTCGGCATCTTGCTCTTCCTCGCCACCGAGGAAGCCTTCGGCCCGCTTGCCGCCCTCTTCGCTCTCTTCTTCTACGTCTTCCAACCCTTGCTTCTCGCCAACGGCAATATCATCACAACGGACATGGCGTTGGCCTGCCTGCTCTTCGCCTCCGTCTATACCTTCTACCGTCTCTGCAGACGCCCGTCTCCTGCACGTTTCGCTCTCTGCGCCGTCGCTACCTGTCTCACGATCGTCTGCAAGCACAGCGGCATCCTCGTCCTCCCCATCCTGTCCCTTCTAGCCCTCTTCGACGTCTTCCTTCCCATTGCGGACGAACCCGGCAGCCGCCAGCAACGCCTGCGCCGAAATGGTCTTGCGATTTGCGCCCTGCTCGTAATCGGCTACATCGGCATCTGGGCAATTTACGGATTCCGCTACTACGAACTCCACATCTTTCCGCCCATCACCCCCTGGGCCGCCCAACTCAGCCCGTTCAAGCGCGGTCTCCTCCTCTTCCTCAATCGCCACCACCTCTTCCCCGCACCCTATCTCTACGGTTGGGTCGACATCCTCCGCATTCCTTCCACCCGTCCCAGTTTTATTCTTGGTCACATCTACCCTAGCTCGCGGTGGTTCTTCTTCCCGGCCGCCTTTGCCATCAAGACCACCCTTGGCCTGCTTGTCTTCCTCCTCCTTTTGCCGTTCGCCCGCTTGATCAACCAGCGCCGACAGCTCGTTTTCTTCGCCATCCCCGCCGCGTTCTTTTTCACCGTCTGCATGCTCTCCATGATGAACGGAGGCGCCCGCTATCTCATCCCTATGTACCCGTACCTGATCTTGCTTGCCGGCGCCTCCGCAGCCGCAATCTATCAGCGCTCAACCCTCTCTCGGATCGCCGTCTCGACGCTCCTTTTCCTCAGCCTCCTCTCCACGCTGCATAGCTATCCTGACTTCTTCGCTTATTCCAATGAGCTCTTCGGCGGCCCCTCCCATGCCTATCGCTCCCTCACCGATTCCGACGGCGACTGGGGACAGGGCCTCAAGTTCACTAGCACCTACCTCGCGCAGCATCCCGACTCCAACTGCTGGTTTGACTACTACGGCAATCCCGGCATGGACTTTGCGAACTTCAACATCCCCTGCAAGCAGCTCCTCTCCAGTTTCGGCCAGGTCATCGGTTCCCCCACCCCGCCCATACCTTCCACCATCTCCGGCACGATACTCGTTAGTTCCGACGACATCGACGGCCCCTATTGGGGTCCGGGCAATCTGAATCCCTACGCGGTCTTCCGCGATCGCAAGCCCGACGCTCTCATCGGCAACATCATCCTCGTCTACCACGGCACCTTTGATGTCCCGCTCCTCGCGGCCCAGACCAATGCCACCCTCGCGACCGCGATGCTGCGCCAAGGCAAACTTCCGCAGGCCCTGGCCTTTGCCCAGGCAGCTGTCCACCAGGCCCCCGCCTCCGCCAACGTGCAGGAAACCTACGGCGAAGCCTCTTTCGCCTCGGGTCATATCCCCGAAGGCCAGAAAGCGATGGCGACCGCCCTAACCCTCGCTCAATCCAATTACCCCGATTACCAGCACTACGTCATAGACGAGATTCAGCACCCGCCCCCACATCCGTAGCGAAACACAACTGTGTCTTCCTTCTGAAGATGAATCCAGCCGAGGCAGATCGCGAGGACCGGTCAAGAGCCGTGATAAGACCGTCCGCGCCAAGATGCGATGGTGCGCAAAAGCTCGTTTCCGGGAGGTCACTTTCCCGCAACTGTGAATCTCAGTTTTTGCTAACAGGCCGAGTAACTCATGGAGAGCTCTCGAACCGACTTGAGGAACGAAGCTCCCTGGAAACGGGGTTTTAGGAAACTACGGGTCGTTGTGACCTTGGCCGCAGTCAACTACCGATCAATCGCCAATGTTTCCACAGCACAAAAACAGCCATCAACCCACGGGTCAGAACGATGTCTTTTGATGGCCGTGTTCAAAGAACTGAAGTTATGGCGTTTTGGCTCCGGAGATAGAACTCTAACCTACCGCCCTTCAACGAGAAGATTGAAGTTCTTGGAGACTGCTTAGCGCTCAAGAGAGCGCGGTCCCCACCAATGGATTACGCCGCTCATCGCTATGACAAAAGTGCCACCAAAGTGCCACCAGAACCAAAAGGGAAACGAAAAACTCCGCGCGCTTCGAGTCAAATTATTGATATATAAGAGGGTTTTGGTAGCGTTACCGGGGCTCGAACCCGGACTCTTCGCCTTGAGAGGGCGACGTGTTAACCAGTTACACCATAACGCCATGAACGGATGGGGAACCCGCTGCGACTTGTTGATTATAGCAAAGGTGGGCTGGGTCGAGAAACCGTGGGTACGGTTCCTTACGGCTGAATATTGGTGGAGCTGGGGGCGAAATACAGGGGTCTCTCCGCTGCGGCCTGCGGCCTCCGGTCGAGATGACGGGGTCGGTCGTTAGAGGCCTAGTTTTTTGACTTCGTCGTTGTAGTACTTGCGGTAGAGGATGTCCCATTCCTGGGAGCCCTCGGGAATGATGCGGCGCTGGGAGGCGATCTTCTGGCGGGCAGCGTTGTCGATCTTGACTTCTTCGAGAAGGAGTTTGGTAAGGGCTTTGCGCGCTTCCTGGCGGATGGTGTTGCGGTCTTCGAGGAAGTCGACTTCGTCGATTTCGGCTAGCGTGTCGGCTACGGTGTGGGCTAGCTTGTTGAGCTTGTCGTCGGAGATGCGGGTGGTGTTGCTGGACTTGATGTCGGGTGCTCCGCGCATGGCACTCATAGGACCGCCTTGTATTTGCGAGCGAGCTCCTGCTTCACTTTTTTGAACATCTCGGGATAGCTGGCTCCGGTTTTGAGCATGTCGTCCTGGAAGGCTTCGAGGATGACGCGGACTTCGTCGTTGATGCGATCTTCGAGGGCGAGCTCTTCGATGAGGGCTGCGGAGAGGCGTTGATCGACGAGGGCCGGCTTATCGGTCTTGATCATCTTTGTCGCCACCAGGTGTTTGCTGGTCTGGCGGGCAAGGTAGCTTACGTAATCTTTCGAGAAAATCATGGGCAAGATTAGGTTAGCACGCAGGTTTCAGTTCTTGCGGTGCGGGCAGTGGTCGGTGTTGATGCAGGCGTCGGGAAGGCGAAGGCGTTCCACGGGGCGGCCGTGGAGGAGGTGCTCCTGGACGATCTCTTCGGCATCGCTGGGGCTAGCGAAACCGTACCAGACGGCTTCGGGGTAGACGACGAGGACGGGGCCGTGCTCGCACTGGTCGAGGCACCCGGCTTCGTTTACGCGAACACGATGCTTGAGGCCGGCGGCTTTGACGGCGTCCTTGAGGGCGCCGCGGAGTTTCTTGCTGTGTTTGAGGGCGCAGCTGGGGCGGGCGGATTCGTCGCGCTCGTTGAGGCAGACGAAGAGGTGATGTTCGAAGACTGGCATGCGGGATTGGATGCAGTATGGGGGGCTGGGTTGCGGAAGGGCGGGATGCAGCAGGAGTGGGGGTAGCGTGCGAGAATATAGGGTATGGGATTTGATGATTTGACCGCAGTAAAAGATGACATGATCGCGTTCATCGCCGGACACGGGATGCGACGGATGAAGAGCTTTGTGCCCGAAGATGTGCCGACGGTTTTGTTTGAGGAAGATGATGTAGATGGGTGGAAGGACTTCGTAGAGCATGCGAAGGCGGCGAACGCACCGTTTATCACGATGAGCGATGTGATTCTGGAGCCGGAGGATGTGTCGACGCTGATCGCGCAGGTGCGGGACCAGGCGTATCCGGATGGGGATTCGGGCGAGTTGGAAGAGGCTCAGGGGCTGATGCAGCATGTGGGCAAGACCGGGTATCTGCAGCTGGGATTCGCGCAGGGTGGGGTGATCTTTTTGTATGAGACGGCGACGGAGTGGTATGACCTGTTCCAGGAGCTGATGGAGTCGGTGTCGGAGCTGGGACACATTATTGTGGATGACCGGGACGAGGAGTAAGGCTGAGGGTAGGGCGTAGAGAAGACGGCAGGTGTGGGTGTGGGGAACGACCAGCAAGCGAAGTGGGTGGTGGCAGCGCGGGAGAGTGAGGGGTCGGTGGGGCTCGCGCGGGCTTTGGGGGTTCCGGAGCCGATTGCGCGGCTGCTGATTTGCCGGGGGTTGGAGACGGTGGAGGCGGCAGAGGGGTTTCTGCGGCCGGGGCTGGGACAGCTGCATGATCCGTACAAGATGCTGGGGATGGAGGCTGCGGTGGCGCGGCTGCGGGCGGCGCTGGAGAAGCGCGAGCCGGTGCTGATCTATGGGGATTATGACGTGGATGGGACGGTGGCGACGGTGCTGCTGAAGACGGCGATCGAGCGGGCGGGGGCGTCGTTGGGGGTGGTGGCGGATGTGCGATATCACATTCCGCATCGGCTGCGCGAGGGGTACGGGATGCAGGATGTCCGGATTGAGGAGGCCGCGAAGGAGGGGGTGCGGCTGGTGGTGAGCGTCGACACAGGGATACGCGCGTTTGCCGAGGCAGAGGCGGCGAAGCGGGTGGGGTTGGACTTGATTGTGACGGATCATCATCTGCCGGATGGGGTGGCGGGCGTGCCTGAGGCGCTGGCGGTGTTGAACCCGAATCAGCCGGGGGATGCGTATCCGTATAAGGAGCTGTGCGGGGCGGGCGTGGCGTTCAAGCTGGCGCAGGCGTTGCTGGAGAGCACCGCGGCGGATGAGGGGGAGCGGGTTCGGTTGCGGGAGAAGACACTTCCCTCTTTTTTGAAGCTGCTGGCGATTGCGACGATTGCGGATGCGGTGCCGCTTACGGGCGAGAATCGGGCGATTGCGTCGTTGGGGCTGGTGGAATTGAGGAAGCCTTCGCAGGCCGGACTGCGGGCGCTGATGGAGTTGGCGCAGATTGATACGGCGCGGCCGATTTCGGCGACGGATGTGGGATTTCGGCTGGCGCCGCGGATCAATGCGGCCGGGCGGATGGATATTGCTTCGGATGTGGTGGAGATGTTTTTGACTCGGGACGGGGATGTGGCTCGGGTGCTGGCGGAGAAGCTGCATCGGCTGAATGATGAGCGGCGGGCGAGCGAGGCAGAGGCGCTGCGCGCGATTGAGGAATTGATTGAGGCGATGCCGGAAGGGGTAGCGGCTTGTTTGGTGCTGGACGACGCAGAGACGGGGTCGGCGTGGCATCGGGGGGTGATTGGGATCCTGGCGTCGCGTGTGGTGGACAGGACGGGGAGGCCGGCGCTGGTGATTACGCACGAGAACGGGCTGGCGTATGGGTCGGGGCGGTCGGTGAGCGGATTTCATTTGCTGGATGCGCTGACGGCGGTGGATGGTGAGGGCGAGGAGAAGTTGTTTGCGCGGTTTGGGGGACATGCGCATGCGGTGGGATTCTCGATGGCTTCGGGAAGGGTTGGGAAGTTGCGGGCGCGGATGGTGCGATACGCGACGGAGCGGCAGGATGTCGGTGATGTGGCGGAGGAGCTGGCATGCGATGCGGAGGTGCGGCTGGGGGATTTGACGGAGGAATTTCTTGCGGCGCTGGAGCAGATGGGGCCATTTGGGACTGGGAATCCGGAGCCGGTGTTCATTAGCCGGGGGGTGAGGCTGTCGGCGGCGCTGAAGGTGATCAAGGAGCGGCATCTGCGCGTGACGGTGGAGGACGTGACGGATGGGAAGAGCTTTGGAGGGATGGCCTGGAGCCGGAGGACGGATTGGGCGGCGATGGCAGAGGAAGGTGGATGGTCGCGCGGAGACCTGGTGGACCTTGCGTATCGGCTGCGGAGGAACTGGCACCCGACGTATGGAGGATGGGAGCTGGAGATTGTGGGAATCCGGCCATCGGTGGGCGTTGGCGCATGACGGAGATGTCATTTGAGGCCGGTATACAGTAGCGCAAAACTTTTGACGCTCCGGGGGTATGCGGTGCGTCTTATATACTGACTCTTTGCTTATGGCTCAACAAGTTTCACGTAGATCGCGCGGGTGGGTATGGCTTCTTGTCGCGTGGGCGGCAGGGATGGTGCTGGTGTTTTACATACGCAGCCAGCACGCCGTGGTGGGGGTGACGGCGGCGCGGGTAGAGCCGCAGACGCTTACCCAGGCGAAGTCGACGAATGGGCGGGTTGAGCCCCTGCAAAACTTTTCGGCGCCCGCCCCGGGTCCGGGCACGGTGGCCAAGGTGTTCGTGAAACTCGGCCAAGAGGTGCAAATGGGCCAGGAGCTGGTGCGGATGGACGACACCGACGCCCGGAAAGAGCTGATGACGGCGGAGGCTAGCCTGGCGAGCAGCCGGCTGGCTCTGCAGAACGCGGAACATGGGGGGACGGCAGCGGAGCGGGTGACTTCGACGGCAGATATCGATGCGGCCAAGGGACTGGTGCAGCAGGATACTCGGTCGCTTGCGGCACTGGAGAAGCTACAGGCGCAGGGAGCGGCTTCGGCAAACGAGGTTGCGCAGGCGCAGCACCAACTGACGGCTGACGAGGCGAAGGTGAACGAGTTGCAGGCTACGAAGGGTGCGAGGTACTCGGTCGACGACCTGCGCACGCAGAAGGCGATCGTCGCACAAGCGCAGGCGGGAGTGGATGCGGCACAGTCGGCTTACGCGGGCGTGGACATTCATGCGCCGTTTGCGGGAACAGTCTATGGAGTGCCGGTGACGCAGTATCAATTTGTCGCTGCGGGAGAGACGCTGGTGCAGATGGCGAACCTCAAAAAGCTTCAGATCAGGGCTTACTTCGACGAACCGGAGGTTGGGCAATTAAAGGTCGGCCAACCAGTGACGATCACGTGGCAGGCAAAGCCGACAGAGCTTTGGCACGGACATGTTGTCGAGATTCCGACCACGATCACCTCCTACGGGACGCGTAATGTAGGTGAGACTCTGATCAGCGTGGACGATGCGAATGGAGTACTGTTGCCGAACACGAATGTGACCGTAACGGTGACCGAGTCGAGGCACGAAAACGTGCTCAGCCTGCCCCGCGAGGCGCTGCAGACCAAGGGGACGAGCAAGTATGTTTTCCGGATCGTTGGCGACCGACTGGTCAAGACGCAGGTCGTGGTGGGGCTGTCGAATAACGAGCGCTTTGAGATCACCAGCGGGCTGAATGAGGGCGACCTGGTTGCTCTTGGTTCTGTGACCCAGGAGGATCTAACGGACGGTCTTCAGGTGAAGGTGCATCGCTAGGTGAGATGTCTGTGACCAGATCCATCATCGAGCGTCGGGTGCGCGAGGCGAGCCGGCGAACCTTAGGGTTGGGCGTGCTGCTCGTGGCTTTGTTGGCTTTGTTGGTTGGCGGCGGGGCTCAAGGTTTGCACGCAGTATCGCTGGTGGCGGCGGACCGGGCGGCCACCGAGCGGGCGGCGGCTGAGCGGGCGTTGATGCAGGGCCAGATTGATGAAGCCGTGGCGAGAGCTCAGCGTGTTGCAGCGGCTGATCCAAAGGATGGGCAGGCCTACCTGCTGCTGTGCCGCAGCTTCTATGCTGAGGCGCATGCGGAAGAGGCGATCGATGCGTGCACAAAAGCGACGCAGGTGCTTCCCCATAGCAGCGAGGCTCAGGATTGGCTGGGGAGAGCACTCGGGATGAAGGCGGAGCGGGCGGGACCGATTTCCGGGCTGAGTCTTGCGCTGAAGGTAAGGGCGGCGTTTGAAACTGCCGTGGCGCTGGATCCGGGAAACGGTGATGCGATTAATGATCTGGGCGAGTTCTATATTGCTGCGCCGATGGTGATTGGAGGCGGCCTGGATAAATCTACCGCGTTGGCGAACCAGGCGATGGCGCGTCGGCCGCAGGCGGCGCATCGAATACTTGCGATGACGGCGGAGAAGCGCAAGGACTATGGCACGGCGGAGCGTGAGTTTCGGGCAGCCGTTGCAGTCGCAAACGGGGCGGATGCGTGGAATGACCTCGGTGCGTTTTATCGCCGGCGTGGAGAGTATGACAAGGCTGTGGATGCGCTGAAGCAAGGGCTTGCGGTGAATCGAGCGAAGGACGCAGGGCTCGTGGATGCAGCCAGCCTTCTGGATCGGATGCACCGCGAACCGGCGCTTACGCAGAAGGCGTTGCGGGAGTATCTCGAACGCGGCGTGAAGAGCGATGGCGCTCCGGCGATCAAGGTGCATGTGATGCTGGGCAAGCTGTTGGAGAGCGAGGGAGACAAGGCGGGCGCTAAGATCGAGTTTGAGACGGCGCTGCAGATGGCGTCGGGCTACGCGCCGGCGAAACAGGCGTTGCAAGAACTTTGAGCGGCAAGTTTTCGATTGGGACGTTGGGTTGAGGAGCGAAATGCGCGTGAGGACGAGAGGTGCGATGGGGTGGCTGCTGATGGCGACGTGTGCCGCAGGCGCCTCTGCGCAGATTTCGCTGGGGACGGCGGTCGATCTCGCGTTAAAGAACGATCCCAAGGTGAGGATGTCGGAAGCGTCGGTGGCGAAGGCGCAAGCGGCGTTCGAAGGGACGAAGGATGTCTATATTCCGACGCTGAGCGCGAATGCAGGATATGGTCAGGGGTTCGGTGTACCGACAAGCTTGCCTGTAGTGTTCAGCCTGACAAGCCAATCGCTAGTTTTCAGCTTCTCGCAACACGACAACATTCGGGCGGCGGCGGCGGGGCTGGCTGCAGCAAAGTTTGCGCTGAAGGACATACGAGAGCAGGTGGAAGAAGACGTTGCGGTGACCTACCTGAACTTGGAAAGTGACCAGCGAGCGCTGTCAGTGATGGCGCAGGAGCATGGCGACGCGACACGTCTGGTAACGATTGTCGAAGACCGTCTGAATGCAGGGCGGGATGATCGGATGAGGCTGCTGCAAGCAAAGCGACAGGCGACGCAGATTGAGTTGAACGAACTGAATCTGCAAGATGAGATTGCAGAGCTCAGTGATCATTTATCGCGGCTGATTGGTTTGCCGAATGATCGGTTGATGGCGATCCCGGGTTCGATTCCCGCTCTGCCCAGCGTGCAGGTGGCGGTAGATGATGGGAATGGGTCGGACGGTCCAGGAGTCAAGGCGGGTCTGGCCGGCGCGAAGAGCAAGCAAGAGCTGTCTTTCGGAGTGAACCGCTATCGCCTGCGGCCGCAGATGCTTTTCGGTGTGAACTACAGCCGCATTGATACGGGTCAGAACGATTACACGGCCTACTATCCAGGTTTTGGGAAAATAAACCCGAGTCAGAACGCTGTGAGTGTGTATATCGAGATGACGATCCCGATCTATGACCGTAGGCACCAGGATGAGGCGAACGAAGCTAAGGCTGAAGCCAGTCGGGCGTATTTTGAGTCAGAGGCGCAGCGCGATCAGTTTCTGGAGGGGCGGAAGAAGCTGCGGCGAAGTGCTGCGGAGTTGGAGAAGCGCAGCCAGCTTGCAGAGCTTGACCAGAATATTGCGCAGGAGCAGCTGAAGGCGGTGCTGGCGCAGCTATCCGCGGACAACGGAAGCTTGAGCGGACACCAGATGGGTCCCGAGGACGAACAGAATGCGCGGCTGAAAGAGGGGCAGCAAACGATCGATCTGCTGACTGCGCAATTTCAGCTGAGCCAGGCGAAGGTGAACCTGCTGCGGCAGACCGGGCAGTTGGAAGAATGGCTGAGGAGTGCGGCAGCGATGTCGGATGGTGCACCTAGTGGAACGGTAAACCACTGATTGCAGTGGAGTATAACCGAGAGGCTCGGAACCTCGCGGAGTGCTGCGGAGGGAACATCCGATGCTGCTCGATCAACCTTTTTCACGTAACAAAGTGGTAAACTAAAGGTATTATTATGCCTCTTAAAACGCTTCTTCTGAACCCGCCTTCCTTTGAAAACTTTGATGGTGGCGCCAGCTCGCGCTGGCCCGCAACTCGTGAGATCGAGTCTTACTGGTATCCGGTGTGGCTGGCGTATCCAGCCGGGATGCTGGAAGGTTCCAAGCTGCTCGACGCGCCGCCGCATCATGTGAGTGCGGAAGAGACGATTGAGATTGCCAAGGGATATGAGTTCCTCGTGCTGTTTACCTCGACAGTGGGGTGGTCGGGCGATCATGGCCTGGCGCGCGCGATCAAGAAGGCGAATCCGACGATTAAGATTTGCTTTGTTGGGCCGCCGGTAACGACGGATCCGGACCGTGCTCTGAATGAGTGCGAGGTGCTTGATTTTATCTGCCGCCGCGAGTTCGATTTTTCGGTGGTGGAGTATGCCACTGGCAAGCCTCTGAATGAGATTCTTGGCATCAGCTACAAGGATGCCAGCGGCGTGATCCAGCACAACCCGGATCGTCCGCAGGTGGAAGACCTGGACGCGATGCCGTGGGCAACGAAGATTTACAAGCGCGACATGGACGTGACGAAGTACAACGTGCCGTTCCTGCTGCATCCGTACATCTCGCTTTACTCGACGCGCGGATGCCCGGCGCAGTGCACGTTCTGCCTGTGGCCACAGACGCTGAGCGGCCATGCGTGGCGCAAGCGCTCCACCGATGATGTGGCAGCCGAGATGGCGTGGGCGAAGGAAAACTTCCCCTTCGTGAAGGAGTTCTTCTTCGACGACGACACGTTCAATATTCAGCAGGGACGCACGATCGAGCTGTGCGAGAAGCTGAAGCCGCTCGGCATCACGTGGTCTTGCACCAGCCGCGTTACGACGAGCCGCGACACGCTGAAGGCGATGAAGGAAGCTGGCTGCCGGCTGCTAATCGTTGGATTCGAGTCGGGTGATCCGCAAATTCTGAAGAACATCAAGAAGGGTGCGACTGTCGAGCGGGCGCGGGAGTTCGTGAAGGACTGCCACGACCTCGGGCTGATCATCCACGCGGACTTCATTCTTGGGTTGCCGGGCGAGACCAAGGAGTCGATCTGGAACACGATCAACTTCGCGAAGCAGTTGGATTGCGAGACGGTCCAGGTTTCGGTTGCACATGCGTATCCTGGGACCGAGTTCTACGATTACGCCAAGCGCAACGACTTCATCACGAACGAGAAGATGGAGGACGGCGGCGGACACCAGATGGCGCACATCGAGTATCCGGGGCTGCCAACCGAGTACGTGATGGAGATGGTGCACAAGTTTTACGACGAGTATTACTTCCGTCCGAAGGCTGCGTTCCGCGTGGTGTGGAAGGCTGTCGTGAACCGCGATGTGCCACGGCTTTATGTCGAGGCGAAAGCGTTCATGAAGCTGCGTTCACAGCGGAACAAGGCGTCGCGGGCGAAGAAGGAAGCGAATGCGCTGAAGGCTCAGGAGAGCGTCAGCCTGAATGCATAAGGGTTTGAACTTGAGGGCGGCTGGCGAACTCTGCCAGCCGCCTTTCTCTTTGGGGCTAAGGAAGGGATCTGTGAAACACGTTCTTAAGCCGTCGCAGTACGC
>Ga0302315_10001767_pt1 | contig 21288 bp, 15 predicted proteins | sample III_Palsa_N3_1_FD_200532 | JGI IMG/M metagenome (GOLD analysis project Ga0302315, IMG submission 200532) | Peat permafrost microbial communities from Stordalen Mire near Abisko, Sweden - III_Palsa_N3_1 | ecosystem: Environmental > Terrestrial > Soil > Palsa > Peat permafrost | place: Sweden...
AGAAAAAGATATTTTTTATGTATAAAAAGAGAAAAAATAACCATTTTTATATAAACGCTTTACATAGGAGGGTACACAAGCGGGCCGTTGTGTCCGCTTCCAGCGGTTGCCACGCCCTTGACATTTGATCCGGCTAAGCGCTTTTGTTGCTTAAGCGTTGAATAAGGATGGGTTGTTCATTAGCATCTTTATCGGTAGAAAGTTATCGGTTGATCAGAGAATTTTGTCAAACGGTTTGAATTTATCAAACAAAGCTCGAAAACATAGCCGACTTTTTGATTTATCAAGAAATTTACAAAGACCCCGAATGATATATCATCCAATGGTGTTTCGATAAAAGCTGCTGCGTTAAGTAATTCCTATTTGTGCTTATAAATAAACTCCCTGTGAAAATCTAGATAATGTCTTTGTTCGGAATTGAAGTTGCCTACATTATTAGGACTGAGCCTCCAAAAACCAACGGTGGGGTCGGTGATCGGCGGCATAGCCCACAGTACATCGCCATTATCTTTAAAAGATAGCCAGCCTTTATCAAACAAGCAGTCCACATGCGGGCTCAGCAGCAAACCATTGTTGCCATCTAGTTTTTCCAAATTATCTGATAAACGCCAAGGTTTAATATGACTGGCAATTAAAAATTTAAAGTCAGTTACCCCCGTTAAGCGGCAACCCTTTTCGATTTTCAGTAGACGTTGCCGATAGACGCCCTGGCCGATTCGAGCCTTAATAAGTTGCGTTTTCTCAGTTTCACGGATGGGTGCCGCAGCAATCTCTTTTTCGGCAGCGTTGGCAGCCAGTTTAGTTTGGATGTCATCCAAGCTATCCACTAGATCTTCATTTGTTCTGGCAATTAAACCCAATAGCATCTCACCCAAGTTTGGTGAAATTTCCGCTAAATAAATACCCTGGTTACCGTTGCCGTTCTGTTGCAAGGGTGAATGTTTAGCAGGCAGTAGATGCTGAAATTGTTTGACCATTGACTTAGGAGATAATGGCTGTTCAAGTTCCAACCAAAATACTTTGACCAAATAGCCTTCTGGATTCCATTGTTCACCCGTCCGCCCAAACTCATTCGGAACGTCGGAAGCTATACAGCCAGACTCAATGACCCCAACCGCTTTGATTAGGGCTTGAGCGTACGACAAGATCAAATCACCAGGCTTGGTTAGAGTCATGTTATAATAACCTTGATTATAATTTCCAAGCTTATTCGCCTTCGGTGACCAGATATAGCCGCCACCCAACTCTTTTTTAACCATTTGCTTATGATTGACCCACCAGAATTTCATAATATTTCAATGTAATATTTCAAATCCATTATTCCTAGCTATAGTCGCCAGGGGTTGTAACTGCTCAAAAACTCGCTGATTGTCAAAAAGCTTTAAATCTGGTATAAGGGTTAGATAGTCGTCTAAGAATCTGTTTTTAGGTGCCTTATGCTGAATTACCGCTAAAGCTGACTTTTGCAAATTAAAGAATGGTTCAAAGTATTTTTCGAGCGGTGGTAGTTTATCGCTTTTGGAGCTATTGAAAGATCGATCCGCCGGAATTAAGTTCCACATTAAATCATGAGATACAAAAGCATAGGGCAGAAAGTGTTCGACCGCATATTCACCTATGATGAGCCGTTTGTTTGTGTAAATGCAATCAACACTACCCAGTTCACCAATCACAATATCCCAAAATTTACGCTGCTCTGTCAGTGCTTTGCGGACCGGTGATTTAAGCAGCTTGCCTGATATATCTGGTATGTTGGGATTCTTATTTTGCAAGTAAACTGCCAAGTTCCAATAACAAAAATGCTTTAATATACCGGAGTGCCGCTGGAGATAATCTATCCAGGTTGGGTTTATCTCCAGACATTCGGGGTATAGAGGCCCCTAAAAAGGCTATTGCTTTGTTAAAAAGAATGGCCTAATTATTTGCGAGAAGGAAGTTGAAAATATTTTAGAGTTCCCTGTATTTCCTGGTAGCAATATTCATTGAACTACGAACCCTTACGCCATTGTTATCCAAATTAGAACCAACTGTATTGCAAGTCATTGACGCTATAGAATTTAGATCCGAAGATTCAGGATAAGAATCCAGTTCCTCCATCCTCAGTTTCACGAGTATATCAGTTACCCGTAAGTAATCGAACAAGAAAAAATCAGCCAGTTTTTCCATTGGCAACGAAGAGCGGATGATGCAATAATGATTCTTTTATAAGAATGTGATAACACAACTGCTGACGTGTACTTGATTTCTTGCCCCAGGCCCCTCTTATAATCTGTCAGCCACTCTGCAATCAGGATTTACAAATCATATGAAGAAGTTGACCCACAAGTAAGGTTTCCCTTTATGAATCATATCGGATTTTTTCGAACCACTTTCTGAGATCTTAGAATTTTGTTACAATATAATTCACTATACCGGTTTCAAAAAGCCTAACTATCGGGTTGACAAGTCGGTCATCGATAATAACTTGTCGATAATTTGAACTAACAAAAAGCTCGCTAAAGTAAATAAACAGATGAATTTATTATTAATAATCCAATGAATGATAAAATAGGCTAAGGTATTATTTACAAATACTAGCATAAAATAAAATAAACTGAGTCCCATAATGCCCAATAATAGAATAGTCAAGTTATTACGCAAAACCAGTTGCCTTCTTTCAATTAAAAAAATCTCTTCAATTACAGCATCTGCAAAATCCTTTTGAAAACAATACTTCTCATTATTTAATTCATTAAATAAATTCATATAAATTTCTACATCAGGATCTTCACTTAGTATGTGTTTAAGTTCATTGTTTTTAATTAGTCGCTCTGCTAATTCCTGATACTTATCATCATTTAAGTTTTCCATTATATAAATTTAAAATTCGATTCTAATTTTTCTTTTAATATTTTTCTTGCTCTAAAAAGATAATTTTTAACAGTTCCTTCGGGCATGCCTGTTATCTTTTCTATCTCTTCATAGGAAAATTCATTCAAATGATATAACGTCAACACTGTTCGATATTTTATCGGAAGTTTTTCAATCTCGGAGTGTATAAACTCTGTTTTATTCTTCTTTTCCAATAAACTTTCCGGGTTTTCGTAAGTTTGATGAAAATGTTCAAAGTCATCAATCGAATCTGTCAGTTTAGCTTTATCAGAAAATTTCTTTAGGTGATTGATCGAGGTAGAGTAGGCTATCTGTGCAATCCATGTAGAAATTTTTGATTGAAATTTAAAATTGCCGATATTTTTATAGACCTTAATAAATACCTCTTGAGCCACATCCTGCACATCTTCATTGTTTTGAATAAGCCGATGAACCATATGGAGAACAATACGCTCGTTATTTGAGATCAAAACTTTAAAGGCCTTTATATTTCCTTCTAATATTTGATCAACAAGTTCTTTATCATTATCCATTTGGCGTGTTAGACCACTAATTTAACATAAATGTTGCAATTAAAAATTGCAACATTTTAAAACCTATTCTTGTCTAACGGGCAAATCATAAAAATAATGGATCAGAATTTAGCAGTAGCCATAATGTTTGTAGCAATTATTGTGGCCGTAACCAGATTAGGCATCTCAATAATGGATTATCGAATAAAATCTCGGATAATTAAGTCTGGATTATTAGATGAGAACGCTATTAAGACTTTTAACAAACTTGTCACGAACTTCAGCATTAACTCTTTAAAATGGGGAATAATACTATTTTTTGGTGGCATGGGATTAATAATACTTGAATATGTTTCCTACAAGCCTACATCAACATTACCTTATGGGATTGAATCAGTTATGATAGCCTTTGGATTTCTATCATATTTTATTATTAATAAAAAATATCAAAATCAAGTCCATTTATAAGGTAAAAACTCAACCTACCGAAAAAACAATAATAAAGCCTAACCTAAATCTTATGAAAAAATTTATATTTATATTCCTTTTTTGCGTGAACGGCTTTTTTACTCATGCTCAGGAAATAGAGCACTTTGTAATAAAAGGAACAACTGTAGACTCGACAACAAACAATACTTTATCATTTGTGACTATTAGCGTTTTTGAGAACTCTGGATCTAACGCATTAATTAGTAATTTATCAAAAGGAGATGGCAATTTCATTGTTTCCCTACCTAAACAAAAAAATTATCAATTAGTATTTAGTAACGTCGGGTATCTTACTAAAACCATTCAGATTAAAAATGATGGAACTGATACTGTTAACGAGGGACGTGTAGCTTTAAAACCACTTACAAAACAACTAAAAGAAGTTACGGTCACCGCTGCTAAGCCACTGACAACTCAATTGATTGACAGAATAAGTTATAATGTTCAGCAAGATCCTGAGAATAAAGTACTCAATGTGTTTGATATGCTAAGGAAGGTACCATTCATTAGTATTGACGCTGGAGATAACATTCTTTTAAAAGGCAATGGCAAATATAAGATTTTGATAAATGGCAGGAGTTCATCACTGGTGATAAACAATCCCGCAGATGTATTTAAAGCAATGCCTGCAAGTAACATTCAAAGAATAGAAGTGATTACAGTGCCGCCTTCAAAATATGATGCTGAAGGATTAGCAGGACTTATAAATATTGTTCTTAAAAAACCTATAGGACCTGGATACAATGCATCTATCAATCTTAGAGAAAATACAATTACTGGCCCTGTAGGAGGTGTATCGATTACATCAAAAGCTGGCAAGTTGGGGATTACTTATAATGCTGGTTATAGCGATCAAATTAAAAGAGATGGAAGCTCGGTCAACACTTTGCAAACATTTAATCCGAGCAATACTTTTTTAGACCAGATAGCTAAGAATACTAATCAAGGACATAATATTTACAGTGGATTAGAATTAAGTTATGAAATAGATACTTTAAATTTAGTAACAGGAAACTTTAACTATACCAGAGGACAAAATAGTTTCAATAACCGGCAGACTTCACAACTTTTTGATGTTGCTAATTCGTTGATTCAAAATTACAATCTTAACAGCAATAGTAATTCAAACTATCATGGAATTGATTTTGGAATAAACTATCAATTAGGTTTTAAAAAAAGTAAAGATCAGCTTTTGACATTTTCTTATCAGTATACAACAGGTCCGCATAGCAGTCTCAATGATCTCCAATTTTTCGATCGCTATAATTTCACTACACCGGATTATGACCAGAATAATGAATCAGGAACGAAAGAAAATACCATTCAAATAGATTATCAACAGCCTTTAAAACATGTTAGCATGGAGGCTGGAATCAAGGCTATATTGAGAAATAATTATAGTAATTTTAATACAGAACAATTAGATTCCTTATCACATAATTATGTAAATGATCCCACAAGTTCCAATGACTTTACCTACCACCAAGATGTTTACAGCGCTTATAATTCCTATCAGTTTAATTACGGCACATGGGGTTTGAAAGCCGGGGTGAGAGCCGAAAGGACAGATATTGATGCAAATTTTATAACATCCCAAACATTGTTGCAACAGGGTTACACTAATTTCATACCGTCAATTAATATTTTAAAGTCTCTGAAAAATAATATAAACCTAAATTTTGGCTTTACCAACAGAATAGAACGGCCTAACATTTATGAATTAAATCCATTTGTGGATGAAAGTAACCCCAAATTTGTATCTACTGGGAACCCAGATTTAAGGCCTGTTTTAAATCACACTTTGGAGTTAGGGTTTAGTAAATATGGTAAGGGTTCATTAAATTTAACGGTTAGTTATGCATTTGCTAATAATACCATTCAGAATGTGACCAATTTACGCGACAGCGTAAGTTATACAACCTACCAGAATGTCGGAAGTGATAAGTTACTGGGCCTAAATATGAGCTTTAACTATCCCTTATTTAAGGGATGCAATTTCGGCATAAACGGCGAAGTTGATTATGTTACCCTTAAAGGTTATTTTAACCAATCGCTTTATGAAAATAGTGGTTTTCAAGGTTTCGGATTTGCAAATTTAGGATATCAAGTTAACGATACCTGGAGAGTTGGCTTAAACGGGGCGATCTATTCTGCAAATATCCTTCTCCAGGGCAAATCAAATCCATATTACTTTTCATCCATTAATACTACTAAAGATATATTTAAGAAGAAGGTTACTGTCTTCTTTTATGTGAATAATATCACTCAAAAATACAAAACTTCAAAAAGTTATGCGAGCGACCCTGCATTCTATGAAACGAACTTATCAGAGAACCTCTACCGGACTATTGGATTCGGATTCTATTATCATTTCGGCAAATTTAACCGTGATATAAAAAAGAACCGCACTGGCATTAATAATGATGATTTAAGTAATCACAAAAAAAGTGACAATAATTAGCTGTAGGCCTTAAAATAATATTATAACATGCTATTGACAGTTGGATTGGAAATGAACTGTCAATAGCATGTTATAATTAGATTATATTAATTCTTTATTTCTTAAGAGTATATTCAGATCTTCTTTTAGAGGCACTGTAAAACTCATGATTTTGTGCCAGTTTTCAAGTTGATGCTCCCATTCTATCTTATTGTTCAACCTGACATTTTTTAAATCATCAGGCAAAATCCCTTGTCCAAGCAAAATATGATCGATGCCGAACAGGTCAAAAATGTTATCTTTAACAGAAGTTTTGATGATATTTCTCACCGTCAGATCTTGTTTACTTAAAAATCCAATTTCTTTGTACAACTTCACGAAGTTATCAAAACCGGAAGAATCAATCGACTCATGACATGCTCTCCAGTAAGGAGTATCAAATTTATTATTGAATTTAAAATGTATTGAGAGAAAGTAACGCAGATAGTCCCAATGTTCATTCATTTCCTTATTCAATACTGCTACGAGATTGGGCTTACCTTTTAAGTTGATAAAATTATTTATCAGCATGATAATTTCCTGAATGATCATATGTACGCCAGTTGATTCAAGAGGTTCAACAAAAGCGTATGAATTACCGATACCTACAACATTTCCTTTTATGAACTGCTCGTGCCTGCCACTTCTAAAGTGAATAATTCTTGCATCTTGATTCATAGTAGGATTCTTTCTCAACATTTCCTGATACGCGCTTTCGTCTGAACAGAAATCAGAGCTATATACATAACCTCTATGATCTTCATGCCTTAAAGGGATGTTCCAACACCAGCCATTATCCATAGATTCAGCAAGCGTATAGCATTTAAAATCTCCGTTATTCGGAACTTCTGACACTACTGCCCTATCGTTTAAAAGGCTAGATTTATAGCTAATAAAACCTGAACCCATTTTCTTTTCTAGCAATTGCGATTTGAATCCAGAGCAATCGACATAAAATTCATATTCAAATTTGTCTCCTTTATCATTTGTAAGGTACTCGATATCGCCATTTTCGGTAAGCAGTTGACTATCAACAATAACCTCATCCAGAAAATTTACGCCAAAATCCATAGCTTGATTCTTCAAATACGAAATAAACTTTCTGTTTTCCAAGTGGTAAGCATATTTTAATGATTTGGATAAGGAGTGATATTTGTAGCCTTTATCATTCGGAATCTTAGCCACGAAACTGGCATCATTTGACATCAGCAACGAATTCAATGAACAAAAATTAATATCATTATTATGTACGATCGATGATAAGATGTCTTTACCGTCAAAAGGGTAATTAAAATAATAATCACCTGGTAAGCCCCAAAAAAATTTAATGCCAAGTTTCCACGTCGGCTGCACCTCATCATAGAACTTTTTTTTATCTAAACCCAATGATTCAAATAAATAATCTTCAAGAATTGGTGTAGTGGCTTCTCCTACACCTATTGGAGGTATTGCGCTGGACTCTATTACAGTTACAGGTATATCAAAAAACTTTCTAAATGCGATGGCTGTAAGATATCCAGCCAGTCCGCCGCCCAAAATACAAACGCTTTTATATACTTTGCGTTCATCCATTAAAAGGTTAAAATAAAAAGGGTCAAACTTGTCTAAATTTAACTTAGATTGTTTGAACTCTTTTAATAATGACAAATAATCTTGTTCCATAATTTAATTTATAAGTAAAATACCCTGAGAAATTAAGTAAACTATTCCTTTAAAGAAGTGAGTATCCAATTCCTCAATATCGGTGATGTTAATAAACTCTTTTATTCTTTTAAAGGCCGCAGAATAATTACATGGTGAAGAAAAGATCTGCATTGTGATCAGATTGAGCTTGGTAAGGTCAATTTCTAGCAGACTCATAGTTGTATAATCAACTAAGACTATCATTTCTTGGGGTTGATACGGAATAGCTGACCTTTGAAATGACTCAACATCATACCAATTCCATTTAGTGGAAAATTGCATAATCAAAGGATTGATTGTAAAGGTGAATTCATCTAAATCGGATTGGTTCCGGCTATAAACCTGTTTAACGGTAAAAACAGATTGTAATTCAATTCTTAATGCATCTGCATCACTCGGGTAATGAATTGAAAAAAAATATCTCTTTTTTTCAAATTCAAAAATATCTATAATCCTTTCTTGATCAATTTGGCTAAATATTTGAATTTCTGCCGGGAAATCGATCATGAACTTACTGGCATTATTGTGATTAGGAAGCGCGTTGCCTGTTATATTTTCATATAATTGCATCGTTCTTTCAAAAATTTTTCTGCAGCTCAAAACCTGCACTTTAGACCTTAAACTAAAAGAATCTTCGTGTTTTCTTTTCAATTTTTCAGAAATAGTTTCAGCATCATCCGACTCTATACCTGAATAACTATTTGAAAAATAATTGATTATTCTATCATAGTATTCAGGATAATCGATCATCATTCTGCGGCCAATTTGACGACAAGCGAAAATGGACTTTTTGTTCATTCCCAGGAGATGAACATATTGCCTGCCGAGTGGAGAAATACCGAAATGATCTAAACCAAAATAGCTGAATGGTACAGGTGCATCCGATTGCCATTGCTCAATACAATCAGTCAGCTCCTCTTCATCTGTTTCGCTTAAAGAAATTACAGGGGCTAAAAAGTAATTAGTTTCAAAAATCGCAACACCTTCAATATTTCTTTTGCCTACCAGGTAGGAAGCCAATACCTGTTCTGAGATATGAGTTGCATGTGCAGAATTATGCATTTGGTTGATTAACTCGGGATGACTATCGTAAAAATCAAAAGCACTATTACCAAGCTCTTTGAAAAAACCAATATCTGTACCGCCGAAAACGCCCGCATTCAGTGCTTCAACCTGATTTATGGGAGCATTTTGAATCCAGTGTGGTAACTTGTTTATATCACTACATTTGTAGAAAATATCGTTAAAAATTCTCGTGTAAAATCCATTAGCAGTTCGCTCAATCTCTTTATTCTGATATACCAAACTATTGTTTAACTTTTTGGCGTTGAATGGGCTGAAAATATAGATGTCGCCGTCTACATGCAAAAATGGTTCTTCTTGAAGACTGTATGACAAGATTTTGGGTGCAGACCATAAGTACTCTGGCCTATTGAAATTGTTAAGTGTTAAATGAACCTTTGTATAAGGTAACTTAAATATGTCTATTAATAGATATTTTCCTAAGTCATCGGTATAAAGTTCAACTTCATCATAAAATTTGGTGAGTTGCAAACAACTTAGTGCCCAGGAAAGAAAATGATAACGTTTATCTAACCAACCTGCCTTTAATCCTGGTTGAGTCCAAAGTGTTTGAATTATTTTCATGGCTAATAAATTAAATAGAAGTTATCAAATGGTTTTTAACATTACTAAGTTGATTTTTGAAAAGCATAAAATACTTGCCATTAAGGCTGAGCAGCGTTTCATGCGACCCGGATTCTACTATTTTACCATTTTCTAAAACGAATATTTCATCAAAATCTTTGATGGAGCTTAGACGGTGGCTTACAGATAAAATAATCTTGTCTCTGAACTGATGGCCTAAATTATTTAATATGTGTTCTTCTTTGTTAGAATCTAAAGCGGAGGTAGATTCATCTAAAATTAGAAGATCCGACATTTTTAAAAATGCCCTTGCTAAGGCCACTTGCTGTTGCTGTCCGCCGGACAAACAAATCCCACCTTCTCCAATTAACGTGTCTAATCCATGGGGCAGTTGCTTTGCAAATTCCGAGAAATTTGCGTGATCCAAAGCATTCCATATTTCTTCGTCAGTGGCTTCCGGTTTACCATAGAATAAATTATTTCTTAATGTTTCAATCAATACGAGTGATTCCTGATGAAGGATAGTAACGTTCCCGTTCCAGCATTCACGAGTTATATTATTAATGTTTATATCGTTATTGATAAGAATAGCCCCTTTTTCGGCTAAATAAAACTTCCCCAACAATTTTACAAGTGTACTTTTACCGGAACCACTCATTCCTACAAAACCATATCTTTTTCCTTTAGTTAAATCTATGCTTAAATTCTCCAGGACCAATTTATTGCCATAACTAAAACTAATATTTTCCAATTTGATCCGGCTGATCGAATTCAATAATTCAACTTTTGGAATCATTGTTTCTGATTTCTTGTCTGGTATCAAAATGGATGAAATTCTTTCCATTGAAACTTTAGCTTTAATATATTCTACATAGAGAGATACCATATCGTTAGTAGGTGCATAAAGCCTGTTCATGTATTGTATAAATGCGACAACTGCTCCCACAGTAAGCACGCCCTTCATTATAAGGCTACCGCCATAGCCTAATATTAAAATTGGGCCAAGGGCAACAAAAAAAGTGGCTGCATTTCCAGCTAGTGACGAAACAACGGAGGTTTTGAGATAAAGTGTAAACAATTCGGTGAGTTCAGAATTAACCTTGTTGATTTCTCTTTTAAACGAGTTAAAGCTTATTATTAATTTGATATTTTTAACTCGATCAATATAAAAGTTGTATAATTCGCCTTCTTTTTTACAGGACTTATCGATATAATCTTTGAGGGGGTTTTTGGAAAGTTTATTAATAGCTATCGCAAAAGGAAAAACTGCAATTGAAATAATAAAAAGCTTTGGATTAAGCAGACACAACATAACTGATATTCCTACTATTGAAAAAAGGTTATTTATAAAGCGAATGCAGCTATTTGTAAGAAAAAATTGGATTTTATGAACTTCGTTATTTACTCTTTGTATGATATCGCCGGGCTTATTGTTATCAAAATATGAGTAAGGCATTACCAACAAGTTAGAAACTAATGCAAGCTTAATGTCATTCACCAACTTGTTACTTAACCAGGTATTTAAGTAATCCGATATTACTCCCGTACCCAATCTGATCACATATATCAGAACTAGAGCAGACAAGATCAAGATTAATTGATTAATATTTTTAGTTGGTATAACTTTATCAATTATTACTTTTAAAAAATAAGGCGATGCTAAACTTAAAACCGTATTTAAAATGATTAAAAATAGAATTACTAGTTCCTTTTTCCAGTAGGGAATCAAGAATGACAAAAAAGCTTTAATTAATTTTCCATTCATGCTTTAAATAAATAATCGCTTTTAGTGGTAAAAAAAAAATCAAGAAAGCATATTAGCTTTTCCTTAATATTCGAATCACTTCTATATATTATTTGAGCAATTGATGACAGTGTAGAATTTTGCGTTACAGATAATTGCGTAAGATCATCCATAATTAAGAAAAGTCCAATTTTGGATTTGGTATATGATTTTGCCACTTCCATGTTTAACATAATAGCTTCAAAAGAGTCATGTCCATAAACTACTACAATAAAAATGTCTGGCATGAGCCCTATCAAGAAAGATGGAATATCTGCGTAATCTGTTACGGCACCTGATTTAACCGGTATTATTGATTTTGGTGTGCCGGATAGAATAATGTCGGGAGCTTTAAAAGCTTGTATCGCCTTAGAAAGATATTGCAGAAATTTAATCCTTTCCTGTGAATGGACAGTTATCATACCGGCGCTCAATAATGGAAAAGAAAAACAGGCGTTCAATATTTCCCCATGCGCTACCGGTGCTATGTACCCAACATTATAATTTAGCGCTTGTAATAAGTTTGACACGAATAGCTGAACAGAAATAATTTCTTTTTCCCCAACCCCAATCAGAGCAATTACAGGCACATTTACTGATGGAAGATATTTGAATTTTTCAAAATCGTTTAGTGTCTTCCGATTAACCGGATAATAACATATATCGCCTGCTGAATTGATGTTTTGTGTGATTGAATCCAAAACATTGAAGCTTGTTTCGTCAAAAACTATAAATTTTTTGCCATTTTCCAGTAACGATTTAAAGTCGGTTGATAAGGCATTTTTATTATCAAGGCTAAGAACACTGCTAATATCTCCCAATGCTATCGTATCAAAACAATGTCTTTTTGATTTATCAACAATCGTATTAGGGAAGTGATATTGATCAAATCCATTTTTTTCTTGAATAATTGAATAACTTCCGGTATTATTTTCAAAGTCGATGTTATTCATAAATTGAAAACTGCTATCATGTAATGGCCATACGACTACATTTTCTTGGAAATTCTCAAGGTTGTTTATTCCTCTTAAGTGCTTTTCCGCGATTTGACGGACTTTTTCTTTGTCAAAATCAGTAATGTCATCATAAGAATAGCTTTCATGAACAAGCGGATAAGGAATTGAGCCGGATTGCGCTTTTTTTATCATCTGCTCGCGTAGTTCCTGAATATTTATGGATTTGGTTTTCTTTTTGATCTTTAAAACTTCGGCTGTAATTTTAGGGCAAGCAAAGCTACTACCCCAAAAGTCCTGGTTAAAATATCTGCAATTACCGTTTGTGAAAAAATCAATTGGTGATTTATTCACAAAAATAAATTTTGATCCGGTTGATTGCGACCAGTTACCTACACCAAATACTTTCGGATAATAAGCAGGAAAGCATATTTTGTTATCGTTATGGTTGGCCGCAATTATAGGAATATTTTTCACATAAGCATCCTCACAGGCCTCTATCAAACTGTCACTCATCAAATCGGATTGAATACCAAGGCTAATATTAATAACATCCACCTTTTCCTTTAGGCACAACCGGATAGCACTTACCAAAATTACCTCGTCAGTAATGGCTGTTTCGCCAAAAATCCTTGCTGAAAAAATATTTACATCCGGTATCGCAGCTAAGATTAGCTGCGCGCAAACTGTACCGTGCAACAAAAAGTCTTCGTTATCATCTTCGGTGATGATGATATTCCCTGAGATGTTCTTCCGGATAAAAAAACCTTTATGCCCAGTTGCTTCAACGCCCAATAATGAAAAGTTAACCCCGCTGTCAATAATCCCAACTCTTAACATGTTTCAACGGTTCCTCTTCTCGCGACAATAGACTTATTTGATTCTTGACCACCGAAAGTATCATCATAAATGGCGATCATTCGCTCATCCATAAAATATTTCCAGGCCGAACAAACTTTACTTTCTGCGTTTGATACGAAACGCATGTTACAGCTTTCTTCACAAATAGGCAATGCTTTGCATGTTCTGCAATCGGCTTCTTTTGTCTTATCAAATTTTTTATAATGATCCATTCCCGGGCCTTGGGGGTCAAATTCACTAACATGCATCCCCCGCTTATCTTTATCATTAATCGTGTTATAACATTTATGTATATATCCTCCGTCATCAATAAAATTCCGCAAAACTCGGATAAGCAATTTTTAGTTTCTTGTGTCGCAGGCCGTGTTTCTCAGCCCAATCATTAAATTTCTTAACTTTTAGCAGGGAGAAGTCTTCTTTTGATTTTTGATATTGATAGCTGGTATAATAAACGTCTTTATCTTGATTATATCCTAGAAAATTATAAAACTTAGGAGACCAGTCAAAGTTAATTTCATTCGACCGCTGAGGCCAAAGACCACGCATTTCAAAATCATCAAACATATTGTTGAGCTTGGCAAATACAGCTTTATCACCATTTATCCTGATAGTAACTTTGAATTTATTTGGAGGCATTAATTTTAAGTTATCCATAATCTTGTCGTAAGTACCCTTTCCATTAAGGTAATATCTTAACGAATCATGCATGTCTTTACTTCCGTCAATAGTTATCTGAACATCGTCGATTCTGCACTTATGGAACATCTCAAATGTTTTCTCATCTAACAGCGTTCCGTTTGTTATTATGCTTGCATTATATGTTATATTGTTTTTATCGGCTAAGCTTATTATAAATTCCGAAAACTCCTGAATAGTCTTTTTCCTCATTAAAGGTTCGCCTCCAAACCACTCTATCTTGATTTTGGTGATTGGAGTTGCATGAGGTTCATAAACCGCATTAGCAACTAATTTCTTTAATGCCTCCATGTTTTCCTTACCAAGATATTTGGTGTCAGTGGAAGCAGTTTTGTCACCCTGATAGCAATATGGGCAATTCATATTGCAGCTATTTGTAGGTGAAATAACCATGAAAAACGTGTCGGACCTCTCACAGGCAATACGATTTGCGCTTGCACGCTCTGCAACTATATCAAATTCATCAATATTCTTTGAGATTATCATGCCATTATTTAGCAGGATATCTATTACGTCAGTGTCTAAATAATGGATTTCCATGCTGTTTAACTTAGAGAACATCAGACCAGTCTCCCAATCAAGTTCAATCATTGAATTTGACAGCGAATTGTATATGATGTACACTTGTTTAAGCGGATGCGGAATTGAATGGTTATAATAACTAAGTTTTAGATCAGGTAACATATCGGTTGATTTAGGTAAACAAATTTTGGCGAAGGGACTGGTTGAATATTACACTATAAGAAGATTAGACATGGCTTCATCTAACTGACCTTAATCGGTAGGGCTAAAGCTTATTCATAAAGGGCACTTCAGTCTTATCTGAAGTGCCCCCGAATGAAATTACAGACTAAAATAGTACATCATCATCTGGTGCTGGGCTGCTAACGCACCATGCATTACTTGAGTAACCTGATGAGCAGCTAGTACCGCTTGTACCAGTGCTGTAACCGCTTGAGCAATAAGGTACCACAAGGCTGTTGTTTGCGTTGGTGTTTAACTCATGCTGATCAATTCTTTGTGGTTTGATCAAACTGCGTAGTGTTTTTTGATTTTCCATGATTAAAGGAATAAATGGTAAAAAATTTAGTTAATTATATATATACATGCATGATATATCCGGATGATTATTCTTGAAAGCTTGATTTAGCCTTGATCAATGTCATAGCCGTTTTCAGGACTTTGTCGTCATAAGGGTACAAGTCTTTATAGTTATAGATTGGAACATAAATATCAGGTTCGATACCTTGAAATTCAATGGCATATTTATCTTCTGGAGGATAAAATTTATTTAAGATATTGGTCTTGAATACGATGTTGTATGGCAGATAAAACTCTTCTCCGCTTGCAAAGGAACCCGAGGTCCTTTCGCTTCCTATCACCATTGCGTGACTATGCGCTTTTAAAACGTCTATAAAAATTTCTGATGCACAAGCCGTTTTGTTATCAACTAAAATGATTATAGGTTTATCAGCTAAGTTTAAAAATTTGTTCGGCACTGCGATATTTGAAGCGCGTATACTTGATTCATTACTAAATTGATATTCGCTATTGGTTACAGTAATAAGATTTTTGATAAAACAACTGAAAATTTTGTATGCTTCTACTTCAGATCCGCCGCTATTACCACGCAAATCGAATATCACTCCTTTCCCGTTTTTCAATTCGTCGCCATGGTTGTAAAAATTGATCCAATCACCGGTATTCCAATTATTTAAACGATAGTAACACCAATTGCCTATTTTTTTAAAATCCTGATCGGAGGGCCGGAAATTTGCAGGTATCGATATTTTATTTTTGTAATAGTATTTTACAATATGTTTCACCCCTTCACTCATTAGAGTTAACGAAGTTGAATCAGTAGCATCTTTATATAAAAGCCTGCTTAAAATTTGGTTTCGTTTGTCAGACAATTGCCCATAATAGTGCTGCGTCATAAGGGAATTAATTTTACTATCTATTTCGACCCCATCAACGCTCACAACCTTATCTCCAAGGTGAACTTTGCTTTTTAATTCATCTTGGAAGATGCCAACTACTTGTATCTCTCCATTGATTTCCTTTATAAATACGGGACCGGGAACTGAGTTTGGTGTCTTTTTTTCTATATAAAAATGTCCGTCAGAGAAAGAGTTAACTACGCTATCTATCTTTTTAACCTTATCTTTAAATGAGCCTGACGAATAATTAATACTGTCCAACACTTGGTTTATTTTTACCTGATCAATCCTTCTTTCTTTGTAATATGGATATTTCTGTATAATTTCTTTAAGAAGGGTTAGTGTTTGCGTGTTTAAATTTTCTGCATCTAGATTTTGACTTGCCCTGAAAAAATATGATCGGGAATTCAGGTCCCGAAACATGGTGAAACTCATGATCGGATAATTATCACCTATTGAGTCGACCGTATATGAAGTAGCTTGATTTTCTGGATTGCCCGTAAGTTGATAGAAAAAATATCCCTTAGCTGGCTCGAATTCAGATGAAACGCTGTATAACTTACATTCACCTAAGGTAAATTTACACGGTAAATTATTATCCATTTTTGTCATTGTAATGACCATTTCTGTCACAAAAACACTATCTGTTTCTTGAGAAGGTTTTTGTTCATTCGCATTATTTAAATTTCGGTCGAAATATTTTAAATATGTCGCGTCAGGCACTTGATATCCGCCCGTTTGAACCGAATATTCCTTTTGTAGTTTACTCCCATTTTTGTCTGTAAAACAAATATTGTAAGAATTTATATTGCTCGTAAAACAGTTTATGTAAAAAACATCCTTGAGTTTGCTAACGTAAACCGGAGCGCGAAACTTCACACGAAATAATAATTTGGATGTATTATCCCGTTGTTGTATCGTGAATTCTATTCCCTTTAAAATGACATTTTCATTTAAACTGTTTGTTGGTCCAAAAAATGTATATCCGTTTCGATATTGGTTGGTGGAGAAACCTGTCATTAAATCATATTTTAAATTTCTGACAGGCTTATCCGTGTAAATTGCCCATTGTGCCTTTGCTGAAAAAGATTGCAATAAACTGCCCAGCATTATTATTACTATGAGGTATTTTTGAAGTTTCATCTTTTGGACGATAAAGAAATAGGTAGATAATTAGTGTAACCGCTTATTGGAAACGTTTCCAATTTTACTACTAATAAATTATTTTGAAAATTTATTACACCAAATTGCTTTTTATGCATACGAAACGACTTGTTCGATTACTATTCGGGCTATTAAAACAAGATAAGTTTTTGCCTTGGTTAAAGAGTAACTATCTCTCAATAAAGATTACCAAGAACGAGAGGTAATTTCCCATGCGTCCATAGAATCCAATAGGAAACAATCCTTTTAGATATACTAGTGGCTAATAAGATGAAAATTAGTCCTCGTTAAAAAAGGTGAATTAATTGTTTTTAATTTCCTAATTACGCTAGGCTTTCAATCATCCGAATACTGAATCGAGTGTATAATTTTCAGTATCATTTCATTTTATCATTTTTAATCTAAAATAAATAGCAGCTACCTATTAGGGCATTTTTGGTTTAAGTAATCAACTCCATATAGCAAAATGAAAAAAATTAAATTATAAATTCTATGTTTGGTTTCTAAAACCGAATTCACAGAACAAGCTATGAAACCAATCGTGTCAGTAATAATGTCCACATATAATAGATGTGAATATTTAAAAGAGGCCATTGACAGCATTTTATCTCAAACTTTTGAAAAATTTGAATTCATTATATTGAATGACGGATCTACCGATGACACCAGAAATATAATTCTATCATATGATGACGCTCGGATAAGATTCCATGATTTTCACGAGAACTTGGGTTACACTTTTAGGCTTAATCAAGCAATATCATTGGCTCAAGGAAAGTATATAGCAAGAATGGATAGTGACGATCTTTCTTGTGCTGATAGACTGGAGCTACAAATTGAATATTTAGAAGCTAATCAAGATGTTGCAGTTTGTGGCGGTCTTATTGAATTTATCGGGGATATACCTGATAATGTAAAGAACTGGGCCATATTTCATGACCCCGAAACAATGAAAATTGCACTTCTTTTTAATTGTCCCATCTGTCATCCAACGGTGGTTTTCAAAAAGGCAATTATTGAAAAAACGATATCATATAATGAATCTTTCGAACCTGCTGAAGATTATGAGCTGTGGACAAGACTTTCTATTCAACATAAGATTATGAATTTACCAAAGGTATTGCTAAAATATCGTTTTAGTGGGGGCCAGGTTTCAAATAAGACTTATTCAAAACAAAGAAATAAGCGATTTAGGATTTTCAACACCCAATTAAATAGATTAAATATTTTTCCGAATTCGCATCAATTAAGATTACATGAAAGTTTATTTCATCCGTCGTGGATAAATATATATTGTTATAACAATAATGTGAGGATTTGGTTCGATACCTTGATAGCCGCAAATAATATATCATGTATATACGAAAGAGAAAAATTCGTAACTTTTTTGGAAGTTTTATTTCTAGAAGTCACTCAGAAATCACCCAGAATAATAGAGGATATGATTGCACACGCTATCGAAAAAGATAACCAAATTAGAAAGATAAACGTGTGATCGCTTATAAGCTTATAATTGTAAATGTCTAACCTGATAAATCTGACTAACTTCTAAGAGGCATATTATCGGAATTGTTTGCTTAGGATAAATTGAAATAATTTCATTTTCAGGGTTAGGAAGAAACTATTTGATAATAAATTGAGACTGCAATAACTGTACACTCATATTAGTAAATAAGTGTTGCTGGATATTCCGCTGAAATAGACCAGTGATTCATAGGTAAAGGGTTATGCGCAAACACAAATCAAAAAAGCTCGTGGCTTAAACAAAAAGATCAATAAGCCATTGGATGCTGAACGTAAGTCGGTATTGGATTTCTGTTTTGTGATATATAACAATGGCAGTATCCCGCTAAAAGAATGGCTGAAGGAATATGGCTTCAGTCAGGAAGAATGTGGCTTAGTAAATATAGATCATTTCAGGAATGTGTATTTACTATACCACCAAAAGCAATTAACCAATGGTCGGTTTAAGGGAATTATATCAGGCCCTGATGCAGATGATGTGCAGCTAAGTTCCATCCCAAAAGGTTTAGAAAATATAGCTGTAATGAATTTTAACAAGGACAGTTATTTTATCTACTGCCGTGAATATAAAGAGTATCTGGAATGGGAAGAAAAGCGAAATGAGCATCGTTATCAAAACACATTATCACATGGCAAAAGTTATGATGCAAAAAACATGATGCACACCTTTAGGCTTTTGAGCATGGCCGAAGAAATCGCACTATATCAACAGGTAATAGTTAAACGCAAGGACCGCGATTTCCTGCTAAAAATCCGCAATGGAGAGTTTGAATTTAATGACCTGATGAAAATGGTTGAAGAAAAGATGGAACGGATAAAAACGGCTTATGAGAAATCCGCTTTGCCTGATAGGCCTGATATTCAAATAGCGGAAAATATTTTAGTGCAGATACGCGAAAGTTTTTATGTAATTTGATCACTAAATTTTATTCGCTAAATAATGGAGTCTACTGTAAGCCGCCTGCTTCATTATGCCTCTTTTCAATTTCCTTTTTACTTCTACTATTAATTGTTGTTCTGGACAAAGGATATCTAATTAAAGGCTATGCGGAGATTAAGCCCCAGATAGTCCGCAAATTTGCGGACTATCATTTGCTATGCGGGGAATAATATTTACATTTACCGCATAATTGCGGAGAATATGTATATATATCAGTTAAAAGAATGGCCTAACTTTACCTGGAACACCGAAGCGTTGTTGACCCGGCTGGGCGAAGTACGCCACCGACAGGGCCGTATATTGGGTTTAATGAGTTCAGCAGGTTTTAAGTTACAGGAAACTGCCGTACTGGATACGCTTACCCTGGACGTAACCAAATCAAGCGAGATAGAAGGGGAAAAACTAAATACCGACCAGGTACGGTCTTCGATTGCCCGCAGGCTGGGCATAGAACTTGCGGGAGCAGTACCGGCAGACCGTATCGTAGAGGGTGTGGTGGAAATGATGCTGGATGCTACTCAAAAATATACCGATGAATTAACAGCAGATCGCCTATTCAATTGGCACGCCGCACTATTTCCTACCGGAAGAAGCGGTATGCATAAAATTACCGTTGCCGATTGGCGTACTCCGGAAGCAGGACCGATGCAAGTAGTTTCGGGTGCTATGGGCAAAGAGAAAGTACACTTTGAAGCGCCGGAAGCCGAACGGCTGCCTGCTGAAATGGCGGCATTCCTGAAATGGTTTAACGATGAGCCTACCACCGATGCGGTGCTGAAGGCCGCGATAGCACATTTGTGGTTTGTAACGCTACACCCGTTTGATGATGGTAATGGCCGTATAACACGGGCAATAACCGACATGCAGCTGGCGCGCGCTGACGGCACACCGCAGCGATTCTATAGCATGTCGGCTCAAATACTGCGCGAGAAAACAGCCTATTACGATATACTGGAACAAACACAAAAGGGCAGCTTGGATATAACTACCTGGTTAAGCTGGTTTTTAGATTGCCTGTTCCATGCCATGGACCATACCGAAGAAACTTTAACTGCTGTTACCAACCGCGCAAAATTCTGGGAAAGGAACCGCGACACCTTATTAAATAGCCGACAGCAATATATGGTCAGTACGTTATTGGATGATTTCTATGGCACGTTAACCAGTACTAAGTGGGCCAAAATGACGAAAAGCTCACCGGATACTGCATTAAGAGATATACAAGACCTGATCGAAAAAGGTATATTAGAAAAGGAACCCGGAGGTGGCCGGAATACTACTTATAACTTAGTAACCCTAAAACAGAACGAGTAGGTTTAAAAAAGTGCCGGTAGGTCAATCCTACTGGCTTATTGAATTTATTTGTCGATTTGAAATGCCAGAGAGCATACGTATTATCTGAAATCTATTGACAAGATGGGATAATTGAGAACAGAGTGAGGTAAATTATAAGCCGTAAATTATTAAATATCCCAGCAAATACTTATATTTGAATTAAGAAATGTAGCTGAAATCGTTGTTTTTTAAGTTGATTAGGGAGGCTTTCATTTTTAAAATGTCATTGACAAATAGACAATCAATTTTCAATAGAGCGTCATTCGTGGCGTCTTTTTTTGAAGAGGTATAAAGGGTTGAAAATCAGCTAATTTTAGCTAAGGTTCGAGTCCCGTCCATTCCGCAAACAAGGTCAAATTTGTTTAAAGCCTGTAATCAATGATTACAGGCTTTTTTGTTTTTCCACTTACA
>Ga0302315_10001768_pt1 | contig 21286 bp, 23 predicted proteins | sample III_Palsa_N3_1_FD_200532 | JGI IMG/M metagenome (GOLD analysis project Ga0302315, IMG submission 200532) | Peat permafrost microbial communities from Stordalen Mire near Abisko, Sweden - III_Palsa_N3_1 | ecosystem: Environmental > Terrestrial > Soil > Palsa > Peat permafrost | place: Sweden...
CCGAGCTGCCCAAACATCGGCCCGATGCCTCCCATTTGAAACATCAGCCATTGAACCGTTTCGTAGCGGCTGGAGGAGTCCTGCGGTATAAGTTGCCCGGTCTTTTCAGCCAGGTAGAGCAAGATAGCGCCGGATTCGAACAAGGCCAGAGGCTTGCCGTCGGGCCCGCTGGGATCGATGATGGCGGGAATCTTGTTGTTGGGATTAAGCGATAAAAATTCCGGCGACATCTGGTCATTGCTGTCGAAACTGACGAGATGCGCCTCGTAAGGTAGACCGATCTCTTCAAGCATGATCGACACCTTGACGCCATTGGGCGTTGGCAGGGAGTACAGTTGCAAGCGTTCAGGATGCTGGGCAGGCCATTTTTTTGTGATCGGGAAGGAAAGTAAATCGGTCATCTTGGTTCCGTAAAGTAAGGGGGGGCGGGATATGCGTTCGAAAAATGAAGGCGCGTTTATTTATGCCATTTACCCATTGTATACGGCTAATGCGAATGACGATTGCGACGGCCTGGCGTTTTTGGTAGTGTGATGGGCAAGGAGAAGCGCATGGAATGGTTTTCTGGAACCATCATCCCCGGTTACGGCGTCGCCAGCGGGCGTGCGAGGGACTGCCCATTTCCCGGCGGATCAATCCGTTTGCAGCAACCGTTCTTCCTGGCCCAAGGTATCGACCTTTCGTGCTACTTCGCCGGCACGCTCAACGTCGATCTGGTTCCGCATGTGGTGCAAGCAAAGGCTATTGTGTTTGACGGTCTGTTGCGTTGGCATGCCGATCTTGAAGAACATTTCATTCTTTCCAATATTGAATTTGAAGCAAAAGGGCGACGCTATTCCGGACTTTGGTATTACCCTGATCCGGCCACCAAGATCGATCATTTCCAGCGGGCATCGGTGGTCGAGTTGCTTTTGCCGTGGATTGATGGGCTAAGTGTCGGTGAGCTTGTCAAAGTCGGATTTTGCGAAAGGAAGAGCGCATGAGCATCGAAGCCGTTGCCGGCATCGGCGAGTTAAATCAGGTATTGGCCGACACGGCGTTTTTAAAGCCCTACGGCTTTATGGTCCAATCCTGCGCAGCAGGGGAGTGTACCCTCCTGGTTCCATTCAACGCGTCACTGGAGAGGCCCGGCGGTATCATCAGCGGCATGACGATCATGGGCGCCGCCGATGTCGCGATGTGGCTGGCCATCATGACGCGCTGCGGAACGCTTGAAAAATGGGTGACATCGGATATGAAAACAGCGTTTCTGCGCAGCGGCCGGGAATCAGATTTGTTTTGCACCGCTCGAATCCTGAAGCTGGGGAAAAAGTCCGCATACGGAACGGCGGAATGTCGCGACATCGATGGTGAATTATTGGCACATCATGTCATCAGCTATTCCAAAGTAAGCGTATAAATCCGAATTCATCGCTTGACCCGATCCTGATATTTAACATGGAAGGAAGCTACTGTGAGCAAATTGGAACAAGCGATGCAAAGCATCGATACCTTGAGGAATATGGGCTTGAAGGTGCTGGTGGAGTCACCCAACACGCTCAAGATCGCCATGCCACGCGAAGGCAATGCCAATCACCTGGGCGGCGTTTATGCCGGCGCGATTTTCACGCTGGCCGAATTCCCGTTCGGCATGATGTGCATCAGCAAATTCGGCATGAGCGAAATCGTTCCAGTGATCGGCGAAATCACGATCCGGTTTTTGGCCCCTGCAATCGGCGACTTGACCGTTGAATTGACCGTCACCGACGAAGAATGGGACGAGATCGAACGCGAAACCAAGGCGCACGGCAAATTCAAGATCGTCAAGGAAATCGAAGTGAAGGATGCGCAAGGCAAGGTCAATACGGTGCTGAAGGCGACATACTTTACGTTGGCTGTGCGGAAATGAAAATAGGACGTGTAACGACCTTGGGAGCAATAGTTATTCAAGTAGGTTGTTGCTTTTTGCGAAATGTTTTGAGGCTAAAGTTCTGTCGATAAATTTTACAGTTGATCGATTGTTTGGCCTGTAAACTGGTTTTTACCACCAAAATTAATTCGCTAACTCGTTGATTTAAGTAAATTATATTTATAAATCTTGTCATTCGGCATGAATATTGCTTTTGATTTATTATATTTAACGAGGAGCAACAATGAAAAATTTTCTGGCCGCATCTTTTTTCTTACTTGGTTTGTTCGCAGCTGCTAACTCGCAGGCCACTTTAAGTGGCGATAAAGTGAATTGCGACATCACTGGCGGAGGGAATTTCACATGCAACGTTGCCTCAGCGACAATTAATAACGGCGTAGAGTTTATCATTGGAAATAGCACGGAGTTCCTGAGTGCGAATTTCAGTAACGACTTGCTTACCGTGACCACTCTTGAAAGCAATTCCCTGGGTGGAACCATTTTAAATTTCACCGACAGTACTTCTGCATTTGACAGTGAAAGCTTGATTGGGTCCTCGGAATTCACCAGTTTTGGCGCAAGTAATGTGAGCTTGACTGGCGGCGATCTTGCTATCGATCTTATCGGTACAAGCAGCGTCACAGGCGCGGAATTTTCGATTAAACTCGGTTCGGCCAACAATGTTCCCGAGCCAGCTTCTCTCGCCATATTCGGCTTAGGGCTGGCGGCGATCATGGTGTTAGCTCGGCGCAAGGCATGATTCTGCCTATTGGCATCTGAGCTAACTTTGCACTTGTTGACAGCGGCTCTTGGGCCGCTGTTTTGTTTCCGGGGGACCGTTCTCTACGCGAAGCAATTCCCCGAAAATAACGTTGCAGTTTTGCCGCCCACCCAGACTGCACCCTGTTGGTCGCTGCTGATGGTGATGCGTCCAGTACGGCCGACGCGGGTTCCTTGCGAAGCCGTGTATGGAGCAACGGCCCGGCCAGTAGCGAGGAGCCATTGCGCAGTCGAGGCGTTGAGGCTGCCGGTCACAGGATCTTCCCTTACTCCGCCTTGATGATCGGTGAAAAATGCGCGAAGCTCGAATGCGAGCGAACCGCCGTCCGTGTAGGGGCCGACCACGCCGAGATCGAGTTGCTCGGGATGATCGTTGGCGGGTTCGAGGTTGAGCACGCTGGTTGCCGAATCGAGAAGAACCACGATCCAGCCCGGCCCGTTATCCGCCCACTGCGCATCGACAATCTGAGAGCGCCTGATGCGGAGGAAGCCGGCGATTTCCTGGAGCTTCAATTCATCGACAGGCCCACTGCGAATCAAGGGCGGCGCTGCAAATGCCAGGGTCGCGTCCTGGCGTCGAATTCGAATTAAGCCGGCACCGCATTCCTGGACTATCTCGGAATCGTTGCGCGGCTTTCCGCCGCTCGACAGCCATGCGTGGCAACTGCCCAATGTCGGATGCCCCGCGAAAGGCATCTCGCGGTGCAGCGTGAAGATACGCACGCGATAATCGGCGTCGCTGCTACTTGGAGAGAGCAGGAATGCCGTCTCGGAGAGGTTCAGCCACCGCGTAATCCGCTGCATGGCGTCGGTCGTGAGGTCATCGGCGTCGAAGATGACCGCCAAGGGATTTCCCGAGAATGGGTGTTCATTGAACACATCTACCAGCTGAAATCGATGATTCACTATCGAGTATTCCTAATATCAAATCATTCGCCGCTGGATGACTTCGTCGGCAACGGCGTGTTCGGTTGCCAAGCACTGGAGAGCGATTGCCCCTCTTCGATTTGGTGTTGATTCATTTGCTTGGCGAGCGAGTTGCGCAAATCCAGCGCTTCGGCGTTGCCGCTGGCGGCGGAAAGATTCCACAGCATGTAGGCAATGACGTTATCCTTTTGCACGCCGCCGACGCCATACAGATGCATCAAGCCGAGTAGTCGCTGCGCTTCGGCGTGGCCTTTTTCTGCGGCTCGCTGAAACCACGTCACGGACCGCTGGTAATCCTGGGGTATGCCTTTGCCGGTGAAATACATCGCTCCCAACATGTATTGGGCATCGGAATGCCCATGCTCGGCGGCCTTTTGCAGCCATTGCATCGCCGTCCGGTAGTCTTGCGCGACTCCCTTGCCGGAGTAATACATGGTGCCGATCACGTATTGCGATTCGGTTTCACCCTGATTCGCCGCTTTTCTGTGCCAGTCCAGGGCTTGGGCGAAATCTTGCGTGATGCCCAGGCCCATGTAATACATATGGCCCAAAAGCTGCTCGGCATCGGCGCTGCCTGCTTGCGCAGCGGCGGATAAGTCTTTGTACGCCGAGGTGTAATTTCCGGCACGGTAGGCGATCAAACCGCTATCAAACGAGGCATGCGCGCTAGTCTGCAAGGCAAGCGCAAAAACGAGTAGGAGCAGTTTCGACGATTTGATCATGCAATCACCCGTTATTCCCATGTCACTTTGCCTAAACCGCTGACTTCTGCCTTTCGAACCGTGGGATTGCCATACACGATTGCCGAACCGACCCCGCGCAGATACATGGTCGCCGAGTCCTTGGCATAGACTTTAACGCTGCCGACGCCATTCAAGGTGGAATTCACGTTATCGGCTTTCAGGTCTTTGGCGTCGAGGCTGCCGACACCGCTCAGGCGACTGATCAGGCTCTTGGTTTGGCCGACCAGCAGCATGCGGCCTGCTCCGGGCAAGGAGACGTCGATACTGTCGCTGTCGTCGTCATTGATGGTCATGCTGGCGATGCCCGTGGAACGCGCAGTAATATGTTTGTAATGGACCACGGCATTGACATCCCCGGCGCCTGTTACGGTCATTTGCAAGCTGTCGCCGCTAAACCCGTTCACCTGGGCATTTCCGACGCCGTTGCTGTTGAAATCTGTCAATTTGGGTAGCGTCATTTCTATGCGCAGGGATGGCGTATGCAGAAAGAGGCCGTGCATTTCGATCCGCAGGGCATCTCCATTTTGCGTGGTGGTAATTTGCTTTAATGCGTCACTGTCGCCATATACCACCAAAGAAGGCGTTGGCCCTTGGCGTAGCTGCAGGGTTGCACTTCCACCCAGATACACTTTGGACACGTTCGCATCGATTGGCCGAGTTTCGCTGTTAGGGCCGTCGGCAAGGGCTGAACCGGACATCAATGTGCCTAGCGTCAATGCCATCAAGCCGATCAATAAATTTCGTTTCATCAGTGTCTCCCGTCGATGTAGTTGCATGTTACAAGGGATCGACAATATATCTTACCCCGCAGCTTGACTATATTGCGATCCGGGGCGCGACTCCACGGGATTGCGACACACTGCATATTTGGGTGCATAGTCTGCACATTTCATCTTAAATTGATGCGAAAAATACACCAATATGCCCAATGCACCTTGCAGCAGGCGAAATGCTGATGTTATCAGATCATCATGTTATCGAAAAGTGCAAATTCGAAAGCAGTGCGAAGCTATCTGCTGGGGGAAATTGGGTATGCGCGTAGGTATCAGTTTGCTTCGTGACGCGGCAAATGGCGTTGCTGTTCGGTGATTCGGTTTCCCGATTTAAGTGTGTCGGGCGGGTTGTTGCCAACCCACCTGACACGATTCATCTCCGGCAAATCAAAGCTGCGTGAGCGTTGTGGCGTTGAACTTGGTGTTCAAGTTGGTTTCCAGGTTGCCGATCGAATCTTCCAGAATGGCAAAGATTTGTGCTCGATTTGCTGCGGTGCTCAAGTCCAGCGTTGCGCTGCCGGACACGCCGACAGTCGTCAAGGCGCTATTGAATGCGGTTTGCGCCTGGGCTGCTGAAATGTACACCGATTGACCCGAACTGTTCACATACGCGAGTGTCTGGAATACGTTGGAAAACACGGTCTCCAACGACGCGACATTGAACGCAACATGATTGGTTGGCGTCGCAAAGGTCGTGGCGCTGGTAGTCGGAATCGGATTATCGTAAAGCTGGTCGAGGTAGTAACGCACCTGATACGGATATTGCTGATAGGTGTTGCTCAGGCCCCAAACCGAACTATAGGCATTGACGCTGGTCAAGGTAGTCGCGGTCGCTGTTGCGCCCAAGGTGCTGTAACTTGATACCAGGCCGCCGTAATAGCCCTGGTTGTAGGCGACGTTCAGCAGGATGTCGAGGAAATTGTTCGGCAACTTGGTGAAGTTGGTCAGCGCATTATCGTAGGCGGGTTGCCAAGGCGTTACCCAGCCGCCAGTGCCGGTGCCGGTGACAATCAGGGCAACAAAATCGTTGTAGTGGAAATACGCAGTCAGCATCGGACCGTAGTATTTATTGTTGAACGATGGCGGAGTCGGCTGCTCGTATTGGGTCGGCGCCGTGGCCATCGTGTAACCGATGTTCTTCTGGACGGCGACGTAATTGATCAGCGAATGACCAGCCGGCGTATACGACCCTGAAACCATGTCGGCGGCGTAATTGTTGATCTGATACGGCCCACCTTGGCCGGTTGCCATGACCGCTTGTTGATTGACATTTGAATCGATCAAGGTGCTGGTGTCGACGTAATACTCGGTCGCGATATTTTCCTGCAACAGCTGGCCCATGATGGAGCCGTACAGGTAATCCTTATCGAACAGCATGCCGGGATAATATTCTTGTATCAGATGACCGTACATCACGCCGGCGATGAAGTTCGACATGATCAAATCGTTGTAATTGCCGCCGGTCAGGACCAATTGATCCTGCGCCGTGCCGTCACCCAACAGTAAATGGAAATTGATTGTGCCGGTTGTGGTGCCGGGGGTAGGCGTTGGAGTGGGTGTTGGAGTTGGAGTTGGAGTTGGAGTCGGAGTTGGAGTCGGAGTCGGAGTCGGCGTCGGCGTCGGCGTCGGCGTCGGCGTCGGCGTCGGCGTCGGCGTCGGCGTCGGCGTCGGCGTCGGCGTCGGCGTCGGCGTCGGCGTGCCGCAGGCGCCATCGCTAGTCCACGGTTCTCCGGTGCCGGTGACACCGTTGTTGGTCGACGGATTATTCCCTTCGGTCCACCAATTTGCCGTGTAGTTGATGCCATTGAGGCTTGCGGTCTGGCCGCCGGTATAGATGGTCGTCGCAGTCCATGTCGTGTAGCAGGCGGTCGTACTCGCCTTGGCGTTGCGCGTCACTTGTTTTTGGCTGGCGTTCAAGGAATCTTGCGAGCCATCACCACCGCAACCGGCGAGCATGCCGCCAATCAAGCTCAGCACCAAGGTGTTATTGATTTTTGTTTTCATCTCTCTCTCCGTTATTTTTGTCAAAATTACAGCAAATGGGAGGGTGAGGTTGAATGAAATCTGCGTCAAGTGGTTTTAAATTGTTGCTACCAATTGAGAGCCACTTTGAAAATGATATACCTTGATTCGATGTGCTTTGTCTATTATATTGACGGCGCATACCATGCGGATGGTATGCTGACCACTTTGATGGTAAGCATCAAGTGGTCTTATCTATGGAATCGATCATGTCGGCTGCGCGATGTTCTTCGTGCTAGTTGCCAACTGCACCTTAAACTTGATGCGGCTTGGGCACCCGTTGTGCGGGATCGTAGAAGAACTGCTCTTGCGCGATGCGTTCGCCTTCCCAGCGCTGATAGGCAAGTTCTTCCATGTGGGTGTAAGTGCCGTCCAGCCATTCGAAGTGAAAAATCCAGCGGATCACCACATGGTCGCCATTCACAAAAAACGGGCGAACACATTGCGACTCCATCGTTTTCACTCGCGCCATGACCTTGCGCTCGTTGGCAACATGCGCGTCGCGTCCCAAGCGGGGCGGAGACAGGTTTTCCTGCATCGAGGAGTTAGCCGTATAAAATTCTTCGACGGCTTCCGCGTGCGCATTTTGCTCGACGCGGGCAATGAATTTTTCCAGTGTTTCAGGCGTTGGCATAATTTGAATATTCCATTCGTTTGGCGTATCGCGAAGGTGTTAAAAGATGTCTTTACTTCATTTCAATAAATAACAGAATGACATTATGCGATAAATTTTGCAGTGCCGCATAAACCGGTTTGAGGCGGTGGTCTTATCGAATTAGCTTTATACTTGCGTCTGCCGATTTTTATCCTATCCAGGAATATCAATGCCAACCATCTCAATTAGTACCGCGTTCGACTCCGGCGCGGTAGACATCGTCAACATTAACGATCATCACGATATCCAGCTCAATATCCGTCCCGACAATGCCAGCGAATTTGCCCAGTGGTTTCATTTTCGCCTGCAAGGCGTTTCTGGCTTGCAGGTAACGTTGCGATTCCTGAATGCCGGCAAATCGGCTTACCCTAAAGGCTGGAACGATTATCAAGCGGTCGCCAGCTACGATCGCAATCACTGGTTCCGTGTCCCCACCAGCTTTGACGGCGAACAAATGACCGTCAAGTTCACCCCGGTCGCGCAAAGTGTCTATTTGGCCTACTTCGAACCGTACTCATGGGAGCGGCATCTCGACCTGTTGGGCTTCGCCGTGGGGCATGAATCGGTCGAACTGGAACATCTGGGCAAGACCCTGGACGGGCGCGACATGGATATGCTGATTATCGGCAAGCCGGAAGCCGGCAAGAAAAAGGTGTGGCTGATTGCCCGCCAACATCCGGGTGAAACGATGGCGGAATGGTTTGTCGAAGGTTTCCTGGAGCGCTTGTTGGATGCGGAAGATCCGGTCAGCCGCGTGCTTTTGGATAAATGCGTGTTCTATGTGGTCCCCAACATGAACCCGGACGGTTCGGTGCGCGGCAATTTGCGGACCAATGCCGCCGGCGCGAATTTAAATCGCGAATGGGGCACACCGACGATGGAGAAGTCGCCGGAAGTTTATCTGGTGCGCCAGAAAATGCTGGAGACCGGCGTCGATCTATTTCTCGATGCACATGGCGATGAAGCCTTGCCGTATAACTTTGTCGCTGGCTGCGAGGGCAACCCCGGCTATAGCAAGCGTTTGGCGGAACTTGAAAACGCGTTCAAGTCGGCCTGGCTGGAAAGCAGCCCGGACTTTCAGACCAAGTTCGGCTACGAACTCGATAAGCCCAATGAAGCAAATCTGACGATTGCGACCAATTGGGTAGGGCAGCAATTCGATTGTTTGTCCTACACCATCGAAATGCCGTTCAAAGATAATGCGAATCTTCCAGACGAAGAGCTGGGTTGGAGCGGTTCGCGTTCGATGAAGCTCGGTGCCGGTGTGTTGCAACCGATATTGGCGGTGATCGATAAAGTGCGTTAATTGTGGTCGGTTTTGACTGGTAACAGCATTTGCGGGCGCACTCTATCCGGTGCATCTTGCAATGGGGCAGGAATCGTGGCAATGCGTCGGGCTCCAAAGGCCAGGTAAAATATTTCTGCGTGTGGGTCTGAGTCGATAGAAATGGCTTTGGCGCCACCTTCGGCGGCGACGTTGCTCGCATGTGCGAGCAAGGCTCGCCCGACGCCATGTCCCATGTGGGAAGGCAATACCCAAAAGTGTTCGAGTACCCAATGTTCCGTGGATGATTGCAGAACATAGAAACCGGCAACGGCCGCATCAATCTCGGCAACATACACCAGCGAAGAAGAAATCGTATCCGGCGAAATCGTCAAGTCGTCGCGCCATGCAGCGAGTTGATCGGCGGAATACGCCCAATACGCCTTGGATTGATAGGCGATAGCGGATAGCTCGGGCGCTTCGGTTTCATATGCAGCCCGAATTCTCGTTGCTGAATTTTCCGGATTCGAGATCAAGATTAACGCAAGGTAGGTTATTGGATTCCTGATTTCACGGATGGGTCATATTGATTGGATCAACCCAAGCATCGAAGTCTTCGGCCGAAACCAGGCCAAGCGCGATCGCCGTTTCGCGCAAGGTCTTGCCCTCATGCAGCGCGGTTTTTGCGATCTTGGCGGCGTTGTCATAGCCGATATGGCGATTCAAGGCAGTCACCAGCATCAGATTGATACTCAGGTTGTGATTGATGACCGGCAGATTAGGTTCGATGCCGACCGCGCAATGATCCTTGAATGAGCGACAGGCATCTGCCAGCAGGCTGATGCTTTCCAGCACGTTATGTACCATCACCGGCTTGTACACATTCAGCTGGAAATTTCCTTGACTGCCGGCAAAAGCAGTTGCCGCATCGTTGCCGAAAACCTGGACGCATACCATCGACAGCGCCTCGCATTGGGTCGGATTAACCTTGCCCGGCATGATCGACGAACCGGGTTCGTTTTCGGGGATGGTGATTTCACCGATCCCGCAACGCGGCCCGCTCGCCAGCCAACGCACGTCATTGGCCATTTTCAGTAACCCGCCAGCGAGCGTGCGCAGCGCCGCCGAGGTACTCACCAATGCATCGTGCGCCGCCAACGCAAAGAATTTATTCTTGGCCGAACGAAATGGATACCCTGTGATCTTGGCGATATGCGCCGCACAGCGATCTCCAAACTCCGGATGCGCGTTCAAGCCGGTGCCGACCGCGGTACCGCCGATTGCCAGGTCGTATAAGCCATCCAGCACGCCAAGCAGCGATTCGACCGAATAATCGATTTGCGCAACCCAACTGCCGATTTCCTGTCCCAGCGTAATCGGTGTGGCGTCTTGCAGGTGTGTTCGCCCGGTCTTCACGGTATCGGCGAATAGCGTCGCTTTTTCATCGAGGACATCGCGCAGACTGGTCACGCTCGGCAGCAAGGTTTTCAGAAGTTCGGTGACGACCGCAATATGCATCGCCGTGGGGAAGGTATCGTTCGACGATTGGCCGCGATTGACATGATCATTCGGATGCACTGGCGACTTGCTTCCCATCGTCCCGCCCATCATCTCGATTGCGCGATTGGAAATCACTTCGTTGGCATTCATGTTCGATTGCGTACCGGACCCGGTTTGGAACACGACCAACGGGAACTGGTCGTTCAATTCCCCTGCCATCACCGCATTTGCCGCTTCTTCAATTGCAGTCGCGATATCTTGCGGTATCTCGCCCAGTTCGGCATTGGCCAGAGCCGCCGCTTTCTTGAGTATGCCTAAGGAGCGGATGATGGGGAATTGCCATTTGAAGCGATCCACGCCGATCGGGAAATTCTGGATCGAGCGCTGGGTTTGCGCGCCCCAATATTTATTGGACGGGACTTCAATCTTGCCCATCGAATCGCTTTCAATACGCGTTGATTGCATGGAATCCTCTTTTGAAAATTCAAAATAATCGATTGTGATCCGTACCTTTACTTGCCTTTACGCGGGCGGTCGAACTTGCGCCAGTATTGGAACTCATCTTCGTGGATTTCGATGTCGACTTCCATGACCTGCGCCTGCAGTCGTTCCTGGACGTCGGCAACGGCTTTGTTGTACACGATAGGGCCGATCTCTTCGAGGAAGAACCCGAGTAGTGCACCGGCAGCAATGTTGCCGATTTTTTCTTCCATGTTTTCGCTGAAGTAGCGTTCAATAGAAGAGATTGCTTGATTGCGCGAGTCTTTGGATATCTCAATTGCCATGTTATGTGTGAATTTATGTGTGAATTTATGTGCGATTTGTAAAAATGGTGATGGGCGCTTAGCGCGGTGGAATATTTTTCAATCTACGCGCTGTCCGCCACCTTGTAACGGTCTAGTCTTTGTCCCAGCGTTCCAGTGTGCAGTTCGAACAAATGATCGTCGTAATCGTAAAAGTACAATGATAATCCTTCGCCTTCGACCCTGGCGCGGGGCGGTTTGATTTCCACGCCTATTGCACGCAAGCGCAGCTCGAAATGCGGGAAGTCTGCCTCGGCAATCTTGAACGCGACGTGTTGATAAGTTCGCGCGTCACTTGGCTGTCCTTCCATGCATGCGATCCAAACATCATTCAATAAGAAGAATTTTTCACGCGACAGGGAGAAGTTTCTTGATTTGCTATCATACACTTCGCGTGCGCCAAGTCCTTCGCAAAAAAAACGGGCAGCACGTTGCAGGTCGCGTACGATGAACGTCAAATGGCTTAGCCCTTCAATTTCCATGCTTGCTTTTTGTTGATAGTGATAAAGAAGATCGTCGCTCGCTTCAGTGTTCATTATATTGGGTTCCCGATTTTCCTGCGCATCGTACCCCGGTTGACAATGGTCAACTGACCTGCGATTATTACGTCATGTTATCTCACGTCATCAATACTACTTGCCAACATTGGTGGCTCCGCTAAAACAGAGCGGCCATTTTATTGTCTATTTCATTGTCTTTTAGTTTTCAATCAATGCCGCCATCGATGGGCGGCATTTTTATTTTTGCTGATGCGCTTCGATGGGGCAAGCTTCAGGAGCCAGCATGAACCACGCAACAAATAAGCAAAATTCCGCAATTATCTTGACCGGCGATCGCCCGACCGGGCCGTTGCATCTAGGCCATTACGTCGGCAGCCTGCGCGATCGTGTGGCATATCAACACGACTATCGGCAATTCATCATGTTGGCCGACGCGCAGGCATTGACTGACAATATGGATGACACGGGCAAGGTGCATCGCAATGTGATCGAAGTCGCTCTCGACTATCTGGCGGTCGGCATCGATCCGCAGTTATCAACCATACTGATACAGTCGCAAATACCGGAACTCGCCGAACTTGCTTTCTATTATCTGAATCTGGTCACCGTGGCGCGGCTGGAACGTAATCCGACCGTCAAGGAAGAAATCCGCCTGCGCGGCTTCGAGCGCGACATGCCGGCCGGCTTCCTGACCTATCCAGCGAGCCAGGCTGCCGATATCACCGCGTTCAAGGCTTCTTTGGTTCCGGTTGGCGAAGATCAGATTCCAATGATCGAGCAAACCAATGAAATCGTGCGTCGGATGAATCGCATCGCCGGCCGCGAGGTGTTGATCGAAGCCAAGGCCCTGGTGCCGAAGATGGGGCGGCTACCGGGTGTCGACGGCAAGGCGAAAATGAGCAAGTCCCTTAACAACGCAATCAATCTCGGGGCGTCTGCGGACGAGATTCGCGCTGCGGTAAAAAAGGTCTACACCGATCCCTTGCATTTACGCGTGCAGGACCCCGGTCATATCGAGGGGAATGTCGCCTTCACTTACCTCGATGCGTTTGACCCCGATCAAGCCGGACTAATGGAGTTGAAAGCGCATTACCTGCGAGGTGGGTTGGCCGATAGCGTAGTCAAGGCGCGCCTGGAGACTTGCTTGCAGGAGCTGCTGGCGCCGATACGGCAACGGCGCCAGGAGTTGAGCAAGGATCGCACCTATATCCTGCAATTATTAAACCAAGGGACCGCTACCGCACGCGAAGTCGCCGCCCACACAGCGGACGAGGTGAAGGCGGCGCTTGGGTTACGTTATTTTTGAAGCATTCTCAGACTTATAGTGCTTTTCGATAAATCACAAACCCCGAGCGTTCGGCGACCTTGTCGTACAGGGCCATCGCCGTCAGATTGGTTTCATGGGTTTGCCAATACACACGCGTTGATCCAGCTTCTTTTGCTCGCTCGTAGACGGACTCGATCAATGCGCGGCCTACGCCTTTGCCTCTTTCCGAGTTGACGGTGAACAGGTCCTGCAGGTAACAGGTCGGACCGATCATGGTGGTGTTGCGGTGAAACAGATAATGCACCAATCCGATCAGCACGCCATTGCGTTCGGCGACCAGCGCATGGACCGGCTCGTACGAATCGAAGAAGCGCGACCAAGTCATGTTGGTGATGTCGGCGGGCAGGGCGGTCGGGCCGCTGCGTCCATAGAAGGTATTGTAGCCATCCCATAGTAACGACCATGCGGCAAAGTCGGATCGTCGAACGGGGCGGATGATGAGTTCATTCGTCATTGTGTTTTCTCCAAAATATGATTATCAGCAATTGCACGTGATCTGTTCGGCGCCCACCAGCGATCCTGGCGCGTTGCCGGTTGCGACCGGATTGCCGTCGCGTAGCCAAAAGTCGAGCCCGCCCAGCAATTCTTTCACCTTGAACCCCAGCGCGGCCAGCTTATAGGCGCCTTTGGTGGAGGCATTGCAGCCGATTCCGTCGCAATAGGTCACGTAGGTTTTGTCTTTATCCAGATGTTGCACGCTTTCGACATTCATCAGCCGATGCGGGAAATTGATCGCACCGGGGATATGCGCCTGCTTGTAGGCTTCTTCAATCCGCGCATCGATGACGACAATTTCCGTGACGCCATTGCGCAGATCCTCCGCAACGTCCCAGGCGTCGGTATGGTGAGCCAGCATGGCGCGCATGAAATCGTTGCTAGCGCTGGGGAGCGGCGCCGGTATGGCAAGTACCTGAGAACTGACGGTCGACATAATGCGTTCCTTTTCAAAGCTGTTTGATGAGGAGGTGATTTAATGAGGTGCTTCAATGAGGGGATTTTAATCATTATAGGTCTTATAATTGATACCAATTTCCTTGTGTTGTTAATACCAGTATGTCGTCAATCAATTCCTCGATCTGGCTTACCCTATTTGCCTCGCACGCGGGTGCCGGGCCAAGCTTACGCGAGCGAACCTGTGCCGCCGTGCGGCAGGCTGTCAATGGCGGGCAACTGAAGCAAGGCGAACGTTTGCCCTCAAGCAGGGTGTTGGCCGGCGATTTGGGCGTATCGCGCGTGACCGTGGAAGCAGCATACGGCCAGTTGGAGGCCGAAGGCTATCTGACACGCAAGGCGGGTGGCGGTACCTTCGTTGCCATTCAGGTGGCTGCAATCACGCCGGTGCCGACGCACGTCTCGGTACCAACGCTGTCGCGCCGGGGTGACGCTATCGTCGCCGGCGGCGGTTGCTTCGATCCGCTGAAGCCGCATGCCTTTGACGCCGGTTCGCCCGACCTGGAAGCCTTTCCGCTGGATATCTGGCAAAAGCTGAGCAGTCGCGTGCTGCGCCGTAGCGGACGCGGCTTGCTCGGCTATGGCGATCCAAGCGGTTATCGTCCCTTGCGCGAAGCGATTGCCAATTATTTGAACCAGTCGCGCGGCGTGCGTTGTTCCGCCGAGCAGGTAATTGTGCTTAGTAGTTCTCAACAGGCCTTGCAATTGACTGCATCGATGCTGCTGGATGCCGGCGATACCGTATGGATGGAGGAGCCAGGCTACTCCGGCGCCCGCACTGCGTTTGCGGCGCAGGGAGCGCGTCTGGTCCCGGTGGCGGTCGACAATGACGGCATGGACATCGCACAAGCACCGGGAGATGCAGCGCCGCGCCTGATCTACCTGACGCCATCGCATCAATATCCGACCGGCGCCAGTTTAAGCCTGCCAAGGCGCATGGCTTTGTTGGAGCACGCGCATCGACAGCAATCCTGGATAATCGAAGATGATTACGACGGCGAATATCATTATGACGGTCGGCCGCTGCCGGCGATGCAGGGCTTGGACCAGCATGGTCGCGTGATCTATGTCGGCACCTTTTCAAAAGTGCTGTTTCCGTCGCTGCGCCTGGCTTACCTGGTACTGCCGCCAGGCCTGGTGGACGCCTTCAGGCTGGCGCGCACCGTGCAAGATGGTCATAGCGCGCAATGGATGCAGGCGGTGACAGCAGCATTCATCGAAGAAGGGCATTTTGCGGCCCATCTGCGGCATATGCGGCAGCTCTACCACAGCCGTCGCGACCTCTTGCAATCGCAACTGACAGCGCAATTGGGAGGATGGCTGCAACCGGCGCCAGCAACGGGCGGATTGAAATTGACGGTATGGTTGCCACCCGGACAGGAGATCATTCGCAGCCGACAAGCGGCCCGGGCTGGCATCACCACACCGGGTTTATCTTCACTTTATCTGGGAACGCCACGCGATGGTTGGTTGCTGGGTTTTGCCGCATTGAGCAACGAGGAAATACGCGCAGGGGTCACAAGCCTCGCACGCATTGCCGCAGCAAAGAAAGGATAAGGAAGAGAGAGGGCGATCAAAAACCATATACAACCTGTGTGCGGAAGGTGGTGGCGTGCTGTTGGTCGAAGGCATCAAACAATATTGCGGCGTTGTAATTGATTACCCGGTGCTCGCCCAGATTGACTTTGCCGAAAATTGCCGGTCCCAGGCGGTGCGATTGTTCGTCGCGCGGCGCCCAGTGGTCCCATTGACCGAATTCGCCGAAACCTTGCAAGCCAAAGTCAACCGGGAAGTTCCAATGATGCTTGATTTGCCATTGATAACCAAGCTGCATGGGATTAGGGAAGTCGGCCAGATAATTGCGTTGAAACAGCAGATTGAAGTTCAGCTTGGTTAGGCCAATGTCGCCTTGCAGTAAGGCGCCGAAGGTGATTTGATAGCCCGCATTGCGATCGGCTTCATACTCGACTTCAGTATATAAGCCGATTTCCACCGGAGATTGGTCGTCAGTCAGGCGGAAGGTGTTTTCCAAAGCGGCAGAATCGAAATCGGTGCCGCCACTGCCGCTGCGAACATAACCGACATACAGCTCGCTGAACCAGTAGTCGGTAACGCCGTAACCATATCCCAAAGTCGATGCACTTTGCGTCGCTTGCCCCGACCGGTTGATGGCGCCCAGTCTAAAATCGATCTGGCGCTCGCCGTTCTCGGAATAGGTCGTGAAAATGCTGTCGTCCGGATCGGCCACGGCGTAATGCGCAGTCACCAAAACAAGCAACATGCTGGCAGATCTGAATATTTTCATATCGGTTCCTGACCAGAATAAGCTATGGCGATGAAACGGGTGCGCAGGAGCGTCGGACAAACAGTTTTATATGTTACCGCAATTGCCTGATTTCGGGCGAGTGGTTTTCAGGCCATCTCAGATGCCGCCGCAATGCATTTCCCTGAACAGTAATGGCGAAATACCAAAGCGGCGTTCAAATGCTTTCGATAACTGGGCGGCGTTTGCGTAGCCGGTTTTTGCAGCAATTTCTTTCAGCGTGATTCCGGTGGCAAGCAATAGCCGGGTTTGATCGAGCCGCAAGGTTTCCACAAACCGCGCAGGAGTATCGCCGACTGAGCTGGTAAATTTTCGATGGAAGCTGCGATCCGACATGGCGACACGGGCGGCCAGTCGCGGCACATCCAGCGCTTCCGCCAAGTGTTCCCGCATCCAGTGGATCAACTTGGAAAACGGTGCGTCCGCATGCGCCTGCGCACTTAAAATCGGGCTGAATTGCGATTGGTAGCCCGGGCGTCGCGCATACAGGACGAGGCGTTTGGCAATGGCGTTGGCAACCTTGTTGCCGAGGTCGTTCGATACCAACTCCAGGCACATGTCGATCCCGGTCGTGACGCCGGCAGAGGTCCAGATGTTGCCGTCCTGGACAAACAGCGCGTTGGCATCGACATCGATATCCGGATGCCGCCGGGCCAATTCGACACAACCCGACCAATGGGTTGCGACCCGTTTCCCTGTAATCAAGCCAAATTCAGCAAGCGCGAAGGTGCCTGTGCAAATCGAACCAAAGCGCTGTGCCTTGGCGCTTGCAGTCTTGACCCATTTCATGACTGCTTTATTTGCAGCGAGACTGAGAATCGCATCGTCGTCGCCCCCTACGATCAACAAGGTATCGATGCTGTTGGAGGGTACATTTTTCAGGGCCTCAGTGGCAATTGCCACCGCGCTGTTTGTTTGCACGATCCCGCCATGTTCGGACAGGATGTGTACGTGATAAAACTTTTTCCCCGCAGCATCGTTTGCTGCAGCGAAGACCGATGCCGGTCCGGTGACGTCGAGTGCCTGGGTGCCATCAAAGGCAAGAAGTCCGATGCGGTGAGAAGGTGGCATTGGCAGATATTAATCTGTTTTTGTCATTTATGCCAATCCTGAAATTACGTAGAATCCTCTCATTGCAGTTCGAAGATGAACCTTCGAATCCAAGAATGCCCATGCCAGGCCCAAAAGAATTGTATGGGTAAGCATCGATTTCTACATTGTCATGGAAAGACCATCATGCTTGAACTTAGACCAACTTGCGAACACTGCAATAAAGCCTTGCCGCCCCAAGCCTTGGATGCGCGCATCTGTTCCTATGAGTGCACGTTTTGCGCATCCTGTGTGGAGAACGTGTTGCATAACGTCTGCCCGAACTGTGGCGGCGGATTTGTCAGCAGGCCAGTCAGACCCTCCAGAAACTGGAGGAACGGCAATTTTCTGGGCGCGAACCCGGCGAGTGCCACGATCAAGCACAGACCGGTCGATCCTTTGGCACATGCGGAATTTTCGGCAGAAATCAAAGGGGTCGCGCCTGAGGAACGATAGGGTTTTGCAACGTGCATAAGAACGCTGCGAGGGCTCGCAACGCAAATTTCGTAACATCAGCATTGAGGTATACAAACATGAGCAATCCCCTTCATATCGGTTTCCTGCTGTTTCCCCAAGTAACCCAGCTTGATCTTACCGGGCCGGCACAAGTGCTGAGCCGCGTTCCCCAGGCCAAGGTGCACTTGCTATGGAAAAACACTGCGCCGGTCATGACCGATGTCGGCTTTAGCATCAATCCGACGACTGCGTTCACGGATTGCCCGCGGCTCGACGTATTATGCGTGCCGGGCGGTTTCGGGATCGGCGACCAGTTGGTAGACGCCGAAGTCCTGAGCTTCCTCCGGCAGCAAGGCACCCATGCGCGCTATGTCACCTCGGTTTGCAATGGCTCTCTCTTGTTGGGTGCGGCCGGCTTGATCGATGGCTATCAATCTGCCTGTCACTGGATGTGGCGCCGCTATTTGCCGCGTTTCGGGGCGCTACCCGTGGCGGCGCGGGTGGTGCGCGACCGCAATCGTTTTTCCGGCGGCGGCGTAACAGCTGGCATCGATTTCGGCTTTACCTTGGCGGCGGAGCTTGCAGGCATTGAGGTGGCTAAAACCATACAACTGGGGCTGGAGTATGATCCGCAACCGCCGTTTGATTGCGGTTCGCCGGAAAAGGCGGGAGAGGAACTCGTCGGGCGCTTGCGATCATTGCAGGAAAGCCGAGTCAAGAATGTCGAAAGACAAATAGGACAGGCAGCTTTATACTGATCGGCGTAGGGTTTGACACAAGCGCAGGTGATATCGCAACGGGAGCTTTGTTCACGCTTCGTTCGCTATCGCACGGAACTTGTTCTTCAATGTGGGTATCGTTTCCTGAACAGATTGTGCCGATGTTTGTCGGTATCCCTCCCCACATTGAAGGCGTGAGAAATGAAGAGTCAGCGCTGGCATAGCCCATGGAGCAGACGGTTATATTCCTGGGTTTTGATAGCGGCCATCGGACTGATCAGTGCCTGCACTTCCTTGCCGCCAGGCGCGCACTATCCCAAAACGGTTTCTTCGGCGTTGGCATATCCAGAGCAGACTCGGCTTGGCCGGCAATTTCAAATGGCTGCACTGGGTCATGGCGGTAATTCGGGCTTTCACATCATTCCGCAGGGAGTCGATGGTTTTTTTGTCCGCATGCAAATGATCAATGCGGCGGAACGGTCTCTCGATCTCCAATATTTTATTTTTCGCGGCGATGAGACGGGGCGCCTGCTTACCGGGGCGGTGTTGCATGCAGCTGACCGTGGGGTACGTGTGCGGGTGTTGATCGACGATGGTGAAACCATGGCAGGGGACGAGCAGATTGCCGCCCTGGAGGCGCATCCGTCGATAGACATTCGCATTTTCAATCCGTTCGCCTATCGCGGCCATTCTTCCCTGATTCGCGCAACTGAATTTATGTTCAATGCGTCCAGGCTGGACTATCGCATGCACAATAAATTGCTGGTGGTCGACAATTCCATTGCATTGATAGGCGGACGCAATGTTGCGGACGAATATTTTCAGATCGCTCCCGAATCGCAATTTGCCGATGACGATGTCTTTGCTGCCGGCCCCATCAGTCAACAATTGTCGGCGACGTTCGACGAGTACTGGAACAGTAGTTTTTCGATCCCGATCCAGGCGCTTTCGGCTGAAAAGACATCGCCTGCAGCGCTGGATCAACATCGCGACGAATTGAACGACCAAAGCGCACAGTTGAAGGCAAATGGCGACGATTATCTGAAACACGTAGATAGCGGCCAACCTTTCGCCGGCTTGATCTCTGGCGAAATTCCATTGGTCTGGGCCCATGCGCAGGTAGTCTGCGATAGTCCCGATAAGAAAGACGTCGAAAGCGGCAAGATGATTGGTCGATTGATGCAGCGCTCAGTGGCAGATGCAGTCGGCAGCGTGCAATCCGAGTTGCTGATGGTTACGCCCTACCTGATACCTGGGAAAGAGGGCATGCAAATGATAAAGGACTTACGTCAGCGCGACGTGCGAGTCCGTATTTTGACCAGTTCACTGGAATCTTCGACCGTTTTGCCGGCGCAAGCTGGTTACATGCATTATCGGATGCCGCTGCTTGAGAGCGGTGTCGAGTTGTATGAGATCCGCTCACTTCTTGGTAACACCAAGGGCAGCGGCGAAACCAAGGCTATTTCGCTTTATGGGAATTATTCCCTGCACGCGAAGTTATTTGTGTTTGATCGCCAGCGATTGTTCATCGGTTCAATGAATTTTGATCAGCGTTCGATGCATCTCAATACTGAGATCGGCTTGATTATCGACAGTCCGATATTGGCGCAACAAATCGCTACGCGTTTCGAGGCGATGGTACAACCGGCAAATGCCTACCAATTATTTTTGCGATCAAATGAAAGTACGAAAGGAGCGGGATTGTCGTGGCGTACCCAAGAGGGCGGCAAGGTGGTGGAATACGATACGGAACCAGCACGCAGCGATTGGCAACGAACAAGCGTCAATCTAATGACGCTGCTGCCGTTGGATAGTGAAATGTAAACCTGGGCATGGCAATAGATGGTGGAGTCGGCGATCAAACATCTGCTTGATGGAGCAGTTCCAAAACGACGTCGGTGGAATATTTCTCAAACTGTCATTCGGCGCATTTCATCCTGAACTTGAATATCGCTTTTCACCTGAGTGACGCCATCGGTTGCGAGAGCTATGGCGACGGCCTTATCCGCTTCCTTACGACTTTTTACGATGCCGGTAAGCAATACTGCCCCTTTTCTATCGCCCTTTACGCTGACATGCCCCTCGCTGCCTGTCATTTCTTTTGCTAGATTGGCCTGGACTTTATTGGTCAGGTCCCAGTCTCTCACAAAGGTCGGAAAAATCACGGGTCGCGCTTCTGTAAAACTCGCAGGTCCTGCCATTGTTGTCAGCGAAGTGCCTAGGAGGAGAAGCAATAAGCTCGCGGATTTAATTTTCATGATTCTTCCAGTCGTCGAGGAAGCGGAATAATTGGATAATCCTGCTTTCCGGATAGAAGTTCCGTTCGCCAGCGCACCAAAGTCGAGTTGGGGCCGAGTCAGGGCAGCATGAATTGCTGATATTTCTTCAAGATGGCGTCATATTGGCCGTTGCTGCGTATGATTTTCAGGCCTGCATTGAAGCGGTCGCGTAAATCGGCATTACGGAACACCACTTTACGTGGGCTGGGTGGGAAAATGTCATGGAACGTGACCGGCTGACTGGCATCAATAGATGGCTCCATGCGCGTGCTGAAGTAGCGAAAAAT
>Ga0302315_10001769_pt1 | contig 21282 bp, 24 predicted proteins | sample III_Palsa_N3_1_FD_200532 | JGI IMG/M metagenome (GOLD analysis project Ga0302315, IMG submission 200532) | Peat permafrost microbial communities from Stordalen Mire near Abisko, Sweden - III_Palsa_N3_1 | ecosystem: Environmental > Terrestrial > Soil > Palsa > Peat permafrost | place: Sweden...
CGACAGCCGCTTGAGATGGGAAGCACTCGCCTTGTGGCGCTTCGCCGATATGGCGGGATGATGAAGATGAAGATGCCTGGCGGACGCGACAGCGGATCCGGCAAGCGAGGCTACCAGTATTAATGTTATAAACTTCCGAAACAGGGATTATTCCTCCAAGCCAACGGCTTCAAGCGCTTTCGACATTGCTTCCGGATCGCCCTCGGGAGATATGTCTTCCAGGCTGGGCAGATCAGTAATGGCATTTAAGCCAAAATAGTGTAAAAACTCCGGGGTCGTCCCATAAAGGATTGGACGCCCTGGAACCGGCTTGCGCCCTGTTTCCTGAACGAGCCGCCGCTCCGAGAGCGTTTTAAGAACTCCATCCACCGCAACTCCGCGGATTGCCTCAATTTCGGCCGTAGTTACCGGCTGCCTGTATGCGACCACGGCGACAGTTTCCAGAGCGGGCTTTGAAAGCCGGTTCGTCTCCTTGGGCAATGCAAGAAGTCGGGCTATTTCGAGGGACAAATCGGGACGCGTGGCCATCTGGTATCCGCCGCTCAGTCGAAAGATGCGAATTCCAGAAGTATCCCGGCGTTCATAAAGTTCGCTCAAAGATGCATAGGCCAGCTCCACAAGATCCCGTTCGAGACCAAGCAGCTTTGCAATATCCGCAGGACGCACAGGCTCCGTGGAAACCAGGAGGTGCGCTTCAAGCAGCGCCAGGAGTTCGCTTTCATCCATCGTCGTTAATCAACTTCCATGGCATGTTCAACTTCAGCCACCATGATTGTCGCCGGATCGCTCAACCAGATTTCATCCAGGCCTGAATTTTGCCGCGCCAGGATTTTGCCCTGCCGAAGCAGCTCAAGCAAGGCCAGAAACATCATGATGATTTCGACTCGTATAAGCGGCAGCGTAAAGCAGTCGTCTAAAAGTATGCCTTCGCTGTGTGCGCTCTTCACTTTACGCAGCAGAGCAGCCATAGCCAGACTGAGCGTTACTTTCTGGCGGCGGACGCTAGTAACTTCTACGGAACCGTCTATTCCGGAGTTCTGCAGCAAGCGCATCAGCGTCTTGCGCAAGGCCTCGGCCGAGAGCGTACCAAACTCAACAGGCAGTTCGTAGAGATCTCCGTATTCCGCCTGGCCTCGAAAATAGAGCTGCCTTCGGTCCCCTTCCCAATCGGAAAGTGTCTGCACAAAAGCCTTGTATCGCTGATATTCGAGAAGGCGTTCCACCAGTTCTTTTCTGGGATCTTCTTCGTCTTCCTCTTCCGAATCTTTCGCCTGCGCCTGCTTGGGCAGGAGCATCCGGCTTTTAATTTCCAGAAGCGTCGCGGCAAGAACGAAAAACTCGCCGGCGATTGTCAGATTAAACGACTCCATCTCGCGCAGGTACGCACAGTAGTAGTCGGTCACCTGAACGATCGGGATATCCGCGATGTTGATTTTGTGTTCGCGAATCAGATGGAGAAGCAAATCGAGCGGGCCTTCGAACGCAGAAAGGGCAACGGGAGGCAGATTCGTCACCTGTGCTTTCGAAAGGTTCATAACTGTCTATGGTACAGTGCGCCCGCGTGGTTTGTCAAGAGAAGGCACAGTCTTTTGTAATCATTGACACTATAAGCAGGCGACGGTATAATCTTTACCAAGCATGTTTTTAGATGAGCGCAAACAGAAAATCCTCGGTGCAGTGGTTCGCGACTACGTCGAATCCGTACGCCCTATTGGGAGCGAGGAGCTTGTGCAGCGCCACGATTGGGGCGTCAAGAGCGCAACAATCAGAAATGAGCTCGCCGAACTTGCCGAACTGGGCTATCTGAAACAGCCGCACACCAGTTCTGGACGCATTCCCTCCGACCAAGGCTACCGATTTTACGTCGACCATCTTATGATAGGTCACAATATTTCGACCAAGGGGCGCGCCGACCATGGAATCGACAACTCCGCGTTAGAGCTCGACAGAATCCTGCGTCTCACGTGTTCCATGCTCACACAGTACACGTCGTACACGTCGGTAGCAACCCCACCTCGGCCAACAGATACCACGCTAAGCCATATATTCGTCACCTCTGCGGGCGACGGGCGTATGCTCATTGTTGTGCTGTTCAGTACCGGCCAGGTTGAAAACCGCATTATTAACGAGCCCCACCCCGTTACCACCAGCGAGATTGTGATTTTAAACAACCTGCTGCTCGCCGCATACGCCGGTAAGACCCTGCAGAGCATGGGACTGGCCGACGACAAAGACGAATCCACGGCAGGTGAACAGACCCTTCGCGTGCGCAGCTTGTTTGAAATGATAACCAACCTTGTTCGCCAGGTGGTGGTATCCATCGAACACAACGAGCAGGTAGTCCTCGAAGGAACACGGGAAATGCTGCGGCAGCCGGAGTTCCGGGATATTGAAAAGCTGGAGACCATTTTAGAGACCTTCCATGGCGGCCCCGCGCTCTTTGAAATTCTTTCAAAGTCTGTAGATTCGGATGTCACGGTGGTTATTGGCCAGGAGCACGTCTTCACCGCAATGCAGGATTGCTCCATTATCACGGCTCCCTATTACGCCGGGGCCTCTGAACGGGGCACCATTGGGGTAGTCGGGCCGACACGCATGGACTATGACCGAACCGTCCCCGCCGTTCACTATTTCGCCCAGTCGCTCACCCAGACCCTGATTCGCTTCGGCAAGGCATAAATGGAAATTACCCTTGCTGTCCTTGCGGACGCTGCTAATCGTACGGATTCCGGCAAACTCAACTTGCTCGGCGTCTTTCGAAACATTCACGCAACGTCGATTCCTTTCCAGCACCCAATCATGGCCCTTCTCGTGGAGATCGAGGCAAGCGCACTGGAACGCGGCACTACCCCAAAAGTGAATGTGCACTTGATCGATGAAGATGGGCACACCGTTCTTGCCCTCCCAGACCAGATCCTGATGATCCCTGCCACTGAAGCCAATCTGACCCCGAGCGTCGTCTTCATCTGCAATTTGATCAACGTCTATTTCGAACGGTATGGCTCCTATCGATTTGAGATTGATGTTGACGGCAAACGCCTGGGCAGTGTGCCTCTGCAAATCGTTGGCGGTTGAATTCCCTATCCTTTTCCCCCGCCGAACCTGCCGAAGGTATTTGCATAAATTCCTATCAAAAAATTGGTGATTGCGTCCTGCATCACAACGTGGTATAATAGGCCCGATACTGGGAATGGTCCTAGTTGCCTAGCTTTTCGCATCGGTCCGCTGCCCGCTTCCGTGATGCTCCGGTACGTTCGGTGTTGCCCACTAGAGTCCGAGAACATAGAATCGCACGCTGTCTTGCCAAACGAGAAGAAAGGCCTGTTCGAAGAAGTCCCCGGGCTGTAATTGGGGGCACGTGCATACACCGAAAGTCAATACTGAATGGCAACCAAACTTTATGTCGGCAATCTGAGCTATCAGACCACCGACCAGCAGCTAAGCGAATTGTTCGCTGAAGCTGGAAATGTCTCTAGCGCACAGGTCGTAACCGACCGCTACACGGGCCAGTCCCGTGGATTCGGCTTCGTCGAGATGGCGACAGAAGACGAAGCACAGCAGGCTATCGCTGCAATCAACGGTCGCACCGTTGGTGGCCGCGCGCTTGTCGTGAATGAGTCTCGCCCACGCGAAGACGGTGGCGGAAGCCGCAGCGGCGGCGGAAGCCGCAGTGGCGGTGGTAGCGGCTACGGCGGCGGTGGCGGCGGAAGCCGCAGCGGCGGCGGTAGTGGCGGTGGCTACGGCGGCGGCGGCGGCGGAAGCCGCAGCGGCGGCGGTGGTGGCGGCTACGGCGGCGGTGGCAGCAGCGACCGCTGGTAGTCTCTAAGAGACCTCCAAAAAATTAAAAAAGGATCTGCTTCAACTTGAAGCCGGTCCTTTTTTATTTGTCAGGCCAATTAATCGTAATGTGAAATCCTGTTTCGTCTGGCAGTTTACTGATGACTTGACAGGCGGCCTTACATTATGCAAATATGGTCAAATTAAATTTGCGAAAACGAACGACTGCAAGTGTTACACCGTCGACCAAGGGCCGCTATGAAGAACTACCTCTTACCGCTCATCGTGGTAACCGCGGCTATCGGATTTAGCCACCAAGCATCCGCAGAAATAATACTGTATAATAACGGACTAATTAACGGAAACGTACTTGCGTTGCCCATTAATAACGGTGGAATTGTCAGCGACTCTTTCACTCTGTCACAAGCCGCCACAATATCTGGTGTTCAATTCGGGAGCTGGAATGACCAAGGCGATACTACCACCAGCGTGGACTGGTCAATCACGTTAGGCGCAGACACAGGCACTTCCTATGGCGGCGCCACGGCAACAATTGATTCGTCAACCCAGGACACCAACGCGGAAGGTGCTGACTTATTTAATGTCTTTGACGATGACTTTTCCATAGGTTCTGTAGATCTGGGTGCGGGTACGTATTACCTCAATCTGCAAAACGCCCAGGCGTCGCTCGGCGGCCAACCAATTGACGATAATGTCTTCTGGGATGACAACAATGGTCCGTCGGACGCTGTTGCAAGCGGACTTGGTGACTTGAATGACAATACCGATGGTTTTAAGTCCGGATCAAATTCAGAATCATTCCAGATTTTCGGTACAAATGATACTTCCGTCGTTCCCGAACCGAGTGGGCTAATTCCTGTCAGCATTGGGGTACTTTTTGTAGGTTTCTTTATTATGAAGCGTCGCCGGCGATCGGCTTAGCCACGTTCGATCTGCTGCTGCCATAGTGACTATCGCTGTGGCAGCAGCGACTGCTGGTAGTCTCTAGGGGACCGAATTCATATTGAAGTCGGTCCCTTTTTGCTTGCCTATTACAATATTATGCCTGCCTGAAAGTTTCTTGACAATTAGCTTTAGAACCGGATAAAATGCCGTATGCTGATTAGCCAAACCGATTGGGTAATCGACACAGAGCCAAAAACGCCAAACACGGACTAACTATGAAGAAAATACTATTACCGCTGATGGCGGCATCCCTAGCGCTTGGTTTGGCTCACGCGGCCACTGCTGAAGTCATCTTGTATGACAACGCAAACCCAGCCGACAGCCCAAACTCTTTTAACGGAAATAGTCATGCCTGGACCATAACCAATTTGACGGTAGGCGATACCTTTGTTTTAACGGCTCCGGGCACGGTATCCGACGTCAACTTCTGGTCATGGACCACCCCGGCTGATACGATAGATACCGTAGATTGGTCCATTACCGATCTGACTGGAGACACAACTTACGGATCAGGCACAGCGGACGTTAATAATACTTTTGAGTTTACAAACAGCAACAACCCTCAGTACGACATCAATGAAGTTAACTTCGCCACAGGCGCGGTAACTCTGCCCACAGGTACCTATATTCTTAGTTTGACGGGCGCAACAACGTCAGATAGTGCCATTGCTTATTGGGACGAAGACGACGGGCCTTCCAGTGCAACCTCAAACGGAGTGCCCGCCCCAATCGGTTCAGAGTCATTCCAGATTCTAGGGTCCCCTACCCCCACCCCTGAACCGAGCGGACTTGTTTTGCTAAGTATCGGCACCCTTTTCGTCGGTTTCTACATCATGAGACGACGCCAGTCCGTAGCTTAGTACACTCCAAGGCTCAAATCCTCAGAGAAGCGGATCATTCACCGCTCCTCACCAACTTCGCTAAGTCCTTCAACTTCGATCAACCGCTAATAATCGTGACGACAGCCGATAGTCCGCAACGCCCAAGAAAAAAGCGCACCGTGCAACCGACAGGCCTACCGAACATTGGTGTAGGGGTCGCCCGGAGGACGCGAAGCGCCCGCAGGCCGACCCAGGCCTACCGGTACACGTGAACCATATTGCTCACTCGCACGCATGGGCTGACCTGCGGGTATCGGAATACCCTCCGGGCAGCCCCTACACCAATAATCAGAACGACTACCGATAGTCCGTAACGCCCAAGAAAGAAAGCGCACTGCGCAACCGCCAGGCGTGCCGAATACTGGTGTAGGGGTCGCCCGAAGGCCGCCCCTAGCCCACCGTGCCCAGATCAGGAACGCCTTGGCAAATACTCATCGGTTTGCCAATTAGAGGGATTACCCTTTATGTATACTCGCATTCTGTCCAAATCGTCAGTGCTCCGCACAACATGCTCATAATAATTGCGCTGCCATAAACGGACCTCCGGATCGGACAGAAATCGCCTCACAGCGGTTGTCGATTTTGCCTTGAATTGCCTGATAATGTTGCCCAGAGTTATTTGGACCTCATCTGAAGGTTGAAGAACAATAATACCGTGGATGTGATTTGGCATAATAATATGTAGATCGAGATCGACGGTTGAGAATGATTCCGAAATGCCAAGCCATTGTTGACTAACTATTGCCCCGACAGCGCTCTCACATACTATGCCATCATGGACTGAGCCAAATAATTCTAAGCGCTCGAACGAACATATCGTAACAAAGTACACCCCACGCCCCGCGTAGTCTCTATCCTTCAGTCGTACATCTTTTCTTTGTTTTCGTTCGTTGAACATTAGTGATATTGTACTGCAATTAGGAAGGTTGGCAATATTCAGAATACCGCTCTTGGCGGTATGGTTACGAAAAGAGACGAGCCTACCGAACGTTGGTGTAGGGGTCGCCCGGAGGACGCGAAGCGCCCGCAGACCGAACCAAGCTCATCGGCACCCGCACGCATCGAATGGCCAGTTTCACAATATTATGCCTGCTTGAACTATTTTCTTGACAATTAGTTTAAAACCGTGATAAAATCCCGTATGCCGATTACCCAACCGATTGGGTAAACGACATGATACGAAAAATACCGCATACGGACTAATTATGAAGAAAATACTATTACCGCTGATTGCGGCAACAGTGGCGCTCGGTTTCGCTCACGCGGCCTCTGCTGAGATCACATTATACGACAACGCAAACCCAAGCGACAGCCCTAACTCATTTAACGGGAATGAAGCGGCCTGGGACATAACCGATTACACGGTAACCGACACCTTTGTTTTAACGGGTCCAGCTACGGTATCCGACGTCAACTTCTGGGCCTGGACCTTCCAGGAGGATACGACCAGTACCGTCGATTGGTCCATTACAGACCTTGCAGGGGACAAAACCTACGGGGCAGGCACGGCGAACGTTAATAATACAGACTTTGAGTTCACAAACAACGACGGCTACGATGTCAATGAAGTTAACTTCACTACCGGTCTTATAAATCTGCCGACCGGCACTTATGATCTTTCTTTGGGGAACGCAACGACGTCAGAACAGCTCTATTCGTATTGGGACGAAAATGACGGGCCTTCCAACGCAACGTCTAGCTATCAGGCTGGTCCCATCGGCTCAGAGTCGTTCCAGATCCTGGGGTCCCCTACTCCCACCCCTGAACCGAGCGGACTCGTTTTGGTTGGGACGGGCGCGTTATTCGTAGGATTATTCGCTGTTAGACGCCGCTGTAAGCCAGGTTAGTAGTATAAGTCTCAAGACTCAATATTAGTAACAAATACTAATTGCCCACTGTAAGCACGTTTGCTTTCGGGTCACTCTGTGCTATACTCCAATTGGGTTGTTTAAGGTACACAGTTTAACTTGCAGGTGTTGCAATTTGACGCAAAAAAACTTCCCATTTCCGCACAATGAGTAGGTTCTTAGTTGTACTGACAAGAACGACCAGCTAATAAGGGGATATGATGAAGAATATTATTTTGCCGCTTGTTGTGGCTTCTCTGGCACTGAGTTGCTGCCACAAAGCCTCGGCCGACATCACACTTTATAACAATGGGCCGATTAGTGGGGCTATTTACGAATGGCAAATTAACGATAATAACTTGGTGAGCGACACATTTACTCTGACACAGCGGTCTATTATAACCTCCATAGATTTTGGGGCTGCGAATTTGCCGGATGATACAATATCTCAGATAGATTGGGATATTGCATCCGAACCGGACCAGGGCACTATATACGGCGAAGGTACTTCAGCAGTTACGGGAACGAGCGCAGGCACTTCAAGCGCGTCTGGTTTTGCCGGTGATCCTCTTTACGTAGATAGTTTCTCCACGAGCCCGGTAGTTCTGACTGCCGGAACGTATTATCTCAGCCTTAATAACGCAGTAGTCAACGGTACAGCATCTGGAGACGGCGCCTACTGGGATGAAAATGATGGGCCATCGATTGGTGTTGACGACGACAGCTTCTATATCGGCTCCGAGTCCTTTGATGTACAAGGCACAGTAGTTCCTGAACCGAGCGGTCTCGCTTTGCTAGGTATCGGTACCCTTTTCGTCGGCTTCTTCATCATGAGACGCCGCAAGTCTATAGCTTAGTCCATTCCAAAGCTCAAATCCTCAGAGGGGCGGGTCATTTACCGCTCCTCACCAACTTCGCTAAATCCTTCGGCTTCGATCAACCGCTTCTCCGCCTCTTGCATATACTCCAGCAACCTCCTTACCCTGTTATTGAGCCACACGCGTTCTACCAGCCGTCCAAGCAGTCCCATGGGGGCCGCGTAGGTAAAGCGATCTGTAAGGCGCGTGCCGCCCGTGGAAGTGGTTGTAAACCAGTGGTCATGCTGCCACCGGGCGAACGGTCCACGAACTTGCTCGTCACGGAATGTGGCCGTGTTTGGGTGCAAAGGACTAGGAGGATCGAAGGAGGTAATTTGGGAAGCTAGCGTCCAGAAGACTCCGCCATAACGGGCTCGGAACTTAACGACAGTCCCGGAACGCATGGGAACAATCCCTGCATCCAGGAGCTCTTCTTGCGTTTCCGGAGGGGCTACGCGATTGTGGTTGGTTATGTCGGTAACGAAGGCAAACACAGCTTCCAGAGGAGCCGCAATTTCGACCGTTCGCTCGATTTGAGGCATGATGATTCTGCCCAGACAAAACAACAGCGGCGGACTGCTTGCCCACCGCTGCAAAAATCTTAAATCTTCACGTACGTCTATTAGACGTGGTTGTTCAAAGCGGCGCCGATGCTCTGCTTTGTGTTCGCTCCGCCGATAAGCTCCCCGACACGCTCTCCACCCTTGAAGATAATCAATGTTGGGATGCTCATGACCCCATAACGGGACGCAATCTCAGGGTTCTCATCTACATTAAGCTTGAAAACCTTGGCCTTGCCATTAAACTCTTCTGCTACCGCGTCGACTGCCGGCGCAATTGCTCGACAAGGTCCACACCAGGAAGCCCAGAAATCCACCAAAACCGGGACATCAGACTTCAAGACCTCGGAATCAAATTCCGCCGTCGACACTGCAGTTGCTGCACTCATTTTCGTAACTCCTTCCGACCACTCGGGCCAGTGAACATTCAGGTGACTCGAGCCGGACACAACCCGCTCATCAAGATTTAAAACACGAGTTGCACAACGGCAGTTCCCGCATCCATCAATATAGCACCGTACTCTTAACTCTCTGTTATACCCTCTCGGGGGCCTGAATTTATAAGCTCGCTTTGAAACATTTCGAACCAGGCAATTGAGCGCTGGAGCATAGTCTCTGTGGTCTCGTGAGCCACCTCGGGATAAACGGCAAGCTCAAGCCGATCGGGATGGTCAACATAGAAGGGAGACAGACTTTCGTAAAGGTCGATGACGCCTTCGGGGTGTACAACCGTGTCGAGCGCGCCGTGCAGCATGAGCAGTGAACGGGGAGCAAAGTGTCCAAGATTATTATGCGGACTCGCGGCAAACAGTCCGGCTAGAGCCGGCTCCTGGCCGCTCAAACCGACACTGCGCGCGAGCGAAATCCGGCTCGGGCTTCCCATGATGGAGACGGCAGCTTTTATTCTGGGTTCGACGCACAAGGCCTCGAACATGGTGATGCCACCAAGAGACACTCCATGCACTCCCACCGATTCGATCTTAAGTTCATCCAGCAGAATGGAAATATCCAATACCGACCCATGGATAATTTCAATCATGGTCATCGGCGCGTTGAACATGAAGTCACGGTCGCGAGTTTCGGAATTCGAGCGGCTGCCGTGTCGTCTAAGGTCCATCGCGACAGCCCGAAATCCGCGGCGCGCATAGCGATAAAGAACCTGCAAATGCCGCTCTTTATTGCTGCCATTTCCATGCAGGACCAAAACAGTGGGAAGAGCGGAAGCATCCCCGTCTGGGAAAAGCTCCAGATAATCCAGATCTTCCCGTAGACGGCCGCTGCGCAGCCTGTAGTCTGAGCCTTGCATCACTATTACCTCAGCCCGCAAGAGCGGACAGAACTAAGAGGACACGCAGTCCCCGCTCCGTCAGTACGTAACGGTTGCGGGCCGCCTGGGTTATCAGATCCGCATGCATCAAGTCCCGCAAATGGTGGTAGAGGCTTCCCGTGCTCAACCCAGTCGCTTCACCAAGGGCAGCCGCGCTTTCCGAAGGCTTCCCAAGCAGCGACCGGAGCAATCCAACCTTCTGCGCCGACGACAGTGCGTAGCCAATCGCAGCCACAGATTCATCGCTCACATGAGCCAACTGGGCCAGCGAAAGCGAGTTTTCCGCTGTCTGGGTCGCCGTCTCTCCATCATGAACCGTCGAATAATTCACGCTGTATTGTACAACAGCCTCACCCACCACGCCGACGGGATCGTTGTGCCCGCCAACAGTATCACCATCGCCATGATCGAAAGTTTCGCCAACGGATCCCGGCTTTATGGAAGCCATCGCCGTCTGTAATTGACGTATCTCCGCCTGGAGCTGCTTCAGTGCATCTTTGGTTTTTCCGTCCATAGTACCCTCCCTATTCTAAAATATTGTACTACGATAAAACTGGCCTGTCAAGGCCGCTAGACACAATTAATTGCTTGCGGTATAATGCTCAGTATCAGACTTGCTCCTGGCACGTTTGACCCGCGACCGGGAATCATCCCGACCGGACCTTGTTGTTAAAGTTCGGAGTTTCCATTGGCCCAAATACTTGTAGTTGACGACGAAGCGCCCATCGTGGATGCCATTTCGTACAACCTGACAAAAGAAGGTCACGCGGTTAGAACAGCGGCCGACGCCGACGAGTGCCTTCATCGCATCCGAGATGGCCGCCCAGACCTCGTAGTGCTCGACGTTATGCTGCCCTCAGGCAGCGGCCTCGATATCTGCCGCCGTATTCGGCGCGAGCAGGATAATCTCCCCGTTCTCTTTCTTACCGCCCGTGCTGCCGAAGCAGACTGCCTCAAGGGCTTTGAAGCAGGCGGCGACGACTACATGGTCAAGCCCTTCAGCATGCGCGAGCTCATGGCCCGCATCCAGGCTGTCCTGCGCCGCGGCGCGGCGAAGTCCGAGGAAGCGTCCCCGGTCATTGCGTCCCCTGAAGAGCTCATTGAGCCGATCACTGCGGACAACATATTTATCGACCCAGAGCGCCGCGAAGTTCTTTGCTGCGGGATCCCAGTTTCCCTCTCACGCAAGGAATTCGATCTGCTTACCCTTCTGGTCTCAAACCGCGGACGAGTCTTCGACAGGCAGACCTTGCTTTCCAGAGTATGGGGAGAAGATTGTTATGTTGACGATCGTACGGTGGACGTACACATACGCTGGCTCCGTGAAAAGATTGAAAGCACCCCCGCCCGTCCTGAAATGCTCCTGACTGTACGCGGTATAGGCTACAAGTTCAAAGGGTGAGCCGCAAAATCAACCTATCCTGGCTGCGAAAGCGGCGGACAGATTTCGACTCTGAACCCTCGGAGGGGCCGGACGATCCACCTGCCGACCGCCTCGACGCTCACCGCTGGCAGGCCCTGCTCGAGGCCACAGACGACGCAATCCTTCTGGTCAACAGCGACCACACCCTCATCCTTGCCAACCCATCCGCAAGCTGGATGTTTCGTACCCGGCACAAAAAAGGCCCGGGCAATGACGAGCCTACTCCGGTTCACGGTGAAGGAGAGTCCCTTCTCGCCGTAACCCTGAGCAGCGAGCTCGATGAACTACTCAGGGATTCCATTAAACGCCAGGCTGTAGTCGACGCCGAAGTGTCTATCACACAACCCGCGGTACGCAGTCTCCATGCTCGTGTCATGCCCGTGTCTGAAATGGAGTTCCTGATCGTACTGCGCGATCTTACGGAACTGCGCCGACTGGAGCGCGTGCGCCGAGACTTCGTGGCCAATGTCAGCCACGAGCTGCGCACCCCACTGACGTCGATCAAAGCCATGGCGGAAACCCTGCTCGACGGAGCCCGAACCGATGAATCCGTAGCGGAACGCTTCCTCGAAACGATCATCCGCGAATCAGACAGACTGGTTCGACTCTCCTCCGACCTGCTCGACCTGTCACGCGCGGAAACCAGGGGCGTGGAAAAAACGTCGGTCGATATGTCCGCCCTTATCGGCGACACCGTCGCCCGATTTACAGCGCAGGCCGAAGCCGCCGGAGTTACCCTGCACAACAGTGTCCGTCCCCCACTCGTCGCCCTGGCCGACCACGATGAAATGGCGCAAGTCGTCGTTAACTTGCTCGACAACGCGATCAACTACACCCCACAGGGCGGAGAAGTCACGATCACGGCGGAGGACGACGATGAATCCGTCACTATTTCCATCAACGACACAGGGATTGGGATAATGTCGCACGATATCCCACGCCTCTTTGAGCGCTTCTACCGAGCTGATAAAGCCCGAAGCCGCGCATCAGGCGGAACAGGGCTGGGGTTGTCGATTGTGAAACACATTGTGGAAAACCACGGCGGAACAGTCGGGGTGCAAAGCGAGTTTAACAAAGGCAGTACGTTTACGTTTACCGTGCCGAGGAATTAGGGGAACGAGACATTAGGAAGTGGGAAACCGGGCAGCTTCCGTTCCGGCCTCTTCTCTCCCATTCTGATGGTGGGAGAAGATTGAGATGAGGGGGTCCTTCGGAACGTTACGATAACAAGATTTAAGCGGTAGATTTATCCGGATAACCCCCTCACCCTACCCTCTCCCACCATCAGAATGGGGGAGAGGAGAAAACTAAGAATGGAGGAGAAGATTCGGACTGCACACTCTTACGCATCCTTCAACCACCGCGCCGCATCGCGAGCATGGTAAGTCAAAATTATATCCGCCCCTGCCCGCTTCATCGAAGTAAGCGTCTCCAAAACCACAGACCGCTCATCAATCCAGCCATTCGCCGCAGCAGCCTTCACCATCGAATACTCCCCGGACACGTTATAAGTAACCACCGGCACATCCACCATATCCCGAACCTGGCGCACGATATCCAGATAGGCAAGCGCCGGCTTGACCATGATCATGTCGGCCCCTTCGGCAATATCCAGAGCTACCTCTTTTAGGGCTTCTCTTCTGTTGGCCGGGTCCATCTGATACGTGCGACGGTCGCCAAACTGCGGCGCACTGCCGGCGGCCTCGCGGAATGGTCCGTAGTACGCCGATGCGTACTTGGCCGCATAAGACAGAATTGGCGTTTCCAGATACCCCTGTTCGTCCAGGACGGTTCTTATAGCGCCAACCCGGCCATCCATCATATCGGAGGGCGCCACTATGTCGGCACCTGCAATAGCATGAGAAAGAGCAGTCCGGGCAATAAAGGCCAGTGAAGGATCGTTGTCAATCTTCTCGCCGTTGATTACACCGCAGTGGCCGTGGGATGTATACTCGCACAAGCAGACATCGGTGATCACCACAAGGCCCGGCAGATCGCGCTTCAGTTCTTTTACAGCGCGCTGCACGATCCCGCGCTCGTCGTAAGCGCTCGAACCAAGTTCGTCTTTGTATTCTGGAATTCCAAAAATAAGAACGGATCCAATTCCCTGCGCCAGAGCCCCTTCGGCTTCCTTGCGCAGGGAATCTATCGAGTGCCGATACACTCCCGGCATCGACGCAATCTCTTCTCTAGTCATCCCCTTTTCTTCTGTCACAAAGAGGGGCAAAATGAAGTCACGGGCCGTAATTTCCGTCTCTCTGACCAGAGAGCGAAGCGCCGCGGAAGAACGAAGACGGCGCGGACGAAGATTTATCGGCGAAAGATCATTCACATCCTTACCTCGACAGTAAGGCCGGACAACGGACGTGGTGTGTAGATCGCTTCGGCTCCGGCAGCCAGCAAAGCGGCGCCCATGGCTTCAGGATCTGTGGTGATTGCAATGATTGTGCCACCACCTCCGGCGCCTGCGAGCTTAGATCCCAGCGCCCCGGCATCGAGAGCTGCCTTGATCATTCGGTCGTTGCTTTCAGCGCTTCCGCCAAGGGATTTCTGTATGGCATGGTTCTGGTTCATGAGGGCCCCTAGGAGTTCCCAATCCTGCGACAACAGAGCACGCTTGCCTGCACGAGCCAGCTTCGCAATCTCCAGATTGCCGTCAACAACCTCGGTGTCTCCAGCCAGCCAGCGCTCCAGAAGCGGAGTGTGCACTGTCCCGGAATGGTGCTGAACGCCAGTATGAGCCAACACAAGGGGAGGCGCGCCCACGTAGTGGTTCAAGTTTTCGACAGTCGCAAAGACCATCTCATCTTCAGTCATGACGCTGGGAGATTTATCGCGGAAGTCCATATAGTTAAGACCTCCAAATGTCGACATGTACTGGTCCTGGTATCCGCAAACTATCCCCAGAAACTCCCGTTCTATTTTCCGAACTAGTTCCGCAATGCCGTGGCGCTGCACGCCTATTTCCAGATACGCCAGTACAGCCCCAACAACAGCCGTCAAGATCGCCGTGGATCCAGCAAGCCCGGCTTTCATGGGAATCTCTGTATAGGCCTTCAGCCCAAACGGCTTGCATGTGGCCGGATCCACCTCAAGGGCGGAAAGGACCGCGCGAACTACGTTCAGGTAGTCTCCGTCATGGAGTTTTAAATCTGAAATCTGCGTTAATTCCTGAGTAACTCCGGAGACTTCAATCGTCGTAACCAGTACGTCTGTTGTAAGTTCGCAGTAGGCTCTCTCGGTTGTAGAGCAGGATATAACCGAGCCCCCATACATATCGCTTGGGTTGCCAACAATTCCGCAACGTCCAGGCGCTGAAGCAATAATCAACGACTCTCCTCCAAAATCAGATCTACAGCCTCCACAAGGGAAGGCACAATAAAGTCGGGCGGCGGCCACATATTCGCAGAACTATCTGCACTTGTGGCGCCAGTTAATACGAGAATCGCGCTTCTCACGCCCACGGCCCGAGCCGCGGCAATATCCGTTGCAGAATCTCCAATAAAGACGGTGCGCTCCAGATCGAACTCAAGATCCGCCGCGGCTTCATACAGCATTCCGGGCTTGGGCTTGCGCCTGTCCGAACCGCTGTCCTTTAAATCGGTGCAGTAGTAGTGCCGGTCAACGAATGCGCCCGCTTCCGATTCCATGGTGCTGTCTAGAGCCTGTTTGACCAGCTCCAGATCGGACCTGGTCATAATTCCCTTTCCAACACCCTGTTGGTTGGAGATTATGACGACTTTAAGCCCGGCATCGTTAAGGCGTGTTATCGCCTCCGGAATGCCGGGCAGAATTTCAAGCTCCGCTGGAGACTTAACGTAGTCTCCGGGCAGATACCGATTTAGAACACCGTCTCTGTCTACAAAAACAGCCTGTAGATCAGTACTCATGCAGTTACCACTCGATCTTACGGAATCTAATACCAATAGTATTCCACACCCTGTCAATTGTGCCCTGCATTAATGGGTGTGAAAACGGGATCTGTAGGTTGGGGAGATTAAATTTCGCCTTCGAAGACTTCGACGGCAGGCCCGGTCATGTAAACGTGGTTGTCCGCTTCCGACCAGTCGATGTCGAGGTCCCCGCCTGGCAGATGAACCAGGACCTGTCGTCCCGTACGCTTATTGAGCGCAGCAGCTACGGCGCTGGCGCATGCTCCGGTACCGCAAGCCAAAGTTTCTGCTGCGCCGCGCTCCCAAACACGGAAGTTTATTTCATGGTCGTTTAAAACTTCGATAAACTCCGTATTGGTCCGGCGTGGAAAAGCGGGATGCTTTTCAACCAGGGGGCCAATTTCATGGACAGGAAAGTCGCGGACACTCTCGACGAAGGCTACGGCATGAGGATTGCCCATGGAAACGAGGGTGAAGCGCAGGGTTCGGTCTCCTACTGTCAGTGGTTCGTCAACCACAGGCCCCGAGCCTCTCCCCAGCGTTGTGGGAATACGGGAAGGCTCAAGAACCGGCTCTCCCATATCCACTCGGACACTTGCCACTTTACCGTCAGAGCCCTTAACGGCATTTACGACAAGCAGGCCGGCCCCGGTTTCCACGGGAATGCTTAGAGCCCCATTTGTAAGATCTCTATCAACCACAAACTTAGCGTAGCACCGGATACCATTGCCGCACATCTCCGCCTCGGATCCATCGGGATTGTACATACGCATCTGAAACGCTGTCTCTTTGCCCGGAAGCACCAGGATGATTCCATCGCCGCCAATTCCAAAATTTCGGTTACAGAGTTCGGCAGCGCGTGACGCCGCCTCGTCCGCAGTCGCTTCCGCGCCAAGGCAGTCGATCACAACGAAGTCATTGCCCGTGCCGTGCATTTTCGTAAACTTCATCTACGCTGCAGTCCCTTCCTCGACCACAACGGCTTCGGCGGGAGGCGCTCCGTTTGACGACGGTGTGTGTGCCGCCGCCCCGTTATTCTCGCGATTGGCTTCAGCAAATAGATTGAGTATCGGCCGAACCGGAACTACACTGGTTACAGCATGCTTGTATACAAGTTGGGCCGGCTTACCCGGCGTGTCCAGTAAAATTGTAAACGAATCAAAGGCGCGGACGTTCCCGCGCAGCTGATGCCCATTTACAAGGTAGATCGTCACACCGATATTTTCTTTTCTTGCCTGGTTTAGAAAGGTATCCTGCAGGTTCATCTGCGTTTGCTTAATCATTTTGTGACTTTCCTATTTCTCAGATCGCGCTTCCATTATTACGGAGCAAATGTTTTCTGCCGCTTCTTCCGTGGTGAGACTATCCATCTCTATCCACCGTATTCTCTGGTCGGCTCGGAACCAGATGAGCTGGCGCCGGGCAAAGTGGCGAGTATCTCGCTTTAAGAGGTCAACAGCATCGTCTAGCTTCATATTACCCAAAAGCACCTGCGACAAATGACGGTATCCTAACGATTGCATAGGATTAAGCTCCGGGCTGTATCCTGAAGCAAGGAGTTCTTCAACTTCCCGGAGGAAGCCTTGCTCCATCATTACCTCTACCCGCTTATTTATCCTGCTGTACAAAAGGTCCCGATCTGCGAAGTTCAATCCAAAAAGCAGAACATCCTGCTTCTCGGCATGGTCTCTGTTTTCGGCATGAAGCTCCGAGATAGTTCGGCCCTGGTACTCAAAAACCTCAAGCACTCGTATCAGTCGTTTGGCATCGTTTATATGTATACGGGCGGCAGCCTCCGGATCGATCCCCAAAACTGCGGCATACAGGGTGTGTGTTCCAAATTCTTCGGATATTTTTCGCCATTTTTCGCGAAGTTCTTCGTTTGGTGGCGTAATCGGGATCCGTAGATCCTCCGTTAACGCCCGCGAGTACAGTCCGGTTCCCCCCACAATAAGCGGAGTATTGTTCCGAGCCGCAATTTCCTCACATTTGAGAGTCCCCTCTCGCTGAAAGTCGGAAAGCGTCCAGGACTCGTCGGGATTCACGACGTCGATGAGATGGAACCTGGCAGCGGCCTGCTCCTCGCTTGTCGGCTTTGCAGTACCGATGTCCATATGCCGGTAGACCTGCATGGAATCGGCGGAAATGAGCTCCAAAGGGAGCTGTTTTGAGAGCGCAATGGCAACCGCAGTTTTTGAAGCTGCCGTCGGACCGACTAAAGCAATGCGGGCCGGTAGTCTACTTAAAGTATCCTGATTCACGCGTCAGTATAGCATAACGGCTACGAGGAGTCCTGACTCGTAAATTCATAATTCCGGGAATACAATCTTGATGTCTTTAAGTCCATGAAGCATGGGCAACAGGAGGTGCAGTAGGTCGGATATAATATCCTAGAGTGGGGCTTCGTATCAGTCCCATTGCAAAGAAAGAAGGATTGGACCATGCCCGAGATTTCGACACAGCACCTCTTTACCCTTCGTCTTGAGATCGCTCCGTTCGTGCGCATCGGAGCGGCCCCAGGCCGAAACCTGAATATCGCGCCCATCGCCGGTGGCACGTTCGAAGGAGACCGCCTTCGCGGAACCGTTGCGCCGGGGGGCTCCGACTGGCTCGAACCTCGCGCAGACGGCTCCAATCTAATCAATGTCCGCATCGCGCTGCAAACCGACGACGGGGCTCTGATCGCAATAAGATATCGGGGAATTCGCTACGCAAGCCCGGAAGTCTCTAGCCGTCTGCAGAACGGCGAGAATGTAGATGCGTCTGAATACTACTTCAGGGCTTCTTTTATGTTCGAAACCGCCTCAGAAAAATACGGATGGCTTAATCACATCGTAGGCGTTGGCACAGGGGAACGCCCACCGAGCGGCCCCGTGTACCATGTGTTTGAAGTGCTCTGACACGGACGGCGCTGCTTTCGACACCTTTTTATTGTTCGAAGACATCCTCTTCGACCGGTGTTACATCCCACCAGTTGTGGCCCGTCTTTACCTCACAGCCCAATCGCACGTCCAATTTATATGCGCCTTCCATAGCTTTACGCACGAGCAGGGCCAGCACGGGGACTTCCGCTGGAGGCGATTCAAAAAGCAGTTCGTCGTGCACTTGTAAAATCATACGCGCCGAAAGGCCGCTGTCTCGCAGTGCATCGGCGGTTTTCAGCATCGCGATCTTCATAATATCGGCACACGTACCCTGTATCGGCATGTTCGCTGCTTCGCGTTCGGCTCCCTGGCGAAACTGGTAGACCGAGGAGTTAATGTCCGGTATGTAACGGCGACGTCCAAGAAGGGTTTGTACGTAACCCACTTCCCGTGCAATCGCCACGATCTCATCGTGATAACGCTTAACACCGGGATAGCGCGACATGTACGTCTTTATAAGATCCGAAGCGGTGCTTTGTGGAATTCCCAATTCCGACGCAACCCTGAAAGGCCCCGCGCCATACAGAACGGCGAAGTTGACCGTCTTTGCCTGACGCCGTTGGTCTTTCGTCACCGATTCCCCATCCGGAATAGAGAAAATCATGCGGGCCGTGTGCTCGTGCACGTCCTCGTTCGATGTAAACGCCTCAATCAGCGCGGGTTCGCCCGTCATATGAGCGAAGATACGAAGCTCGATCTGGGAATAGTCCGCGGAAACCAGAACGTTGCCCTCGGTCGCAACGAACGCTCGCCGAATCTCCTGTCCCGCCTTTGTACGCACAGGAATGTTTTGCAGATTCGGATTACTTGAGCTAAGCCGGCCTGTACTGGCTACTGTCTGATTGAGCGAGGTGTGGATACGGCCGGTGGTGGCATTGATCAATGCAGGGAGACTGTCCGCATAAGTCGACTTTAGCTTGCTCAGTTCACGCCACGCCAGGATTTTCCCTGCGATCTCATACCCCTGTGCATTAAGTTCTTCGAGCACTTCCGCCCCGGTTGAATAGCCGGTCTTGGTTTTCTTGCCGGTGGGCAGCTTTAGCTTTTCAAAGAGAACTTCCTGAAGTCGTTTTGTGGAACCTATGGAAAATGGCTCTCCTGCCAGGTCCGCAACATCGGCTTCCAGACCAGTTATAGTCTTCGACATTTCATGACTGGCCACGGAAAGAAGATCTCGGTCCACAGCAACTCCGTTAAGCTCCACCTGAGCCAGGAGCAGCGCCAGTGGCATCTCAATGTCGTCAAGGAGTTTATCCAGTCCGTCTTGCGACAGGCGCGCGCGCATCGGTGTGGCAAGCGACGCGACTGCGGCAGCCCGATCACTCAGTGTTCCTGCAGCATCAGAGGGATCGTCGAGAAGGGTCCACGAAAGATGCTCGGAAACAAGGTCGGCAAGCGGGTAGCCCGAACGACCTGCGTTTATCAGATAGGCTGCCAGCAGCGCATCGAAGGATACACCATTCAGCACAACGCCCGCGTTCAGCAGCACTCCGCAAGCAAGCTTTGTGTCATACACCGATTTCTTAACGGATGGGTCGGCCAGAAATTCGGTAAGTTCCCCCGGGAGCTCGTTCCCGCAGAGGTAGTATGAGTTTTTGCCGTCGGAGAGAGCAATTGCATCGAACGAGGTATCGATCAGAGCAGGTCCTTTGGATACCGTACTTAACGAGATCCCGATAGGCGTTCCGGACTGCTTCAGCATCTCAAGCGCGCCCGTCAATTCCCCTGCGCCGGAGATTGTGTGTAGGACAATCTCGGATCTTGGCTTTGCCGCAGGCGCCGGCGTCTCCTCTGGCAGATCGAACAACGACCCCGTGTCCTGCTTCGGCTTTTCCGTGGGAAGACGCTTCAGCAGCGTACGAAATTCCAGGCGTTCGAACAGCTCTTTAATAGCGGCATAGTTGGGCCCAACCTGCTGGTAATTGGGTTCAAAGGAGACGCCTTCGGGCAAGGGGACATCCCGAACAATGGTTGCCAGCCGCTTGCACTGCAGGGCGATCTCCTGGTTCGCTCCGAGAGATGCCTGGATCTTCTCCGGAAGCTCTGCCAGGTGCGCAATCAGGTCCTCTACCGTCTCATATTGGCCCAGCAGCTTCGAGGCGCCCTTCTCTCCAATCCCCGGCACGCCGGGAAGGTTGTCTGAGGAATCTCCCTTTAAGCCTTTAAAGTCTGGAATCTGATAAGGTTTGAGACCGTAGCGTGCCACAACCGCGGCCTCGTCGTACATCACAGTATCGGATACACCCTTAACAGTAATCATAACGCGCACCGGGCCCGACACGTCATCCACGAGCTGCAGCGCATCGCCGTCACCAGTCACAATGACAACCGAATAGCCCAACGCCTTTGCCTTTTCGGCAAGAGTCCCGCAGACATCGTCAGCTTCGTAGCCATCAACCTCGATCACTGGGATATTGAACGCACGCGCCATCTCTCTTGCAAGCGGTTTTTGCGGCTGGAGATCGTCGGGAGGGGCTTTTCGATTGGCCTTGTAGTCGGCAAAGTCGTCGTGTCGGAAAGTGCGCACGGGAGGGTCGAAAGGCGCAAAAATAAGATCCGGTTTCTGGGTCTCCAGAATATTCAGGATCATCAACACGAAGGAATAAACGGCGTTGGTCGGCACATGATCCGAAGTGGACAGTGCGCGCATTGCGAAGAAGCCTCGATAGAGGAGGCTGTTCCCATCTAGAATGACAGCCTTTGGCATGCTGGGATTATACCCCGTATGCTATAATACGCCCATGACTTTTGAAGAGAAAAAGAGCGCATACGCTAACGCCGGTGTAGATATAGATGCGGCCAATGACGCCGTAAGTAAGATGCGGGG
>Ga0302315_10001771_pt1 | contig 21277 bp, 21 predicted proteins | sample III_Palsa_N3_1_FD_200532 | JGI IMG/M metagenome (GOLD analysis project Ga0302315, IMG submission 200532) | Peat permafrost microbial communities from Stordalen Mire near Abisko, Sweden - III_Palsa_N3_1 | ecosystem: Environmental > Terrestrial > Soil > Palsa > Peat permafrost | place: Sweden...
TTTAACAAATTGTAAGGTTTTATACAAGGCCACGGCGGATTCCCGCTGGGCGGGATCCAGGCGGAGGTTCCGGCTACTCAAGGCCAGGCCGCCGGGCGCCCTTTGGGTGGGGCAAATGATCATGGTCACGGGCAATTGCTCTATCTGGATCAGCCTTTTAAGGACCATGCACTGCTGATAATCCTTCTGACCCATATACAATTCATCGGGCCGTACTATACGGAGCAGGCGTTCCACTACCTGGCAGACGCCCTGGAAATGCCCGGGCCGGTACCGGCCTTCGAGGATTGTTTCCAGGTAACCGAGGTCGTATCGCTTTTCCAACTGAGTGCCTCCCGGGTATATTTCTTCCACCGAAGGCAGGAAAAGGACGTCGACCCCGCTTTTCTCAAGTGTCAGAATGTCCTGATCCAGTGTTTTAGGATATTTAGCGTAATCCGAAGGGTCGTTGAACTGGGTAGGATTCACAAAGACGCTGCATATCGTGAATCGCCCGCGTGACCTGGCTTCCAGGATAAGGGACGCGTGCCCTTCGTGGAGGGCGCCGAGCGTGGGAATAAAGCCGGTTACCGTATCGGTTCCAATGGAAGCACATACTTCTTCCAGGGAATGAACAGTTTTACAAATGACCATAGCGCTTTCGTTTCGGAGTGATAGTCCAGACTTTCCTAAAAAAAATCTACCTTTGCACTCATTTTGTCAGGTAACAATTTATTAACTTAACCTAAATGGCAGCAAAGAAACGGATTTTATTCATAGCCAACGAAATGTCTCCCTATTTAGAGGAAACGGATTTTTCCGCCATTATCAATCAGTTGGCTATCAAAGCAAATGACACTGGTTACGAAGTGCGCTGCATCATGCCGCGCTTTGGGACAATTAATGAAAGAAGGCACCGGTTGCACGAAGTGGTAAGACTCTCAGGAATCAACGTGTCTGTTGACAATGATGATTACCCGCTCCAGATCAAAGTGGCCTCTCTGCCTAACGCCCGCCTCCAAGTCTATTTCCTGGACAATGAAGATTTCTTTAAACGCAAGGGCGTACTGTATGATGAACAGGAGCAGTGGTATGAAGACAATGACCTTCGTACCATTTTCTTTTGCAAGGGCGCCCTGGAAACTGTCAAAAAGTTCGGCTGGCCTCCCGACATTATTCATTGCGCAGGGTGGATGACCGGTCTCATCCCTATGTATATTAAGACGGCCTACAAAAAAGAACCGGTTTTCAACCATACAAAGGTGGTCTTTACGATTAACCAGAACACTTTTTCTGAAAGCCTGGGGCCTGATCTGCTGAAAAAAGCCATTATCCATACCAATATTAAAGAAAAGGACCTCGAACCCTTTAAAGAGGCCAACCAAACCGCCATGTACAGGGGCGGAGCTACCTACGCCGATGCCGTTACCTTTGGCGCGGAAAAAGTCGAAAAGTCTTTACTGGACGAGTTTGCGAAGATGAAAGGGAAAAAGGTACTTACCTACAGCCCCGTGCACCTGGAGGACCTGAGTGATTACATGCAATTGTATAATGACTTGTCGGTTTAACGGGTGTCCCCTATTTTTGTAGCCACATTAAAATTGAAATAACCCATTTATGCCTTATTTATTCACCAGTGAATCCGTTAGTGAAGGCCATCCGGATAAAGTGGCCGATCAAATTTCAGATGCTTTGATCGATAATTTTCTAGCCTGGGATCCCGAAGCAAAAGTAGCATGTGAAACACTGGTGACTACAGGTCAGGTGGTTCTTGCAGGAGAAGTGAAATCTAAAAGTTACCTGGACGTTCAGAAGATCGCCCGGGATGTGATTGCACGAATCGGCTATACGAAGAGTGAATATATGTTCGAAGCCAACTCTTGTGGCATCATCTCCGCCATCCACGAACAATCAGCTGATATCAATCGTGGCGTAGATAAGAAAGATAAAGAAGACCAGGGCGCCGGCGACCAGGGTATGATGTTCGGATATGCCAGCACGGAAACCAAGGATTACATGCCCCTTCCCCTGGACCTGGCGCACAAGTTGCTCATCGAATTGGCCGTACTGCGCAGGGAAGGTAAGCAGATCAAGTATCTCCGCCCCGATGCCAAATCACAGGTCACGATCGAGTACGACGACAATAATAAGCCCGTCCGCATTGATACCATTGTCATCTCTACCCAACATGATGATTTTGACACGGATGAGAAAATGGCGGCTAAAATTAAAAAGGACGTCATTAATATCCTGATTCCCCGCGTTCAGGCGCAGTATCCGGAATACAAACACTTATTTAATAATAAGATCAAGTATCACGTCAACCCTACCGGCAAGTTTGTGATCGGTGGTCCTCACGGGGATACCGGATTGACCGGACGCAAGATCATCGTGGATACGTACGGTGGTCGTGGCGCTCACGGCGGTGGTGCTTTCTCCGGAAAAGACCCTTCCAAGGTTGACCGTTCTGCGGCCTACGCTTCCCGGCATATTGCCAAGAACCTCGTAGCGGCTGGAGTAGCGGACGAAGTCCTCGTGCAGGTTTCCTACGCTATCGGCGTGGCCCAGCCCATGGGTATCTATGTAAATACTTTTGGCACGGCTAAGGTGGATCTGCCTGACGGCAAGATTGCCAAAGAAGTGGAAAAGTTGTTTGATATGCGCCCCTACGCTATTGAAACCCGACTGAAACTGCGCAACCCGATGTATTCGGAAACGGCGGCTTACGGACATATGGGCCGCAAGAATGAAACGGTGACGAAAGTGTTTCATGGGGCAGACGGGAAGACGAAGAAGGTAAAAGTGGAGCTCTTCACCTGGGAGAAGCTGGATATGGTGAAAGAAGTGAAGAAAGCATTTAATATCAAATAACTCAAAGTTTAAACTAAATAAGAGCCCTCAATTACGACTGTCGTTGAGGGCTTTTGGTTTTAGGCGGCATTTCGCCAGGATTTTTGCCGGCCCCGGATCATATTAAAAAAAACGAAGTATGTCTGTAAACAAAGAAGTGAAACGGATTACCACGCATACCCTTCAAAAAATGAAGGAAAATGGGGAGAAAATCTCTATGCTCACGGCTTATGACTATTCCTTTGCCCGATTATTGGACGATGGGGGAATTGATGTAATCCTGGTAGGCGATTCTGCTTCCAATGTCATGGCGGGACATGAAACCACCCTTCCCATTACGCTTGACCAGATGATCTATCATGCGGCCTCTGTCGTCAGGGGGGCCAGGCGGAGCCTGGTTATCGTGGACCTTCCCTTTGGCACCTACCAAGGCAATTCCAAGGAGGCGCTCGCCTCCACGATCAGGATCATGAAGGAAACGGGCGCCCATGGCGTCAAGATGGAGGGCGGGGAAGAAATCCTGGAATCCATCAAAAGGATCCTTTCAGCAGGCGTTCCCGTGATCGGCCACCTGGGACTGACCCCTCAATCGATTTACAAGTTCGGAACCTATAATGTGCGGGCCAAAGAGGAAGCGGAGGCGGACAAACTGCGCCGGGACGCTTTGTTGCTGCAGGAAGCGGGCTGTTGTGCCCTCGTGCTGGAAAAGATCCCCGCCGCCCTGGCGGCTGAAGTCACGGCCAGCCTTCAGATCCCCACGATCGGGATCGGGGCCGGCGGCCATTGTGACGGACAGGTGCTCGTGGTGCATGATATGCTCGGCATTAATACGGAATTCAAGCCCCGCTTCCTTCGGCGGTACCTGGACCTGTATACGGAGATCACCGGCGCCGTGCAGGCCTATGTCAAGGATGTGAAGGCGGGGTCATTCCCGAGTGAGAATGAGCAGTATTGAACGCGCGGTGGGGCCGCGGGGCCGTTCACCGATTAAACGCCTCTTTTAATCGATAATTTTTGAACCGGCCTGTGGGGCGACGTAGCTTTACAGGCACAACACAACCTGAATTATGTTAAGAACCGCTCGTCCGGGAATTTTGTGGGTAACCCTCTTGTTGTGTTACACTTCCTGCTCACCCTCCAGGGCTATTGTTACAACTACCAAGATACCTTACCAGCCTTCCCCCATTACGTTGGATGGAAATGCCAATGACTGGAAAAATGTGCCCTTCACATTTGATCCGGCCACGACGTTCCGGTATGCGATCACGAATGACTCGACCAATCTATATATCTGCCTGACTTCTACGAGCCCCGGCCTTCAGAATAAGATCTTCCACATGGGGATGAGGGTGTACTTTGACACGAGCGGTGAGAAAAAGGAAGCCTGCGGAGTACAGTTCCCGATGCCGATTGATGATAATGCGATGAAAATGATTGCGGCGGCAGGCAGCGGGCTGGAAAAATCCAGCGCGGCGGAATATCGCAAGTTCATCTTGCTCCAGGAGAACCAGTATGAAACTTTCGGATTCCCGGGCGGAGGTAATGGCATGAATGCCATCGGCAGCACGGACTACGTGACGATCGGCTTCAACCTGGACCTGGAAGATATCATGGTCTATGAATTAAAAGTCCCCCTGAAGAATATTTACGGAACGGCGGTTCCTCCAAGTGCTTTTACCCGGCAGATGTCTATTGGATTGCATATTGAAGGAATCCCGAAATCAGAGGACCCCAATGGGCAATATCCTTCGGAGATCGGAATGCCGGGTTCGCAAATGACGGGCGCTCATGTAGGATTGGGAAAAGGCGGTGGCCTTCAGAAATACGGCAATGGAAGTTATGGTTCTCAAACAATATATAAAGACCAGCGTGCCTGGTTCAGGTTTACGCTGGCAACAAGCAAATGAAGAACGGACTGACATCTAACAGAAGGGTACTGAACATCGTCATTCACGTGGCCGCGTGGACGGTATTTATCCTGTTGCCCTTCCTGATCATGAGCAAGGATCCGGCGCCGTGGGAATTGGCCATGGAGCATAATCCTTACTTTATTTTCGTACAGGTCTTCACGAATGTCTACCTGATCGCTTTCTATTACGGGAATGCCCTTATACTGATCCCCCGCCTGCTGGCCAACAAAAAGATCCTGATCTACGCGCTGATCATCATCGCGCTGTTGGCTATTTATGTGTATGTCCCGGAGTATATCTTCCGACGTTTTATCTTTCCCCATCCCAAAGGACCCAGGCACCGGTTCCGGATATTCCCCTTGCCGGGTTCCGCCGCCCTGTTCCTTCTGATATTTGTCATCAGTTCCAGTGTAAAGATCATCCAGCAATGGTTCTCTGCCGAGCAACTGAAAGAAAAGGCGGAGAAGGAAAAATTGCGGACGGAGTTGTCTTTTTTGAAGTCGCAGGTGAACCCCCATTTCCTGTTCAACACCCTGAATAATATCTATGCGATGGCCATCACCCAGTCGGAACATACGGCAGACGCGGTGATGAAGCTGTCCCAGATCATGCGTTATATCCTCCAGGACGCAGACCATGAATTTGTTCCCCTGCAGAAGGAAATCGGATTCGTACAATACTATATCGACTTGCAGCAGTTCCGGCTAAGTAATAAAGTGGAGATCTCCTTTGAAGTGGAAGGAGATCCTGACCAATGGTCTGGATCTGACGACGCGCGGTCGGGACTTCGCGGCCCTCTCAGGATCGCCCCGCTGTTACTGATCCCTTTTATCGAAAATGCGTTTAAGTATGGGGTCAGCGCCAGGGATATGAGCTATATCAGGATCAAGATCAACATCCTGGCAAATGTGGTTACTTTGTGGGTGGAAAATAGTAAACACGCGGGGAACTTGGGAAATTCCAACGATAACACAGGGATCGGTATCAGCAATACCCGGAGGAGACTGGCGCTGCTTTATCCCGACAAACACGTTCTGTCGATCCAGGATTCGGCAGATCAATTCCAGGTCACCTTACAAATTACTTGCGGATGATTTCTTGTATTGCCATTGACGATGAACCCCTGGCCCTGGAAGTGCTCAAGAAGTATGTTCAAAAGATGTATTTCCTGGAGTTGAAGGGGGCCTTTACGAATCCGGACGAAGCCATTCAATTCATCAAGCAGGAAAAACCGGAAATCATTTTCCTGGATATTCAGATGCCGGATATCAATGGCATCCAACTGGCCAGCCAAATCCAGCAATACAATCCGGCCATTATCTTTACAACGGCTTACAGTGAATATGCGGTGGAAGGCTTCAATGCGGATGCCGTGGATTACCTGCTGAAGCCCATTGAATATGAACGCTTCCTGAAGGCCATTTACAAGGCAAAGGAATACCTTGAATTTTTACAGAGCAAGGATGTTGCCAACACCTCGATATTTATTAAGTCCGACTACCAGCAAATAAAAGTTAAGCTCAGTGATATCCTCATCATTGAAGCGTTGGATGACTTTATTAAGATCTACCTGCCGGATAAAACCCTGATCACGCTCATGACGCTCAAAGCCATCCAGCAAAAATTACCGGAGAAGGAATTTGTACGCATCCACCGGTCTTTCATTGTCCCCGTGAGTAAATTAGAAGTCATCAGCCGGGGCAAGGTAAAGGTGGGTGACAAAGAAATCCCGGTGGGCGCCAGTTACAGTGACTCCTTTTTTGCCCTTCTGAACGGAAAGATCTAACGCATGGACAAGGCATCGGTGATTATTATCGGGGCCGGTGCGTCCGGCCTGATGGCAGCGCTTGAATTATCCAGGGCCGGGAGGAATGTCATCGTTCTGGAAGCCAGGGATCGGTTGGGCGGCAGAATCCATACTATTCAAGGCATTGAAGCGGGCGCGGAATTCGTCCACGGGGACCTTCCGTTAACGGAGTCCTTGCTGAGGCAAGCGGGCATCGCATTGCGGGATGCAGGGGGGAAGATGTACCGTTCTGAAAAAGGGCAATGGCAAACGGCGAATGCCCCTTTGAAGGGATGGCCCGAACTGATTGAACGAATGGGCCTGCTGGAAGAAGACATCACGGTAGCTGCTTTCCTGCAGGAGTGCTATCCCGGAAAGGAGCACGCCCTGCTAGCCCAAAATATGAGGCGGTATGCGGAAGGATACGACCTGGCAGATATAGAAACGGCGAGTACGTTGGCCCTTTTTCAGGAATGGTCGAAAGAAGAACAACCGCAACATCGCCTTCAAGGGGGATATCAACGCCTGATTCATTACCTGGCTGAAGAAGCGAGGGCCAAAGGCTGTGTCATTCATACGAGCGCCGTTGTGAAAGAGATCAATTGGGAAAGCCATTCGGTCAGGGTGAGGACGGGCGAAGGGAATATATTTAATGCGCAGGCAGCGCTGATCACGGTTCCCCTGGGGGTTTTGACGGCCGGCCCTGATACGGAAGCGGGCATCCGGTTCTCCCCTGCCGTGGCGGATCGCCTTGCGGCCGCTCAGTGGCTGGGTTATGGATCCGTCATTAAAATATTGCTCTGGTTTAAGAAGCCTTTTTGGGAAGAACAGGCTCCTGGCATTGGCTTTTTATTGAGCGATCAGGCCCTCCCTGTCTGGTGGACACAGGCCCCGGAGGACCAGGCCCTCCTGACGGGATGGTTTGGAGGACCCCGTACGGCTGAATATAAGGAGATGAACGAGGAGCAGGTGCTCCGGGAAGCCCTTGCCTCGCTTTCTGTCGTTTTTGGAATAGCCGCTCCGGTTCTGCAGGCGCTTCTTAGCAGTTACCGGGTGGTGGACTGGAGCCGTGATCCCTTTGCCCTGGGGGCTTATTCTTTCCGGACAGTTGGAGACTCGGGAGCGAGGAAATTGTTGAATACGCCCCTGGACGACACCCTGTTCTTTGCAGGGGAAGGCCTTTATGTGGGTGATGTGCCTCCGGGTACGGTGGAAGCGGCCCTGGTCAGCGGGCAGGTGGCGGCGCAGGCGGTACTGAAGGCGAATTAAAGGGGGCGCGGTTTGCGACCGGCTGGCGCGCGGACGAATCGAAATGGGGCGGCCTAAAGACGAATTAAGGGGCGGCCGAGCCTTGGGCGGAGCCGAATTTTCGTACCTTGCCGTCCATTTTCCAGTTAATTTACTTCTTATGGACTTTCTGAAACACCTCCACATTGAATCCCATAATAAAGGGATCTCTACCGGTCAGCAATGGCTTCCCGGAAAGGGCAGCGTTCTTTCCTCTTATTCTCCCGTAGACGGTAAACTGATTGCCCAGGTGGAAACAGCCGACAGGGAAACCTACGACGCGGCTGTCGCCCAGGCCCGTGAGGCTTTTGCACAATGGAGGCAGTGGCCCGCGCCCAAACGTGGGGAAGTCGTTCGGCAGATCGGCATGGCGCTCAGGGAAAATAAGGACGCCCTGGGAAAACTGGTCTCCTATGAAATGGGGAAGAGCCTGCAGGAAGGATGGGGAGAAGTCCAGGAGATGATTGATGTCTGCGACTTTGCCGTGGGGCTTAGCCGTCAGTTGTACGGACTTACGATGCATAGTGAGCGGTCTTCGCACCGGATGTATGAACAGTGGCATCCGCTGGGGATCGTGGGGATCATATCGGCCTTTAACTTCCCGGTAGCGGTTTGGAGCTGGAATGCCTTTATATCCTGGGTTTGCGGGGACGTCTGCGTTTGGAAGCCTTCGGAAAAGACGCCCCTGAGCGCCATTGCCTGCCAGAAGATCGTTGAAAAGGTCTTTGCGGAGCAACACGTACCTGAAGGGGTGAGTGTGTTGGTGACGGGTGGGCTGGATGTGGGACAATGGCTGGCGGCTGATACCCGGATCCCATTGGTATCGGCCACGGGTTCTACCCGCATGGGCAAGGCCGTAGGGACTACGGTGGCCTCCCGACTGGGCCGTTCTCTCCTGGAACTGGGGGGCAATAATGCCATCATTATTACAGAAAATGCAGACCTTGATATTGCCATACGGGCGGCGGTTTTCGGAGCCGTGGGCACGGCGGGACAACGCTGTACCACGACCCGCAGGCTGATCGTGCAGGAAAAGGTGTACGGGGCGGTGAAGGAAAGATTACTGGCTGCTTATAAGCAGCTCAGGATCGGGGATCCGCTGGATCCGGAAAAGCACGTGGGGCCGTTGATTGACAAGGCGGCCGTCACTGCGTATGAAAAAGCCATTGTGTCGTGTAAGGAGGAAGGGGGCACTTTTCTCGTCGAAGGCGGGGTGCTTTCTGGCAATGGGTACGAGAGCGGTTGTTATGTGCAGCCTTGTATTGCAGAAGCTGAAAATGATTTTGCCATTGTGCAGCAGGAAACATTTGCTCCTATTCTTTACCTGATCCCATATAAGACACTTCCCGAGGCGATCGCTTTTCAAAACGACGTGCCACAGGGGTTATCTTCCGCCATCATGACGCTTCACTTGCGGGAGGCGGAAAAGTTCTTGTCGGCGGCCGGCAGTGACGCGGGTATCGCTAATGTCAATATCGGCACTTCGGGGGCCGAGATCGGAGGCGCCTTCGGGGGAGAAAAAGAAACGGGTGGTGGACGTGAATCAGGCAGTGATGCGTGGAAGGCGTATATGCGCAGGCAGACTAATACGATCAATTACGATGTGACGCTGCCGCTGGCGCAAGGGATAAAATTCGACTTGTGATCCGCCTGTAGTGCTACTCCGTAATTTAGCACTACGGCGGATCACCCCTAATGATGGCCCTTCGGGTGCCCGCTAGGGCAGGACCGAAGGTCGGCGGAGCGCGCTTTTGGAAACGAAAGCGGGCGCCCGGGGGCGCCCGCACAGATGATGCAAAGGTATATGGAGACATGCACGTGCATGATGCCGCGGGGGAAAAGTAAGGGCACGGAGACTCATATCTATTTAGCCGTCGCTTAAAAGAGACGTGGGAGCGTTTTGCTACCGCCCGGTCGAAGGGGAAACGAATGTATGCTCTGCGCCCGCTCGACACACCGTACCAGCCTTCCAGCCCAGGCGATAGCAAAAAACTACACCCTATCGCAATAAGCCTTATCAGAATAGGTCCTATCGTAATAAATGCTATCAAAAGATGACCGCTGAAATTATTCAGCGGTCATGTAGCTGAAATCAAAAACAAAGAAAACGCCAATAGTTATCATTACCCACTTAAAAAAACTTGGTTGAGAGCCAGTTGATCTACGAATTCAAATGTAGCGGCATTTTGAAGAGTTGCTGTATCTATTCCGGATTAAAAGTATCGATTATAGGAGTCTATCGCTTTCTCAGTGAGCCGGGCGATCCACCGAAGTTCTTTCGGAAAGCGGTGATGAAGTTCGATATATTCCGGTACCCGGTCATAAAAGCGATATCCATGATGGGGATGCTCGTGTCTTCCAGCAAGGATTTGGCTCTCTCCATCCGCGCCCCCATAAAGTAGTTGAAGATGGTGGTCCCATATATTTGTTTGAACCCTTTTTTTAGTTTGTAATCATTAAGCCCTACCCTATGGGCCAGTTCTACTATGGTCAGGGGGTTGTCCATATTCTGGATCAGCATTTCAGCGGCTTCCTTAATCCGCTCTACGTCATAAGGGCGGAGCACAATATGCGTGGCAGGATTACTGTGAAAGTGCCCGATCTTGTCGAGGGCCTGTATGAGCAATTCCATCACCTTTGCCTCCAAATACAGATTGCGGACGCTCTCTGCGAAATCGCCATAGAGTATGTCGTGTGTAATGCCCATCATCTGTATATTGGCGTAGTTATTTGTGTCGCTGAGGTTGGCCGTTTTTTTCTGCCTTACTTGCGACAGGAAAGTTTCCAGAAAGGGGAAATGAGGCGCCAACTTTTCCAGATACTCTACGCTGAAAGTAATGGCAAGGGTGGAGTACTCCTGACCGCCCTTCAAATCGCAAGCCGTCTCCCAAAACGGAGTATAAAAGAGATTGAATTGCTTTTCGAGCAGGTACACCTCCCCTATTCCACTGCGTTGAAAGTGAAGGGTATTCTTAATGGCGAGTTGAAACTCCATTACGGGCTCATCCAGATGTGCTTCCAAGGTGACATCCCGGTCAATCAGATAGTGACTGTATACGATGGTGAAGCCGCCTCCTTTCAGTTCGTGAAAAAGAATATTCCCAAACGGGGCTACGGCTGATATGGAAGCGACTCCCGGCAATACATAATTGGAAAGCGTGGGGGGGATACCGGGCACGAATTCTAACTTACTTCCGTCACTGTCAGTGATAATTAACTCCATTTTATCCTTGTTTCGCTGGTAATCGGAAAATGTGTGCGGAAGAAGATGAGAATGGGTTGATAGTAGTCCTTCGGTCTTCATAAAAATAGCATAAGGTGGTAATCATAAAGCTCATTTTACACAAAATCCGCTAACAGATGCTCTTTCAAGATCTGCAATAATCATGCTTAGAAACCAGCCAGAAGCCTATGGGGAATTTTTTTCAAGAAATCATTGAGCATCCTTGTTCGGATACTGTCAGTAAAAAACTGACATCGTAACTTCGAAAGTAGTAAAGTAATTCTATTATTCAAACAGTAAAATAGCCATTTTATAAAATATCAGGGCTTTGACGGCGATCGAACTTACTTATATCGTAAGAAATCCATATTTCTTTCTAATTGGCTTCCTGGATGGTTATGCGCTATTGCCTGGCTAAAACAATTAAGCACTTGCTATTCAGGTTATTCTGTCTTTTTCATATGCATATCCGTATTAACACCTAAGTGTTTTTTCGTAACGGAGAGGGGTGTTTGTTCGGATAGCTGAATGGATAAAAAAAGGGGCGCCCGGAATTTCCGGACGCCCCCTTTTTTCCAAAATAATAATATCCTTCTTACCAGATATGCACTCGTGCACTGTCCGGCAAGTACATCTTGTCGGTGGGCGCTATATGGAACACTTCATAGAATGCGCCTACGTCTGCAAAGGGGCCGTTCACCCTAAACTGGGCGGGGGAATGGACGTCGGTCAGCAATTGCCTGGCCAGTGCTTCTTTGCGGGTGTGTTCGAGCCACCCCAGGGCATACCCGAGGAAATAACGCTGCTGGGGCGTTAGTCCACCAATCTTCTCTCCTTTCTTATATTCGTCTGTTTGTTGGAAAGCATCCCATCCAAGCAGTACGCCTCCCAGGTCGGCGATGTTCTCTCCCAAGGTGGCTTTGCCGTTGATATGTAATGAGTCTACGACTACGTAGCTATTGAATTGCCGGATCATCACTTCGGCTCTTTTGGTAAATTGGATGCTGTCTTCTGCACTCCACCAGGGCTTCAGGTTTCCTTTTGCGTCAAACTGCCTTCCTTCATCATCGAAGCCATGGGTGATCTCGTGTCCAATGGTGGACGCGCCGGCGTACCCGTATACGAGGGCGTCATCCAGTTCTTCGTCTCTGAATCCGGGCACGGTGAAGATGCCCGCGGGTAAAACGATTTCGTTATTGCTAGGATTATAATAGGCGTTGTAGGTCTGGGGGGTCATGTCCCATTCGTCTCTGTCCACGGGCTTCCCGAGCTTGCTGATCTCATAATTGTTCCACCACTGCCTGGACGCGATGACGTTCCTTACGTAGGGCTGGGCGCTGATCTGCATGGCTGAAAAGTCTTTCCACTTGTCGGGATACCCAAGCTTCTTGTGGATCTTGGCCAACTTGTCCAGGGCCTTTGCCTTGGTGCTGTCTGTCATCCATGTGAGTTGCTGTATCCTGTTCTTATAAGCGGCCCTGATGGCTTCTACGAGGTCTGAATAGCGCTTCCTGGTCTGATCGTTGAAGTATTCTTTTACGAACAACTGCCCGAGCGCTTCGCCCATGGCTCCCTCTTCTGCGTCCAGCACTCTTTTCCAACGGGGCTTCAGGATCTTGAGGCCGCTGAGGGTCTTTCCATAGAAATCGAAATTTTCGTTGACGAAGGGGGTGCTCAGCAGGCCAGCGTTGGTGCTGATCATGTGAAAGGTCAGGTAGTCTTTCCACGTATCCAGGCTTTCTTCTTTCAGGGCCTTCTCCAGGGCGGTGAAGAACTCGGGCTGGCCTACGATGGCGGAATCCAGGTGATTGATCCCTATATCCTTAAGCCATTGATCCCAGTCGATGGAAGGCGTCAGGATGGAGAGTTTGCTGACAGCGAATTTATTGTAGTTCTTGTAGGGGTCCCGGAGGTCTTCTCTTTTCCGGCTGCTGGCGGCAAGCCTGGTTTCGAGCTTTAGAATGGCCTGGCTGGAGGCCTGGGCTTTCTGTGCGTCATACCCTACTAACTGCAACATCTTGGCAACATGGGGCGCGTATGCGTTCCTGATCCCCGCGGTACGGGCATCGGTATTGAAGTAATAATCCCGGTCGGGCAATCCTAATCCCCCTTGTCCTAAATAGTAGGCCATGACTTCACTGTTCTTGGAATCCTGGCTGACGCCTTCGTCCATGAGGACGCTAACCCCTTTTCCGTGCAAGTCGGCCACTACCTTGAGCAGCTCTTTGGTATTTGTAATGGCCTGGATGGCTTTGAGCTCCTGCTCTAATGGCTGGATGCCTTGCTGCTCGATATTGGTGGTGTCCATGCCGCTTTCCCAGAAATTGGCTATCTTCTCGGAAATGCCCCCCTGGGCTTTGTCGGCGACGGCTTTTTCATTGATGGTGCGCTTGCGTATATAGAGCTCTTCTTCAACGAGATTACCGATCCCCCACCCGCTCTGATCTCCAGGGATATCGTTCTTTTTGATCCATCCTCCATTGGCATAGGAGAAGAAGTCGTTCCCCGGAACCACGCTTGTATCCATGTCGGCCGCCAGGATGTCGGGACGTGTGGCACTTTCCTGCTTTGTCCCACAAGAAAAAAGTCCCAGGCTGCATGCGCCCAACAGTATCCATTGTTTATACATGTAAAATGATTTTAATTAAATGTAATTATTCCCGTCCGGCCGGAGGGGAATTTTTTGACAAATGGCGGCCCAAGTGTTATTTTTACGGCCGTTTTGGTTGTAAACGGGATGTAGCGCAGCCCGGTAGCGCGCGTCGTTCGGGACGACGAGGCCGCAGGTTCGAATCCTGTCATCCCGACTTCACAGGACAAAGTTGGAATTTCTCCGCTTTGTCCTGTTTGTTTTTTGGGGAGGCTTGCGTCCAGCGTGTATATCAGCCGCACGGCCTCGTTGATCCTTGTGGTTCGAAGTTGGTCGCCGTCGAAAGTGAGTTTTTCGGGATAGACCGAACCAATTACTTTCCGTTTTTCCTCGCTGCTGCCGTTTTCATAAATCTCGCTGAGGTGAAAAAGGTTGCCCAGGCCCCTTTTTATGATCGTGTCGAAGTTATCCGGTTGGTTTATCAGGGCGTTCAACTTTACTTGTTGCCGGTTTAGGCGTTCCTCATATTCCGCTTTCATGGTCCGGTAATCCGCAGCGTCGATCTGATCCGAGAGCAGGAGATCCCGCGCTTTGGACAGCTTCCCTTCCAGGTCCTTTATTTGTGCGGTCAATTGTTTCCTATCCTCCTGGTCGCGGCCGGTTTGCTGATGGTAGGCTCTCGAGAGGAATGATCTTAAGATCGGTTGCCATTTGGGATTTGGCGTGTATTTTTTCAGTTCTATCGTTAGCAGCTCGTTCACGCGATCTGCCCGAAACCGATGCGTGCAGCCTCCGAAGCAATGATAATAAGCATAGTATTTATGCCTTCCCTTAGAGGCGCTTCCGCTCAATAGTTTGCCGCATTTCGGACAGATAAGGAACCCACGCAGGGGTAAGGAGCTATCGGCGGCGGCTTTTAGCCGGTATTGACGCCCCCGACCATCCAGGACGTCTTGCACTTCGTAGAAAAGCGACTCCGATATGATTGGTTCGTGTTGGGCCTTTACAAACAGGCTTTCCTCGTCCTTATGCTTTGGGATAAATATCTTCCCACAATAAACGGGGTTACGCATAGCAAACCAAAATAAGCTGCGGGCACCTTTAAAGCCCTTTGCTGTTGCCATCTTGTATATCTGTTCCGTATTATATCGGCGGGTGGCGATTTCCTCGAAGGCCCACCGCAAAATATCGGCATGTGGCTCGTCCGGGGCGATATACTTGCGTCCGTTTGGATCGGTACGGTTAGCATATCCGATCGGCGCAAGGCCCATATAGCGGCCTTCTTTGCGCGCCCTGCGCATACCAAAGAATACGTTGAGCGCCCGACGATCATTCTCCACTTCGGGAGCCGCCAGGTAAAAGGCCAGCATCATCTTGTTTTCGGGGATGGACAAATCCAGGGGCTGTTCGATAGCCTGGGGTTCAACACCGAGTTTTCTCAATAGGTTGATCATTTGGTAAGCGTCACCGGCGTTTCGGCTGAATCGATCCCATTTGGTGAATAGGACCAGCTCGGCTTGCCCCTTATGCTTTCGGAGGTCCAGTAGTAAGCCTTTCCATTGAGGGCGGTTAAAGGTTTTGGCCGAATGATCCTCAAAGATCGCCTTGCGGACCCGGATAGCATGGAGGTTGCAATACTTGCGTAACATTTCTTCCTGGTTGCGCTGGGAATAGCCTTTGTCAGCTTGCTCGTCCGTGCTTACCCGGATATATAGGTCTGCTATTTGCATTGTCGTAGGTGTTGGGATACAATAATTGTTGTTATCAGGTCAAGGTGTTCAAGGATCGCCTGTACTTGGTCCGGGGTTAGGTCGGGGTACAATTTTAGGATGGCGGCTGTCATATCCTTACGAAAAGGATCGTCCATCTGGATAATCCCGCCTAAGTCCTCCCCTGCTCTATTGCCCCGCTTTGACATACAACTATGGTTTTCCCATAGCGAATTTATTTTTTCCTTTTGTGGGGAACTACAACCGAATAGAAAGGAGTAGCGGCGTGATCTAAACGCCCTGCCGCTTTGTCTTGCCAGGCTTTATAGACTTGCGTACGCCGGATGGTAGCTCAACTGTTTCACGGTTTCGCGGCCAGATGTACAAATGTGACACGGGGTGTCCCATTTGATCTGGATTTGCCTCCGAAGTCGGCAAATACAAATGCAAAGACACCTGCTAAGAGATAACAGGTGTCATTATTGCAGTGGATAATTACAGGCTATCGCAGCCGATCAGCAGTAGATCATAGCCCGACTGTTGTAACGGCTTTGATACCTTTATAGGATCATACGATTGCGGAGCCTTAATGTCGGAGTCGCGGATAGTCGCGCAATCATATGATCCTATAAAGGCGATGTTTCATTTGGGTCTTATCTCACCCAGGATTAAGGTAAAAAGTACCTTGGCGTCTACTTCGATTACTTTCGCCATACATTCAAGCAGGTGAAGGGTAAACGAAGCCGGATCTTCAACGAACTTCCGGAGCCTTTTTTCGCTCACGTGAATGTCTCTTCCCACGACTGACACGGGCACGATCTTAAATACTCCCTTGATTGAGGCTAAGTTGCCTGTTTGTAAGGCCTCTTTAACAGAAGCATACCGAATATCTTTAGACATGGATCAACGGTTTAATGGTTTCCGATCGGGTTTAAACAACATACAAGCCGCTTCGAATACCTCGATAGCTTGCTCGTAATAATAAAGGAGTTCGTCCCGCGAGAAATCATCCAGCTGATCATCATCGGCGGCCAAGGTCCTGGAAAAAACATCCCAGAAAACAGCCCTCATTTCGTCCAAGGTCCAATTTGTAAACAGGTTTTGTAGGGTTGCCCCTGGGTCTTCCATTTGGTCAGTCGTCAGCCTGAGCGGAACACTCCCGGCTATCATGGCGCTATTGCGGACTCCCATAAAAAGAATTGAAAAGGTTACGTACGAGGCCGGGGCGCTTCTCCCCACCCTGGCCGTGTCAGGCGGTCGATCTCTTACCAGGAGAGCAAAAAAGAGGCGTGGGACTCATCCTGCCGCTCTGGAGGTACTGGTATACCTGGTAACGAGAAGGAGAGCCCACACGCCAAGCGGTGGGCTTCCTTGCCTTCTTTCCTCGTTACCTTTCAAATTACCAGTTTTCCAGAACGAGATCTAAAGCAAGAAGCTGCAATATCTTTAGATCGTAAAAGTATTAATATTCAATGGTTTATTTAACCATAGGCTAATGATTTTAGTTTCTATCCTATTGCAAGATAAGTCAAAATTTGCAAATAGCTACTTATTAGTAGTTACTTATTAGTGGTAACGTATGAGTTTCTAAATGCCGTTATTTATGGGATGGAAGCAGGTAAAAAAAGGGTTAAAACACCTATAGATCCGGAGGATCAATTGGTTAAATTGGGCGCTCGTATCAAGGCGCTACGCATAAAGGCGGGGTATAACAGCTATGAGACCTTTGCGTACGAGCATGGGTTGCCCAGGGCGCAGTATGGGAGGTATGAGCAGGGAAAGGATTTGAGGTTTAGTAGTTTGGTGAGGGTTGTAGCTGCTTTTGAAATGTCTATAGATGAATTTTTTAAAGAAGGATTTTAAGTTTCGGTAAGAAGATTTGGCCAGCATAATTTTATTGTATGGATTCAGATGAAAATAGCTTCTTGAGCCCTCGCACTAAGTTCAATATTATAGATAAGGCGGTTAAATTAGTCCCGTTTCTGAAATATGGTGTTGGTATTTTGGGAGTCGTAGTAATTATTTCCTTTCTAAATGGATATAGTAAAAATATAGGCCTTTTATTTTGGAGCATTTTTGCTTTTATCATACTGATGGCCGTCCTTTTTCTTTTTTCAAAATTTAATAACTTCAAGGATACCTTTTACAAAAAACAGGTCGGAGTTTTAAGTTGGTCCATCGTATTATTAATAGTTTTAACACTTCTGTTCTTCCTTACGTCCATGTTTTTTAACTATCCATTGAAGCTTTGCAAATGGATCGACCCAAACTGTATAAGCAAACAAAACCCTGATCGAATAAAAGACACCACAACCACAAAGCCAAATTCGAACCATACCAATAATCTACCCCCGAAGAAACAATCCCTTAATCCAATTCCAAACTCACCTAAGAAATACATAACGATTTCGCTTCAACTATCACATGAATCCGGAGGATTTAAATTTATATATATAAATAATGCCAAAACAGCAGTGCTACCAGAGAGCACTCCTTTCAATCCAAGAATAGAGATAATAAAAAACAATACTCCTGTCGAAATAAAAATAATAACAAATAACGGTGATACATGTTTTTCATCAATTACTCCCAATGATGAAAGCTTTCATGATAGAATTATCCCTAATTGCAAGTGAATATGAAAGAATTATACCTTTGTCTTATCCTCCTCGCTTTTTCAAGCTTACATGCGCAGAATAAATTGAATGTATCTTGTATGGATTTCACTTTTGGAGGCAAAAAGAATGTGCAAGGCAATAGTTTGAAAAAAATATATGAAGAAGAGCTTGCCAATTCAAATTTGATTTGGAATGTAGTTGAAAGGGATAGGATGGACATTTTTTTTCAAAAACTTCAAGAAGAAAAAAATCTATATAAAGATTTTAACAATGTATTAAAAAACCCTGAATTGGCCGGAGTTGATTATTTAATAATAGGCGATATCGATTTAAATCTAACTCTTGACAAATATAAAGTCAACATAAGTTTCATAAAACTTACAGGCGAATCAATAACAACAAAATTCCCAACACAAGTAAGCTTTACAAGAACTGAGTTTCTAGATGAAGATACAGTAAGAGCATACTTTCGCTCATCAATTAAAGATTTTACTGAAAGCCATTTTATCCTAAACGGAACTGACTGGATTAAAGCTCCGAATTTTTACAATGAGTTAGATAAGCGCGATTCTGTGATCAACTTTCTTGAAAAGGAAAATCAAATTCAGAAAATCGAGCTATCTAAAGTAAACGCAAGAACAATAAAAATTGACTCTGCCGAAAACGCCCGTCACAAAGCAGACCTAGACTTGGAGGCACTAAAACAAAAGCCGCCATCTATTGATACCCGCTTAGTGCTTGATAAAAATGGAAAAATGTATTTAAACATTAAGTTTTTGAATGAAGTGCCAATCAAGGTAGATTATTGGATCACACCATTTAATGAAAATACACTCCTTAGCGGTTTCCTTTTAGAACACCCTACTATTTATCCCCCTAAGGGAATGATAACATCAGTTAGTATCGGCAGTATTGGGAGTTGGAATATAGCGAAAGATCAAGACTCGAAGATAACATTACATCTAACTTATGAATCAATTTACTTTGAAGAAAACCGAAGGCCAGGTCTAAAAAACGGAATAACTCAAAATTATGTCTTAGACCCAAAAAAACTAGTTATCAACCTTGACTCCCCGTGATGCGCGCCCTCAAAATGGCAAAAATGGCCTTCGTTTTTCTATTTGTGCACGCTCCTTCAGTTTGCTAAAAGATACCTGGAATCACATTTTTTAAACATCATTTGGCATTAAAATGCATATCAAACCAAAATCTTCTAAGAAAAATATTTCAGAGGTAAATACCACCGTGTCGGATGTAGCAGGGTGAGATCGGGTAAAGCACCAAACCTCGACTTTTGATTATTGGAACTAAGTCATCATTTTAGCAGGCTTCTTCTTTTTCAAAGGTTAAAAAGTATATTTATTCTTTCAGGTGATTCAAGTGTGAAATGAGAGGCTTTATCGAATATCCAATATTATATAATAAAATAGGATGATCGTCATTTCTAATATAAACTAGCTGATCTATTACTGCAACAACTTGACCATTCGAATCGAAAATGGGTCCGCCAGAATAACCCGGGATTGCAGTACCGTCAAACGTGATACAGTAAATCAGCGAATCCTTCGTTAATATGGAATATTTTTTCCCAATGGTTGCAAGACTTATAACATGTGATTTCTTGGAAACATCATATCCCAAATAAAAAATCGAGTCGCCAATATTCAAGTTGTCATAGCTCCCTAACTTAATAGGTCGATATGTGATTTTTCTATCAGATTTATAGATTGCAATATCAAAAACGGGGAGAGAGTCATATAACTCAATATTGAATTCGGTACCGAGGTTGTCTATGAAGAACTTCGGTTTAACAGCCGGCTCACTAAAGACATGATAGCAGGTAATAATCAAATTTGAATCGATAACAAACCCCGATCCTAGTAAACCCTCAACTAATTGTGAGTCATCACTAGTGATTACTCCAAATGTTTCTTGACCAATTACTACGTTTGCATACCTGGCAGGTTTATTTTGCGCAACAGATGAGGCCGATAGAACTAATCCGATAATCAAACCTAAAACAAGACGAGGTAAAATTCGTATCATCTTTAATAATTTAAAATATCCAATATTGAATATGGAAGATAAAATTACCGTCACAAAACTCCATTCGCAAGCGTGAAATCACGGTTTTCAGGATCTCTCTATTTTCCGTTAACTAATTGATTATGTGTGATAATGAAATAATTTCCACAAAAAAATGGTTCGAAATCTGTCCTGCCAAGTCGACTATAATTCAAAACCCGCTCCAATAGCGGGTTTTATTTTTCACCTTCTTTCTTTAGATTTATATATTGTTTAAAATCAGCAAAATAGAGGTTCGAATCCTGTCACGATAGTCGGGCCAAATGGTTATTTTATCTTAGCAAATAATTATAGTATTTATGATTCAAAATGAGCTCTTCTTTAAGAGAAAAAAGACTATCAACACCGATGTGGAATTGATCTTTCACCGAGATTATACTTGGAATTACAATAACGCGCTATTACCCGTCGTCAGGTATATATTGCCAGGGTGCAAAAATATTGATGGCCTGAATTGGGAACTGTTGACTGCGGATATTGACGGAGTAATTATTTCATCATTTAGTATCGGTGATCGCTATGTTTTCCAAACTACTGACATAGGTGGAAACAAATTCGAGGTCAATTGTGAAAGAATTATTCAGGAAGAGAAGACATATGATATAGAGGATCTAACCGACTTAATTAAAGAGACTTGCCGACAGCTTGATGGAGAAACCGCTCACATAAAGAAATTACAAGATAAGATTCAAGACATTACCCTTCACTTAGAAAAAGAACTTAACAGCAACAGTCGAAAACTCAATCAGGCCGATTGGCTAACAGGAGATAAAAAGCAATTCATTCAAGGGCAAAACACGATTATAGAGTATGTACTTAATCGCCTAAAGGCAAACTAATCAATCTGTTATAATTGCAAAAAGTTTGAGACTCGTAAAAAAAAGGTTCGAAATCTGTCCTGCCAAGTCGACCATTTTTCACCTCGTTTTACGAAACCCGCTCTAGTAGCGGGTTTTTTGTGGTTCGAAATTCGGCTTCAAAATACTTCTCAATTTCACTAATAGGCTGTCGATCAAAAGAATGAATGATTCGAATCCTGCCGCCCACAACAAGGGATGCAAAACTTCCTCGCAAACCAGGCAAACCTGGTGCAGACAAGCTCCCAACTTGGAGATGACGGTGACATATTCGTCTGTGCTGGTATTACGCAGTTCGAGCAATACGTGTCTCCCCAAGGGATTTTATTGATCACAATAATAGCCTAGCTTTCTTTAAAAAATACAGTAGGCATCCCTTTGAC
>Ga0302315_10001772_pt1 | contig 21266 bp, 15 predicted proteins | sample III_Palsa_N3_1_FD_200532 | JGI IMG/M metagenome (GOLD analysis project Ga0302315, IMG submission 200532) | Peat permafrost microbial communities from Stordalen Mire near Abisko, Sweden - III_Palsa_N3_1 | ecosystem: Environmental > Terrestrial > Soil > Palsa > Peat permafrost | place: Sweden...
TAATCGTTGCGCTTGGCGGAATTGCGTGGGCGCTCTCCGATTCGCCGAAAGTTGGCGTGCGGTTTGCGTTGTTTTTCACGGCTGCTTTGGTGGTGCTGCTGGCATTGGCGGCGGTGGCGCTTCTGGTGCTGCGGCTTTTGCTGAGCAGAGTGCGGCTACAACTGCCCTCGTTCCTGCGACACGGACTGGCGAATCTTTACAGGCCGGGAAACCAGTCTGCGGCGGTGCTGGCGTCGCTTGGCTTGGGAGTGATGCTGATTCTGGCGGTTTACCTGATGCAGGCGGCGCTGCTGACTGACTTGCGCGAGACCGCATCCACGAGGCTGCCCAATGTTTTTCTGATCGACGTGACGATGGATGAAGTTGCCGGCGTGCAGGATTTTTTTTCGCACCAGGCGGGCGTGCTGCAACAGCTGAATCTGATGCCGGTGGTGATGGGCAGGTTTGTTTCCATCGATGGCACGCCGCTGGAGCAAATGAAGGACCAGCATTTCCCCCGGCGCATGCTGGAGAATGCGGAGCTCACTTATGCCGATTCGCCTCCGGCCGGCGACAAGCTGATGCAGGGCAAGTGGTGGACGAGCGGCGATGCAACCGCGCTTGCGGTTGGCGCGGGCGTGGCAGAACGGCTGCACCTGCACATTGGTTCGGCAGTGGAGTTGGAGATTGGCGGAAAGGTGCGCACGCTGCAGGTGGCGGCGCTTTATCGCGCGGACGGCCAGCACCTGGGGGCGCGGGTTTCGTTTGTGGTTCCTTCAGGACAAGCCGATGGCCACGCAGCTACGTGGTACGGTGGCGTGCATATGGAGCCGAAGCAGGTGGCGGCGATGGAGCGGTCGCTGTTCCAGGCTTATCCGACGGTGACTGTGATCAATGTGGCGGATATGCTGGAGCGGATTGACAGCGTGGTCAATCAGATTACCTTTGTGATTCGGTTTCTGGCCGGGTTCTCGATACTTGCGGGACTCACGATTCTGGCTTCGAGCATTGCGAGTACGCGATTCCGGCGCATGCGGGAGGCGGTTGTGCTGAAGACGCTGGGTGCGACACGGATGCGGATCGTGCGCACGTTCAGCGTGGAGTTCAGCGTGCTCGGGCTGCTGGCGGGGTCAGTTGGCGTGGTGTTTGCGAATCTGCTGACGTGGGTGCTGCTGCTGATTCCCAAGATCGACTTTCACTTCCGATGGGGTGCGACGATGACGGCGCTGGTGGGGACAGCGGTGCTGGCTACGGCTACGGGATGGATTGCGAGTTATCGGATACTTGGGTTGAGGCCGCTGGAAGTGCTCAGGGAAGAGTGAGAAGAACAGGGATCAGGGGTCAGGGGTCAGACTTCCCGGGGGCTCGTTGAGATTTGAGGTCTCCGACCCTTGGCACGAAAACACAAACGTGCCAAGGATGGGGCACCCAGCGTTTTTGCTAACCTCTGACCCCTGATCCCTGACCCCTTCACTAGAAATCTTCGTTGGCTTCTGAGGGCGGGAGGACGTCGTCCTCGCGGGCTACCCAGACGTAGAGCGTGGGCAGCAGGAAGACGCCGATGACGAGGTTGGCTAGCAGGCCGCCGACGATGACGATGGCGAAGGGGCGCTGCGAGTCAGAACCGATGGCATGGGACAATGCGGCGGGAAGCAGACCGAGCGTGGCTACGAGCATGGTCATCATAACGGGGCGGAGCCTTAGGACGGCGCCTTCGACGGCGGCTTCGATAATGTGCTCGTGCGTGGACGATTCCATGCCCTTGCGGCGGGCGCGGAGTTGATTGATGAACTCGATCATGATGACGCCTGTCTCGACGGACACACCGAAGAGCGCCAGGAATCCGACGGCGGATGAGACCGAGAAGTTGGTGTGGGTGAGGAACAGCGCGAGCGGCCCTCCGATGGAGGCCATTACTACCGAGATCAGAATCAGCATGGCCCACTTTGCGGAGCGGAACATGGTGTAGAGGATGAGAAAAATCACCAGCACTGTGATGGGAACGACCAGGGCCATGCGCTTGTCGGCACGCTTCTGGCTTTCGTATTCGCCGGCCCATTCCAGGTGATAGCCGGCCGGGAGTTGCACGTTTCTGTTGACCTTGGCGATGGCTTCCTCGACGGTTGAGCCAAGGTCGCGCCCGCGCACCGAGTATTTGATGGCGATGTACCGCTGGCCTCCTTCGCGATTGATGGCTTCAGCGCCGTCGTCGGTGGAGATCTTGGTCAATTGGGCCAGCGATATCCGTTCTCCGGAGGGCGCGAGCAAGCGGACATTTTCAATGGCTTCGCGCGTGTCGCGATACTGCTTTTGATACCGCAGCGTCACGTCGAAGCGGGCTTCGCCTTGTTGAACCTGCGTGAGCGCATTGGCGCCAACCGCGGTCTGCACAGCGTCCTGGATATCGGCCACGTTGATGCCCCAGCGGGCGGCCGCGTCGCGATCGACTTCAAGATTGAGGTTGGGCTGGCCGACGATGCGGAAGATGCCCAGGTCTTGAATTCCCTTGACGCCGGACATCTGCGCCTGGATCTCCTCAGCCTTGTGCTCCAGCGTCCGCAGGTTGTCGCCAAAGAGCTTTACCGCCAGTTCGCCTTTGACACCAGAGACAGCCTCTTCCATGTTGTCGGAGATGGGCTGGGAGTAGTTCCAGATAACGCCGGGGAATTTCGACAGTTCATTGTTGATAGCGGCGATCAGTTCTTCTTTGTTGCGATGGAATGCGGGACGCCAATTTTCTTTCTGCTTGAGATCGACGAAGTATTCGGTGTTGAAGAAGCCGGCGGTGTCGGTTCCGTCGTCGGGGCGTCCAGTCTGGCTTACAACCTGCGTGACTTCGGGGAACGAAGCCATTACCTGGCGGGCTTTGTTGGTGAAGTCAATGCTGGCGGTAGGGCCTTCGCTGGGAGGCAGTGTGCCTCGCACCCAGATGGAGCCTTCGTCGAGATGGGGAAGAAACTCCGAGCCGATGGGCCCGCCGACGGTGAGATAGATTGCAATGGCGAACAGGACCGTTGAGATGGCCAGGGTAGTGTTGCGATGCTCAATGGCCGCGCGGACGGCGACGCGATAGCGGCGCGTGAGCCAATGAAGCAGAGGATTCTCCCACTCTTTTGCGCCCTTGCTGAAGAGCATGCTGGCCATGACCGGGGCCACGATGATGGCAAAGACGAGTGCGCCAATCAGGGCAAAGCAGACTGTCCAGGCCATGGGCTTGAAGAGCCGTCCTTCGACAGCCTGCAGTGTAAAGATGGGCAGGTAAGAGGCGATGATGATGCCGCGCGCAAAGAAGACCGGCCGCTGCACTTCATGCGACGCCTGGCGAATTTTCTGCCCCGGCGTGCGGGTATCGTCGGGATGGGCGAGATGGCGGACGATGTTTTCGATCATGATGACCGAGCCATCGACAACCATGCCGAAGTCCAATGCGCCGAGCGAGAGCAGGTTGGCTGGGATGTGGTTGAGATCCAGGCAAATGGCGGCGAAAAGGAGCGCGAATGGGATGGTGAGTGCAACGATGATGGCGCCGCGCACGTTGCCCAGAAACAGGAAAAGAATTACGGACACAAGAATCACACCCTCGGTGAGGTTGTGTTCCACGGTCTCTACCGTGTACTTCACCAGATCGGAGCGGTCGAGGAAGGGAACTACCTTCACGCCCGGGGGCAGGATGCCGTTGTTAAGTTTCTTGACCTCATCATGGATGCCCAGCAGTACGGGGTCGGAATCGTCCCCTTTTTGCAGCAGGCCGATGCCTTCAACGGTGTCAGGATTGTCGACAATCGAGCCGTCAGCGCGGTGCGTGGCTCTGCCAATCTGGCCGAGACGAATCTTGGGACCCTGGGTTACGGTGGCGATGTCCTTGATCTTGATAGCAGCGCCGTTGGAATTCTTGACGACCGTATTCTCGATGTCCTGGACGCTGGAGAAAAGGCCGACTGACTGGACATTGATTTCCTGCGCACCCTGCTCGATGAAGCTGCCGCCGCCGTTGGTGTTGTTGTTGGCGATTTGCTGCTCAACCTGGCTGATGCTCAATCCGTAAGACACGAGCTTCTCCGGATCAAGCCGTACCTGGTATTCCTTGGTCGGGCCGCCGAAGCTGGAGACATCGACGACGCCTTGAACTCCCTTGAAGGATTTTTCCAGCAGCCAATCTTCGAGGGACTTCTTCTCCATCACGTCATACGAGGGGTTGGTGCTCTCGAGGGTGTACCAGTAGATCTGGCCTACGGGACTCCAATCGGTGCCCATTTGCGGAATGAGATTGGCGGGAAGGCTGACCTGGTTGAGTCGCTCGAGAACGTGTTCGCGATTGACATCGCTATGTGAGTCGTCGTCGAAGATGAGCATCAGGCTGGACAAGCCCGCGAGCGTGGTGGAGCGCAGATGGGTGAGATGCGGAATGCCGGCCATCTGGATTTCGACCGGGACAGTGACCTGGCGCTCGATTTCCTCGGCGCTGCGGCCCGGCCACTGGGTGATGATCTGCACGTAGTTGTTGGCCACGTCAGGGTAGGCTTCAATGGGAAGAGCTTTGAAGGAAATGACGCCCCACGCCGTGAGCACGACGACTCCGCCGAGGACCAGCCAGCGGCTCTTGAGCGCGAAATCGACGAGTGCGCGAATCATCGTTATTGGTTCCCCGCGGTTTCAAGCAAGAGCGCGTTGGTGACAACCTGCTGGCCGGGCTGAAGGCCGGATAGAATCTCCTGGCGATTTCCATCGAGCATCTTCCCGGCATGGACTTCGGTGCGCTTGAACTGATTGCCGCCGGCGGGGAGATAGACCCAGTCACGGTCATGCAGGTGAAGGACTGCGTCGGCGGGGACGACGGCGTGCGTCTCCTTTTTCAGGCTCGTGAATGTAGCGCTGCCGAACATGCCGAGCTTGAGGATGCCGGGATTGGCGACCTCGATGCGCACCTTGGCCGTGCGCAGGGATGGATCGAGTACGGGGCCGATGTCGCTGATATGTCCGATGAGCGGGTGATCGGGATATGCATTCAAGACGAAGCGGGCTTCCTGGCCGAGCTTGATTTTTGGAATGTCGTTCTCGTAGACGTCGCAGAGAATCCATACGGCGGACAGGTCTGCGATGGTGAATGCTGTGGCCGTTCCTGAGAGGCTTACGCCCGCGGCGGCTGCGTTAGTGACGTTCTGGCCGATGATGACGCCGGAGATAGGTGCATAGACATCCACGATGGGGCTGGGATGATCCTTGTCTACGCCCAGGACTCTCAACTGCTCTTCGGCAGCCGTCAGGTCGGCTTTGGCGTCTCTCTCCGAGTCTTCAGCTTGCTCCACCATGGCCTGCGAGATGGCGCCGTGTTGCAATAGGTCTTCAGCCCGGAGATAGGCCTTGTTGGCAAGCTGCTCATCGTTGACTGCCTTCAGGTAGGCATCGAAGGCGGTGGAAACGTCGGAGCTTTGCACACGGAAGAGCAACTGGCCCTTTTTCACGTTGTCGTCGAGACGAGTTTTGATGTCGACTACTCGACCGTTGGCAAGGGAGATGACCGGAACTTCGCGGGAGATGTCGGGGAAGACCGTGCCGGTGGCGGTCAACTCGGAAGCGCTGTCGATCTGTCCGGCGGAAACCACGGGGAATTTCGCCACATCGTTCTTGTCAATGGTGATCAGGTTCATGTCGTTCACTGCAATTACTTGCGGGTTTGCCGGGGGAGCAGTATCGCCATTGTCCTTGGACTTGCATCCGGAGAGCATGACGAAGGATGCAGCGATAGCCAAGGTGAATGAAACTCTTAAGCAGCGTCTCGGGCAAGAAGAGCGAGAGAGTTGGATCATTGGATTACCTCGCGTCCTACAGCAAGATTCAGTTGTCCGGCGGCGGTGAGATAAGTGCCGATCAGTTGCAAGTAAGCCAGTTGCACCGTGCGGTAGTCGCTTTGCGCGTTGAGCAAGTCCATGAGCGAAGCACCACCGTGCTCGTATGAGTAGGTTACGGTGTCGCGGACGCGCAGGGCCTGGGCGTTGTATTTGGCCTTGTAAGGCTTGAGCAGGGCAATGTCGCTTTCGACTTCGGCGTAGGCGGAGTCCACGTCGCTGAAGACCTGGGCGCGGGATGCGTCGGTCAACTGCTGGTTGCGGCCAATGTCGATTTGAGTGCGCTGCTTCTCGCCCTGGTTGCGGTCAAAGATGCGCAATGGAATGTTCACGCTCAGGCCAAGGAACTGATTTGCGTTGGTGTTGTTGAACGACGCGTTGTAGGTGTACCAAGCGGCGAAGGTTGGGTCGGTGGAACCGTTTGCTTCGGCGAGCTTGTGATTCGTATCGGCCTGCTGCAGGGACTGGATGGCGGCGCGCAGGTCGGGCCGCTCGTCGAGGGCGACTTTGCGGAAGTCTTCGAGTGGGCTCAGCGCGTCGGAGAAGTCGAAGGGGCCGGTGACATCGAATTGCTCAACGGGGGTGCGGTCGTTTAGAAGCTGGAGTAGCTGAATCTTGGAGGTGCGCAGATTGACGATGGCGGTCTGAATCTCGGACTCGTATTGGACGCGGAGGAGCTCGATGCGGTCGAGGTCGATCTGGGCGATGTCGCCGGCGTTGAAGCGGTCGCGGCTGATCTGGATGATGTGGTCGTAGTAGACCAGGTCCAGCTTTGCCATCTCAAGGACTGTCTTGGCTTCGAGCGTCTGCACGAAAGCCGAGCGCAGGGTGAACAGCAGGGTGCGGTCCAGATCCTGGTGCTGCGACTGAGCGACCTGCGTGCCCTGTTGAGCGCTCTTCAGCCGGAGTTCTCGCTTCCCGTCGCGCTCGTGAAGGTAGCTGACATTTGGCTGATATTGGGTGCCGACCAGCGGCTGCCAGTGGCCGTTGTCGGGGGCAATCTGCGTGCCATCGGTGGAAAACGTGAACTGAGGGTTGGGACGCAGAAACGCCGTGATCTCCTCGGCCTTCATCTCGTCGACGTTGAGAGCGTCAGCAAGGAGGGTAGGGTTGGCGGCTTCAAATCTAGCCTTGACCTGATCCCAGGTTAGAGCCTGCTGCGCAAAAGCAGATAGGGGCAGCAGAAGAAACAGCGCCGCAACTGTTAAGGCAGTCTGGGAAGGAACGATGCGGTTCATACACAGCCTTTTGCGCCGCTATTTGCACGGCGGACACAGGATGTAAAGATGCTAAAGGATTCAACAATGCGGAGACAATTTCAGGCAGCAGGCGGGGGCCGGTTCTGGATAGGGGCCAATGCGGGATGGTCGAAGATGGGGGCCTCGAGGCCGCCGGGAGCTGCGCTGCTCAGGAAGCCGAAGGGCAGTTCCGCGAGAGCCGGCGCGATATGTGCTGGTCCATGAGGAAGAACGGAGTGCGGTACGGAGCACGCGTGGTCCCGCCGCTGACAGCAGTCGGTTTCGGCCGGGTTCTGGAATGCCTGGATGTCATCCGTCACGGAAATGACAGGGAAAAAGATGAGCAGAAGCACTGCCAGGGCAACGAGCTCGGTTCGCCGGCCCGCACCGGTGCGCGGGGCAAATCGCAGCCACAGGCCGAACATCAAGGTGGCCAGCCCGGCCCATGCGAGATTGAGGAATAACTCCATTCAGAGGTGATTCTATATCAGGGCGGATTGATCGACGAGAGTGCCCCGCTGATTGTATTGGACGGAGGTGAGTGACGAACGGGCGAGAGTGGCCTGATTTCCCCAAAAGCTTTGGCCCTGGCCTGGCTTCGACGGCGGATCGCGGCCGGGACAAAATCGGTAAATGAGATGGGGTTGGGCGGGAGGCACCGCGGTTGACCATGGTGCGGAATCCACTTATGATGATCAAGGCGGTTTGCGGTGTCAGGCCCCCTGGCGAGGCCCAGGCCAAGCCGGCTGCAAGAAGCGCAAATCCGCACCTGTTGCCCCCTCGTTCAATGGTAGGACAGCTGCCTCTGGAGCAGCCTATCGGGGTTCGAATCCCTGGGGGGCAGCCATGAACCCAACCAAAACCTTGCCCTTTCTCAGCATCCCTCGACGTGTCTCGACCTATCTCATCGTTTCCTGTATATTTAAATCAATTACTTACAAGAATCTCTTCCTCGCGACCACACCCAATCTGCCCCAAGACACAGAGACTGAGCAACCTGCCAACCGGTCCTTTAGACGTTGGCCCATTAGCGTTTGATCTGATACCTTAAAGCGCCAAATGAAGCGATCCGTGACGCATAATTTCGATAAGTTACCGTTTTCTTACGCCCTGTCACGGCAGGGGTCCAGGCAGGTTGGCCCGACCAGTACCGGAAACGCCGCAGGCACCGCAAGTTCGCTCGGACCCCAGCCCAGTGGGAGGACACAAGGTTCCAGTCGCCATGCCGACATTTTGGGAGTAATCGGCCTCGATGAGTACGTTCGCAATTCATTGCCAGTCATGAGGGGGATTGGCGTTACTTCGAGCGTAGTTGTTTCGTGAGATGGAGGGCGAGATCATCGTCAAGCAGGACATGTGAGCCCTCGTCGATGTAACGATCCCGGTATGTAACACCGCGGCCATCCGGTATGTAGCCCCGTATAACATACAACCGTTGGGCGGCATTGTAGCCCGGATGCAATCCCACTCCGATTCCCACGACCTCGGAATGGCACGCCACTTCCGCCTCCGCAGTGCCGAGCAGATGGGATGCGATGCCTTGTCTCCGGAATTGCCGAAGGACATTCAAGTCCTGAATCTCAGGAATGTTCAGCTCCGAGAATCCCGGATAGGAGGGTCGCCAATTCACCGTCACGTATCCCGCAAACTGCCCATCAACAATGGCAACGAGGCACGTTCGAGTGCTATGCGCCTGTTCACTCAAATGCTGCCGGTACTGCGCCGCAGGCTTATTCCAACCCATCTGCGAGAATGCGGCAGCGATGACAGCCGGATCGTGCTCATTCAGCGGACGAATCTCGAGGTTCTGCGCGTTGTCCATACCAAATACTTTATGCCGATGCGTACCTGACACGGTCAGGCTTGACAGTATCCTTGATAGACAGAAACACAAATTGAGCGCGAGCTGGAAGCTCCAGGTCGAATTAGTGATGGAAAACGCCTAGTGTCCAGCAAGCCACTTGTTGAGGGGGGATAATTACCCGGCTATCCGTCAGTAACGGCTTGGCGAACCGACAGCACAGAGGTCGCGAAAACGCGCTCTATTTGCGCTTTGTTGCTCTGATCACGGCTGCGTTGCACGGTCTTAGGTGTCATCCGCCAACCTGCATGTTGTTGAAAGTACGCTTGGTTGAGAATTCGATTCCTACCGCGTCCACCATAGAATCGACAGGTTAGCGGGCATTCGGCAATGAGCCAACCCATCAATCCCCACAGTCAGAGCGAGACTTCCCTACATCATCAGGCAGCCTCTTGCTTCATCACCATTCGGATACCCTTCGCCGGACGCTCCTGCAAATGTCGAGAAAAATCCGAGCGCCACAGGCTTTTAAACACCGCCGTGCTAACACGACGCGTCCGAGAGTTCATTCCCACCCTTGAGGGTTCCTACCAAGACTTCATTGAAGTCCACAGAACGAGTCCTCGCCTGTACTTGATTGGAATCGCGCGACTGACCCTTCGCTGAGCACAAACCCCGGTGATGACTATGGCCGCAACTCTGACGTCTTTTGCGATCAGGCAAGGTTGCAATCTTGTCAGCGAGTGCCGGGTTAATCTGTCTTGACATTGACCTCGTGACAGTCGATTCGGCTACTGCGGAGGTGGAGGAGTCGGCAGATTGCCGTTCGGGCCAGACGGGGAGTTGGGCGGCGCTCCGCCGCCTGGGGTCGGCAAGTTGCCATTGGGCCCCGAGGGGCCGTTGATCGGTGGGCCGCCGCCTGGGGAAGGGAGGTTTCCAGTTGGAGCTATCGGTGCTCCGGGGATTCCTCCGGGTGTCGTCGCTCCCGGGCCTAGGCTTGCGATCGATTCCTGCAATGGATCGTAGACAAACTCCCATTGGTTAAAGTGGTTTTGCTTCTTGTAAACAAGAATGGTCTTTTTTTCGCTAGGAATAGAAAATCCGATGACGCCGGCACCTCCGAATGTTTGACCATTAGTAGAATCCGACGACGTGTTACCTGCTGTTTGACTACCTGCGGGATTCGACGATGCGCCACCCGGATCCGTGTTATCCGTGGAACCTGCGGTCGAGTTGTTCAAGGAGCTGCCAATTCCGGCGCCGACGGGCCCTGTTCCCGCAATGGATGAGGCCGTTAGGGGCTGACCGAAAAAGCCCATGACAGTTGGCACCTTGTTTTGCCCAAAGAGGATTGGCGCCCAGTCATCCTTGCCGGTAATCGGGTCAACATATTTCTTCCTCAAGAAACGCACATTGTCGGTCATCACCAACGCGTCCAGGTTGGGCGGATATGCATGGTACTTTCGGTAGTAGAGCTGAATGGCCCTAATGTATTGCTTTCCGCGGTGAGTCGCCTCTACCTCACGGTCCCGTTCCAGCGCCTGCTTAACGCGCGGTGCGGCCACCGCCAAGCTCAGCACAAGAATTGCCAGCATGAACATTACTGCCACCAAGGCGTAGCCATCTTCAGTGGTGTTGCGGCGGCGCGCTTTACTTCGGATCTTCATTCGATCAGGATTTCCAGTGGCCATTCGTGCTCCGTATCGCTATTGCGTTCTAAGGTACCGCCAGGCGATTCTCGCAAGTCTTCCCACACAGTTCGAAAATTATTCAATTCGGGAGCAGGTGCGTAGTTTCGCGATTGCGAAAGACTCTAGAGGTCATAACCGAATGCTAACCTGTGCGGATCGGTCGACTTTGGCATGCCTACCTAGACTCGGTCCCGCCTCAGAACGCTCAGCCTTTGTTTCGGTTTGAGGTTGGGAACAAGTGGGGGAACAAGTCATTAGGGTTCAAGAATTTCGCAGTGGGCCGCGTGCCAAACTTCGTCGCCGCCTATTCGAATTCACCACCTCAGAAATTCACGAGATTTTATTGTCGACAATTTTAATCCGCAATCATAAAGCCGCTGACCCGGTGTGTTAATTTGAGTGCATCATGCGCCGCCTATTTATTCTCCTAGCCTTCTTGCCCCTGGGATTAGGGTGTTTCGGTCAATCTTCCTACTATGATGTCGGTCCCTCAAAGGGGCCTCGAGCGGTTTTTGCAGCGATTGCTCCCTATTACGATTTTATGGATGCGAATCTTAAACCCTGGCATTTGAAAGTGAACTACCAATTCGAAGACGAGAAGGGCAATCCAACCGGCCAAGGCGTTTTCGAGTACTGGTGGGCGTCGCCGAATGTCTATCGCAGCAAATGGACCCGCGGAGATGCGGTGCACAGCGAATGGCATGCCGCCGACGGTAGAACCTTTACTCAGACGAAGGGCGAGCCATTAAGTGTTTACGAATACTGGTTGCGAACGGCATTGTTGTCTCCGCTCCCAACAGCGGCCGATCTCGATTCCTCGACATCGATTCTCGTAGATCCCAACCCGTCGTCCCCGGGTGCCCATACGCGGTGCATTATGATCGTTCCGGCTGAAATCAAAGAGCACGATGCTCGCACGTTGCCATTCGGCACATATCCTGACTACTGCGTCAACAAAGTAAAGCCGCTTCTTCTGGGTTATTATTTCTTCGAATCATTGCTGATTAAATACTCAAACTTCGCTGATTTCCAGGGCAAATCGATGGCCCATGGGGTTTATTTCGTTGCGGGGACTCATGAAATTCTCAGCGCGAAAGCCGAACCGGTCGAATCTATAAACTCGACCGACTCGGCGCTGACGCCGCCTCCTGACGCCGCTATGCTGAATCTTGACAAAGCTCAGATCAGCACTGAAGCTGGATCAGCGCTTGTTGTGAAGAGAACAGCTCCGACTCTTACGGATAGCGCCAAAATTGCCCCTGGTCAGGGCAAAGTAGTCTTGCGGACAACGATCGGGACCGACGGTGGGGTTCAGGATGTGCGTCTTGTTTCCGCGCAAACGCCTTCTCTGGCTTTGCCTGCATTCCTTTCGGTTTCCCAGTGGAAATTCAAGCCTCACCGAATCAACGGCGAGCCAGTCATTGCGGAAACGACGGTCGAGGTCGATTTCACATCAAAGAATTAAGCTGGCTTAAGAGGTTCCCGACTCCATTGTCGGAAATGCAGACGCCTACTGTCGAGTTTCGATTGTATTTCTGGATTCAAAGTGTGAGGGTGAGGAAATGCTGTCCTATTGCGGCGGACTAACGCCATCGGAATGCTCTCAGCGTGTGGCTGACCGGGCTGAGGCTATCTAGCGTGCTTCTTTTTCGGCTGAATCAACGATTTCACTTGGATGACATACCGCCTTGTAGGCTGATAGAGAATAGTAGTGCGGGCGCGCAAACTTCCAGGACCGCTTACGGCAGGTATCATCGCAGAGTTTTGATTTTCCTTTGCACACTCAGAGGTTGCTTCTGGAACGCTCCGGGTCGACTTGATGATAAAGGCAATGTCCCGGGTGGTCGATAAAGCCGGGCGTGGGGAGCGCGGCAGAATCTCCAAAAGTTGCATAGCCGAAACGACGAAACGGGAAACGAATCGCTGGCCGGTAAATGCAGCGAGTTACCGGGAGTTGCGGACAGCGAAATGAATCATTCCGATGCCGATCGTTTGCCATTGCCGGTAGACACACCCGATTCTCCGACGAGGGAATTTCCGGAATTGCCTGAAGAGAGCGGCGGCAATTGGAGCACTTTCCTGGCATCGGTATGGAAGTTGGCACGGCAAAAGTACTATTGGTCGCCCACGCGGGTCTTCCGCATCGTTTGGACGATGGCCCGGAACATTCCGACGCAGATTAGAGTTCTTCGCGTCCTCTCCCGGCCTGCCTACAGGCAACTGATGAAGGTTAATCCACGATTCCCTCTGAAGTATTCAGGATTGGACTACCTTGCGCGGGGGTTAACGGTGAAGCAGCAGGCGGAGTGCTTTATCCATCACTACCGGCGCTTGCCCGATGTACTGCCGGAAGACGTGCTGGTGAAGGTCCTGCTTGAAGATTTTCTGCTCGATGAAATCCACGAAGGGGATGCCCGCTTTACCGTGACGATGGGGCTTTCCCGACCTTGGGATGACGAGGGAGAACTTTCGCTCAATTTCGAAGTAAATGGAGAAGTAGTATTTATCCTGTCATTCACGATCGTTCCGGGCTGGGTTGTGCAATCGGAGGCCCAAGAGGTTGTCCTGGTCTCGCGCCTGCAGGGCGTGAAAGGATCCTACGACGAGATTCAACGGGCGACCAAAACCATGTGTGACGTGGCCCCGCCCGCGCTCTTGTTTGCTGCGCTTTGCGGCGTCGCTGAGGCATTTGGAATCGAGGCAATGGCGGGGATCACCGGAGCCATGAAGCCCGAATTCCACTTCTACGAGGGTGAGGCAGCGCATATCGAGCAGGCTTACGACGGTTTCTTTACGGAGTTAGGGGCAACCAAGGGTCGCGCCAATTTCTATCTTGGGCGAATGCCGCCAGAAGAGAAGCCGATGTCCTCTATTAAGCAAGGACACAAGATCCGCACAAGAAAGAAGAGAGCCTTCAAACGAGCGATCACGCAGCGGATTTACCTGTTTCTTTGTGAAACCCAAGAACGCTAGTTGGCAGACCCGTCATTGAGCAATATCTGAATGTCAATCAGGGTTGATCTGATTGCATTCGAATCAACGTCCTTCCTGAAAACGATTGGGCAAGCTTACAATAAGCCCGTTGCCCATCGAAGAAGTACGCGCCGATTCCGGAGAAGTCAGGATGCCAGGTTCGGCGTTCACGCACATGCCTGCGCCTGTGGGTTCTCTTCTTTTTCTGCTGCTTTGCTTTACAACCGTCACCGTTTGGGTCAGGCAAGCATGGGCGCTGCAATGGTTTCAAATCGGAATTTACGCATTGGTCGTTTTTCAAGTCCTCAAAGTCAGTCGTCAGAAAAATGAGGACATCGCAGATGGGGTGATCCCGCTGCTCGTTTACCTGATACCGTTATGGGGCATAATTCAGATCGTTTTCCACACCACCACGTCGAGCTTTGAGACGCGCGGAGAAGTTCTTCGCTGGGGCGCCCTTGCTGGAGTTTTTTATCTGAGCCAAACTGTGACTCGTTCCAGGGCCGGCCGACAAAAGTTGCTCAATGCGACTTTATGTTTTGCGACGGCAATGGCTGTATTGTGCCTAATGCAGCTCAATACTTCCGATGGCCGCATACTCTGGATCTTTCCGACCAATTTTCCGAGTATCTATGCGACGTTTCAAAACAAGAACAACTATGTGCAGTTTGTGGAGATCGCTCTGCCTTTCGCTCTTTGGTGCGCAGTGCGAGAGGGGTGGCGCTCATGGTGGTATGCGCTTGCGGGAGGAGTCCTGTATGCGTCTGCGGTCGGCGTGGCTTCGCGCGCCGGTTTTGTGCTTTGCACGGGAGAACTGATCACGATACTTACGATTGGGCTGGTGAAACTACGCCGCTCTGCAATGCCATTCACATTTCGCTCGGCAGTTGCGGCCGTCCTGATCGTGCCTCTTATCGCGGGCGTATTCGCGTTTGCAGTTGGCTGGAAGCGCACCTTGGACCGATTCAGCGATGCCGACCCGTTTGTGATTCGCCGTGAGTATTTCCTGGGCGCTCTGGAAATGGCGAAACACCGGCCGTTGACGGGATATGGCTTGGGAACTTTTGAGCAGGTTTACCAGAAGTACTCGATCAAGGATTTTTATCCTTTCTACGCTAATCATGCGCACAACGATTGGGCCGAGTTTGCGGCGGAGGGCGGCTTGCCGTTTCTCGCGCTGGTTTCGATTCCCTTTCTCGCCGCGATTCCATTGGCTTTTCGGAATCCATGGGGGCTTGGTTTAGTAGCTATCGTGTTGCATGCGTGCGTAGACTACCCGTTTGCGCGCCCCGCGGTGTCGGGTTGGATGTTTATGATTCTTGCTGCTCTATATATGACACGAAAAAACGACAATGATTTGCCAAGCAATGCGTCGGATTCACTGGTTAGGTGAATTCATGTCCATTGCGTCATTCTTAGGAGCGTGATCCACGGAGATGTAGTGAAGGAAAAACGCGAAAAGTGAAAACATAAAGGCAAAGACCGCGAACGCGATAACCCTGCGAAAACGGCGTCTCTTCTTGATATGCGTGCTGAGCTGATCGGGCTGGAACTTGCCAACAGGTTGATCGGCACCGTTTGCAGCAAGAGGCGTCAATCGGAACGCGAGAAAGCGATGCCGGCACTTTCGGCACCTGAAGGCCCTTCGCCCCCAAAGCCGCTGCAGACCGTCTTTCCAACTTGAATCGCGAGAGTGTCGAATGTCGGGACTACTGCATTGTGGGCAAGTCATGAAGCTCCTGATTCGATGCTAACTGATGTTACCACTAGTGTCCCAGAGACTTTGGGGGTGCCGAGACTTCGGTTGTATGTGAGGCGGAGTCGCAGAAGCTGCTCGTCTGGCCTGACTACAAAGGGCAGAATCACACGAGCAAGCGGATCGCTCGAAAGAGACACAGAGCTTGCCAGGATATTGTCCGATCTGGATTCAAGGATCTGCCATTGGACTCCGGTATCAGGAAGGATGTTGCGCGTATGGTAGGAAGATTCCAACCTGTAGTTCCCCGGAGGCAAAAAGATGGTCTGTTCGGCAATCACGCAGTTTTCCGGCTCGTCTCCGGCGAATTCAGCTTCCAGGCCGATCGCTCCAGGCCAGGAATGGATTCCGTCATATGCCGGGAAATTCCAATCAAAGTCGACGGGCATTGGATCGCGCGAGAATTGAGGATTGTTGGGAAACGATGTGTCGGCTTCGACCCAGTGCAGGCCGATGAGTCTGTTCCATAGAGCATTCGCATCGATGGGATCATTGGCGTGGATCAACTTGTCGAGAAGAGTGAAAAGCAATGTTTGATCCGAATCCTGCGACCCGGTGCGGAGCAGAGTGAAAGCCGAATTGACAGCAGCGGCCGGCCGATTCTTGCCGATCAGGAAAACGATGTACTGGCGGACTACGTCAGGGTTATCTTCAACGAGGTTCGCCTCAAGCGATTTCGGATCTGGAGATACCCGCCAGCAGAGTTCAAATAGACCTCCCATGTCGTCCGCGGGCGTTTCCATGGCTCGATGAACCCACATCCAGAATGCGGGCAGGTTGTCGCGGCGGAAATAGAAGTTGGCGAGGCTCCAGCGCGGTACGTAAGTACGGTCGACATCGAAAGCCTGAAGGAGGAGTTCCTCAGCTCGCTTAAAATCGCCGTCGGATTCATAGCGCAGGCCCAGGTCGATGGTTGCATCACTGTCGTATCGATTCAGCCGCAATGAAGTTTCAAGCAATTGCTCAGCGGAAGATTCGTCCAAACGCGCAAGTTGGACGTAACACCACCAACAGTCTGGCTCAAGCCGGATAGCTGCTCGAACGGATTCCGCGGTGCCGTGCAGGAACAGTGCGTCGGAACGCGCAATTATCCAGGATTTCCAAATCCCGAGCAGGCAGGCGCACACCACCAATGCGCGCACAACCTGAGCGAAAATTAAGTTTCGATTGAGCATCCAGGCCAGTCTTCCGCAAAGCTTAACATCCGGGCTCTCTTTCTCTAATAGTTCGGCAGAGATTTCACATATTCGTAACAATGCATACAATTCGTGCGTTCCACCTGGCGGTTCAACGCGCGTAAATAAAACTGCCAGCCGACATATTATGCAGGGACCACCGGAACAAGAACCGGCAGTTTGTTGTGGGCTCGTGCCGGAAGATCGGCCTAGAAGCCGTGGGCGCACTTATTAGGTGGATAGCTGAGTCCTGGGCAGCATAGCGGAGGACCAGTTCCCCGATACGGGCAGCAGGGTACCATCTCATTCTGGTTACAATTGGCGCCCAAGAAGCCGACGACTTCGGTCCTTGATCGACCGATGGAAAATCGGTCATCTGAAGGGGACTTGCCGTCGAGTGGGTTGAATTCCAGCGGATGCCCCGGATGTACTAGCGCGATGGGCCTTCCCGTTGCGTCCTTGACTTCCAAGTCTCCCGTCGCGGCAGCGATTCTCACAGTTTTCCCAGGCGCGATGGAAATGAAGCCGCTGGAATGCGCCTGAAGGGGCGCAACACTTATTCCACCCGCCTCAACATGGAATGAACTCGTTGAGCTGAATTCAGCTTGTCCGCGTTGGAGTTCGAAATGGTCGCGGTGCAGAGTCCCGCGCGAGTCGACAGAGAGACTGACCACGGCATCGTTTCCAAGCCGTAGATCTGCGATTGACAATGCGCTCTGACCGGTCTCGACGACGGACCCATCAAAGACGGTGCCACTGCCATTCACCAAATAGTCGTCAATCTTCAACTCGCCGCGTGAGGTTACACTCCCGATCGAAAGTGATGCAGCCATCGCGCAGGCGCCTGCGCACAACGCCGTCAAAAAACTAAGCCCTTTTAGCATTGTGGCCTCCTTGGAGCCCTACTTCTAACTTCCCGATGTGTGCTTACTTCACATATATCCTAAGTCGAAGAGAGGCAATGAAGCTTCGGAATCCACTTCAAAAATTAATATGAGACTACTGGCGTCTGCATAATGGTGGACGCGTCATACATTTGTCATGCAAACTGTGTTTCTTCATCTCCGGGGATGATCGAAACAGATCCAAATCTGCCTCCGGATCGAGCGCATCTCCGGAGGTCGGCCGAATAAATTCTGGTTAAATCACTTCATGCGCCAAGTGTGGATGTTCGCCGTCGTTTAATCTGTCAGGGCAGCTCCCAAGGAACAGCCCACTCAATCAAGAGCGATCAAACGGCTTGCGGGAAAGCGATGATCCAAGGTGTTTTTCCGGTCGTATTCATCGGGAACCGGGACAGAGATGACCCTGTGGGACCATACGAGGAAGAGTCGCGATGAGCGCAAGCAGTAACACGCATCTGATAGCAAACAGCACGGAACCTTCTCCCGCAGTTTTGAGTTCGGCAGCAAGCGGATCAGGCGATCGATACAGGCGGCGAGAGAGCGTGGGCGCAAGCCCACTGATATGGTCGTGGATCGGGCTGTTGGCCATTGCGGGTTCACTCGGATTCTATCTCCAACTCCCAAAGCTGTGGGAAATCTGGACGACAGATCCACTGCGGTCCATCGGGATGATCATACTGCCGACGAGCATCGTTCTAATCCTTTACGTTTGGCGCCAGAGCGATTGGGAACTGCGCGGCTCATGGTGGGGATTGGTTCTCGTGGCTCTAGCATTTGCGCCAATAGTCAGCGCGCGGCGTCTGGAATTCTTCTGGCTCGTTCGGGGCGTCAGGGTCAATTTCATTCCAAGCGTGTTGCCAATCTATCTGTACGCGGGGGGCATCCTATTGCTCTTTGCCGGGGTTCGCGTGTGGCGCGCGGCGTGGTTTCCTCTTGCGCTCCTGCTCTGTATTCAACCCGTTCCCGATGCATTTGTTCATTTTCTAGACCTTCCAATGCAGGACGTTTCGGCGTTCATCGCTCGATCGTTTGCGAACCTTCTTGGATTCTCCCCGACGAACGGCGAGTTGCTGCGCCTGATGTTTGCCCCAAATTTCGGAATGTTCATTGCTCCCGGCTGCGACGGCATGCGCGGAGCTGTCACGCTGGGATATGGGGCCCTGATTCTCGGTTTCCTGAAACGCCTGTCCCTTCTGCGGTGGTCCATCTATGTTGTCGGGGCATTGCTTCTTGGACATCTCTGCAACCTGATTCGACTTTGTGGATTAGTTCTGTACTATCGGGTCGCAGTGGGTCACTCAGCTCTTGAAGATGCAGCGAAGCAGGCGGACTATGTAATTGGCGCTTTGCTTTTTTGTCTAGCGGCTTTACTTTTCTGGATCGTATTCAGGAACGAAGGCGAAGCCGGCACAGCCAGTATCGCCCCGAACTCTAAGGAGCGAATCCGCGCCAGCGACCGGGAGAATACTTATTGGAAAACCATAGTCCTGGCCCTATTCGTGCTCGTTGCGATGGTATCGGCTGGACGCGCAATACAGATAAGTTCTGAGAAATTGGCATTTGCAATGCGTCGAGGTGAAATCAGCGGAACGGAACTAAATGGTCGAATGCCAACCCAGGTCGGGACGTACAGACTGGTTCGGGTCTGGCAGCAACAACAAGCCGGCGCCTTGGTATTGGAAACCGCTGTATTCGAGAAAGCGCAATCCGGAGAGATCGAAGTCGGCATATGGCTGGCGCCTAGTGAGCACAGCATTCAGGAAAGCCTGATGACTCACGGAGAAAACCCAAAACTGAGGGCTGTCACTCGGTTCACCACGGCAGCAGGGCGAATTGTTCCATTTAGCATGGCACTTTACGATGACGGCATCACCGACACTCTGACCGGTGATACGTATTGCAGTCCCTCCGCATGCCAGCTAGGCTCGTTTAAACCGAAGGAAGGCTTACACCTTGCGATTACTAAATCTGTGGAACAAACTCCGCGAGGCAAACGTGTCGTCCCAATTTTCTTCAAGTTGCAAGTACCCCACACCGACTCTGGGAGTGAATCTGCTTACAAAGCATCGTCGATTGAATGTGAAGATTTTCTCTCTCATCTCGACTTGACGCAACTAAGCCAGAGTTTTCAGTGACCAGCTCACGGCCCGATCTTGTTACAAATTCGAGATCTTTGGCTGTTCGAATTGCCAAAGTTTGTTGCTTGCCAGATCGGCGAAGCGCCATGCCTGGCCGATCAGGGTGCGTAGAAATGCACTCGTTCTCGCTCGACAATTTCACGTGTATGCATGAGAGAGTCTTTGCCACACGGCACTAAGCCCACCAATCAAACCCTGGCTAATATTGTCATCCAATTGTCGTACACTTTTGTTCGCCTGTTAACAATACGGTGGGTTCCTTCATTAAGAATGGCATAGTTTCCCTCGTGGACAATTCCGATAGTTGAGCTTGAGAAATCCGCTAATGAGGGCAGGTCGTCGCTCGAGAGAATGACGCACTGGTCCCCACAAAACCCTTCACGCGCGGCACTTGATTTGTCCTTTGGAGGGTTCCAGCAATGGGACTCACGGGGGCGAAGCCTGCGCGATTGCATCGGGATGGCTCACTGCCCGCGAGGTAAACATCGCTCGTCGTTTCCGTTCATCGCGATCTCCACAATCGTCTCGCAGGTTCAAACACAAATCCTTGATCACAAGTTCGAAATAACATGACTGTTCTAAAAACCCGCTCGCGCATGGTCAGCGTGCGGCTCTCAGAAAACGAGTATCAGGCTCTTCGGCAGATGTGTTCTTCATCTGGCGCGAGAAGCGTATCGGATCTGACGCGAAGCGCGATGCATGCACTTCTAAGCGGGACCACTCGTGAAGAGATGCTGCACATGCGTTTGAACGAATTCTGTGACCAGATGAACAGCCTGGGCCGCAGAATTGAGGAACTTGTGGAGAAAGTCGCCGCCTCAGAGGGGCGGAATTGAGGGAATTGCAATGCACACTCCGGCTTGAAGCCGGTTTCTAAACGTAAGCTGTTGAGTTTGACAGAAATTCCAAGAGGATTCTTCGATGAGGCATCTTGCAACTATTTTCCTGACCACGGCCATGGCCGTGTCAATTGCTGCACAGCAGCCGCAGCATATGCCCAATCAAGCGGGTGCGAGTTCGGTTTCCACGAATGGCCCGTCCGATCTTCCCATCGAGAGAATCGGAAATGACGATCTCATCGGGATAACGGTTTACGATTCGCCTGAGCTAACCCGCACGGTTCGTGTTGACTCGAGCGGAGAAATCCGTTTGCCAATGATGCGACAGCCCATCAATGCCAAGGGGCTTTTCCCGGCAGATTTGGAAAAGTCGATCGTGTCAGCCCTGATCGCAGAGCATGTCCTCGTTGATCCGGTTGTGACAGTGACGGTTGTGGAATATCGCAGCAGGCCGATCTGCGTGGCCGGCGCAGTTCGCAATCCTGTCACATTTCAGGCGACCGGCTCGACGACGTTGCTCGACGCGATTTCTCAAGCTGGAGGACTCACAGAGAATGCCGGACCGGAAATCCTGGTAAGTCAGAGAGCGGCGGGTAGCGACCCGAAGGACGCTGCTTTGGTCCGCCGAATTCCCGTGCGCGGTTTGATTAACGCGGCAGATCCCTCAATGAATTTGATTCTGCAAGGTGGAGAAGTGGTGCGCGTCCCAGAAGCGGGTAAATTCTATGTGCTCGGGAACGTACATAGACCCGGAGCGTTCTCGATCACGGACGGATCTGAAAGCACAGTTTTGAAAGCCCTGGCGCTCTCGGAGGGTCAAGATCATTTTACCGCAAGCGTCGCCTATATTTATCGTCCGGAAGTCGCCACAAATGGTCGCCAGGAAATTCCGATTGAATTGAAAAAAATCCTGGATCGAAAGGCG
>Ga0302315_10001773_pt1 | contig 21264 bp, 11 predicted proteins | sample III_Palsa_N3_1_FD_200532 | JGI IMG/M metagenome (GOLD analysis project Ga0302315, IMG submission 200532) | Peat permafrost microbial communities from Stordalen Mire near Abisko, Sweden - III_Palsa_N3_1 | ecosystem: Environmental > Terrestrial > Soil > Palsa > Peat permafrost | place: Sweden...
GGCGGGAATGATAATTTTCGCCTACTTCGCTGTTAAAGATAGTATTGGAGCCATCGGCGGTAGTAACTATTATTAATTTTGGGCTCATCTGGTTTTGGGCGAAGTAATGTTGGTTATGTTTGTAGAGACGCAAAATTTTGCGTCTCTACACGCTTCGGGCAATTTCAACCACCGCTTCGCCCAGGTCATATACTGGTACCGATTTCATTTGCGACGCAATAATGCTTGCAGCCGCTGCCGAACGGTATCCTGCTGCGCAATGAACCACTATCGGCTTATCAGTTGGTATTTCATTAATCCTTTCGCGCAATTCGGGCAACGGAACAGGGATGGCATTTGCAAATATGCTGCCATCATTTATCTCGTTCCAGTTGCGGGCATCTATGATAGTATATTGCTGAGGGTTTTCGGTGAAATTTGCCAGATCTAAATCGGCTGACTTCTCAGTCGCATTATATGGCTGCAACAAGGCGGCCCTTATGTTTTTCTCATAACCGATCTTGGCCGCTTTTTTTATCATTACATCCAGCTCGGTATCGCTTGTTGCTACCAGGTAAAACTTTTCACCCGGATCAACTATCGAGCCTAACCATGTCTCGAATTTCTCGCCGTTTTGCAGGTTGAACGAACCGGCTAAGTGGCCGTTCCTGAAGTCCTTTTTTGGGCGCGTATCAATTACAAGTGTATTCCTGTCTAATACAGTATCAGGGTCGAGGCGGGGTATGTTTTTGATACTTTCGTCAAATATCGCAGCGCCTTTTTTGTTCAGTTCTACATCCCAACCAAAGTATTTTGGCACAAATGGCTGATCGGTGGTAAGCGTTTCTACAAATTGCAGCTCATCCATCAGTTGCAACGCATAATTCTCGCGCAGTTCCCGGCCAATGGTGCTTTGCAGGTCGGGGCTAAGATTTTTGCCGCATAGCGAGCCGGGGCCGTGTGCGGGATAAACTATAGTATGTTTTGGCAAATGCATCAGCTTATCGCGGGTGGAATGGTACATTTGCCGGGCAAGTTCTTCTTTTTTCGCGGTCATATTGCCCACATCTTCACGCAAATCCGGGCGGCCTACATCGCCTACAAATAAAGTGTCGCCGGTAAATATTGCGGCATCGTTGCCATCTTCATCCTGCAATAAAATACAGATCGAATCGGGCGAATGGCCGGGCGTGTTGATTGCTTTCAGTTTTATTTCGGCCAGTTCAATTACGTCGCCTTCGTCAAAAGTCTGGTGCGGATATTCGGCACCGGTTAGTTTACTTACGTAAATGGTTGCGCCGGTTGTTTCGTGTATTTCCAGGTGCGAGCTGACGAAGTCGGCATGCGGGTGGGTTTCTATTACGCCAGCAATGTCTGCCTCATGCAGGACAGCGAAATCATAATAAGGCTGTGGATCGCGGGCCGGATCGATAATGATCATTTTGCCGGCGTGGATAACCGCATAGGAGGCATGCGCCAATCCTTTATCGTAAAATTGATTTATCAGCATAAAATGATGGCAAAGATAACAAGTACTTGTAAAAGTGCATTGTCAGTCTCAAACTTATGACATTAATCACTAAATTGCATCAACCAATTATTATTGAGCAAGATGTATCAGTACCTACGTACCTTGATCAGCATACCTGTGTTAATGCTACTGATTTGCCCGTGCTTCTGCACGGCGCAGGATCTTCCTAATGCTGCTGCCGATAAAATAAACTCATCCATCGCATTTCAGTATAAGAATTACCCTCGCGAAAAAATATTTGTGCATACCAATGCGCAGGTTTATACCGCCGGGCAAACGATATGGTACAAAGTATACGCGCAGGCATATGGCAAACCTTCGGTTATTAGCAAAATTGTATATGTGCAGCTGTCAGACTCATCAGGGAATATAGTTGCACAAAATAAACTGCCATTAGTTGATGGGATAGCACACGGAAATATCGACCTGTCGCCAAAACTGCCGACAGGTTGGTACCAACTGCGCAGTTTTACCGTCTGGATGATGAATTTTGGAACCGAAGGCTTTTTCAAAAGTCGGATATTTATTCAGCAAGGTGCGGATACGGTTAAAACACACCCTGTTATTAAATCCGCTGTGAAATACACCATCGCTTTTTACCCCGAAGGCGGTGACCCGCTAACAAATAACGAATGCAACTTCGCGTTTAAAGCGACCGGCCCGGATGGTAAACCCGCATTTGTGCATGGCGAAGTAATTGACGATACCAAACAAAAGGTAGCCGATATGATAACCGTGCACGATGGTATGGGCAAATTCAGCCTGCAAGGGTACGCCGGCAAAAACTATAAGGCTATTGTACAATTTCCGGATAACAGTAAGCAGGTTGTTGCTTTGCCTGCGTTCAGGATGGAGGGTGTAACCATGAGCGTAACCCAAAGACCGGATGCATTATCGATAAAAATGGCTTACGCCGGAAGTAAGGATGAGTATGGCGATGTGTTTTTTGCCGCTTACCAGGACAATGGCCGAATTGCCGTTTACCCATTGCAAATGGGGCGTGGCATAAGTGTATTCGAGTTTAAGAAAAGCCTTTTCGCTACAGGCATGCTGCGGCTTACGATATTCGATCACAATTACATACCGCTTGCCGAGCGGGTAGTGTTTATCGATAACCATGATGCGATCAATTTTAACTTGAATGCCGATACCCTGTCTTTTCAACCCAAAGGTAAAAACGCATTCACTATCGGCATAAAAAAATCTGATACGGCTTTCCGCCAGGGAAACTTCTCTGTTTCCGTGAGGGATTATAAAACCACCGATACAGATGAGCAGTATAGTGATAACATAAGCTCATCATTACTGGTAAGTTCCGAATTAAGGGGCAGTTTATATCATCCGGGCTATTATTTTCAGAATGATGCAGATTCTTTAAAGGAACAGCTGGACCTGGTGATGCTCACCAATGGCTGGCGGCATTTTAATTGGGACACGGTATTAAATAAAGTCCCTCATCAATTAAAATATGCGCCCGAACGTACACAATATCTCGCGGGCAGGATTATGAGTAACGAAAACCTACAAAACATGCAGATAAAGCTCATCATCATGAACCAGGATTCGAGCAAGTTTATAGGCTTTATCAAACCTGACAGTGCGGGGCAGTTTATTTTGCCGGAATATGAGCATAGTGGTATATCGAATCTGTATGTAGAACTGGCCGATAAAAAAAATCACATTAAAAAATCGGCGGTAAAACTGCTGAACACTTTTGCCGATAGTTTGCAGCGTGTTAAAAGTGATTTGCTAAGTGATACACAACCCCTGAAGGCAAACGTGATAAAAAATATCCGGTCAGACACAGCAGGCAGCCTACATTACGGCAAACTGCTGAAAACCGTTATCATACACGAGCAAAAAATAACTCCGACAGACGAGTTGATAAACCAGCATGTAGGACCGTTATATCATTCGGACAGGGAATTCACCTTTGATTTTGTGAATAACCCTCCGCCTTTTATGGGTGTGCTGGATTACTTGAAAGGCCGGATACCGGGATTAAGAATATTGGGTTGGGGCGATTCGATCACATTTATTTATCGTGGGGATAACACTTTAATGACATCAAAGAAAGGCACCAAGATACAATCATTGCCTTATTTTTATGTGAATGAGGCACCTACAACTGACTTGGAAATGATTGAAGATTTGGACATTAATGAGGTAGCCATGATCAGGTTTATGCCGCCACCTGTTGGTTTTGCGCCATATAATGGGGGTAATGTGGGCGCACTGATGATCTACCTTAAAGATAATGTTGATGAAAAAGGTAAGTTTGCAAGCCGCGAGAAGTTTGACCAATATACTTTTAACGGCTATACCATAACCCGCGAATTCGCTTCACCTGATTACAGCCTGCCGCAAAACCGCAGCGGTCCTGATGCCCGCAGCACACTATACTGGCAGCCTGAACTAAAAACAGATGCGACCGGCAAAGCGCATTTCAGTTTTTATAATTCCGACGTCACCAAAGGCTACATAATTATTATACAGGGGATGAATAGCGAAGGGCATTTGGGGTATTTATATAGAGTGATACACTGAAAATCCTTAAGGCAGTATAAAATAAAAACGCCCGGCTCAGTTAAGCCGGGCGTTTCTTTTATCAGTGAAATCACAACTCAATCGGTGGAATCAATCAATAAAATCGGTGTAATCCCAAAAACTACCAAACCTTTATCCGGTCTTCAGGCGCTTTGTAATTTTTATCGCCGGGCTGAACATCAAAGGCCGCATACCAGGCGTCGATATTGCTAAGCGGCGCGTTGCAGCGGTATTTTTCTGGTGAATGCGGATCGGTCAGTATGCGTTGCGCGGCAGCTTCGGGGCGCTGTGAGCCGCGCCAAACCTGTGCCCACGACAGGAAGAAACGCTGGTCGCCGGTAAAGCCATCAATTTTAGTGTTTGACTGGCCTTCTTTTGTTTTCTTATATGCTTCGTAAGCTATGTTTACACCGCCTAAGTCAGCAAGATTTTCGCCTTCGGTTAATTTACCGTTTACGTGCACCGTGTCGAGCACAGTAAAGGCGTTGTATTGTGCAACAACTTTATCAGCCCGTACTTTAAATTTGTCGGCATCACCTTTGCCCCACCAGTCGCGCAGGGTACCGTCGGCATCATACTGGCGGCCCTGGTCGTCAAAACCATGTGTCATTTCGTGGCCGATAACCGCGCCAATACCACCGTAATTCACCGCATCATCCGCATCAAAATCAAAGAAAGGGAACTGCAATATACCTGCCGGGAATACGATCTCGTTATTGGTTGGGTTATAGTAAGCATTTACGGTTGGCGGTGTCATTCCCCAGCGGGTTTTGTCAACCGGTTTGCCCAACTGGTCTACATTATAGTTATAGCGCCAAACACCAATGCGCCTTAAGTTGCCTACGTAATCGTTGCGGTCGATGGTTAAGCCTGCATAGATTTGCCATTTATCAGGGTAGCCAACTTTTACGGTAATAGAGGCCAGTTTTTTTAGTGCGCGGGCTTTGGTTTCATCGCTCATCCAATCCAGGCGTTTAATGCGGTCGCCGAGTGTTCCCTCCAGGTTTTTTACCAGGTTTACCATGTATTGTTTAGCTGCAGGCGTAAAATATTTCTCTACATATAGCTGCCCTAATAGTTCGCCAATACTTCCATCAACCAAACCCGACATGCGCTCATTGCGTGGCGTCTGCACCTTCTGCCCGCTCAAAACGCTGCTGAATGCGAAGCTGGCCTGCACAAATGGCGCGCTTAATGCCCCTGCCGAACCTTTCAGGATGTTCCATTTAAGGTAAACCTTCCAGTCGGCAATAGAAGTAGCAGCCAACAAACTGTCGGCTGCTACGAAAAATTTGGGTTGGCCAACGAGTACGGTATCCTGTCCCGGTGTTTTTAATTGTACCATCAGCTGCGCCCAGTCCAGGTGCGGTGTAGTTTTGCTGAAATCAGCAACGGAAAATTTATTGTAGGTAACATTAGGGTCGCGCATAGCTACCCGGCTTAACTGTGCTTTCGCCAGTGTGGTTTCAAGGCCATAAATAGTGGCTGCATTTTTGGCAGCATCATCCTGGCTGGCGCCGGTAAGCGTAAACAATGTTGTTATGTAAGTTTTATAGGCATCCTGTATGGGTTTATTACGTGCACTATTCTTTAAATAATAATCGCGGTCGGGTAAGCTGGTTCCACCCTGGTTAAAGCTCACAATATATTTGTTGGGGTGTTTGTCGTCCTGGCCGACACCAAAACCGAATAACGGGCCGCCTTCGCCATGTGAGCGTTCATAAACCATTTCGTTTATTACGCCATTCAGATCAGTAATGCCGTCAATACGCTGCAGATCGGGTTGTATTGGCGTATATCCTAATTTTTCAATGGTGAGGCTGTCCATGCCACTGGCGTACAGGTCGCCAACACGCTGGCGCAGGCTGCCTTTTGGCTGGCCAGCCGATGTTGCACTCACTTCTTTCAAAAGCCCAAGCAACTTATCCGTATTTTCCTGGTGAAGAATGTTAAAGCTGCCCCAGCGGGTTTCTTTGGCCGGTATCTCGTTTTGTTTTATCCAGGCACCGTTGGCATAATCAAAAAAGTCGTCGCCGGGTTTAATGGAAGTATCCATATTAGCCGGATCGATAAATTTTTTAGGGTGAACAGGTGTTGCAGCATGGCGGTGTTTGATCTTATGGACGCCATTGACAGCATAAGCACTTGCAGAAAGGCATAAAGCGCCGGCAAGCACCAAATTAAAGGGCTTTAGTTTCATAATAATGTTAGTCAATTTAAAACTTAAAGATATGTTAATTATTCGGTAATACGATTGAGAGTGTATAAAGGTAATCTACTTATTGAACCAATCAACAAGTAAATACCATCCCGATTTTCTGAGGATATATTGAAAAAAATGCTTTACAGGCAATGTTTTCATGATTGAACGAGTGTGTTAAGCAATAACATCGGTTTTGTAAAAATATTGTGGCAGTTTGGGAAAGTCCATAGACCATGGTCCATAGTCCATAGCCATTCATCGCGAGCAACAGCTATGGTCCATTGTCTATGGACTATGGTCTAAAAAAACTATTTTTGCACCCTATGAGTATTTCTAAAACATATCAGCCCGGGGAAGCAGAAGATAAATGGTACAGCTATTGGTTACAGCACAAGTTTTTCAGGTCGGTGCCCGACGGGCGCGAGCCTTATACTATTGTAATGCCGCCACCTAATGTTACCGGTGTTTTGCACATGGGCCATATGCTTAATAATACCATACAGGATGTGCTCATTCGCCGTGCGCGAATGCAGGGCAAAAATGCCTGCTGGGTACCGGGAACAGACCATGCCAGCATTGCTACCGAGGCGAAGGTTGTTGCTATGCTAAAGGAACGCGGTATTACAAAAAAAGATATTACCCGTGAACAATACATGGCATATGCCTGGGAATGGAAGGAAAAATATGGTGGTATAATACTGGAACAACTTAAAAAGCTGGGCGCATCCTGCGACTGGGACCGCACGCGGTTTACGATGGAACCAGACCTTTCTGAGGCTGTATTTGATACATTTATCCATCTATATAAAAAAGGATTGATCTATCGCGGTGTGCGTATGGTGAACTGGGACCCTGTAGGGAAAACGGGTTTATCGGACGAGGAGGTTATACGGAAGGAAGTTAATCAGAAGTTATACTATATAAGGTATGAGGTAAAAGGCGAAAGGCAAAAGGCAGAAAGCGAAGAACCTTTAACCTTTAGCCTTTCACCTAACTACCTCACTATTGCTACTACCCGGCCGGAAACCATTATGGCCGATGCGGCTATCTGCATCAATCCCAACGATGAGCGGTATAAGCATTTGCATGGCAAAAGGGCCATTATTCCGTTAATAAATAGGGAAATTCCGATCATCCTTGATGAATATGTTACTATGGATTTCGGAACGGGCTGCTTAAAGGTTACGCCTGCTCATGACCTTAATGACTATGAGTTGGGTATAAAGCACCATCTGCCTGTGATTGATATTTTAAACGATGATGGTACTTTAAACGAAAAGGCACAGATATTGGTGGGCGAAGACCGTTTTGCAGCACGTAAAAAAATAGCTGTATTATTGGAAGAGGCAGGTGCACTTGAAAAGGTAGAGGATTATAAATCGCAGATTGGTTTTTCAGAACGTACCGACGCCGTTATTGAACCAAAACTATCCATGCAATGGTTTTGCAAAATGGAGGAACTGGCCAAACCTGCTTTGGATTATGTTTTAAATGGCGATGTAAAGTTTATACCGGAAAAGTTTATAAATACTTACCGGTATTGGATGGAAAATATTAGGGATTGGTGCATCAGCCGCCAGTTATGGTGGGGACAGCAAATTCCGGCCTGGTATCTTCCAAACGGACAATACATTGTTGCGAAAACTAAAGAAGAGGCCTTGGTGGAAGCAAACAAACTCGCTACTCACCATTCACCGCTCACTGGTGATGACCTCACCCAGGACGAAGATGTACTGGATACCTGGTTTTCATCATGGCTATGGCCTATATCGGTTTTTGATGGGTTTAAGGACCCCGGGAATGCAGATATTAGCTATTATTATCCCACAAACGACCTGGTAACAGCGCCAGAAATACTATTTCTATGGGTTGCCAGGATGATCATGGCCGGGCATGAATTCAGGGGTGATCTGCCGTTCAGGAATGTTTATCTCACTGGTATTGTACGCGATAAACTGGGCAGGAAAATGTCAAAATCGCTTGGCAATTCGCCTGATCCTATCGGCCTGATTGAAAAATACGGAGCAGATGGTGTAAGAGTAGGCATGCTGCTGTCATCCCCGGCAGGGAACGACCTTATGTTTGACGAAGCGCATTGTGAGCAGGGGCGTAATTTTGCCAATAAGGTATGGAATGCCTTTAAATTAGTAAACGGATGGACGGTTGATAGCAGCCTTCCGAATACAAATGGCATAGCAATAGAATGGTTCGAAAGCCGCTTCAATGAGGCACTGGCGGAGATTGAAAAATATTTTAACCAATACCGTCTGTCTGATGCATTAATGGCTACTTATAAACTGGTTTGGGACGACTTTTGCGCCTGGTACCTGGAGATGATAAAGCCTGCTTATCAGCAACATATTGATAGTGAGACTTTTACAATAACGAAAAAGTATTTTGAAAACATACTGAAAATATTGCACCCGTTTATGCCATTTATTACCGAAGAATTGTGGCATGAAGATCTTTTTGGGGAACGTGGCGAACGAGATTGTTGCATTGTTGCAGAATTGCCAAAAAACGGGGAAATAAATACACAGTTGCTTTCGGAGGCAGAGGTTGTAAAACAAGTTATTACACAAATAAGAAATATTAGAAATAGCCGACAAATTTCTCCAAAAGAAACTTTGGAATTACTGGCAAAACCTGTTTCTTCTATTAACTATTCTGCATATTCTGGTATTATTACAAAACTGGCCAATACAAACGGGCTAAACATAGTTAGCGACAAACCAAATGCTGCAACTGCGTTTATGGTACATACAGATGAGTTTTATATTGTTCTGGAAGAAACGATAGACCCGGCAGTGGAATGTGAACGGCTTAAAAAGGAGAAAGAATACCTCGAAGGATTTCTAAGATCGGTTAATTCAAAACTAAATAACGAGCGGTTTATAGCTAACGCCAAACCTGAAATTATTGAAAATGAGTTAAAGAAAAAAGCCGACGCTGAAGCTAAAATTAAACTACTGGAAGAACGTTGGCTTGCTAATTGCACTTCAAATGATTAGCTGTGAGAATATTTATATGATATATTGAATAATTGTTCAACATGCATTAAATTTATACGGCTTAAAGTCATTAGGTTATAAGTTAATAAGTGAATGAGTAAAGCGCCCGGTTTTTTAAATCTTTCTATCAACAAAATACTTTCAGCGGATCAGTCGGCACTCGACCAGGCCCGCATACGGTTATTGTATTACGGCCTTGGGATAGTATTTGTTGGCCTGGCAGCCATTTTAAGTAATATTTATTACCAGCATCAGCTTATATTAACAGCCACGGCTGTTATTTTGCTTGCTTGTACTGTCTTCTTTTTCAAATGGCTTACCTATCGCCCAAATTGGCGGTTCATTTCGCACGGACTGCTTGTTTTAGCCACCATTCTTAACCTGGTTGATATCTTTATTACCCAACAAACGGTAAACATTATAGCTATACAGATGGTAATACTGGTTATCATTTTTAGCTTTTACATGCTTGGGCAAAAGGCGGGGTTGGTATACTCAATTATAAATCTTATCCCGGTACTAGCCTTTTTAATCATACAATATAACGATTTTTATTTTATCTCGTTTATTAAGCCCGAACAGGTTGACCAATCGACTATCATTATAGCTGTTTTTGCCAACTTTATATTACTCGTTTACATTCACAGCCATTTTTATAACGCATTTTACAGGAATATCCAGCAGCTTAAAAAAACCAGTGAAGACCAGACTGAACTGAACATCCAATTAAATTCAGCTATTAGCAAGGCCGAGAAATCGTCACAGGCCAAATCCGAGTTCCTGTCTATCATGTCGCATGAGATACGTACGCCGTTGAACGCAGTTATTGGCATGAGCAATTTGTTATTGATGAGCAATCCCCGGTACGATCAAAAGGAAAACCTGGAGATATTAAAATTTTCTGCATCGAACCTGTTGTCGCTCATTAATGATGTGCTTGATTTTAACAAGATAGAATCGGGCAAAGTGGTATTTGAACACATCAGCCTCAACCTGGACGACCTGATGCAAAACATTTGCGGCGGCCAAAAGATAAAAGCCGAAGAAAAAGGCTTGTTGTTTAAGCTGGACGTTGACAACACCTTGAAAAGCAAAATTGTTTTCGGAGACCCGACACGCATCACGCAGATCGTTTTTAACCTGGTGAATAATGCTATAAAGTTTACCAAGGAAGGCAGTATTTGGGTGAGGGTTACCCGTGTTGAAGACCGGCACAATACAATAACGGTGAATTTTTCGGTTAAGGATACAGGTATTGGGATAGAAAAAAATAACCTCGACAGTATATTTGAACCATTTGCACAAGAATCAATTTCCACCACCCGCCAGTACGGCGGCACAGGTTTGGGCCTGGCCATTATTAAGCGTTTGCTCGAATTACAGGGGCTAAAGATGAATGTAGAAAGCAAGCCGGGTGTAGGGTCTGTGTTCTCGTTCAATATGGAATTCCCGGTTTCAACAGAAGTGGTCAGTCCGCGTGTCGAAAACCAGCCTATATACAACGCAAACGATCATTTAAGCACATTGCGTGTACTCATAGCCGAAGATAACATGGTTAATGTTATGCTGATGAAAAAGCTGTTCTCTAAATGGAATATGTCGCCAACCATTGCCGAAAATGGCGAACGTGCTGTTGAATTGATGCAATACGGCAATTTCGATATTATTTTGATGGACCTGCAAATGCCGGTAATGAACGGCTTTGATGCCGCTACCGAAATAAGAAAAATGCCCGATCCACGCAAGGCAAACATTCCTATTATAGCGTTAACCGCATCGGCGTTATTTGATATAAGGGAGCGGGTATTTAATTCGGGAATGAACGATTATGTATCCAAGCCTTTCAAGCCAAGCGAATTGCTGGAAAAAATACAGCACCTGGTTGAACCGGTTCTCTGATTTTAACCCTGCCTGTAGGTTGGTAATTCCTCAATAAATTTGTAACTCCCGTTATTAAAATCAACGCTGCAATAATAATGTTGCAACCCGTTGGTAACGGCCAGCAAAGCTATTTTATGCGTTATATTATAACGCGCCACTTGGTCGAATACTTTTTGATTGATGGCCACTGATGGCGCCTTGCATTCAACCATTAATATCTTTTCACCTTCGGGATTAAATACCACGATATCCGTACGGCGCGGCATCCCGTGCAGCTTGAGCCCGCCTTCGAGCTTAATAAGCGTTTTAGGATAGCTTTTTTGGTTAATAAGGTATTGAACAAAATGCTGGCGTACCCACTCCTCCGGCGTAATGATCACCTGCTTTTTCCTGATCTCGTCAAACAGCGTTAACTGCCCGTTTAAATCGGTGATTTTGAAAGGGTAGGGCGGGAGTTGTAGCGGTTGTAGCTGGTTCATGTGTAAACATCAAAATTAAAACTAAAAAGCATAACAAAAACCTAAAGAACGGGCAATTATCGGATAGCGATGGGTTTTAAACCCATCGCTATTAAAATACATCATAATTACCACAAAGCATTCCCTGCAAATAGCTTATTGTTGATAGATAAATAACAATAACCGCTTTTGAATTTTTATTTTTGAAACGATATGACTGCTGATGACATACTGAAAGACCTTAAAAATCGGAAATACAAACCGCTATACCTGCTGCACGGCGACGAACCTTATTATATTGACCTCGTGAGCAATTTTGTGGAACACAAACTGCTGCCTGATGCTGAAAAAGGGTTTAATCAAACGGTGCTTTATGGTAAGGATACAGATATAATGACAGTGTTAAACGCCGCCAAACGCTACCCGATGATGGCCGAGTACCAGGTGGTTTTGATAAAAGAAGCACAGGAAATGAAATGGGGCAAAGACGATGATGATAAAAAGACCATAAACCCCTTGCTTAGTTACCTTGAAAACCCGCTCCCAAGCACCATACTGGTTTTTTGTTATAAGTACGGAAAATTTGATAAACGCAAAAAAACATATAAAGCCATCGAAAAAAACGGGTTGGTGTTTGAATCGGCTGAATTATATGACAGCAAGATACCGGGCTGGATAGAATCATACATCATACAAAAAGGGTATAAAATAAATCAGCAGGCCAGCTATATGCTTGCCGAGTACTTAGGCAACGATCTCTCAAAGATTGCCAACGAGCTTGAAAAACTAATGTTGAATGTAGCCCAGGGGCAGGAAATAACGCTTGAACTGATACACAATAACATCGGCATCAGTAAAGAGTATAATGTATTTGAGCTGCAAACGGCGCTCGGTAAAAAGGATGTGTTAAAGGTGAACAAGATCATCAATTATTTCGAGGCAAACCCAAAATCAAACCCTATAGTTCTGGTATTAGGCAACCTGAACAACTATTTTACAAAAGTGCTGGCTTATCATTATTCAAAAGACAAATCGCCCAATAACCTCGCCCGTGAGCTGGGTGTAAGCCCGTATTTCATAAAAGATTATGAACAGGCTGCCCGCAGCTACGATTATGGTAAAACCATGCGCATAATCAGTTACTTGCGAGAATATGATTTGAAAAGTAAAGGTGTTGAATCAAACGCCGGGGACGGTGAACTGATGAAGGAGCTCATGTTTAAGATAATGCATTGATTATTAAGGTAATATTAAGCCTGTGTTAACTATTGTAAGCAATAAGTTACAGACTTTAAGAGGTTTGTAAAGAACAAATTACATTTATTACAAAACCTAATTCTGTTACATCGGTTAATTTTACATTGTTTTTATAAACGTTTCAATTAAACTTAATTGAGACCTAAAAGTCAAAACAAAGTAAATATTATACTATGATAGCATTATTATGCGGATTGTCCGGAGCCGGAAAAACAACTTTAGCCAAAAAGATCTACTCAAAATTAATGGGAATGGGGATAGCAGCAGAAATAGTTGACGGCGACGAATACAGGGCGAGACTTTTTAAGGACCTGAAATTTTCGAAAGAAGACAGGTACGAGAATGTAAGGCGCCTGGGCTTTATAGCCAACAAATTTTCGCAGCACGGCATTGTTACCATAGTAAGTGCGATAAACCCCTACGAAGAGATACGCCAGGAATTGGCCGAAACCTATGCCGACGTTAAGATAATCCATATTGATTGCCCGGTTGAAAAATTGATGGTGCGTGATACAAAAGGATTGTATAAACGGTCGATGTTGCCGGACAGCCACCCCGACAAACTGCATAACCTTACCGGCGTAAATGACCAGTTTGATATTCCGTCGAACCCCGATCTTTACATCAATACCGATATGTACACGGTTGATGAAAGTGCTAAAGTGATGCTTGATTTTATCATCCACAATATGTCGCCGGCAAAAAACCTGAAAAAGCTCGCCGTTAACGGATAATCAATTGACTTTATGAGGCTGTCTCATAAGTAAATGAAAAAGACAGATACGAAATTATATTTTGCTTCATAAAACTCTGTGCCTCTCTGTGCCTTCTTTGTGACTCTCCGTGGTTAAATTTTACCACAAAGGACACTGAGATAAAAGCACAGAGAGCACTGAGGCAAATATTATTTGGTAGCCCTTTTGTAAAATTGACTTTTGAGACAGCCTCTAATCACTTCCTGAAAGGAATTCCAATTGCAGATACGAATTTAGTGCTGTCGTTCTCACTCATGTGGGTATCGATGCCAAAAACCGTATCTGAATAATCCAGCTCTTTATAAGTGCCAAACAAACGGTCCCAAATACTTAACACATCGCCATAATTACAGTCGGTATAGGGCAACTCGAAATGGTGGTGCACGTGGTGAATATTGGGTGTAACAAAAAGATGCCCCAGCCATTTATCGGCTTTTTTATTTAACCTGAAATTGGTGTGTGAGGTGATATTAACAATGGTTTGAAATGTCTGCCGGAGAAGCAATAAGCCGAACCCTGCGCCTGTAAAGCTCACCCATATCATCAAAAAGCACATCCTGAAAAATGTCTCGCCCGGATGCTCGCGAACGGTTGTGGTTACATCCATCTGCTGGTCGGTATGGTGTACCAGGTGAAATTTCCACAATGGTTTTGTTTTATGCATGATGACGTGGTACAGGTAATCACAAAAATCAAGCACAAAAAAACCGATAAAATAGCTGAGCAGAACGGAATGCCGTATAAATGGTATAAAAAAAATGCCCCAGTGATGACTGATGACTATTGAGGACAATTTTAGTAAAGGTATGGTCATTAATAGTTGAACCGGGAGCGCTGCGCCAATAAATTTTATATTATTGAACATATGCAGGCATTTTGTTTTAAACGGAATGAGCAGAACAACCACTTCCGATAGCCATAAGGCGAGCATTAGCCCGGCGTACAATAAAATTTCCAGGCTGGTTGCATGTTGTGCCATAAAAGTGCTGTTAAGGTGCATGTAACTATTCCTCTATTTTTAATAAAAAATAAGACGATTAGAAATGACATCCGAACCAACACTGATGATTTGCACACAGCTATAAGAAAGCATAATGCGGCAAACGAGCCTATGGGCTATCAAGTTTTTCATTAATTGGGGTATTAAATTTGCCTTTTCCTGTTGGGAGATCGTTCCGGATCGCAACAAGAATTGATTAGCAATAATAATTGCTTATCCTGAAGGAATAATGAATTTATACTGGAATTTAACTAAATGTGATTTTTTTGTTAAATGTCACCCAGGGAAATCGCATTTAAAAATTTGCTGTAACTATAGCTGGTTTTAGTTCCCCTCTTGAGAGGGGGCGCGTCGGGAAATGTGCGGCTGCAGGTCCAAAGGACTCCTCACGGAGGGTGTGTTATAGCAAAGCGTAGGATTGCATGGTGCATAAACACACCCTCCAAAGGAGTCCTTCGGACCTGCCATCGCGCAAGGCTTACACACCCCCTCTGCGCCGCCGCTAAAGCTAAGGCGGCACGCGGTCGAGAGGGGATTTTAAAACAACTCGCTTTAAAAGCGAGTTCCCTGAAGTGTTACCCCTTTTAAGCTGTTCTATAAGATGACGTATACCATGCAAATACCTGATTGTAAAGGAAGATTTACAAATCATTTAATAATATTTATAAACCTTCGCCTGGCGCTATTGTCATAGTGTTACAAAAATAAAATATGAATTCTATAAGTATTGCTATCGGGGACAAACGCCCCGACCTCATCCGTGAAGAAACACTTGCGGCTCTATTCGCCGCCACGGCAAAGCAATATCCCGATAAAACTGCCCTTATTTTTCATGATGAAGAATTATCCTATTCGGCGCTTGATGCATGGAGCGACAGGATAGCGCTTTACCTCTCTAAAAAAGGAATAGGGCGTAAACAAACGGTAGGCATATGGTGGAAACGCGGCCTTGAGTTGCATGCCGCTATACTCGGCATTATTAAAGCCGGTGCAGCGTACGTGCCAATTGACAGGGAAATGCCTGCAGAAAGGGTAGAGGTGATCCTGGAAGAAGTTGGCGCTGCGGCATGTTTCAGCATGGAACAGCTGAATACCAATTGCCCTTTATTACAAATACCTCACCAGGTGGGGAAGATAAAAAATACAAATAACACATTACCCGCAGGCCCTGAGCCGGATGATTTTGCTTATGTGCTTTATACATCGGGCAGCACGGGCAAGCCTAAAGGCATTCCCATCAGTCACCGGCAGATATGTCATTTGGTAAGGGCTGAAGAAACCGTGTTCAATATCAAGCCTGAAGACAAGGTTTACCAGGGTTTTTCCGTGTCGTTTGATATGTGGTGCGAGGAAACATGGATAAGCTATTTTGCGGGCGCTACGATGTGGATAGCGGATAACACCACTTCCAAAGCGATAGATGAACTGGGCGAAACGCTGAAAAGGGAAAATATTACTGTTCTGCATGCTGTTCCAAGCCTGCTGGCCATTATGGAAGACACCATCCCCTCGTTACGCTTGGTAAATGCCGGCGGCGAGGCCTGTACGCCGCAGGTGCTGGCCAAATGGGCACGGAATGGCATCAAGTTTTATAATAGTTACGGCCCAACTGAAACTACGGTTACAGCAAGTATTGCAGAGTTGTTCCCCGGCGATGATATTGTGATAGGCCACCCTTTGCCAAACTACAACATGGCTGTGGTTGATGAGCAGATGAACCCGTTGCCACCCGGTGAGCAGGGTGAGCTGGTGATATCAGGCCCGGGACTTTCATCAGGTTATGTAAGACTGCCCCAGCTTACATTGGAAAAGTTTATGCCCAAACCTGCTTCGCTTATTGCATTGCCCGGTGACAGGATATATCGCACAGGCGATGCCGCCGTAATGGATGCTGAAGGTAATATCGACCTGCATGGCAGGCTCGACGATCAAATAAAACTGCGGGGCTACCGCATGGAATTGGGCGAGATAGAAAATGCACTGAATGCCTTAAGCGGTGTAAAGTCGGCAGCGGTTACGGTTAAAAAAGATGGTTCGGGGCAGGAGCATTTGGTTGGTTACGTGGTGATGGAAGATAATATCTGCATCGAGGATAACCTTTTCAGGATGGAGCTGGCCAAAACTTTGCCGGCTTACATGGTACCGGATACCATCGTCGCCCTGAAAGAAATGCCGCGTATGCCCAGCGGCAAGATCAACCGCAAAGCCTTGCCCGTTCCCGATGCCTTTGCCGAAACCGGCCAGGCGCAAGACACGATTGATGTAAATGCGCCGGTGCACGACAGGATATTGGCGGTACTGCACAAAGTGTTCCCGAACAGGACGATCACCCCGGAAATGGACTTTTTTGATGATTTGGGCGGTCACTCCCTGCTTGCAGCAGGTTTTGTTTCGCAACTGCGGCGGGACGCAGCTATGCCTCACGCTTCGTTAAAGGATATTTACCTGCATCGTCCTTTAAATAATTTGATCGCTGTTTGGGACAAAGGCGAAGAAAAACAAAGCATCAGGACTAAAACCTTTCAAAAAGTCCCGTTGCTGCGCTATATCAGCTGCTGGATTGCCCAAAGTATAGCATTATTGGCAGTTTATGGTTTATTCGCTTTTCAAATATTTATCCCGTACCTGGGTTATTACTATGTAAACGAAGAATATGAAAGCATTCCTTACGCTATCATCACTTCGCTGGTATTATTTGCGCTGATGCCGCCGCTGTTTACCTTGTTATGTATAACAGCTAAAAAATTGGTTATCGGCGAGATGAAAGAGGGTGATTATCCGCTTTGGGGATCGTACTATTTCAGGTGGTGGTTTGTAAAAACCATGCAGCGCCTGCTGCCTGCCCAGTTTTTAAACGGCACACCGTTATACCCTGTTTATTTGCGCTGGCTGGGCATGAAAATTGCCCCGGATGCGCAGTTGAGTGATTTTAGTTTCGGCGCAGAAGACCTCATCACTATTGGAAGCGATGTAAGTATCAGCTCGAAAGTATCGCTTAATAATGCCGTTGTTGAAGACGGGATGCTCAAATTGCGTTCGATCAGCATTGGCGACCACGCCTATATCGGCAGCAGCGCCATTATTTCGGGTGGCTGTGTAATTGAGGATTGGGGCGAATTGCAGGACTTGAGCTGTTTGCAGCCCGGTAAGCGCATCGCGACAGGCGAAGTGTGGCAAGGCAGCCCTGCACAGCTTAAAGAGCAAAAAATGATTGCAGAATTGCCTCAGCCTTTATTGGTAACCGATGCAACACGCAGGAAATACAAGTTTATCTTCATGTTATCCATCCTGGCGTTTCCGTTTATTATTCTTTTGCCTTTGCTGCCTACCATCATCACTATAAATAACCTGGATGATGCTGCAAGTGACTATAATTTTGCCTACATGGTCCATGCACCGTCGCTTGCGTTGTTGTATATCGCGTTGTTCGCGATCGAAACTATTTTAATCACCCGGATATTGCAATATGGCATGAAACCCGGCAAATATCCTATCTACAGCGGCTTTTATGTGCGGAAATGGTTTGCCGATCAGTTGCTTTCGCTAAATCTTATCGTTCTGCACCCGATATATGCAACGGTATATGTTTCAAGTTTTTTCAGGGCATTAGGCGCAAAAATTGGCAGGCATACCGAAATTTCAACCGCCAGCAGCGTTACCCATCCCTTGCTGGAGATAGGCGACGGCGCTTTTGTTGCCGATGCCGTTACCCTTGGCGAAGCTGATGTACGGGGTCAGCAATTGCTGCTAAATAAAACTATTATAGATAGCAACAGTTTTGTAGGCAACAGCGCCCTGGTACCGCAGGGCTACCACTTGCAGGGCGATATGCTGATAGGCGTTCTGTCAACTCCGCCCGACGAGCAGCAAATGAAAAATTATAGCGCGAAGGATTGGTTTGGTTCGCCAGCCATCCCGCTTCCCCGCCGGCAGGAAAGTACTTTATTTGCCCCCGAATTGACTATAACACCCAAATTAGGCCGGAAATTTGCACGTGCCCTGGTGGAGTTTATACGGATAGTTTTACCGGAAACAGCTATTATATGCTCCTCTATATTATTCATCGCCTACGGGCACGACCTGGTTACGCAAGACCCGCTGTGGAAGATTATGCTCTATTTTCCGTTTTATTACCTGTTTTATATGGGTGTCCCGGCATTCCTGTTAACGGTTCTATTAAAATGGGTTTTCGTTGGCAAATACAAGGCAAAACAAAAGCCTATGTGGACCTGGCATGTATGGCGCAGCGAGGCCGTTACCTCAACTTACGAAGCCCTTGCAGTGCCTTTCCTGCTTGATTTTTTGCGCGGAACGCCATGGTTATCGCTACTTATCCGCTTATTCGGCGTAAAAACCGGCAAACGCGTTTGGATGGATACCACCGACATTACCGAATTTGATATGGTGAGCATTGGCGACGACACCGCCCTCAACGCCGACTGCGGTCCGCAAACCCACCTTTTTGAAGACCGGGTAATGAAGATCGGCCCCATTAAAATAGGCTGCCGCACCAGCATAGGTTCGGGCACCATTATTTTGTACGACAGCGAGATCGGCGACGATACCAAAATAGAAGCATTGTCACTGGTAATGAAAGGCGAGCGATTAGCGCCGGGTACGGATTGGACGGGTAGCCCGGTTAAGCCGTTGGGGTGAGATTATATATCACCTTCATCTGCAATTCATATGAGACAGGAGTATACCTCGCGTTGTTCTGCGCTGCATTTTCGCGTGAAAGTGGGGTGGTAACCACGAATTTATTTGTTTTATTCAGAATGTTTATTGAAATTTAACAAGATTTCGACGCTATTACAGACTGCCGAACAGCTTTCGCTCATCTTCTAAAACCTTTGATCATGATCAATTTAAAGTCATACTTCGACCTTAATTCTGGCGTTGGCCGGAGGACTCGTAAGCCGTCTGCATTGGACGTAGCACCCAAATCTCCAAAATATGTGTTGCCGCAGTATCTCGCGCTAGTCCTGGGAGTGATCATCCAACCCTTTTTACAGAGTTTTCAAAAAGATGGACATTGGCCTGATTTGGGTAGTATCTGCGGCAGGTTGGTCTTCGGCATAATCGTTGGCATCCTGATATTTCCCGGCGTTTATAAAAACGCATGGGATCCTGAAAAGCCTTTATTTGTACAGCTATGTGCGATCGTTGCATCGGGATTGGGCTGGCAAACCCTGTTAGCAACCGCAATACCTGGCGTTCATCGTTGAGCCATGTTGAGCCGCATTTTATTTCCCGCTGACGCGGAGTTGCAGCAACGGGATTCGGCAACTTATGAATTACATAACCGGTTCAATAGTGTCTCTGAGAACCTGGCAAGTTATTATGGTGATAGGATATTCGACTCCTACAGCGCATTCGTGAATTATATATACGGGACTTTTGATCCTCCTCTACATGACCAGGACGCGGCCTTAAATTGCTATCTCTTTATGGCTGTTTACTCCACCCTATATAATAAGGAAGAAGAAGGGATGGCTTTTATTGAGAAGGCGTCAGCCTTGCAGCGCGCGCAGCTTGCAGAAAACCAACGATTCATCCAGTTTATTAGCGCAGTTCTATATAAAGATCGTGGCGTAAGTCGCCTTGCCAATGATCTCGTTGGATCTGTCATGGATTACTTCATTGCCTTGTCAGAATTTGTGGACTTAGATTTGCCTTACCATGTTACCGATCTACTCGACCGTATTAAAGATTTATCCACTGTATCCGATGCAGAAGTTATTACGCAAATTGGTATCGGTTTGGCAAAACACCTGAATGCCTTAGATAAGGCATTTGGTTCGCTGATCTGGCCAAAGCTAATCGAGATTTGCTTTTATTGCCATTCCAAACTGTCTGAAATAAAAGGTGAGTTAAATTATGATGTCCTTTATCTTATGACCCAATTCAACAAAGGGCGCGTGTTTTCATATCTGATGGCCATGACGTCGGCGGATGCACTTGATCAGATTAACCTATATGAAAACATTTATGAAAAGGAACCGCAGCTCTCGCAGGAATTGCTTAGGGCAGACCCGCTAAACGAATACCAATTGCTCACTTTCTCTTATCCGGAACAATATGTGCCAGGCGGTTTTTCCAGCAATCCGAAGATTGATTTTGATTTACTTATCAGTTATCATCTCCGAAGATATGCCGTTCAATTTGCAGAACAGATCCCGCATCTTACACAGTCGGGCTTGTCGTTAACAGAAACCAAGAACTGCCTTGATGACCGAACGGCATTGCTTTTGATGAACTTGACAGACTGGCTGGAGAACGAACATGATATTTATACGTATGTTATCACCCGGAATAATCCGACTCTTCTGTTGATGGGCAAAATTGACCATGCCGAATGGAAGGCAAACAGAGATATCCCGTTTTATCATTCTGTCGTGTTTGCCACCCGTGAGAATATAGTACGGGATCCTCCGTGGTCGCTATTCCGAACCAATTTTGTTCATCCGGCTGCTAGTACCATGCTGGAGAACCTTTCCAATTCCTTATGGGGAAAACCAATAAAAGCAGCATTTGCTCAGCACAGCATTACCGGTATTGATAGTTTAATTATCGTACCGCACGGTCCTTTGCATTATTTGCCGATGCATTTGGCCGGTAGTCAGGATCATGTAATGGCGGATG
>Ga0302315_10001774_pt1 | contig 21262 bp, 15 predicted proteins | sample III_Palsa_N3_1_FD_200532 | JGI IMG/M metagenome (GOLD analysis project Ga0302315, IMG submission 200532) | Peat permafrost microbial communities from Stordalen Mire near Abisko, Sweden - III_Palsa_N3_1 | ecosystem: Environmental > Terrestrial > Soil > Palsa > Peat permafrost | place: Sweden...
CCGCTGGCTGATCCATCGGGGGTGCTGATCTCGGACAAGCTTGCAATGACCCTGTTTCATACGACCGACAATATCGTTGGAAAAACGATCACCTGGGACCATGGCGATGAGTTCAACGGGACCTATGTTATCAGCGGGGTATATGCAGCGCCGCTATCCAATGCCACGGATCAATTCGATCTGTTGTTCAATTATGCTTTGTTTACGGCAAGGGAGAAAGGTGGCAGGGGAGATATCTCTTTTTGGGGCAGCAATAGCATTCATACTTTTCTGCTGTTGAAGAAAGTGACAGATGTACAGCAATTCGACCCGAAGATCAGGGATTTTACCCAGCAAAAGATCGCTGTCACTAACAAAGACATTCTGAAATATGAGGGGACGATCTTCCTGCAGCCCTATTCCAACCGGTATTTGTACAATCATTTTGATGGTGGACGGCAAACCGGGGGCAGAATTGAATATGTACGGTTGTTCTCCATCATCGCTCTGTTTATCCTGGTCGTCGCCTGCATCAATTTCATGAACCTGTCCACCGCCAAAGCGACGGGCCGGATGAAGGAAGTAGGCATCCGCAAGGTGATCGGTGCTAATCGCCGGATGCTGATCGTGCAACATATGGGCGAGTCGGTGATCATGGCCTTTTTATCGCTTGCCGTGGCGTTGCTGCTGGTCAGGCTGCTGCTGCCTGCATTCAACCAGCTGACGGGGAAAGAAGTGACCTTACATTTTGTGCCCGATTTTATCATGGCCCTTGCCTGTATTACCCTGGTCACCGGGGCCCTGGCCGGCAGCTATCCTGCCTGGTACCTTTCCGGTTTCAAGCCGGTGCTGGTGCTGAAAGGAAAGCTGAGCAATACGGCCGGCGAATCATGGGTACGGAAGGGGCTGGTGGTCTTTCAATTTACGCTGTCCGTTGTGCTGATAGTCGCGGTGCTTGTCGTCTACCGGCAGATGGATTTTATCCGGACCCGTGACTTAGGCTATAACAAGGACAACATTCTTCATTTTGCCAGCGAAGGCAACCTGGTGAAGGAACTGCCGGCTTTCCTGGCCGAGGCGAAAAGAATTCCCGGCGTCGTCAATGCCTCCAGTATGGATGGAAACATGACCGGCAGCTATAGCCAGAGCGGCGGCGGCATCAATTGGCCAGGCAAGTCCCTGGCGACGGGCGTGCAGTTCGAAGGGCTGGATATGGATTATGGAATGATGGATATGCTGGGGCTGCAAATGAAAGAAGGGAGGATGTTCTCGCCGCAGTTCCCTTCCGACAGCAATGCCATCATCTTCAATGAAACGGCCATCGCGGCTATGCATCTACAGCATCCGATCGGACAATTGGTGACTACCTGGGGTAAGCAAAAACGGATCATCGGCATCGTCAGGGATTTTCAATTTCACTCCATGTATAGCAAGGTCAAGCCCTTCTTTTTACGGTGCCAGCCGGACAACGGTAATATATTCGTGAAAATAAAAGGCGGAACGGAAAGGGCAACGGTGGCCCGGCTGGATCAGTTGTACAGCCAATTCAATAAAGGGCTTCCCTTCCAATATGTCTTCCTGGATGATGACTACCAGGCTTTGTATGCATCGGAGGAAAGAGTGTCGGTGCTGTCGCGTTACTTTGCAGGAATCGCCGTCCTTATTTCCTGTCTGGGGCTGTTTGGGTTGGCTGCTTTTACGGCGCAGAAGCGGCAGCGCGAAATGGGGATACGGAAAGTGGTAGGAGCGAGCGCATCAGCCGTCGCGCTGCTCCTGTCAAAGGAATTTTTCAGGCTGATAGCGGTGTCGTTGCTGATCGGATTCCCGGTGGCTGCCTGGATCATGCATCACTGGCTGGAAAGCTTTGCCTATCGGATACCCATGGGTATTGGAGTGTTTGCTATTGCGGGGATTGCGCTGGGGCTGGTAACGTTGTTGACGGTAAGCCTGCAGGCGGTCAGGGCAGCGATGGTGAGTCCGGTGCAGAGCCTGAGGGCCGAATAGCTAAGTGCATCGGCTGGCGCTTCTGAGATCAGCCCAGCCAGGTATGGCCCAACCACCCGCCGAGCTCCATCATCCAGGCCAGGCCCAGGTGTACGATCAGTCCACCGAGGATCGACCGGGTTCGGTAGGCCAGTACGCCCAGCACCATTCCCCCGAAATAGGAGGAAATGCATTCTCCCAGTGGTTTGCCGAAATGGATGGTGCAATAGAAGGCTGCCATGGGCAGGATGGCCTGTTCGCCGGCATAGCGGATGAGCCCGATGACCAGCAGTCCGCGGAAAAACAGTTCAATGCTCAGGAAGTCCAGTCCGTAAGAGAGCTCATAGCCCAGTTTCCAGGGCCATACCGGGCTGGCGTAACCGTTGATGAAGGCAACATTTTTGACCTTGGGGTATACGTGCAGGAAGTCAGGTCGCGTAGCGGCCAGCGCTACCAACGGGACCAGCAGCAGCAATAGCCCGAAATAAGGGCGGGCGTCGAAGTCGCGGGTCGTAAGCCCTACCGACCGAAGGCCCCCTTCTTCCAATAGCCCGGTCTTCCGGCAGGCGAATAGCAGCCCGAACAGCAGCAGCAATTTCGCCGGCAGCTGCAGGACGATCAGCCAGTAATGATTCCAGGGGTAGGCCGCCGGCAGCAGCGGGGACAGGTCCCAGTGAACCATCTTCGCCGCGAAGAACAATGGCGCCAGCAACAGGAGGACGACCAGGCGCCGCGGGAAAAAACGTTGGGGCGACAACCCCCACACAGCGGCAATAACAATCCCATAGAAAAGAAAAAACCCGGCGAAAGCGATATACCACGGGCCGGCAGCCAGGATATGGCGCTCGATACCGAAAATATAGTTAGTGGTAATGAGTGCGGCGATAAATAGTGTGGTGATGAGGAAGGCAGGGCGGGGGGTATGGCGCAGATAGGCGAGAAGATAATGTAGAAAGGCGCGCATCAGGAAAGAAAGCTGCTTTTCATTTTGCCCATCAGGTCCGTCCCGATCATTTTCTGGGTCAGCCGTAGCATATTCAGGAAAGATTTGGCCCGGGAGATGCCGTGCCCGATGATGACGGGTTTGGTGATGCCCAGGATCGGCGTGCCGCCATAATATTCAAAGTCGAAACGGTCGAAGTATTCGCTCTCGCTGTGTTGCCGCCCGGCAATGCCATGCAGTGACTCGGCCAGCTTCAGGATCACATTTCCGGTGAACCCTTCGCAGACCATTACGTCGGCCTTGTCGAGCAGCAGGTCACGGCCTTCGATATTGCCGATAAAATGGATCCTGGACTCGGTTTTCAGCAGCGGATAGGCGGCTTGGGTCAGGATATTACCCTTGCCTTCTTCCTCGCCGATATTCAGCAGCCCGACGCGGGGCTGGGGAATGCCTAAAATGTGCTGGGCATACAAAGAGCCGAGGATGGCGAATTGATGGAGGTTCTCCGGTTTGCAGTCGGCATTCAGGCCTACGTCCAGCAGGACGCCGGTTTTGCCGTTCTCTTTGGGAAGGACGGTAGATATAGTCGGGCGTTGGATACCTTCGATAGGCCGGAGGCTATAGAGTGCGCCTACGAGCATCGCCCCGGTATTTCCGGCGCTGATAAAAGCATCCGTCTTACCGCTGGCGAGTAATTGGAATCCGATGGCAATCGAGGATTGTTGTTTTTCTTTTAAGGCCCTGGTAGGATGTTCGTTCATTTCGATCACCTGGCTGGCGTGAACGACGCGGACGGATTCGGCAGGAATAGCATACTCCTGCAACAGTGGCCTGATCTGGTTTTCATCTCCTATCAGCCATAGCAGCACAGGAGACGTAGATTCCTTCAGGTACAGTTGCACCCCTCTGACCGCTTCCAGCGGAGAGAAGTCTCCTCCCATCATGTCTAAACCGATGTTCATGAGAAAGCACAGGGTTTTTCGCCGGATGGATAGACCTGGGGTCTATCGCGGGCAGAACGCTTTTTGATCGCTTTACTTAATCGGAGATGTCTCAGCGACAACTTTTCCCTTGTAAAACAATTTCCCTTCACTTGTATGAGCGCGATGACGAACGTGTATTTCACCGGTGGTGCTGTCCTTGCTCAACGTCACTTTCTCAGCCTTATAATGCGTCCTTCTCTTGGCGCTGCGTTGCTGGGAATGTCTTCTTTTTGGATTTGGCATATCAGTCTATTTTAAGTAACCAAAATTAGTATATATAAAGGGATAGCCCTTTTATTAGTTGTCTCTAGCTATTTCCGTCCGGCAGGTTCTTGAATTTCTCCAATCCCTTCCACAGCGGGTTTCCGGATGGCGCTTTCTCCTGCTCCAGTTTCTTCAGCATATCCAGCACTTCCTTGTTGCAGTGCGGACCGCCCATCTCCTCCGGCTTGCACATCCTTTGCATCGGGATGCTGAGGTTAATGAACTCATAGATCCAATCGGAGAGGTGCAGATGGCTCTCGCCTTTGGATATATAATATACATCCGGATCTTCTTCCTGCTGGTTCATGATATCCGGGTCTTCGACGAGCTTGACCAGGATGTTGAATTCATCCCAAAGGTCCAGCGGTAGAACGTTCCCGCACCGGTCGCAATCGATCTCGATCTTGCCCGTAATTTCGAACTTCAACAGCATGAAACTGTTCTTTTTGTCAAGCGCCAGTTTCACCTGGGCGTCGCAATGACGAAAATCCTGCTGTTGATACGCCTCAAAGAACCTATCCGTAATCCGGTAGTTAAACTCATGAATACCAGCCTTAAGGCCCACAAACGCTATTTCAAATTCTCTGCGGCTCATGAGTGCTTTTTAAAGAGCTTGCAAAGGTAGTGATAATTTATTAGAAATCAGGTTTTCACCCCGGGAAATTTGCACATTCTGCCGCTTTTTGTGGAAAAAGGGGCCGCTAACCATGGCTTCGCGGCGGCTTTGCGATAGCTTTGCGGGGTGAAACTTTTCACCCGATATAGCAGGGTCAACATCATCGCCAGCATCCTTGCCCTGCTGCTGGGCAGTATCGGGTATTATTTTACCGTCCGGTATGTCCTTGTCCATCAGTTGGATGATACCTTGAAGATCGAAGAGGCGGAGATCATGGATTTTGCGCAGACCAGGGACCAACTGCCGCGGCCTGCCAATTACCGCGATCAGCAGATCTCCTTCCAGCCTGCTGCAGTCCCCATAACCCGGGCATTCATCGATAGGACCGGCCCTCCGGAGCAGGAAAATGATGAAACAGCCCGGCGTGGCAGGCATCACCGGGGCAATGACCCTTACCGGCAGCTGATCTTTCCGGTCAATGTCGCCCGTCAGTGGTATACCGTTTCTGTCAGCAAGTCGGAAGAGGAGACGCAGGATCTGCTGGAACTCATCATGATGATCACCGCCGGAATGATCCTGCTGTTGCTAGGCACCCTTTTCCTGGCCAACCGGCTGCTGCTGCGCCGTATCTGGCAACCTTTCTACCAGACCGTTGCCGCCATGCGGGAATTCAACTTGTCCAGCCGCAACCCACTGCCGGCCAGCCATACCGATATTGATGAGTTCAGGAACCTCGATGAAGCCACCCGGCAAATGACGCAGCAGATCGTGAAGGATTATGAGATGCTGAAAAATTTCACGGACAACGCTTCCCATGAAATGCAGACCCCTTTGGCTATCATCAATTCCAGGCTCGACCTGCTGATACAAGACCAGGAGTTGGGGGTGCAGCACCATCGGCATATCCAGGCCATGTACGATGCGATCGGCCGTCTGCGTCAACTCAACCAATCCCTCCTGTTGCTGACCAAGATCGAGAACCATCAATTCGGCCACACTGAACCGGTCGATATGGCCCCGCTGATCGAAGAAAAGCTGGTCCAACTGGAAGACCCCCTCCGTAGCCGCCACCTGCTCGTACATAAGGACCTCGACAGGATGTGGCTGCCTATCAACCACTACCTGGCCGACATTCTGTTGAACAACCTGTTGCTGAATGCTATCCGGCACAACCAGGAGGGCGGAGAATTGACGGTGCGCCTGCGGGAAAGCGGGCTGCGGGTCTGTAATTCCGGGCCGGCCCTTTCTTTCGATCCCAATACCATCTTTGACCGCTTCGTGAAGGGCTCCCATTCCGGCGGGACAGGCCTGGGCCTGGCTATCGTCCGCCAGATCTGCGATAACTACCATTTTTCGCTGTCTTACACTTATGCCAACCAGCTTCATACCGTCGATATCGGTTTCCCCGGGTAGGCGCGGCTCTCCCCCGTTTTCTACAGAATGTCGACAAAATGTGGCGGTATGTTTGTACCCAACTGACTATCAGCGCCAATTCAAGCCTATGTTTCAAAGCAAGTTATCGGGATTTCAAGAGCGCATCCGAAAGTATGCATTTTGCATACTTTCCAGCCGGATAGGCCTGGCGCTGGTGCTGGTTACGGCCGCAGCGCAGATGGCCCACGCGCAGGGTGGCGGCCCCTCACCCGCCGACACAGCCGTGACCGATCTCGACTTTTATCTCGGCCAGGCATTACAGAACAGTCCGCTGCTGAAGGATTACCATAACCAGGTGCTGATAGGAGAGGTAGACAGCCAGCTCGTCAGGGCCAGCTACCGGCCACAGGTCAATGGCAACAGTACCAATATTTATGCACCTTCCATCCATGGCTGGGGCTATGACCAGGCCATCAGCAATGGCGGCAACTTTACCACCGTCGCGGCGGTCACCAAGACCCTCGTTGGGCGGGAGCACCTCGACGCCCAGTATGAGACCATCAGGTTGCAGAACCAGGGACGGGACAACAGTGCGAAAGTGTCGGAGCAGGACTTGAAAAAGAGCATCACTGCCCAATATATCATCACTTACGGAGACCTGCAGCAATTGACCTTCAACCGGGACATCTATGACCTGCTGCAAAAAGAATCCACGCTGTTGAAAGACCTGACAGAGAAAAATGTCTACCGCCAGACCGATTACCTGGCCTTTCTCGTCACGCTGAAACAGGAAGCCCTGCTGCTACAGGAGCTGACGATCCAATACCGGAATGACCACGGCACGTTGAATTACCTGTGTGGGATCGTCGATACCGCCGCAACCGCTCTCCAGGCCCCGGGCATCGAGCTGCAGTCACTGCCCGATGTCACCCGCTCCGTCTTTTTTCGCCAGTTCCATCTCGACAGCCTGACCCTCCGCAACAGCCGGTCGCTGATAGACTTCAGTTATCGCCCCAAGGCCAACCTGTACGCAGATGCCGGATATTCTTCCTCTTTGATGTACGAACCCTATAAGAATTTCGGCGTCAGCTTTGGCGTTACCCTATCCGTCCCCATCTATGATGGCCACCAACGGAAAATGCAATACAGCAAGCTGGACATTGCCGAACGTACGCGCTCGGGCTATAAGGATTTTTTCACCAGGCAGTATAGTCAGCAGATCGCCCAGCTGTCGCAGCAGTTAAAGGCTACCGAAGACCTGATCGGCCAGATCAACGACCAGGTCCACTACTCGCAAACGCTGATCGAGGTCAACGGCAAGCTGCTGGAGACCGGCGACGCCAAAATAGCGGATTATATCCTGGCCCTCAATAATTATCTCAATGCGAAGAACCTTCTGACGCAGAACAATATTACCCGTTTGCAGATCATCAATCAAATCAACTATTGGAATCGATGAAAATCAGATCTTTTCTCCGCCGGCTGGTACTGTTGCCTGCCGTTTGCTGGCTGTTTGCCTGCGGGTCCCATGCTGTCTCGGACAAGGGTGATGCCGCGGCAGGCGCGAAAGATGCTGCCACCGCGACCACCGCCGCCGATTCCGCCGATGCCGGCACGCCGGTGACCGTGACGACGGTACGCCATTCGGCGCTGAACGATTCCATCGAGCTCAATGCCGTATCCGCTTTTCTGCAAAAGAGTTATGTCAAGGCTAACGCCAACGGCTATCTTCAGTCTGCGGATGTCTATCCCGGCAAATATGTAGAGTCGGGCCAGACCCTGTTTACGTTAAAGACCAAAGAAGCGCAAAGCATCGGCAGTGCCATCAGCCAGCTGGATTCCACCCTGCACTTCTCAGGAGTCAATACCATCCGGGCGGGGCAGCATGGCTATATCACCCAGCTCGACCATCAGTCCGGCGACTATGTACAGGATGGCGAACAACTGGCGGTGATCAGTGACCGCAACAGCTTTGTTTTCCTGTTAAATCTCCCATATGAATTGCGCCCCGCAGTATTGGGCAAAAAGACAGTATCGCTGATCCTGCCCGATGGCGCCCGGCTTACCGGTGCCATCGGGGCCGTCATGCCCAGCGTGGATTCAGCCTCCCAGACGCAGAACATCGTGATCCGAGCAAACACCACCGCTGCTATTCCAGAGAACCTCATTGCCAAAGTACGCATTTTGCGAACTTCGAGACCCAGCGCCCAATCCCTGCCCAAGGCCGCACTGCTGACCGATGAAACGGAGGCCAACTTCTGGGTCATGAAGCTCATCGACAGCACCACGGCCGTCAAAGTGCCGGTCAAGACCGGGATCGAAACTTCGGATCGGGTAGAAGTACTGTCGCCGGTATTTGCCCCGGGCGATAAGATCCTGGTGACCGGGAATTATGGATTGCCCGACACGGCAAAAGTGAAAGTGCAGGACAATAATTAAAGCATTTGCCTTGAAAAACTTTTTCGTCAATTACAAGAATCCGCTGACCGTTACGCTCGTGATCATCCTCATGGGGGGCATGTTTGCCTACAGCAGGCTGCAAACTTCCCTGTTCCCGGAAATCACCTTTCCCAAGATCAAGGTCATTGCCGACGCCGGGCTTCAGCCTGTCAGCAAAATGATGATCACCGTTACCAAGCCGCTGGAGAATGCCATCAAGCAGGTTCCCGGTCTTCAATATGTCCGCAGCACCACGAGCCGGGGCAGCTGCGAGATCTCGGCCTTTATGGATTGGAATGCCGATATCGATCTCAGTCAGCAACGGATAGAGTCGCGGATCAATGAGATCAAAAATGACCTGCCGCCCGAGACGCAGATCACCGTCGAAAAAATGAACCCCTCCATCCTTCCGGTCATGGGGTATACCCTGGAAAGTCATCAGCTATCGCCCATAGAGCTCAAGCAACTGGCCAATTATACGATCAAACCTTTTCTTTCGCAAGTCGGCGGTGTCTCGGAAGTCCGCATTATAGGAGGCAAAACGAAAGAATACTGGGTCACCCTTGACGTGCAAAAGATGAGCACGTTGTCCATCACGCCGGATATGCTGAGCTCCGCCATCGGCCAGACCGGTTTTGTCAAGTCCAATGGCTATCTGTCCGATTTTCATTTTCTCTACCTGACAGTGACGGATGCGACTGTGCATACTAAAGAGGATATCGGCAATATCGTCGTCAGGAATACCGGCAAACGGATCATCCTGCTGAAAGACCTTGCAACCATAGACGTAAAAGAGGCGATTGAATATACTAAGATCAACGCCAACGGGAAAGAGGCTATCCTGATCGCCGTCATCAAGCAGCCCAACGCCAATCTCGTGTCATTGTCGACCGCCATGGAAAGCAAGATCGATGAACTGAAGAAGATCCTTCCCAAAGGGGTGAAGATGGAGCCCTATTATATCCAGGCCGATTTTGTCAATACCTCTGTGAAGAGCGTCACGGATAGTCTTTGGATCGGTCTGGCGCTGGCCATTTTCGTAGCGATCCTTTTCCTGCGGTCGCTGAAAGCCAGCACGACCATCCTGATCACCATTCCGGTCACGCTGTCCCTTACATTGATTGTATTATACGCCATCGGTTATACGTTCAATATCATGACGCTGGGGGCGATCGCAGCGGCTATAGGACTGATCATCGACGATGCGATTGTCGTGGTGGAGCAGATCCACCGGACGCATGAAGAGCATCCGGACGAACCTTCCACTACACTGGTGCAGCGCGCGATCCGTTATCTTTTTCCCGCCATGCTGGGATCTTCCATCAGTACGATCGTTATTTTCGTTCCTTTTATATTGATGAGCGGAGTGGCAGGCGCTTATTTCAAAGTAATGACCAATACCATGATCATTACCCTTGTCTGCAGCTTTTTCGTCACCTGGATCGGGCTGCCTGTCGTCTACCTGCTGTTGAGCCCGCGCCGGAAAACGGCCAGGACGATCAAACTACACAACGTCAGGAATCAGCGCTGGGTCGCCTTTTTCATCCGCCGCCCATGGCTGAGCCTCATTTTGATAGGCGGCCTGGCATGGCTGACTGTATGGATCGTGCCGCAGTTGGAGACGGGGTTCCTGCCCGAGATGGATGAAGGCAGCATCGTTCTGGATTACAACTCTCCGCCGGGGACCTCTCTGCAGGAGACGGACAGGATGCTGCAGGAGGTGGAAAAGATCATTGTTCAAACACCGGAAGTACAAGCTTATTCCCGACGAACGGGAACGGAAATGGGTTTTTTCATTACCGAGCCTAACAGGGGGGATTATCTCATTCAATTAAAGAAAGATCGCAACAAGACCACCGACGATGTCATAGAAGGCCTGCGTAAGAAGATCGAAGCTACCCAGCCTGCCTTGCGGATAGATTTTGGCCAGGTCATCGGAGATATGCTGGGGGATCTCATGACCTCGGTGCAGCCTATTGAAATAAAAGTATTCGGCAACGATCAGGAAACTTTGAAGAACCTATCCCGGCAGGTAGCCGGTATAGTGAGTAAAATAGACGGAACTGCCGATGTATTCGACGGTATCGTGATCGCCGGGCCATCGGTCAGCATCGAACCCAACTATGCACGGCTGGCGCAATTCGGGTTGACGCCCGCCAACCTGCAATATCAGCTGCAGACGTCGCTGGAAGGCAATGTCGTTGGGACCCTGCCGGAAAAGGAACAAATGGCCAATATTCGTATGGTCTACCCCGGCAGCCGGGTACGCAGTGTGGAAGAGATCGCAAACATGCAGATCTTTCTTCCCGGCGGACAGCTAAAACCTATTACCGATCTGGCGACGGTAACCGTAAAGGCCGGCGACGCGGAGATCCAGCGGGAAAACCTGCAATCCATGGGCGTGATCGAAGGCCGATTGGAAGGCCGGGATCTGGGCAGCGTGATCAAAGATATCCAGCAGCAGGTCGGATCGAAGATAGTACTGCCCCAGGGATACCATATCGAATATGGCGGAGCCTACGCCGATCAGCAACAATCCTTTCATGAACTGCTGATCATCCTGATCACCGCCAGCCTGCTGGTCTTCGGCGTCATCCTGTTCCTGTACCGGAGCTTTGCCGTCGCCCTGATCATCCTGCTGGTGGCAGTATGCGGGATCTCCGGCAGCTACCTGGCGCTATATCTCACTCATACGGCGCTGAATGTGGGCAGCTATACCGGGCTGATCATGATCGTCGGTATCATTGGCGAAAATGCCATTTTCACGTTCCTGCAATTCCGGGATTCCCTGGCCAACCTGTCTGTCGACGATGCCATCATTTATGCGATCTCGACGCGCCTGCGGCCCAAGCTCATGACTGCCCTGGGGGCGATCATCGCCTTGCTGCCCCTGGCCCTGGGGATAGGAACGGGAGCGCAACTGCATCAGCCCCTGGCGATTGCCGTCATCGGTGGATTCGTCATCGCGTTGCCCCTGCTGCTGATCGTTCTGCCTTCCCTGTTGCGGTGGTTATACCGGCACAGAAAATAGCATATGTAATAAATAATCACTATTTTGCAGAACCCCTGCAACGACTCCCTTTTAATCTCCTGTTGTCGATGCTACCCAACATTCATGGGTACCACCTAAAAAATTACAGCATGACACAGGACAATGACACCCGCATCAGCCAGCTTTTTGCCACATCCCCGGATTTTCAGCTCGTCCGCATATGGAAGGATGAAGAATGCGTTATCCATGTCCATTTAACGGTAACGGGTAGTGGAGAGATCCGGCAGAAAGGCCACGTCCATCCGCTGACAAAACGGGAAGGGGAGGTGTTGCTGCTGCTGGCGGAAGGCAAAATGTATAAGGAGGTCGCCATCCGGCTGGGCATAACGATGGAGACCGTAAAAAAGCATACCCGGCATATCTATAGCAAGCTGAAAGTACAGAACCGGATGGAAGCGGTCAACAAATGGCGACTGGGTACTACCGAAAAAGGGGTATTGTTTAATTGATCAAGCCCCAGTATTTTCGCTCACCCATTCTATAACAACGGTTTGCGTCCTGCGAACAACTTGTCGATGTAGTATTTACCCACCCTCACCTGCATCTTCATCGACAAAAAGTAAAACCTATATGAATAAAATGTCATCCCGCATCCCACTATTTACCTATTTCCTGATCTTACTGACCATTGCATTATTTCCTGCTGGTTCTTCGTATGGTCAAACCGGCGACAATAAAAGCTATTCATATAATATCATGGATTCGTCTGTTATTCCTGCCAGACGGTTGGCCCAGCACAATGAATTTTTGAACAATGCATATCCTTTTCCTGCCAAACCGAGGAATGAATGGGAAATAGGGGTTAAAGGAGGATATACCTACGGCGTAACGGACGTACCCAATTGGGGGCCCACCGGTGGTTTCGGTTTCGATATCAGAAAGGCCATCGGCTATATTTTCTCGATCCGGGCAGAATATGACTGGCTGAGGTTGAGAGGCCTGTCCTATCAATATACCCAGGCTTACGGGAAAAACCCTTCTTTGACACAGGCAGATCTCTATCCCGCGGACGCCAACGGCAATTATGCTCCTATCTTTTATAACTACCGGTCGACGATCCATGAACTGAGCCTGCAGGGTGTGTTCAATTTCAACAATATCCGGTTCCACAAGGCCAAGACCGGTCTCAGCATTTATCTCTTCGGTGGCCCGGGGCTGGCGACTTACAGCACCTTCTACAAGCAGGATGACAGCTACCTTGCGGGCTATGCGACCGTGATTTCCGAATTCCCTGAAGACAATGCGCATAAGGGAGATATCCGCAAAGCACTGAAAGGCGTGCTGACGGGTAAATGGAACCATATCGCCGAAAGGGACGGCGCCAGCAAATACGTGGGTGAGGCGCCCCTCACCCTGGTCGGTGTGCTGGGGGTAGGGATGGAGTTCAAACTGAGCAGCAAGCTGAATATAGCGATTGAAAATAAGTTCACCTTCACTGGAAGTGACCTGATCGACGGGCAGCAATGGCAGAACAACTATACGCCGGGCGCCTACCAGAGCATTGCCCAGACGAGGTCTGCCGATTCCTACAATTTTACTTCCGTCGGGATCAACTATAATATTTTCGGCAAACATGCTGTCGAGCCCCTCTGGTGGATCAACCCGCTGGATTATGCCTACAACGAGATCAACGCCCCCCGTCACATGAAGCTGCCGAAGCCGGTGCTGGATGATGCCGATGGCGATGGCGTGACTGACCAGTTCGATCTGGAGCCCAACACGCCGAAAGGCTGCCCGGTCGATACGCATGGTGTCAGCCTGGATACGGACGGTGATGGTGTGCCCGATTGCCGTGACAAGGAAAAGATCACGCCGACACAGTGTCAGCCTGTTGATGCAGACGGCGTCGGCAAATGCCCCGATCCGCAATGCTGCAAGGACCTGAAGGCTTATATCGATTCCAATAATGTAGGGCCCAGGAGTAAATGTAATATCGGCAACCTGCCCAGCATTACCTTCAAGGGCCGCTCAGTCATATTGAGCAAGGATGCACAGGCACTGCTGGCCAGCGCTGCAGAGCAACTGCGTAACAACCCGAACTGTAAGATCGCCGTGATCGGTTATGGCGAATCGAGCAAAGCCGCTCAGCAGCTGAGCTGGGACCGGGTTAACGCGGTCATCAACTACCTCGTTGAGAAAGAAGGCATTGGTCCTGAGCGGTTCATCTTCCGCTATGGTCAGGGCAATGGTGATGAGAGAACGGTGGACCTGCGTGATGGTACCGGTGAAGAGGGCCCGACTACGGTGCCCGCTCCGCATCCCAACCTGAGAAGGAAAGGATAAAGCGGATCGAAGCTCGTTTCTTATGTGAATGAATAAGTAAATATTCAAGCTCGAACGCTACTCCCTTCATGTCTATGAGGGGAGTTTTCGTTATTTTTGCAGCTATGCAAGATGTGAGTATCCGGATCAGCGTAGCTGGGGCGGCGGACGCCCCGCTCATTGCCGACATGAGTCGTCGTACCTTCTACGATACTTTTGCCCAGTACAATACGGCGGAGAATATGGAACAGTTCCTGGAGGTACAATTTACCCCACAGCAGCTCATAGCGGAGGTAGGCGCTCCCCGCAACACTTTCCTGCTGGCCTGGCTGGATGGGATACCGGCGGGTTATGCCCGGTTGTATGACGGGCAGGAATTACCGCGGGAACTGGCGGGGTCTTCTGCTATCGAGATTTCCCGGATCTATTGCGAGCAGTCGGCGATTGGTAAAGGAGTCGGCAAGGCGCTGATGGAGGCCTGTCTGGATGTGGGTCGCCGGAAAGGGAAGGAATGGATATGGCTTTCTGTGTGGGAGCACAATCAAAGGGCGATCGGGTTCTATGAAAAAATAGGCTTTGAGCGATTCGGGCAGCATATCTTTTTGCTGGGCCGGGATCCGCAGAACGACTGGAGTATGAAAAAAAAGCTTTGAATCAGCCAAGCGCGGCGACCATTTCCTGTAGGCGTCGTTTGTTTTCAATCCATTCATCATCCAGGATGCTGAATATGACCACATCTGTCGGACTGCCATCATTACGCAGCGCAAACCTGCGAAGAACACCCTCTTTCACCCCGCCGATCTTCGCCACCGCTTTTTGCGACCGGAGATTCTGGCTGGCTATCTTAAAGTCTACCCGGGCAAAGCCGATGGTGTCGAAAATATATTGCAGCAGCAATAGCTTGCATTCTTTGTTATGGGCCTTACCCCAGACTTCCGGAATATACCAGGTATGGCCGATCGTCACCTTCTTCACCTTGCGGTCGATATCGTAAGCGCGTGTCATCCCTATCACCCGGCCGTCCGTGGCGACGATCGCAAAGGCCTGATCGCCTTTGGAGGCAAAAGCCAGAGCCTGATCGAAATAATCATCAAATTGCCGGTCATAGGTCTCCGTGATCAATAAGGTTTTCGTGTATTCCCATATCCGTTCGTCGCGGGCCAGGGGGCGCAGGATGTTGCGGTGGGCCGGAGCCAGGAATTCAAGGTATACCTGGCGGCCTTTTAGCCGGCCGAGATTGCCGGCTTCGATGAAAGGGGTGATTGTATTTATATAACCATTATTTTACCCGAAGTTACGAGCGGTTGATGTTCGCCGGAGATCCGGTAAAAATAAATTCCTACTGGCCAGCCGGTCGTATTGATCGTAAAGGAAGAACTATTGACAGAATAGGCCTTGATCAGCTGACCATTTGCAGTAAAGAAATTGATCTGATAAAGCTGGTCTGTATAAGGATCCAGCCGCAGGGTGCTGCCCACGTGGATCACGGACGGCTCCAGTACCGGCGTTTTGGCTGTGTTGACATCGACCCTGACAGCGGGTGAATATTCCGATACTCCATCACTGTTCACGGTGACCAGCCGGTAATAATTGACCGGAGATATGGGGTACGGGTCTGCGTCCTGGTACGAACTATCTATGTCGATCGCGCTTTTGGATACGACCTGGTGCAGGGGATCGAAATGGACGCTATCGGTGGAATGCTCGATCACGTAATGGTCGACTTCTTTTTCATTGCCCGTTTCCCATCGCATGATGACAATATTGTTTTCGGCATAGGCTACGAATGCGGAGTGGTCGGCCGGGCTGAGGAGCACGGGGCTATTATTATCCATAGACGATTGGCCGAAGGTCTGAGCTGCAGCCAGCAGGCTGCAGGAGATCAGGGCGGGAAAAATTAACTTTTTCATAACTACCTGATTTATACTACAAAGGTAACGTTGCAAATAGGATGCCCCGCTGCGGGGATCGGCAAAAGGCCCACGAGGATCGCCCAATAGGCTTTGGGGATCGGCAAATGGCCAGCCTTAACGCTTGAGCAACTTGCTATTGACAATCTTTTCCATGACCTCCTCCTTCTGGTACTTGCTGATGGGGACCTGGTACTGATCGATATGAAGGATATTACCCTCGATGGAATCGATCTTGCCGATAGCGATGAGATAGGATTTATGCGGCTGAATGAAAGAGGACGCCGGCAGTTTTTCCTGCAGCATTTTTAAGGTCAGGTGTGTAATGATCTTTTTTCCCGGGAGGTAGATAGCCACATAATTTTCCAGGGCTTCGGCGAAAAGGATATCGGCAAAAGGAATCTTCTCCAGTTTGGAATCGGCCTTGACAAAGATGTGGTCTTCCGCTGTACCGGGCGATTGCTGGCCGCGGAAATAGTCGAAGGCCTTATTGGCTGCCCGCAGAAAGCGTTCGAAAGGAATAGGCTTGAGCAGGTAGTCCAGGACCTCGAGCTCGAATCCCTGTAAGGCATATTTTTCATAGGCGGTGGTAAATATCACCTTGGGTGCGCCGGGAAAATGCCGCAGGAAATCGATGCCTGTCATATAGGGCATTTCGATATCGAGGAACAGGAGGTCGACCGGTTCCTTTTTCAGCAGGGAATTCAGTTCGACCGCATTTTCACAGACGCCTTTCAGATCGAGGAAGTCGATCTGGTTGATATATCCTTGCAACCCCTTGCGGGCAAAGGGTTCGTCGTCTGTGATGATACATTTTATTTTTCCCGTAGTCATGGTTGTCGATTATCGATATTGAACAGTGAGTACAGCCACAAAGGTATTTTCTTTTTTCTGTGCGTATAAGGTATGTTTACCCGGGTACAACAGTTCGAGTCGTCTTTGCAGATTTTCGAGCCCGATCCCTTTTTCTTTTTTGAGCGGGATCTCTGCCGGGACACCGTTTTCTACCTCCAGTATGATCGTAGAGTCCTGCAGGCTGGCCTCAATGCTGACGTGGTAATCCCCGCCGACATACTTAAAGGCGTTCTCCACCAGCGGTAGGAATAGCAGCGGGTACACCTGCTGACCGTCGAGGTCTTGATCGAAATGGACGGTCAGTCTTAATTTTTCCGATGCCCTTGTCTGCTGTAGCTGGATAAAATTGGCCAGGTAGCGCATCTCCTGGCTCACCGGTACCGTTTGCTGCTGGTCATAGAGCTGGTATCGCAGGAGCTCGGAAAATTTCTCTACGCTATGCTTGGCGGCCATCACGTCCTCATCCATCTGAAAATAGATCGTATTCAGGGCATTGAACAGGAAATGCGGATGGTATTGGGCCTTGAGGAATTTTAGTTCTGTCGCCAGTTGATCATTCCGAATCTTTTCCACCAGCACCTTCTGCTCAACATAGGCTTTGACAAAGCTGTTGCCGCGGAGGATGGCGTAGTGCAGCAGCATGAATAACGACATCAGCGTATTGACGATCACCAGGTCATCGATTCCAATTGGATAATCATTGGCCAGTATATGAGCGATGGAACTGCCAACTGTCGCCAGCACGAGCGCCGCCAGAAGTACCTGCCCGAATTCAAGGAATACCGCGTTGCCCTGCTGCCGCCGGTTCCCTTTGCTGAATTTGCAGTTGAAATATACGGGTACTCGTACCATGCCATAAGAGAATAAGATCACGATCGCTACTTCAGCGGTATTCTGCCGCAGGCTACGTTCCCAGAATTTTTCCTGGATGGTCAGGTCCGATACCAGCCGCAAAACGGTATAAAAAAACAGCCCGTACAGGGGCGGGAAAAGGTATTTCCAGAAGAATTTCATTCGTTACGGTTAGAGGGGGGAAGGTACGATATTGGTCGGGGGGAGGAAATTTTGTTGACGTCCGGACCATCTGTGGAGATGAACGGATATCTCCGGAGCCTATGTGAAATAAATGGATACACGGATGGGATGGCCGTTTTCGATAGCTAAAAAGTGTGGAAAAAAATCCACACTTTTTAGCCGGATTTAATTTTTTTCCACGGGGGCCGGGTCCTCGTGTAACCAAAGTTTAACGATGGAACCGGTAATGTCGATCAGCTCCCCAAAAGAGTCGGGTTTGCGTACGAAGCAACTAGCCCCCAATTCATACGAAGCCCTCCGATCCTGGTGTAAAGTGGATGTCGTCAGTACAATAATCGGGATCTGGCTGAATTTTTTGTTGTTTCGGATCTCCTTCAGGGCTTGCAGGCCCAGCATGCCGGGCATGTTAAGGTCCAGCAGGATCAGGGCCGGAAATTCTGCCTCCTCCGAATAAAGGCTTTGGAGCAGGGTTTCCGCATTTTCAATAAAAACATAGTCAATCTGCGGGCTTTTTTCCAGAAAAGCGTCCAAAATGATCTGTCTGTCGTCCGGATCGTCGTCCACAATAAAGATAAGCCGGGAGTTACTCTTCATCATTAATAAATTAATTGTTCTAATGGTCGATAAGGCCAGGCTGTTGTATATTTAATCTAAACTACCGGGCAGGGTCTCGCACGGTAGTTTTTCTGTCCAAACTGTTATACTAGAACCTTGCCAAATATGTGGCTCGGGACTTGTGCTATATCCCGCCGGCAACTAACTGTTTGTTGACGATTCGGAACAAAATTCTGCTAAATTTACCTAAATAATAAAGAAAAAGTTCACTATGGGACTTTCCAAAGAGATCAAAAGAAAAGCAACTGCCCCCGGGAGAGCTACAGGCAATGGTCATGCCCTGAAAAATCCCCCCAATCGCAAAAAATCAGCCGGTAACGGTCATGCCAATGGCTCAAATGGCCGTCGGGATGCCTATCATGATGAAGAGCACCTCCTGCTGGACGATAAGGAACTGCTGAGTATCCTTTTGCAGGTACGCAACGGGAATTTTACCGTTCGGGTGCCCATCGGCGAGGTAGGGGTCAAAGGGAGGATCTTCGATACCTTAAATGAGATCATTTCCCTGAATGAGGAAATGATGCGGGAGTTTACCAAGGCCGGCAATACGATCGGCAAACAAGGTAAGCTGACCCAGCGCATCGAAGTCCCCAACGCCAAAGGCTCCTGGGCTACAGGAGTGGGATCGCTCAACTCCCTCATCTCCGACCTGGTGCACCCTACTATCGAGATCGCCCATGTGATCAGTTCGGTGGCGAAGGGCAATCTTTCGCAGAACATGCCGCTGGAGATCGGTGGTCATGCCTTACAGGGGGAATTCTCCCGCATCGCGCGCGAAGTGAATGACATGGTGAAACAGCTGAACCTGTTCTCTATGGAAGTGACCCGTGTGGCCCGTGAGGTCGGGTCCGAGGGGAAACTGGGTGGTCAGGCTAAGGTAAAAGGAGTGGCGGGGGTGTGGAAAGACCTGACCGATTCGGTTAATCTCATGGCCGGTAACCTGACGGCGCAGGTGCGTAATATCGCCGATGTGACGACGGCCGTGGCCAAGGGTGACCTGTCCAAGAAGATCACCGTGGATGTAAAAGGAGAAATACTCGAGTTGAAGAATACGATCAATACGATGGTGGACCAGCTGAACTCTTTCTCTTCCGAGGTGACCCGCGTGGCGCTGGAAGTGGGTACAGAAGGAAAGCTGGGCGGCCAGGCGCATGTAAGAGGGGTAGGAGGTACCTGGAAGGATTTGACCGACTCCGTCAACGGGATGGCCAGTAACCTGACCGGTCAGGTGCGTAATATTGCCGAAGTAACGACGGCGGTAGCCAAGGGTGACCTTTCCCGTAAGATCACCGTAGACGTAAAAGGGGAGATCCTGGAACTGAAGAATACCATTAATACGATGGTGGACCAGCTGAACTCTTTCTCTTCCGAAGTAACCCGAGTGGCGCGTGAGGTGGGCTCGGAAGGTAAATTAGGCGGCCAGGCCGATGTGCCTGGCGTCGGCGGGACCTGGAAAGATCTGACCGACTCCGTGAATATCATGGCCGGTAACCTGACGGCGCAGGTGCGTAATATCGCTGAAGTAACAACAGCCGTGGCGACAGGTGACCTTTCCCGTAAGATCGATGTGGCGGTGAAGGGGGAAATCCTGGAGTTGAAGAATACGATCAATACGATGGTGGACCAGCTGAACTCCTTCAGTTCTGAAGTCACCCGCGTGGCGCGTGAGGTGGGTTCTGAGGGTAAACTAGGCGGCCAGGCGGCGGTGGAAGGTGTCGGCGGTGTATGGAAGGACCTGACTGACTCGGTCAATGGGATGGCCAGTAATCTTACCGGGCAGGTGCGTAATATTGCCGAGGTGACGACAGCGGTGGCCAAGGGCGACCTTTCCCGTAAGATCACCGTGGACGTAAAGGGTGAGATCCTGGAATTGAAGAATACGATCAATACGATGGTGGACCAGTTGAACTCCTTCGGCTCGGAAGTGACGCGTGTTGCGCGTGAGGTGGGTTCTGAAGGTAAGCTGGGCGGTCAGGCGGATGTGCCCGGGGTTGGGGGGACCTGGAAGGATTTGACCGACTCGGTCAATAAGATGGCCGGTAACCTGACGGCGCAGGTTCGAAACATTGCCGAAGTAACGACCGCGGTGGCCAACGGTGACCTTTCCCGTAAGATCACGGTCGACGTACAGGGAGAAATCCTGGAGTTGAAGAATACGATCAATACGATGGTGGACCAGCTGCGCGGCTTTGCGTCAGAAGTGACGCGTGTTGCGCGTGAGGTGGGTACGGAAGGGAAGCTGGGTGGCCAGGCTTTTGTGCCGGGTGTCGCCGGTACCTGGAAGGATCTGACCGATTCGGTCAACGGGATGGCCAGTAACCTGACCGGCCAGGTGCGTAATATTGCTGAAGTGGCCATTGCCGTGGCTAACGGGGATATGTCCAAGAAGATCACGGTGGATGTGCGCGGTGAGATCCTGCAGTTGAAGGAGACACTGAATACCATGGTCGACCAGCTCCGCGCCTTCGCCTCCGAGGTGACCCGTGTGGCGCGTGAGGTGGGTACCGACGGTAAGCTGGGCGGCCAGGCTTTTGTGCCCGGTGTTGCCGGCACGTGGAAGGACCTGACAGACTCCGTCAACTCCATGACGGGTAACCTGACGGCGCAGGTGCGTAATATCGCGGAAGTGACCAAGGCCGTGGCCAGCGGTGACCTGTCCAAGACGGTGGCCATCGACGTGAAGGGAGAGATCCTCGATCTGAAGAATACGATCAACGTCATGGTGGAGCAGTTGAACTCTTTTGCCTTTGAAGTGACGCGTGTGGCCCGTGAAGTAGGTACGGAAGGCAAGCTGGGCGGCCAGGCCGAAGTAAGGGGTGTGGCCGGTACCTGGAAGGATTTGACCGACTCGGTCAACATGATGGCCTCCAACCTGACTAACCAGGTGCGTGGTATCGCCAAGGTGGTGACGGCCGTGGCAACCGGTAATTTGAAACAAAAGCTGTCCATCGT